>Ga0208321_1000226_pt1 | contig 52427 bp, 55 predicted proteins | sample June2015DPH_4_15_FD_184692 | JGI IMG/M metagenome (GOLD analysis project Ga0208321, IMG submission 184692) | Peatland microbial communities from SPRUCE experiment site at the Marcell Experimental Forest, Minnesota, USA - June2015DPH_4_150... | ecosystem: Environmental > Terrestrial > Soil >... | reverse complement strand
CTGCGGAGCAACTGCGGCGTGTCATGCAGCCGGCGGCGCAGGAGTGTCACGTCCACCACGTGGGGCGAGCGCGCGGCGCACAAGTAGACCGGGCGGGCCAGCACCTCGCAGCTAATGGCGCGGAGTCGAAGCCTCAGCAAGAGAGCCTCCTATGAGTAACCCGATCGCGTCGCGGCGAGGCGAGCGTCATCATGCCTCACCTGCGAGCTCACCCGCCCGGAAGGCGGAGATGAACTCCATGCCATACGGGTCGGCGCCGGTCAGCATGTCGGTCGCGAGCTTGTACGGGCGCGAGGAGCGAGCCCGACCGAAGACCCGCGCCAGGTCGGACCCCACCGGGTCGACGATGCCACTGTCCGCGCCCGCCTCGACCGCGAGGTCGATGAAGACGTCGTTTAGGAGCCGGCGGTCTGGAAGCCCGAAGGACACGTTGGACAGGCCGCCGGTGATGTGAATCCGCGGGCCGAGGGCCGCGCGGATGCGCGAGACCGCCTCGAGGAACTGCGCCCCGGCCTCCGGATCGACCGCGACCGGCAGCACCAGGGGGTCGACATACATGGTCTCGACCGCGACCCCCCGGGCGTGCGCCAGCTCCACGATTCGTTGCGCGTTCGCCAGCCGGTCCTCGACTCCGCTCGGTAGTCCGCTCTCGCCAGCGGCGCTAGCGACCACCGCGCAGCGTGCGGAAGCCGCCATCTCGAGCACGTCGAGGCGCTCCACGGACGCCGAGTTGAGAAGGAGCCGCCACGAGTCAGCGCTCGCCTCTAGGCCGGCCAGGATAACCGAGGCGTCGGAGGAGTCCAGCGACGGGGGAACGGGGCCCAGGGCTTCGATGATCTGCACGAGCAGCCGCATCGCCGCCTGCTGTGTCGAGGTGTCCTGAGCAACCTCGTCGACGTTGAGGTCGATCCAATCGGCGCCAGCGGCCACCTGGCGGCGGGCCAGGGTCTCGATGTAGGCGCGGGCGTCTGAGGCATCGGATTCCGATCCGCGCAGTATTGCCATGAGCGCCGCCTGGATGTGCTTCACCCTGCCCGCAGCGAAATCGCCGCTCTCGCGCAGTGCATCCGGGATCGTGAGATATCGCTCGCCCTCTGGGGTCTCGAAGCGGATGGCGTCGCGGCCGCCCGGCAGTGCGGCCACGTGACGGCCCGACCGCAGGACGGTTCGGGTGGCGTGGATATTCTCCCCGATGATCGTGAAGGGAGCGCCCGACCGTGTCGTCCGCACCTACTTGCTCCTCTCTGCCGGGTAAACGGGACCGCCGCTCATTTGCCGTCCGCCGGGACGATCGGCGGCCGTGTGGCGTGGTCGCGGCCCAGGAAGGTGTTGCTCCAGGCGCTCGTCCGGCGCAGCGCGTTGTCGCATACGACAACCGGCCTCTCCAGCATCGTCCCGGCCTCACGATAGGGAGCCAGCCGCTCGTAGGCCCGGGCCCAGATACAGCGCTTGCCGGGGATCTCGCACTCGCCGGCGTTGCTGCCGCCGCACGGGCCGTTGCGCTGGTTCTTCACACATTGACTCTCGGGGCAGAGATACGCGATGTCAGGGAGCGAGCAGTCGCCGCAGTCGCGGCAGTCGTACAGCGGGATCTTGATGGCTTGCTCGAAGACGTGGAAGGCCGGGCCCAGGTGCGAGCGCTCGATCCCCCGGAAGAACCGCCGCGCCAGCGGGGCCCCGGGACTGTGCGGGTCGAAGACGAGGCCGTGGACGGCGCGGTTGAAGCGGTAGCTGACGCCCGGCCCGCCCAGGATTCCGCCGCCCTTGCGGGTCAGCGGCACGGGCTCCGACGAGCTCAGGCCGGTCTGACTGTCGGGCCTGTATGCATACCAGGTGCCGGCGATCGGGTACGTGGTCGAGGCGACGAGTGCATGCGGATCCTCGCGGCCGTACTCGGCGGCCTTCTCGAGGATCCGGCCGAAGTCCTCAGATTTGGTCGGGCCGCCCAGATAGATGCCAGCGTAGCCCATGCCGCGAGCGATGGCGATCTGGCGGGCGGCGAGGTCCCCAAAGAAGGCCTTACCCTTGTCGGGGGAGGCGGCCTCGCGCTCGATCGTGTCCAGCAGTTCCGGGGGGATGACCACCCCCGGCACCTCGCCGGCGGCCACGATCCGGGCCGTGGTCCGGGTCAGGACCATGACGCTGGCCATCAGCGTCACCGGGACCTCGCGGTCGGCGACCCAGCGCGTTAGCTCGCCTAGCTTGCGGATGTCCCAGCCGGCCTGGGTGATGGCGTAACGGGCGCCGTTGCGGACCTTGTTTTCGAGCTTGAGGAACTGCGGCACCTGGTCGGCCTCGACGACCTTGTACGGGTTCACGGCCGCGCCGAGGAAGAAGTCCGTCCGGGCCGGCGCGCCGGCGTTCCGGGCCGGGCCCAGCTTCTCGATGTCGCGGTCGCTGTCGCGGGCGATCGCCCGGGCCACGACCGTGCCGCCGATCCCCCGATTGAGGCGATCGTAGAGGTGGAGCAGGGCAACCGAGTCGATGTCGAAGACCGGGCGGGCCACGCCGAGATAGCCGGAGCTGGTGTAGTCGCCGGATAGGACCAGCAGGTCCTCGATTCCAGCGCTGTCCAGACGCCAGCCCAGGCTCAGGAGCTCGCTGCGGTTGCGGTCTCGGCAGGTGACGTGGACGATCACGCGTCCGCCGCGCGAGACCAATTCGCCCGCCAGCACCTCCGGACTCAGGCGGGCATGACCGCCGGCGTTGTCCGTGATGGAGAGGGCCGCGATACGGGGATCGGCCTCCAGCTCCGCGGCCAGCCGGCGCGTGCGCTCACCGGCGGGATCGTCGAGCGCGCCGGCCCAGGGTACGAGCTCGGCCACCACGACGGGCCCGCCCGACCCGGCGAGCGCGTCGCGTAGGCGGGGTCGGGGCTCCGCCGCGGAGCCGGACCCGGTAGCTAGCTCAGGCACGAACGGTCCTCCTGCAACGATGCGTTCAGCTCAGCCGGCCGCCGCTCCTCTCGAAGGTAGGCCAGCCAGTACATCGCGGCCACGAGCAAGGCGCCGCCGACGATGTTGCCGAGCGTCACCGGAACCAGGTTCGAGACAAAGCCGCCGGGGTCGACGTTCGAGTAGGCGGCGGCCGAGGAGCCGATGGCGGTCCAGAACGAGGCCGGGGCAAGGGCGCGGACGGCGATGGCCGCCGGGATGAAGAACATGTTCGCGATCGAGTGCTCGAAGCCCGCGGCCACGAAGCAGGTGACCGGCGGCACGATGGCCATTATCCGGTCGGTCGTTGTCCGGGCCGAATACGTCAGCCAGATGGCCAGGCAGACCAGGGCGTTGCACATGACCCCGAGCGCGAACGCCTCGACGAAGGTGTGTCCGACCTTGACCGATGCCGTGGACAGCAGGCCGGCACCGACGGAGCCACCGCCCAGCTTGTACCAGCCGCCGGCGACCACGATCGCCACCGTGCCGATCGAGCCGAGGAAGTTGCCGACGTAGATGACGGTCCAATTTCGCAGCACCCTGATCGTGGAGACACGCCGGCTGCTCCAGGCGAAGGTCAGCAGGATGTTGCCGGTGAATAGCTCGGCGCCGCCCACCACCACCAGCACGAGGCCCAGGCTGAAGGCGAGGCCGGCCAGCAGCCGCGTCACCCCGTACGGCAGCGAGGCCGCACCGGCGGTGCCGCCGCCCGCCCCGGCTGTGACCGTGAGCGAGAAGATGGCTCCGAGGGCGATGAAGGCGCCCGCGAGGATCGAGAGCAGGAAGACCGATCGGACGTCTAGCCTGCTCTTCGAGATGCCCACGTCCACGGCCTTGCGGGCCATGTCGGGCGGGGTCAGCGCGTCGAGGGGCCCGGGGATGGCGAGGCCCCTCGGCGCGGTGGCAACTGCGGGGTGAGCGGCGAGGTGTGTAGCGGCCACTAGAACAGGCCCTCAATGCGCCCGGCGGCGTCTAGATCGATCTTCTCGCCGGCCGGCCGGGAAGGCAGGCCGGGCATCGTTCGCATGTCACCCGCGAGCGCTGTGATGAACCCGGCGCCCGCCCGTAGCTGGACGTCTCTTATAGGAACGCGAAACCCGGTCGGGCGACCTTTGAGGGACGCATCGTGGGAGAGGCTGTACTGGGTCTTGGCCACGCAGATCGGCAGGTTCCCAAAGCCAAGGCCCTCGTACATCGCGAGGGCCTTGGTGGCCGCCGGTAGCTCGTCGACGCCGTCCGCGCCATAGATCCGCACCGCGATCGCCTCGATCTTCTCTCGAAGCGGGATGTCGTCCGGATAGAGGAGCGCGAAGTCCGGGGCCCCCTCCTCGGCCGCTTCCCAGACGGCCTGAGCCAGCTCTCGGGCCCCCTCCCCGCCGTTCGCCCAGTGGGTCGAGACGACCGCGTCACGGGCGCCCGCCTCGAGGGCGACTTCGCGGACCGCCTCGACCTCGGCCGCTGTGTCCGTCGGGAAGCTGTTGACACAGACGACGACCGGCACGTTGTAGTGACGGACGACCTCGATCTGGGCGGCGAGGTTGGCTGCCCCGCGCCGCACGGCCCTCGGGTTGGCTTCGAGGAGCGCCGGGTCGAGCGGCTTGCCGGCCACGATCTTGCCCACGCCGCCGTGCATCTTGAGGGCCCGGATCGTGGCCACGACGACGGCCGCGTCGGGCCGCAAACCGGACACGCGGCACTTGATGTCGAAGAACTTCTCGGCGCCCATGTCGGCCCCGAAGCCAGCCTCGGTGCACACGATGTCGTTCGTGGCGAGCGCCAGGCGATCGGCCAGGACGGAGCTGTTACCGTGGGCGATATTGGCGAAGGGCCCGCAATGCACAAACGCCGGCCCGCCTTCAAGGGTTTGGAGCAGGTTCGGCTTGAGGGCGTCGCGGAGCAACACCGCCATCGAGCCCGCCACCCCAAGATCCTCGGCCGTCACCGGCGTGCCGTCCCGGCGCATGGCCAGGACGATCCGCCCAAGGCGGGAGCGCAGGTCGGCCAGATCGGTCGCGAGCGCGAGTATCGCCATGACTTCGGATGCAACCGTGATCTGGAACTCGGTCTCGCGTGGCTGACCGTTCTCGCGGCCGCCCAGGCCGATGACCACGCGCCGCAACGAGCGGTCGCTGATGTCGAGGACGCGCGGCCAGAGGACGCCGAGCGGGTCGATGCCCAGCGGATTGCCATGGTGCAGGTGGTTATCGATGAAGGCGGCCGCCAGGTTGTGGGCCGCCCCGATGGCGTGGACGTCGCCGGTGAGGTGGAGATTGAAATCCTCCATCGGGATCACCTGGCTGTAGCCGCCACCGGCAGCGCCGCCCTTGATCCCGAAGACCGGGCCCAGCGATGGCTGGCGGATGGCGGCAGCCGCCGAGTGGCCGATGAGATTGAGGCCCTGGACGAGGCCAATGGTCGTGGTGGACTTGCCCTCGCCGAGCGGTGTCGGTGTGATCGCCGTGACCAGGACGTACTTGCCGCGCGGGTTCCTCCGCTCCAGCCGCTCGATAGCCTCAAGGCTCACCTTGGCCTTGACCGGGCCGTACAGCTCCAGCTCGTCGTCGCGAATCCCAAGGTCGCGGGCAACTAGGGTGATGGCGCGCGGTGTGGCCGCGCGGGCGATCTCGAGATCGGACGGCATAGGGGTCGTGACGGGGGTCGTCATCGGGCGGTCTCCGTTGTGGTGTAGATGGCAGCACCCGCGCCGAGGGCGCGGCGTCCCTCGGCCCCGTCTCTCGCCGCATTCATGAGATGAGATAGGAGGATCGCGTTGGTCAGGGGCCCCACGCCCCCCGGGACCGGGGTGATGGCCGAGGCAACGGCGTAAGCGCTCTGGTCCACGTCGCCGACCAGGCGGTCACCGACCACATTGATGCCGACGTCTACGACGACGACGCCGGGCTTGAGCATGTCGCCGGTGACGAGGCCGGCCCGGCCGATGGCCACCACGACCACATCGCCACGGCGGACCTCGTCCGCTAGGTCGACCGTGCGCGAGTGGCAGATCGTGACCGTCGCGTTTTGCTGCAGGAGCAGCAGCGCGGCAGGCTTGCCTACGATGTTGGACCGGCCAACGACGACCGCATGCTTGCCCGACAGCTCGATCCCCGAGCGGGTCAGGATCTCGACCGAGGCGTGGGCCGTTGCCGGCAGGTAGCCGTGGTATCCGAGGGCGAGCAGCCCCACGTTGAGCGGGTGGATGCCGTCGATGTCCTTGGCCGGGTCGAGCGAGTCGATGACCGTGCGCAGCGGGATCGTGGGCGGCAGCGGCATCTGGACGATGACGCCGGCCACTTCGCTGTCGCCGTTGAGTTCGCAGATGACGTCGCGCAGGTGCTCGGGTGTCGCGTCTCCACCCGGCTCGACGAGCCGGCCCCCGATACCGACGCGGCGACAACCGTCGAGGATCTTGTTCAGGTACACCGCCGAGGGTGCGTCGCTGCCGACGATGACCACGGCCAGGGCCGGGGTGCGGCCGTATGTGAAGCGGAAATCGGCCACGTCCGCCGCGATGTGCTCGCGCAGGTCGGCCGCGATGGGCGCGCCGCGCAGGAGGCGGAGCCCGGACTCAACGTCGTTCATCGGGCTCCTTCGGCCTGGCGCACCGCGGCCGGGCTCGACTGCTTCCGCGGCGCCTCAGGCTCGCGGAGGGCACCCTTCGCCATCTGGGCCCGGGCGGCCCGCGCGAGGCGCGAGACCGAGCGCTGGACCTTGCGGACACCCGATTCCAGTGCCTCGGCCGCGACTGCGTCGCCGAGGGCAGGCAGGTTCACGAGGACGTTCTCCAGCCCCCCATGGGCAGCACCCTCGACAAGGCGCGAGGCCACCACGAGATCGCTCGCCAGACCAAGGTTGCTGCGGCCAGCGAGCCGCTCGCATGCGGAGGCCACTTCCCGGCATGCTGCCACGATCTGGCGCGGGGGCTCGATCGCCAACCTCGCCGCCGTAGCTAGGGCGGCCTTGCGGGCCGCGATCTCTTCGGGCGTGGAGCGCCGCAGTCCGGATGCCACCATGAACCCGGCGAAGGCATCGGCATCGGCGTCGGCCAGCTCAACCATCATCTTCTCCAGGCGGTGGCACTCGTCCCGGGCGAACTCGATCGTGGCGGCGAACCGCTCGTACTTCGGCCGGCCGACCGACAGCTCCGCGACCATGGCCACGAGGCCCGCGGCCAGGGCGCCGGACACGGCCGAGGCGGCTCCGCCACCCGGCACCGCGGCCGAAGAGCCGAGCTCCCCGAGGAACGAGTCCAGAGTCTGGTTGCCGATGGTCACCGGGTCTCCCCCCGGGCTCCGAGCTCGGCCGGCTTGCCTTGGCGGCCGGCGCCTCGATTCTGGATCACCCGGCGACGATCAGCTTCTGGAGCGTCCGACCGCGCGCGCGGCCGGTGCCGCTGAAGCTTGTCTCGGCGATGTCCACGGAACGGTGGGTGTCCATCTGTCATGGGTCGAGCATCCCTGGGACGTCTCATGGAGAACGGGGCCCGCTGGTGTATGGAGAACGGGGCCCGCTGGTGTATGGAGAACGGGGCCCGCTGGTGTATGGAGAACGGGGCCCGCTGGTGTTAACAGTTGGCATTATACCAGCAGCAGGCGCAAGAATACACCAGCTCGGAGTTCGGTGTCCCGCGTCAACCTGAACCGCCCTGGGTTTCGTGAAGACTCGAGTGATTAGGTTTCAGTCGGCCTCGTGGACGCCTGTCGGCGCTGATGGCAGGCGGCCTCGGACTCGGCCGGAGGATGTCGCCGCAGGCTGAGCGCAGGCGCGGGTCGTTCCACCAGGCCACCCGGGTCGGGGTGGCGAACTCGACCTGGTCGGCTGTCCGCCAGGGCCCTGGGGCCGGATGAGTTCGGTCTCGAGGACGCCGTTGACCGACTCGGCGAGGGCGTTGGCGAAGCTGTCGCCGCGAGAAACGACCGAGAGGACGGCTCCCTCGTCAGCGAGGCGCTCCGTGTACCGGATCGCGGCCTGCACACCCCGGTCACTATGGTGGACCAGCCCGGCAAGATCGTCTGAGCGTCGGCTCCGGCTCGCCATCTCAAGCGCGTCGATGGCGAGCTCGGGCGCTCAGGGAGCTCGACATTCGCCAGCTCACGATCCGGCGGCCGAAGGCGTCGATGACGAAGGCGATGAAGCAGAAGCCGGACCGGGTCGAGACGTAGGGGATGTCGGCGAGCCGGAGGCGGTTTGGGGCGGACGCGCTGAAGGTGCGCTGCATGAGATCGGCCGATGAGCAGAGAAGCCAGACGGGACCGTCGTCCGCACCCGCTTGCCCCGGACCACGCCGGCGAGGCCGAGCCCTCGCCTCAGCCGGGCGACCTGGTCCGGTCCGACTTCATTGCCCTCGCGGCGGGGGCATGCCAGCGCTGCGAGCGCCATTAGACCACCCGGTTGCCGCGGTGGATGCGCCCGATGTCCGCGCTCAGAGCCTCGCCCGAGACGGAACCGGCCGAGGGTGGCCGCGAGCGGGCGGCGTAGTAGAACGAAGGCGATCGCCAGGGCCCGGCCGATCGGCTCGACTCCGAAGATGGCTCGCTGCTCGTCGATGTGGCGGGTCACTTCGAGGACCCGCGGTCGAGCTCCCCCGAAAGGAAGCCGCGGCGCTCTTGACGATCCCGTTGGCGCGGCGCGGCTCGCGGTTCTCCCGCTCGAGCTGCTTCATCCGCTCGCGCTCCTCGGTCGTCAGCCCCGAAGACGCCTCCCGCCGTCGGTCGTCAGCCCCGAAGACGCCTCCCGCCGTCGACCTCGGCCAGGTGGACCGACTTGCGCAGGGACTCGGCGCCGATGCCGAGCTGGCCGGCCACGCTCGTGACCGCGCCGAACCGCTCACCCGGCCAGCTGGCGCTCTCGAGGACCACCCGGACGGCCCGCTTCCGGAGTTAGGGCGGATCCCGCCGCTGGAACGGGCTGCTGTGCCCTGCCATGACTCCGTCTTCCTCCAAGCGATGGAGTCTCCATCGGAGTCAGGGCGGTTCAGCCTCTTCCGTCGGCGTTCAGGTCTTGGTCGGGTTGCTCCCCGCGTCAACGAGGACACGCGCCAGTCGGACAGCCCCAGGGGCATCGGGGGCGTAACCATCTGCTCCGATCTGTTTCGCAAATGCCTCCGTCACCGGGGCCCCTCCAATCACAATCTTCACTTCAGCCACATCTGAGTTCCTAATCGCATCCACAACTCCGCGCATCCCCATCATCGTCGTCGTCAGCAGAGCAGAAATCCCCAAGACTCGGGCTCGATGTCTCCTGACCGCTTCGACAAAAGTCTCAGGTGCAACGTTCGTCCCAAGATCAACGACCTCGATATTGGCTCCCTTCCACATCGTTGCCACCAGATTCTTGCCGATGTTATGAAGGTCCCCCTGGACCGTGCCAATGACTGCCGTGAATTCCGGCCTTACGTCTGCGGCCACCAAGAGGGGCGTCAGAAGTGCCATCGAGTCGCTCATGGCTCGGGCGGACAACAACATCTCGGGAATGAAGATCTCGTTGCTCTCAAACCTTCGGCCGACCTCCTCCATCGCCGTGGTCATGGCGTTCAGGATTGTCGCAGCCTGCGTTCCCTCACCGGTCGCCATCTCGGTTAGGCGCATCGCCGTGGCCCTATCGCCGTCTTCGATCGCCTGGGTCAGGTTAGTCAAGTCCACAACCGTCGTTCCCTTCTCCGGCGGCTCGTCACCGCCAATGCCGCACCATGGCCACGTCCGATTCACAACGCACTACCCAGGAGGGACATCGGATCGGGATGAAGGACACACAGGTCCGAAATCCCGCACCAGAGCAGAAACGCGCGCCAAGCGCTCAAGCTTCGCGTCAGGCGGCACGTTGTCCGAAACACCCAGGATGAGCCGTTCACCCGAGCCAAGGTCGTCGAATAGTTGGACCAGATACGAGTCGAAATCCCGATCGTCCATCACTTCGTCAAGCAACGCTGTCGCCGGAATGCCGCCCCAGATAGTTGTGGTGGCACCCATTCCGTCGCGAAGTTGGGCGAGGGTAAGCCGGGTCATTGGATACGCACAGACCGACTCGGCCACGTCGACTCTGCACGTCGAGATGGCGGGCAGCAGCGCCGCCAACTCGCCGTCTGCGTGCGTCAACAGTAGTTTTCCGCCCTGATGCAGACGCGCCCTCACATGCTGAAGCCATGGCGCAATCTCCTCCGCAAAGAACGTCGGCCACGTGACGCTTTGATCGTAGTTCGCACCCCACCACACCACTTCCGCCTCAGACGTGACTTCTGCGTCGAGCACAGCCTCGAAGAAAGGGGCAAGCCGGTCTGCTAGACAGCGAACCTCTTCAGGTCTGTCGTGATACGAGAACATGAACTGGTCCATCGCCATCAGGTCATGAAGGATCAAGTGCATCGGCGATGCCGCGCTTGGACCGCTCGCTACGGCGATCCCAGCCTCGCCGACCCGCCGTTTGAACGCAGAGTACGAAGCCTGTGTTGGGATCACTTCTAGGTGTTCGAAGATCCGAGCAACAGGTTCGAAGTCGTCGACCGATTCAATTGCCCGTTTGGAGAAGAAAGGTGTCGAGATGCCGTTCTGGGCCATGGCACGCGTCAGATCGAAAGCCATGGTTACGTCGCCCGCACCAGTTCGAATGGTTGTCTCGAAGTGCCCCGCATGACTGTTTGCTTCAATCGGGAGGTCCCGGAGCACGACGCGGTAAGGGAAGTCGGGGTGGTTCTCGATGCCGAGTCCACGCAACGCCAAGTCGCTCGGATCTCGCGAGATCGTTCGATCGCCGCGCACGGCATGACACCCAACGCCGAGACAGTCCGCGACCTGCACGAGGTTGAGTCCGACGAATGGTGAGGGCAACTGGCCGCGTCCCCGGAGAGCGATGTACCACAAGTCCAATCGAGGAACCCACGGGATCATGTCCGTGGGCTCACCGCGGATCGTCGCCAGCATCCGCTCGCGAGTCGTCATTCCTGCCCTTGAGTACGCTCCTGGGGGCATCACACGGCCGCCGTGGGCAGCGGATAGCTGCCCAACTCGAGCGCAGCGCCGAACATGGCCACTATGTTCTCCGGCTTCACTTCTGGCAGGATCTCGAGACTGGGCGCGAAGATGTAGCCGCCGCCCGGTCCGTACACATCGATGAGGTCGCGGACTCCAGTTCGGATCTCTTCAGGCGTGCCGAAAGGAAGCAGTTGTTGGATGTCGAGCCCGCCGAGGAAGGAGAGTGCGTCGCCAAATTCCTTCTTGATCCTCCAAGGCTCCATGTTCCGCGCCCGCGGCTGGACCGGGTTGAGGATGTCCACCCCGATGTCGATCAAATCGGGAATCATCGGGTATAGCGAACCGCAGGAGTGGTAGAGGATTCTGGCCCTTGGCACCAGCCGACGGACCGCTTCGACCCATCGCTTCTGGTATGGCTTGCAGAATTTTCGATAGTCGTCGAGGCTCATCATCGATGAGTTCTGCGTCGCGAGGTCGTCGCCCATGTAGACAATGTCGGTGTAATCGGCAACCACCGGCAGGAATACTTCCATGTACGCGATGTCCACTTCGAGGATCTTCTCGGCAAACATGTGATAGAAGCGGGGGTTCTCATGCATGTCCATTAGCCACCTGGCGAACCCACGCAGGAATGAGTAGTTGTGGAAGATCTGCAGCGCCCCGCCAGGTGACGATACGACGGCGTAGCCGGCCTCCTGGAGACGCCGAGCCTCCTCGCGCTTGCCTGCTGAAATGCGCGGATCTGTCAGGTCCGGCCAGCTGTGTGCCTCGATGTCCTGACGGTCAACTGCGTTCCGCAGAGGCGCTTTGGCGTCTTCGAACGTGTAGAAGGCGCCAATCGGAGTTGCGAAGATTCCCCACGTCGGGTCACGTAGCGTCCCGTCGGGCTGGGCCTCGACTTCGGGCCCGCCGGGGAAGACCCATCGCAGATCCGCACCGAAGCGCTCCATGATTCGAGGGTCGACATTCGAGACGCAGCCGTGCAGGGACCACCGCTCCGGCTCTGGGTAGTCGGAGATTCCGAGGTAGGCACACAGGGCCCTATAGCCGTAGGGGGCTCGATCCAGAACGCTCGACAGTGCAGGGCTGCCGAACTCGATTGGAACCCGGTCCGGTTCCTGGTGCGCTAAGGCTGTGAGAACGCGCTGTCGCGGTTCCATCTCGACCTCCCGGCGCGGGTGACTCCTCCCGCGCGACTCATAGCGGCGACCGATCTTGGGGACAGTATCCTAGGACTTCGCGGGCCGTGCGGAGGTTCCAGAACTGCCGGGGGTTGTCGGAAATGCCGTACGCGATCACCCACCTGACGTCCTGGGCATCGAGAGCGCATGCCACCAACTCGGCACAGTCGCGCTGACTCAGCCAGGTCGCGCGCATGCGCGCGAATCGCTCCTCCGTCCTGAGATCAAGCCAGGGGGCGCTAGACGCGACAGCCGGCGAACGTGGGTCATCATCGTCAAGAACGGACCCAATTCGCAGGCAAATCACGCGCATTCCAAAGGCGTCCGAGTAGAAGCGTCCAAGCGCCTCCCCAAATGCCTTCGATACGCCGTAGAGAGAATCCGGTCGGATCTCTGTGTTCTCGTCGAAGACACGCATGTCTTCAAGAGCGTAGAGCCCAGCCGTGGCTTGCCGCTCCCACGACCCGATAACGTGGTTGGACGAAGCGAAGACGACCAAGGGGACGTTTGCCATTCGGGAGGCCTCGAATACGTTGCGCGTGCCGATGATGTTCCCCTCCAAGACCGCGTCCCAGGGAGCATCGACCGCGGCCGCAGCAGCGAGGTGGACCACAGCGTCAACGTTCTCGAAGGCCGGTGCGATCGCGCTCAGATCGCTGATATCGGCCACGAAACTCGGGAAGGACGCCGGCCGATGGGTAAGCGGGCACAGCTCGTAGCGGCCGGCGAGGTTCCTAAGCAGGGCTCGACCAATCACGCCTGCGGCACCCGTGACCAGTACCCGCTTCATACGGCTCACAATCCACCTATGCGCTACGGCTACTAGTGGGCATGATCCTTAACGCCCCTTGTGCTTTCCCGCAGCGGAGGGTTGCACAACCCCGGCTAACAGGCTATCCTAGTCGTAAACAGTTTGCAATGTACCGCGACTGGAGCTTCCTAGTGTCCTTGCCCCATAGCAGCCACGCCAGAACTGTCGAGTTGAGAGGGGGGGTGGATGTGCCACGCCTGACGGAGCTGGCCAGATCGGCACGAGTGGATGTACTGAGGACGGTCGCCGCCGCAGGGTCTGGGCATCTGGGCGGCTCGCTGTCCGTAGTCGATCTGCTGGTCGTCTTGTACTTCTATGAACTGAGAGTCGATCCGCGTCGACCTGGTTGGCCGGATCGTGACCGCTTCGTCTTCTCGAAGGGTCACGCGGCGGCGGCCCTCTACTCGATAATGGCGAGTCGGGGCTACTTCCCTCCCAGTGAGCTCTCCACGTTTGACGCGATGGGCTCTCGACTTCAGATGCACCCTGACATGAACCTGCTTCCCGGGCTCGACATGTCGACGGGGTCCCTTGGACAGGGGCTCTCGGCGGCTCTGGGCATGGCTCTAGGCGGGCGTCTCCAAGGGAGGTCTTTTCGGACCTACGTCGTTCTTGGCGACGGAGAGTCACAGGAAGGCCAAGTCTGGGAAGCAGCTGCGGTCGCAGCCCGCTACGGATTGGACAACCTTGTCGCCCTACTCGACTGGAACGGCCTCCAGCAATACGGCTGGGTGCAGTCGGCGCAGGACCCCACGACCCGTATGGATCCCATCGTCGACCCGGCCGGAAAGTTCCGCGCGTTTGGCTGGCACGTCTCAGAGATCGACGGTAACGACATCGGCCAGATCGTCGGCGCTCTCGACCAGGCTCGGAGCGCCGCGGGACGCCCTACCGTCATTGTTGCCCGAACGGTCAAAGGTAGAGGCGTCTCCTTCATGGAGTCCAACTACCGGTGGCATGCGAGTCCCATCAGCCCGGAGCAGCTTGAGGCAGCGTTGAAGGAGCTTGACGGGTGACAGAATCTGCGAGCCTGGTGGCAACGAAGGTGGCCTTTGGCGAGGCCCTCGTCGAGTTGGGGCTCAGTCACCCCGACGTCGTCGTCCTCGACGCGGACCTAGCCAATTCCACTTGCGCGGATATGTTTGCCGATCGGCTGCCCAATCGATTCCTCGAGATGGGCATCGCCGAGCAGAACATGATCGGAGTCGCGGCCGGACTCGCCTGCGTGGGGCTCATTCCCTTCGCGGTCGGCTTCGCAGCCTTCATGTCATGTCGAGATCTCGACCAGATCCGCGTCTCGATTGCCCAACCAAGACTCCATGTGGTCGTGGTTGGTGCGTACTCTGGGTTGCTCGTCGGTGGGGGCGGCAAGACGCACGTGTGTCTGGAGGACCTGGCGATCCTGCGCTCGATGCCAAATATGGTGGTCCTGGCACCGGCAGATGCCACGGAGACCCGCCAGGCCGTCTTTGCCGCTGCCAACCACAACGGACCGATCTACATGCGATTGACCCGTAACCCCAGCCCGTTGGTGTTTGGACCGGACTATCGGTTCTCAATTGGTCCCGGTGTGGTACTGCGCACTGGCACGGATGTCGCACTTCTGTCCACGGGGGTACAAACGACGCGGGCACTGGATGCGGCCGAGGCATTGCAGCAGGAAGGGATCAGTGCTTGCGTCCTGCACCTCCCAACCGTCAAGCCGTTGGACGATGCCGCCGTTCTCGAGGCGGCCCGAAGCACTGGGGCGGTTGTGACGACCGAGGACCATTCCATCATCGGCGGGCTCGGCAGCGCGGTCGCTGAGCTGCTGTCCGAGAGACTGCCGACCCCAATAAGACGAGTTGGTACTCGCGACGTTTTCGCCGAATCGGGGTCGGATGAGGCACTTCTGGAGAAGTACGGTCTGGGTCCGAAGTCAATCGTCTGTGCTGCACGTGACGTGCTCCAACAGAAGCACGCCGGAATTCCGAAGCAGGAGGTAGAGAGATGACCGAGCACGTGGCGAACGAAAAGCGGTTCGTCTTCAAGATGGGAAACACGCCCATGCTTGAGATGCCAGACGGCCAGATGCGGGACCAGTTCATGATCACCGACGAGACGTGTGGCGCACGAGACCTGACGGCCGGTCTCTACTGGATTCGTCCGCGGTCTGAAGGCCACGAGGACACCCATACGTTCGACGAGTCGTTCTACGTGATCAGAGGTAGAGCTATCTTCCGGGCAGATGACAAGCCATTTGAGGTCCAGGCGGGCGACGTGGTCTTTTGTCCAGCCGGCACCAAACACCGGTTCGACAATCCCTACGACGAGCCCTACCAGGGCTTCTGGGCACTAGGCGCAAAATGGAGCGACCTCGCGAGCATCCAGGCGGAAGTCAGCGCATCCTGGCATGAGGTAGATCCTTCCCAGGGATGGCACCTCGCCTGAGGCAAGATCAAGGCTCTTGGCGATCGGAAAGGGATTGACGCGTGCCTCACTACGAACTTGATGGGAAGGCGGCCATTGTTACCGGAGCTGGGCGTGGCATCGGTCGGGCGATCGCTGTTCGTCTGGCACGTGAAGGGGCCGCTGTTGGAGTCGTTGATCTCGACGAGCCCTCCGCCCGGGCAGTGGCCTCGGAGATCGCCCGATCTGGGGGCCGAGCACTTCCATTTGCGCTCGATGTCAGCAGCCGCTCTGATGCCCTCCGGATGGTGTCGGAGTCAGTCGCCGAATTCGGCCGAGTGGACATTCTCGTGAACAACGCCGGCGTGCTCAGGGTCACACCGGCTCTGGAGGTGGATGAGGCAGAGTGGGACCTCCACATGTCCGTTAACGCCAAAGCAGTCCTCCTCTGCTCTCAGGCGGCCGCCCGCCAGATGATCACTCAAGGTGGGGGCGGGCGCATCATCGTCATTTCGACCACAGGCGGTCGCCTGCCTTCATCGAAGGATAACGCTCTCACTTCCTATGTTGCCAGCAAACACGCCGCAGTGGGCATCGTCCAGCAGATGGGTCTGGAGCTCGCCCAATACGGAATCCTGATGAACGCTGTCTTCCCCGGGATCGTGGACACGCCGATGCTTGAGACGGTGCATCGAGGTGTCGCAAAGCTCCTAGGGGACAGCTACGAGGCTGTCCGCGCTCGCGCCCTTTCATCCATTCCACTCGGCCGGTTTCAACTACCAGAGGATGTAGCGAACATCGTCGCCTTCCTCGCTTCGTCCGACGCCAACTACTCAGTGGGGCAGTGTTTCGACGCAAGCGGCGGGGTGGCCTTCTGGTGACAGATTCAGGTAGTTGGGACCAGAGGACACGAGGATCGAGAAAGGGGGGTTGCTTGTGCGTCGGGAGTAGAAGCCGGCAGCGGGCCGGCGCCACCACCGTTCGCGGCTGATGCTCACCTTGGCGGGGCGCTACCTAGCGGGCGCAGGAGGCTGCTGGCGCAGCTCAATCGTCACTCCATTCGGGTCGCGTACGTACACGTGGCGGGCACCTTTGTGGGGTCCACTGGGAATCTCGACGGGTCCCTCCCCAACTTTCGAGCCGCCACAGGCAAGAGCGTGGACCCAGGCTTGGTCGATCTCGCGGACGGCAAGGCACACATGCACGGCACCAGGATGCGCGGTACCAGACAGAAGGCGAGGCTCCACGGGATCCAGGTGCTCCACGAGTTCAAGAGAGAGCCCGCCGGCCATCTCGAGAATCGCGACCTTGATCCGTGCGCCAGGGTACCCCAGCAGCGTGCCGATGAAGGGATCCTCAATGACACGCGGTTCGACCGGAGGCTCATTGAGGAGGCGTGTCCAGAAAGCGAGCGAAACGTCGATATCGGTGACCGAGACCCCAACGTGATGGACTGATTGAAGCCATCCCGTAATGCTTGGCTTGAGGTTCTCGCTCATGCCGACCTCCTGTCGTATGTCCACGTCGGTACCTTGACTCAGGATGTCAACAGTCTACACCTCGGCCGTGCGCTAGCCTGGCAACCAGCGGTAGTAGAAGCGGCGGCTGACGCCGGCCGAGAGACAAGCGGCCGTCACCGTCATCCCAGCCCCGACAAGCCGGAACACCTCCGCCCGGCCCCGCGGTGTCCGCCCTCATCGGGGCGCTCTCGCGAGTGCCACCCGCTGGACGGCGATCGCCTCGCGCACCGCTGTCCAGCCGGCAATGAAGTTGGTGCGGAAGTGCTGGACCGGCCCGAAGCCCTCGAACTCTTCGACGGCCAGCCCATCACGGGCGAGGGCACGGCGAACGTCATCGAAAGTGGCGCCGAGCCGCCTGATAACCACCGCATCGGTCGGCTCGTCGATGCCGTTGGCTAGTGGGGTGCCCGCCGCCATGATCTCAGCAAACGTGCTCCAGTTGATTGTGGCGTGTAAGGCTCCGCCGACAAGCCCTGTCAGGTCGAATGGGACACGGGCGCCGCCGCAGAGCAGGGTGACGGGGTACCGACGCTCTTGGACCAAGCGATAGCACTCGCGCGCGAGAGTGACGCCGATGAGCTCCATCTCCTCGTTGGAGACCGCGAGGCCATCACGTGTGGCGAGGGCTTTCAGGTGGTCACCGAAGATGCCGGTGATAGGGCATGCAAAGAAGGGCGGGCGGATCCCGGTCCGGGCTGTCACGGCGACGTAGCGCTCGCAGGCCTCGATGAGCTGTGACAAACTGAAGACCTCGGTCACAATCGTCGGGTAGCCCTCCGCGACGAGGGTCTCGAGGGCAGCGTACCCGGGCGCCGTGGCCGGGATCTTGGGGGCTGCGTTCGGGCCGAGTGCGTGGGCCGACCGGCCCGCGGCGAGGATGCGCTCGCTGTCAGTGTCGGCTTCGGGGTCTCCCTGGATGCTCACATAGCCGCAACGACCGTCGGAAGCATCGTACAGGGGTCGGAAACGCTCGACGATGCGGGCGACCAGACGGCGCTGAACAAGATCGGCGACGGCGGCGTCGTCGTCATCGGACAGCCGGACACAAGCATCGATGATCGGGCGGATATCGTCGGGGGCTCGCTTCATGAGATTGCCGCCGTAGGCCGGGTTGGTGGTACAGCCGACCGCGCCCTGGGCAAGAGCGAGGCCAATCTCCGCGACCGTCGGGTTGTTCACCCAAACCCGCGTGGGCGTCTCGGCTGCGAGTCGCCTGAAGAAAGTCTCGCCCACAGTGGCTCTCGCCATTGATCCTCCTTTGACGCAGCTACAGCCTGACCTTACGGTCTGGATCCTCAGTCTTGTTCGGCTGCGTACTCGCTGAAGGAGCGTCGAGTTTTTCGATCAGTCCGATGCGGATCCCGTTTACCTCGGTCATGCTGAGGCCGTGGCCGACCGAGCGGTCGAATTGGCCGCAGAGAGCGGAACCATCACGGCGAGGGCGAGCAGCGCGATACCGGGTCGGGTTCCAAGGCCGCTCGGCTGTTGAACGCCGTCCGGAGTGTCTTGGGGAGAACCACCGTGAACGCGGCAACGACGATCAGCATGCTCTACGTCCCCGAGAACGCGGAGCACAGTCCAAGCGGCGACCCGAGTCGCCGCCATGCGTTGGGTGAAGCTGGTCGAATGCCAGAGGGTCTCGTAGCCGACTTCCTCCACGTTGTTTGCGGCAGCGAGCATCCGGTTCCACCCGCGTCTTGGCTCCAGGTGTTGGCGCCAAGGACGATCTTATGAGAACTACTCAGCTCTGATACGCCGGGACCTAAGCCCATCGACGAATACCGCCGAAAGAATGATGAGCCCGTAGGCGACCTGTGTGTACGAGCCGCTGATGTTGGCAATATTCAGCGCATTTGTGATCACACCGATAAGCAGCAGCCCTCCCAACACGCCCGTTGCAGAGCCCCGCCCGCCGAAGAGACTGACTCCGCCGATCACGGCGGCCGCAAACGATATGAAAAGCGCCCCGCTCGAGATCCCGGGCGAGGAAGCGCCCAGTCGGCCTACCAAGAGCCAAGCACCGATGCCGCAGATGAACCCCGAGATTGCGTACGCCCCGATGATGACGCGGCCAGTGTCAATGCCTGCCGCACGCGCCGCTCGCCGATTGGATCCCACGGCGTAAAGCGACCGCCCGAATATCGTCCGCGTAAATGTAACATGTGCGACAGCCAGAAGCAGCAACAGAAACAGCACTGAGATTGGAAACTTCAAGTTCGACGCCAACGGGATCTGAGTCGCGCCAAGGAACCGGAAGTCGTCCGGTATCGTTGTAACCTGGCGACCCCCACTGATGATCAGCGACATACCGGCCAAGAAGATGGACATCCCCAGCGTCACCATGAAGTTGTTCATCCTCAGCTTGACGACCATCAAGCCGTTCGCGACCCCAACGAGCGTGCACGTGGCGAGCATCACTGGGACAACAAGAATGGTGGGGTAGCCGAAGCCCCCTAGGGTCAGTTGCCCTGCCGTGCCCGCCCCGACGATGTTCGGCGGAGAGATCATCACGCCTGCCAATACCGCACCTAGCACCAGATTCGCTTCGGTACTGAGATCGAAGTTGCCAGTGATAAGCACAAATGCCTGGGCTAAGACGAGACAGCCGAGAAAGGGTACGGCGACACCAATGTTCAGCAGGTTCTGGGGAATGAGGAAACCTTGGACGCTAGTTGCCGCCACCAGAACGACGAGCGCGAGAAGTACCCAAACGAAGTTCTGGTCAAGGATATAGAACCAGCGACTTGACGCCCATCTATCCCATGGCCTCCTGCTGAGTCTGGGGAGCCTCGGGTTCGCCGCCTCCTTGTGGGCCATTAGACCGCCTCCTGCTCAGCTCCGACCAGGAAACCCTTTAGCTGGTCCAGAGTCAGGTCTCCGTGGCGAAATTCGCGCCGGGAACGCCCCTCCTTGATGAGGATAATGCGATCCGCCAGCTCGATCAGCTCAACAAGATCCGACGTGTACATCAGGATGGCGGAGCCCTGATCCACGGCCTCGCTCATGAGGCCGTGGATCTCCGCCTTCGAGCGCACGTCCACACCGAAGGTCGGGTCGTCGAGGATGTACAAGCTCAACTTCGCGGCGAGTAGTCTGGCCAGAAGAACTTTCTGCTGATTCCCGCCGCTGAGCGACTCGATCGGCGTTTCGGTGCCGGGCGCACGAATCGAGAACTCGCCCAGCATGCCTTGGGCCGCCGATCGCTCGCGGCTGAGGTCAAGAAACGGAAGGCGGCCGCAGTACTGGGGTAGGCTCATGACAGTGAGGTTCTCACGGACGAGTCGCCCCGTGAGCACGCCCCACTTACGCCGATCTTCGCTCAGGTAGCCAATTCCGTTTCGGAGTGCGTCGCTCGAGTCGCCGAATGTATTCGGTCGACCTCTAACCTCAAATGCCTCGCTTCGGACTGAACCGGAGATCCCGCATAGGGCGCGCAGGAACTGGCTCACTCCCTCGCCCTTGGGGGCAGCAATGCCGACGATCTCTCCTGCATGGACCGCGAAGCTCAAGCCATGGAGCAGATCCGTCCGGGCATTTTCGACCGATAGGATCACGTTACCCACAGCGCCACGACGTCGGGCGTAGAGCCCTGGAACATTACCCACCATGCTTCGCACAATCTGCTGGTAGGTCAGCTCACCTGCAGGCGCGCTGGCTGTTACTCGACCATCTCGAAGTACGGTGATCCGATCGGCAATCTGCGGGAGCTCACCCAAGTAGTGCGACACATACACGAAGCCGACGCCCGTGTCTCGAAGTTTGCGGATCAGTCGGAAGAGGACCTCGACCTCCACGACCGACAGTGCAGCCGTTGGCTCGTCGAGAACAATGAGCCGAGGCGAGAACAGCTCAGTGACTCGAGCGATCTCGACCATCTGCTTCTCAACATAGGAGAGCCGTTCGACTAGGGTGCGAGGATCACAATCCAGACCAACGCTGCGTAAGATGCGCGAGGTGTCTTCGAGAATGTCCTGCTCCCTTATCAGCCCCCTCCTTGTCGGCCAGCGACCAACAAAGACGTTGTCAGCGACGGATCTAGAGTCTGCGAGTTCGATGTGTTGAGGCAGCCAGGCGATTCCCAGCTGGCGGGCTAGTGTAGGTGTCAGCGTGTCGAAAGAACGTTCGCCAGCAAGCAGCGTCCCGCTTGTGGGCTCCTCAACGCCGGCGAGGATCCGAAGGAGCGTCGACTTACCCGCTCCATTCTCCCCGACGAGCGCGTGGACCTCACCCCGCGACACATCGAAGTTGACGTCCTGCAGAGCGACGGTTGCGCCGAATAGCTTATCGATGTGTCGAGCTTGGATCAGTTCAGTAGCCGCCAAAGCACCTGCCCTCTCGCATCCCCTACGTCAGCGTGTCGATCGTGTTGACCTCGATGCCGACCAGGGGGAGCAGGCCGGCATCGAGATCGTTAGCGGGCGTCGTCGGCTACTCGGTGCACACAGTTGTGCCGTTCGGCTGGCTTTGGGAATTATTGCCCCAAAGCTCCATGGAGTCAGGTGGATACTGCGCCGGGACGAGTTGATTCTCTGGGTAGGCGATCGGTCCAGCGAAATCCTTCTCGTTGCTGATCGTACCCTTACCGAAAGGCTGGCCAGCCGCAGTTGGCTTACCTGTCTTCAGGTAGTCAGTTACAAGTCCCATCCCCAGTGTCGCGATATCGTTGAATGGGTAGGTTGTGATGAAGTCGAAGTAGCCGCATTTCAATTCATAGAGAGACTGGTTGCACCCGTCTTCGCCGCCGATCCAGATGTGACCTGGCGTACCTGTCTTGAAGTAGACGCCCAGCGCCTTCAGAGCTGCCGTGGCCGGAGGGCCGTAGTCACAGGTGGTGGCGAGAAAGAGTGCGTCGGTGGTTGGGTGCGCGGTGAACCAGTCGGTGATTATGGTTCCCCCCGTGGCGCTGTTCCAGTTACCGTTCTTGGTGGTGGTCTGGATGTTCGGGTAGGTGTCGACAATCGAGTGGAAGCCCTGACTCCTCAGGTAGGCCTGGCTCGTCGTCATGAGGCCTGTGACTTCGAGCACGGTCCCCTTCGGGGACCCGTTCTTCTTAGTGAGGTAGGCGACGAGAGCCTTGGCGGTCTCAACGCCAGCCTGGTAGACGGGGCCCGAGACGCTGAACATCAGCTGTTCGCCCGAAACAGGGAATTCGCCGAACAAGGAAGCCACTGGGATGCCGGCCTTGTTTGCATCCTTGATCTTCAACGTCATGGACGCGACATCGGCTGGGTAAACGAGGATGAAGTCCACGTTCTGGGCCAGGAACTGATCGATGCAGTTAGCCTGGGTCGCGGCGTCAGCCTTGCCGCTGCAGTAGATCTCCTTGGCGCCGAAGTCGTTGATGGCCTTCGCGACCTGCCCGTCGAGGGCCACGTTGGTGTCGTTTGTCGGGTCAGCATACGGCGACCACCCAATTAGGAGCTGCTTCCCGTTGTGGGGCTTCACGACGGGAGTGCCGCTGACCACCGGGGTGCCGCTGGCCACCGGGGTGCCGCTGGCCACCGGGGTGCTGGTTGCCACCGGGGGGCCGCTGGCCACCGGGGTGCTGGTTGCCACCGGGGGGCTGGTGGCCACCGGGGTGCTGGTGGCACCCGAGCATGCTCCAAAGACGATGGCAGCAACAGCGGCCATGGGCAAGATCTTCTTGAACACGCGAACCTCCTTCGGGTTGACCTTTGGCAGGCACACGTCTTCTACTCAACGCGCCCGCCAGCAAGCGGTTGCGGGGCAACTCGCATATCCCTCCTTGCCGGAGCGAGTTGTTTACAGTCAGCAGCATACCAGAGCTGGCATCAGGTTACAACGGCAAGGGCGCCGTCTTTACCCCGGCCGCCGGCGTGGCCGTCACGGGAGCTCAGCGCTTCGGCGAGCATAGCCGCGAGATGCGTCTCGTTGGCCCAGAGAGAAGTACGCAAGCTCGGCTGTCCGCGAGAGGTGAAGGTCATTCCCTGGGCGGCCGAGAAGGGCAGGTCGTGACGAGCCGAACGCCTCCCGGGTACAGCTCCGGGCGACGGGGACCTGAGCCCCTGTGTGCCACCAGTCGACCTGGCGGATTTCGCCTGGTTAGTGCGTCGTACGCCGGTACGCCGGGCGGCGAGGAAGCCCGGGCCTACTCGGGCGGGGTCCTTTCAGGATCGTGATCCCGCCCCGGTATCCATCAGCGCGCAGGCGCTCCCGGAGCAGCATCGCCCGGGCCGCCGGGTCGGCCGCGAGCATCGCTGAGATGCGGGCCGCGAGCGGATCGGCCTGCGAACCTGCCGGGGCCCGCCGGTGCCGGGGGGCGGCTCGCCGAAAGGTGCGGGGGCGATGGACTGTGTTGCGGCTAATCCCGAGCGCCCGGGCGATCGCCCCACTTGGGCAGCCCTTCGCGGCGCAGCAGCCTCGACCTCGGCCCAGTCCTCCACCTGGCGCACTCCCTCGTGGCGAACTCCTGCTCCCTGGAGGGTGCGACCTGGTCAGGGGTGCTCAGGTCCCGACCGGCGAGAGGTGCTCAGCACTCGGCCGGCGTCGACAGATTCAACCTTCATGCTCGCGGGACCGTACGGCGTCGCTCGGTCGTTCGCGATGCGTTCCTTGGTGGATGGATCTTGGCGGGCCGGGCTGGAACTTGCGGCTCGCCTCAGGAACAGCCTGTCGGTGGTAAATCGGTAGTGGGCGGCAATCGCTTTCTCCGCACGAGCCAGGTCTCGTACCAAGACAGCGTCGGCGAGGTCCCGGTGGACCGCACGGGCCGCGCGGAGGCTGAGCGAAGGGTGGAGGTTGAGCGAAGAGTTGTTCTGGACTGCCCTTTGCAGGAGGCTCATCGTCTGGGCAGCCGTCTGGTCGGCGATCGCCAAGAGTTGTTTGTTCCCAGCTAGCTCAAATAGTGTGCGGTGGAACGCGAAGTCAGCCGCGATCGAGGCCGCATAGTCCGGCTTAGACCATCCCTTCTCGGTCTCGGCCAGCCTAACCCTGAGCAGGTCCAGATCCTCATCGCTGGCTCGGACCAGCGCCAGCTTTGCCGCCGTTATCTCGATACCTTCTCGAACCACATAGAGTTCCTGGAGGTCGACATCTGTCACATCGGCGACGAAAGCGCCCCGTCTCGGCACTTGGACGACCAGGGATTCGCGAGAGAGTTCGCGAAGAGCCTCCCGCACGGGGCCTCGACTGACCCCGTACCGGGAGGCGACCTCGGTCTCTGCCAGTTTCATGCCCTCAGCGAGCTCCCCGTTCAGGATCGAGAGCCGAATCTGATCAGCGACTTCCTCCCACAGCTGGCGGTGCTGTACCTTCACTGGCTCGGCCCTCGGATTCTTGATAACTGTTCTCAATCATACGGCGCAGATTGGGATCTGGCCAGCTTGCAGTGAATGGTTGGGACCGCGTATCAACCGAGTGCGACAGGGATACACATTCACGCTCCAGCTGCGGAATCCCAGGAGGCGGGTCTGGGATAGATCAGGCGGACGCGGTCGCCTCGGGCAGTGAGGCGGGTCAGCCCGCGTGGCGGGGCGGCTCGGTGACCTAGGCGGCACTTAGGACGGCGGTCTGGCGCCCCTAACCGCCTGCAGGGCATTGCGCACGCCGGCCGCCAAGAGAGCGCCGTCGGCCGCGACCGACACAAACGTGAACCCGAGCTCGAGATACTGCTCGGCTGCGGCGACGCCTGGCAGATGGACGCCGAGCGCCTTTCCTTGACTGCGCGCCGCCTTGACGATCTGGTCGAGGGCGTCGCGATACGTGATGCTGTCGAACGCGCCGGGGACACCGAGCGAGTGACTCAGATCGGACGGACCCACGAACAGGACGTCGATGCCGTCTACGGCCGCGATTTCCGCAACGTTCGACACCGCGATGGCAGTCTCCACCTGTGCGATCCCGAGCAGCGACTCGCCGATCGCCGAGACGCCGCTGTGGCGCGTTTCGCCATATCCCGCGCCGCGCGCACTGAGCGCCACGCCACGCACCCCTGCAGGCGGGTACCGAAGGGACGCCACGAGGTCCTGAGCCTCCTCAACGGTGCTCACCTGCGGGACCATGATCCCGGCTGCGCCAAGGTCGAGCGCTCGGCCGATGCGGATTCGTGTACAGGATTCCACTCGGACAACCGCGGGCGTTCCACCTCCCGCGATGGCTTGCAGCTGGGCGAGTAGATTGGCCTCCGTGCCGGCACCGTGCTCAAGGTCGACGACCGCCCAGTCGAGACCGGCACGACCCGCGATCTCGGCAGCGACCGCTGATCCCATCTGCAGGAACATGCCGAGGAGCACCTCGCCGCGGCGCACCCGTGACCGGAACCCAGATGTGGATGTCATCCCCAATTCATTCCTCCTCAGCGAGCAGTGCACGCGCACCGGCAGCCGCCGTAGCGTTTCGGGAGCTCCGATGCTCCATCCATTGCAGCGACCTCGGTCAACTGCTGACAACATATCACAAGACCCGCGACGACAAGCAACGCGCTCCATGCCAGCCTTGCTGGGCGATCGCGATCTGCGGCGCCTTCCCGGCATTGCCGACCATCACCCCGTACCCAGGTGGTCTCGAGTGGCGACGGAGTGGTGCCAAGGCCGTGACCTACTATGGTGGGTCAGGCGGGTGCCGTTCCAGCCGGAGGCGCAGGAGAACGCCGGACCGAGTGCGATGGTCGTCCGGCTAGGCGCGACCAGCGTACTTGGCGACGACCCCCGGGAGCGCGAGCATTCGATGGCTGTGTGAGTCGCCCGCTCGTTGCGGAGCCGCCGAAGGTGACCAGGGTGTGGCGGGGCGCCCGACGCGCGAGCACGGTCACTCGCTCGAGGGCGGGACAGCGACCTTGTCAGCGAACAGCGTGAACGCATGCATGCGTCCCCTGAGCTCGCTCGCCATCTGGCCGAAGGAGATCAAGCGCCGGACCTCGGTCGTCGGGATGTTCCCGACCCGGGCGAGCGTGATCCGGTTCGTCGGGATGATCCTCGCCGAACCGGACGACGAATGGCAGGACAGCAGGCGTTTCTTCCACCCCGAGACGATGGCGCTCATCGACGCCAAAGCCGCGGAGAAGGAGGTGAGTCCGGCGCTCCTGATGGCAAGCTCATCAGGCAGCGTGGGCGATGGTCCGGTGACCGTACGGGCCTGCCGGAGGTTGAGTGAAGGGTGGAGGCTGGCTGGCATGGAGTGCAGCCCGTCGACCCCGACCTTGTGGTATCCTGTCAACAGTTGACCCCGATCTCTGCACTGCACTTTCCAAAACACAGGAGAGCGGTCCATGGCTCTCGCGGAGTCGCCGCGGATCCCGGTCTCGGTGCTGAGGGGCTACCTGACCCAGGCGGCGGCCCGGGTCGGCGTGCCCAACGATCAGCGCGAGCTGCTCATCGACAGCTTCGTGGAAGCTGATCTGCGGGGCGTTGGTACCCACGGACTCATGCGGGTGCCGGCGTACTTCCGCGCTTTCGCGCGGGGCATCGTCAACCCTGCACCCGCCGTGCATGTGGTCAGGGCGGTCGGGGCAACGACGCTCCTTGATGGCGACAATGGCCTGGGCATGGTGGTCGGCCAGATCGCCATGGACAGGGCGGTCGCCCTGGCTCAGAAACACGGCATCGGAGCCGTCTCGGTTCGGAACAGCAACCACTCGGGGATGCTGGCAATCCATGTTCTCCGCGCGACTCGCGAGGGCTTCGTCGGCTTCTTCACCAGCGGTAGCCCGGCCATCATGGCTCCGTGGGGCGGCGTCGAGCCTAAGCTGGGCAACGGTCCGTTTGCGTGGGGATTCCCTCGCAGCGACGGCGATCCAATCGTCATTGACATGGCGGCATCAGCTGCTGCGCGAGGCAAGATCCGCGCGATCGCCTTGAGTGGCGGATCGATCCCGGAGGGCTGGGCGCTTGATAGCGACGGCAACCCCACGACCGACGCTCGCGCAGCCATGGAGGGTGTCGTTCTGCCGATGGCGGCGCACAAGGGCTACGCCATAGCCGTGGCGCACGAGGTTATTGGATCGATCCTCGCAGGAGCGGCGCTCGCTATCGACACTCCACGCGAGTTCCTCAAGGACGGCGCTCGCGTCCTCGACTCGTGGCGGATCGGCCATTTCGCCATGGCGATCGACCCCGACGCTTTCGCAGGCCGCGCCGTGTTCGAGGCCGAGCTCACGCGCCTAGTCCGGGAGCTGCACGGCACCCGCCCGGCCCCGTGGGCGGACCGTGTGCTGGTGCCAGGCGAGCTGGAGAGGGAGAGCCGCGCCACCCACTTCCGAGACGGCATCCCAGTCGGGGCCACCACCCTGTCGGCCTTCGACGAGCTGTCGGCGGAGCTAGGGATTCCGAGGCTCCCGCGGTGACACTGTGGAACCAACCACGGGCTCAGGCCGTGCTTGCGGCTCGTAGTATCGACGCGCTCGTTGCCTCCCGACCCGAGCACGTTCGCTACTTGAGCGACACGGACACGACTGTCGCCTCCACGATGGGGCTCGACGTCGCGACAGTCCTCGTCGCCCACCCCGTCCGCGTCGCAGCCATCATCGCGCCGGTGGCCATCGCTGGGCATCTTGCACATCTAGCCTCGCTCCCCGAGCGGGTCGAACTGTACGGATCGTTCTTTGTCGCGGCTGCGAGCGCCTCGCAGCTCGACGACGTCGAACAGACCACCGCGCGGCTGTTGCGCACAGGGACGCGTCGCGTCCCGTCGTTCATCGATGCGGTGACCACCGTGCTGGCGTCTCTTGGACTCGACAAGGCAAGCGTCGGGTTCGACGATCCGATGATCGCGGCTCAGGTCACGGACCGTCTAGCAGAACTTAACAGCGTGGACGGCGAAGAAGCGCTGCGGGTCATCCGGCTAGTCAAGACTCCAGAGGAGCTCCGTCGGCTCGAACGCGCCGCCGCTATCGCCGAGAAAGTGGAGGCGTTCGCGATCGAACGAGCACGACCCGGGTTCGCTTGGGCCGAGTTCGTGGCGAGCATGCCCGCGCGCGTGAGTGAGCTCGGTGGATCCTTTGGCTTCTTCAGCGGAGGGGCCGGTCGCCGCAGCTCCTTCTTATTCGAGCCGGGGCCCGGGCCTCTGGTCGCGGGCGATCTCATCCGGCTGGACCTGACGATTGCCTATCGAGGCTACTGGTCCGACACGGGCCGGACAATCTCGATCGGTACACCGACCGCGTCCGCGCTCTCGCGGTTCCGAGCTGTCCACGACGCGGTCGCCGAGGCGCTTGACCTTGTGCGGCCGGGCGTCACGCTGTCCTCGATCTATGCCGCGGCCGTCGCTGTCGCCAGGCGGTCCATCCCGGGATTCCAACGGCACCACTGTGGGCACACGATCGGACTCCGCCCGTACGACGGATCGCTCGTGTCAGCAAACGACGCGACCGTTCTAGAGGCAGGTGTCGTGCTCAACATCGAAGTGCCCTACTACGAGCTCGGGTGGGGCGGGCTCCAGGTCGAGCAGACGGTGGTCGTCGAGACCGATGGGCACCGCCGCCTGACCCACCTGCCGACCAACATGTTTGTCACGACGTAGCGAGGCGCAATACATGAGCGGGCGAGTGCTAGCACCAGCCACCCGCGCTGGGTTTGACGCGGTCGAGTTCTGATGGCCGAATGACGGACTTGCGGCGGGGATCACCGACGACGACATTGCCGAGGCAATCCGGCGATGTCGGTCCTCATGCTGAACTTCGACGGCGGCGATCCTCGCGCCGGTGATCGAGGCCTCGCCGAAGACCCGGCTCGGGCAGCCAGTTTGAACGACGCGACGAACGATCTGACGCCGGCGGCGGGCTCGTTGATCATCTTCCAAGGTCTGGCGGGGCCTAGCCTGCGTGCTGCCTTACCGAAGGCTAACCGAACCAAGGAGGGACACTTGAATGGGCGATCTTCCGAGACTCGGCCTCATCGGACTGGGCATTATGGGCCGACCGATGGGGCGCAACCTACTTCGGGCCGGTTACGCGCTCGTCGTACGCGACATCAACCCAGCGGCCGTGGCTGAGCTCGTTGCTGAAGGCGCCGTGGCCGCCCCCACAAGCCGGGACGTTGCGGCCGCCTGCGATGTCCTCGTCACGATGCTGCCCGATTCGCCGGACGTCGAGGCTGTCTATGCGGGACCACATGGGGCGTTCGAGGTGCTCCGACCGGGGTGGCTCGCGATCGACATGAGCTCGATCAGTCCTCGCGTCTCGCGCGATCTTGCGACCCGGGCCGCCGTCGCTGGAGCAGAGCTGCTGGACGCGCCCGTGAGCGGGGGTGACAAGGGAGCCATTGCCGGCACGCTGTCGATCATGGTAGGCGGCTCGGAGGCTGGGTTCGGGCGCGCCCTCCCGATCCTCCAGGCGATGGGGAAAACGATCGTCTTGTGCGGGCCCGCGGGCGCGGGCCAGGTGGTGAAGCTCGCCAACCAGATGGTCGTAGCGATAGTCATAGGCGCGGTGTCCGAGGCCCTAGTCCTGGGCGCGAAGGCGGGTGTCGATCCCCAGCGGATCATCGAGGTGCTTCAGGGTGGCCTGGCAGCCACGAAAGTGCTCGAGATGCGCGGCCCGGACTTTCTCACCGGGACCTTCGATCCAGGATTCCGGATTCGGCTTCACTTGAAAGACCTCAAGAACGCGCTTGAGTCCGGGCGCGAGAACGGCGTCGTGCTGCCGTTGACTGCGGAGGTAGAGCAGCTCATGCAGGCCGCCCGGGTGGCTGGTCGCGGCGACTTCGACCATTCGGGCCTCATCACGGTCCTCGAGGACCTGGCTGGCTTCAAGGTCGCGGGCGCGATGCGGAGGTGACCCGGGCAGCGCGGGACGAAGACGCAGGCCGCGTCTGCAGAGGCTTCCGCAAGGGCGACGAGCCGAGCACGGCCTCGTCGCGACGCGGCTTGCGCACTGGAGCACGAATTGACGTCCAACCTGCATCCTATCTCCTCCCTGAGTAGCTACCCCAGGCGATCAGTGACCCGCCGTATGTCCGCCTCCTCTCGCATCTGCTCTTGTCTTGCGCCACGCCCATATGCGCACGAGGGCTGGACGCCAGACCCTGCAGATCAGGCCCTGATCACGCTGACCCCGTGCCGTGGAGCCCGGAAAGAAATCGCTTTCGGCGAGCGCGTGTGGTTGCCACTACCCGGTTGTGACGCCGTCGACGAGTGGGTTCACGACGATACAGGCGACGCCGCCCACGGCCGCAACAACGCAACCTGCAGCGAGCTCCCATTCGCCGTCATGCCTCCACCACCCTCGGCCGGCGCCATTCCAAGGTATTCGTCGAGCACGCGGCCGCCGGATGAGACTGGAGCCCGCGACCCGCAGGCTCCAGTCAGGTTAGAGTAAGTGGGCCATGTCCATCCCGGCGCGCTCGCTCGTCGGTCGGCCATACTCGCAGAGCGGCTGCCCCGGCTCGACGGCCTCTCCCCGCTGGGCATGGCAGCACGCCTTCGCGATCTTGGATCGATCGCGCTCCTGGAGGACGGGCATCGGTCGTCCCGGACGGGCTGGACCTTCGTCTCGGCCGGGCCGCTGGTCTGCGAGGATCTGGCGAATCCAGGGCCGGACCCGTTCGCGGGCGCCCGTGCGCTGCTCGCACGCATGGCGCCGGGACGAGTCCCGGGTGCGGTGGTTCCGCCTTGGACCGGAGGCTTGGCCGGCTACCTGTCGTATGACCTGGGGCGCTGTCTCGAGCGGCTGCCCAGCGTCGCCACCGACGATCGGCCGGTTCCACTGCTCCACCTCGGCCTGTACGACTGGGGTCCTCGCCTGGGACTGGCGACGGGCCCGAGCTTGGCTTTGCAGCCGCGCCGTCGATGAGGACTTGGCCCGGATGCGGGCCCGCCGCGAGTCGGTCCTGGCCCGGCTGGAGACCGTCGCCTATCCCCCGGGCGAGGCGCCACCCGTACACGCGGAGAGCCCGGAGCGGTTCTCGTCGAACCTAGGGCCAGACGACTTCGTCACGGCCGTGGAGCGGGTCCGGTCGGAGATCGCCCGTGGCGAGGTCTACCAGGTGAACCTGGCGCGCCGCCTAGAGGCACCCTTCGCGGGCGACCCATGGCCGCTCTACCGACGCATCAGCGCAGGCGATCCCGTCCCATGCGGCGCATACCTGGAGCTCGGACCGACGAACGACGGGCCGCAGCGGGCTCTTCTGTCGGCCTCGCCGGAGCGGTTCCTCGCGCTGTCGGCCGAGGGTTTGGTCGCAACGGACCCGATCAAGGGGACCAGGCGTCGGGGCATGACCGTCGCAGAGGATCGCGCCCTCGCGGGGGAGCTCCTCGCGAGCGGGAAGGACCGGGCGGAGAACGTCATGATCGTCGACGTGCTCAGGAACGACCTCGGTCGAGTGTGCGTGCCCGGGTCGGTGCGAGTTCCGCGGCTCTGCCGGCTCGAGCGGACGCGCAGCGTCCAGCACCTGGTGTCGAGGGTGATCGGACGGCTCGGGGCCGGGCACGATGTGTTCGACCTGCTGGCCGCGGCCTTTCCGGGAGGTTCGGTGACGGGCGCGCCCAAGATCCGGGCGATGGAGATCATCGAGGTGGTCGAGCCGGTCCGTCGCGGCCCGTACACCGGATCCGCTCTTTGGCTCGGCGCCGACGGTGCCATGGGATCGTCCATCCTCATCCGAACCTTTGTGGCCGACGGTGAGCGCCTCACCCTCCACGTCGGAGGGGGGATGACCTGGCGCAGCGACCCGCAGGCCGAATAGGAGGAGACCCGTGTGAAGGCACGCGGCCCGCTCGCCGCCATCGGCGCCCGCGAGATCGAGGCCGATCATGGCCGATGAGCCGAGGTTTGTCTGGCTCGACGGCGCCCTCCGTTAGGTCGCGGAGACCGGCGTCTCAGTTCTCGACCGTGGCCTCCTGCTCGGCGATGGCGTCTTCGAGACCCTCCGGGCGAGAGGCGGCCGAGCGGTGGAGCTCGCCGAGCATCTCGCCCGCCTGCGGGAGTCAGCACGGACGCTGCGAATCGCGCTCCCGAATCGGGTGGAGCCTGCGGTTGCCGCGGCCATCGAGACGTTGCTGTCGGCCGAGCGGCTGGATGGGGCGGACGGCGACGCAGCGGTACGGATCACTGTGACCCACGGCGCCTCGGCGTCGCGCGGCCTCCTCCCCCCCGCCGGCCGAACAGACGACCCCCTCAGTTCTGGCGCAGGCGTGGCCCCGCCAATCGCTACCGGCCAGCCTGCTGGCCCGCGCCTCCGTCTTGGCCTGGCGATCGCCCGACGCGACCCTCTCGATCCGCTGGCTGCGGCGAAGACGACCAGCAGGGCGCAGCAAGTCCACGCCGGTCTCGTCGCGGCCGATGCCTATGCGGACGACGCGCTCTTCCTGACCACCGACTCCCGCCTGTGCGAAACCACTGTCGCCAACATCTTCGTGGTCCGACACGGCATTGGCGACCCCATCCGCCGACTGCGGGATCCTCGCCGGAATCACCCGCAACGGAACTCGGGTCTGAACGCAAGTCCACCGTCAGTCTCGGCCGCCGCATGGTCCCCCGACCCGCGCTCATGCCCTCAGGCTGCCGCCGTGAGGCCGGAAAGCTGAGCCCCACATTCAAGCTCCTATCTTGTCAAGCGGCGACGGGCATGGAGCAAGCACCGAGTTCGAGCAATCGGAACACCGTCCGTACTAACTGGCGCTTGAGGTGCGGATTCCGGTCGATTTCGCCACCCGATTCCGCCGGGTTTTCGCCACCTGATTCCGCCGGGAATTCGCCACCTGATTCCGCCGGGTTTTGGCCCACCTTGGAGGCACTCGCCAGCGGCGGCGTGAAGCCGGTCGCATCGGCCACCCTCTCCTCGAACGTATCCGTCGTCGAGGAGAAGAGCCGGTGCCCCGTCCCCGTGCTGCCATGCGCAAGATCAGAGAAGTCCTGAGGCTCCATGAGGCCGAGCATCTGAGTTCTCGGGCCGTCGGCATCGCCGTCGGCCTGCCCCGAACAACGGTCCGCAACTACATCGACCGAGCCCGTGAGGTCGGACTGCACTGGCCGCTGCCCGATGATTTGGACGACCGCGATCTCGAGGAGCGCCTCTTTGGTCGTGCCGCTCCGCCGCCCGCGATCCTGCGCCGGCCGGAACCGGACTGGGCCTCGATCCATGCCGAGATGCGCCGACCTCACGTCACGCTCATGCTCCTGTGGAGCGAGTATCGCGAGCGCTGCCACGATGGCTTTGCCTACTCCTGGTTCGCCGAGCGCTATCGGGCCTTCGCCGATCACCTCGACGTCGTGCTCCGCGGCAACCACCGCGCCGGGGAAAAGCTCTTCCTCGACTTCGCCGGCGACAAGATCAAGATCGTCGACCCTGACACAGGCGTTATCAGCGAGGCCGAGCTCTTCGTCGCGGTCCTGGGTGCGAGCAACTACACATACGCCGAAGCCGTGCCGGCCCAGAGCCTGCCGCACTGGACCGGCGCTCATGTTCGAGCCTTCGAGTTCTTCGGCGGCGTTCCCGCACTCCTGGTCCCCGACAACCTTCGGTCGGCGGTCACCCGCGCCGACCGATACGAGGCCGACCTCAATCGGACATACGAGGAGCTCGCCGCCCACTACGGCACCGCGATCATGCCGGCTCGGCCGCGCAAACCGCGTGACAAGGCCAAGGTCGAGCAGGGTGTCCTTCTGGTCGAGCGCTGGATCCTCGCGGCCCTGCGCAACCGGGTGTTCTTCAGTCTCGCCGAGGCGAACGCCGCCATTCGGGAGCGCCTCGAATGGCTCAACAACCGACCATTCCGCAAGCTGGAAGGTTCACGAGCGAGCGTCTTTGCGCAGGTTGACCGACCCGCCCTGCGGCCGCTGCCAGCACGGCCATACGAGTGGGGCATCTGGAAGCGGGCCAAGGTCAACATCGACTACCACGTCGAGCTCGACTACCACTACTACAGCGTGCCCTATCAGCTCGCGCACGAGGTCTGCGACGCACGCCTATCGGCGACCACGGTCGAGTTGTTCGTGCGCGGCCGGCGGGTGGCGAGTCATCCGCGCAGCTACAAGCGTTTCGCGGCCACCACGACGCCCGAGCACATGCCCGCGAGCCATCGCGCTCATCTGGAGTGGACGCCGTCTCGCCTGGTCAACTGGGGTGAGCAAGCGGGTCCTTCGACCGGACGCCTAGTGGACGAGATCCTCGCGTCCAAACCGCACCCGGAGCAGGGCTATCGCAGTGCCCTTGGCGTGATGCGTCTGGGCCGGCGCTATGGCAACGAGCGTCTCGAAGCCGCCTGCACCCGCGCTCTCGCGATCGCCTCACCCTCCTATCGGAGCGTCGACTCGATCTTGAAGCACGGCCTCGACCGAGCGGCTCTGCCGGCTCCCCAAGACCATCGTCCCCGCGTCGTCCACGCCAACGTCCGCGGCCCGGGCTACTACGAGTGAACCAACAAGGAGGTTCCATGCTCAGCGCACCGACCATCGACAAGCTCTACGCCCTCAACCTCTCTGGCATGGCCCGCGCCCTCGCCGAACAGCGCGAACAACCGGCGGCCTATGGCGGCCTCGGGTTTGAGGACCGTCTTGGCCTGCTCGTCGACCGCGAAGCGACCGATCGCGAGAACCGCCGCCTGGAGCGCTACCTTCGGGCTGCGAAACTCCGCCTGGCCGCGAGCGTGGAGGATGTCGACTTCCGGGCGGCCCGCGGACTCGACCGGGGAGGCTTCCTCGAGCTGGCCGCATCGCGCTGGGTCGATGCCCACCAGCAGGTCCTGATCGTCGGACCGACCGGTGTGGGCAAGACCTATCTCGCCTGCGCTCTTGCGACCGCCGCGATCCGGGCCGGTCACAGCGCCCTCTACCTGCGAACCTCGCGAGCTCTTACCGAGCTTGCCACCGCACGCCTGGATGGCCGGCTGCCCAGGCTTCTTGCCGCCTGGGCGAAGGTCGAGGTTCTGGTCCTCGATGACTTTGGCCTGCAGCCTCTCACCGATGCGCAGGCCGCCGATCTACTCGAAGTGATCGAAGACCGAGCCGGCCGCCGCTCCACCATCGTCACGAGCCAACTCCCCATCGCTCACTGGCACGAGGGCCTGGGCGAACCGACCGTGGCCGATGCGATCCTCGATCGACTCCTCCACGGCGCCCACCGGCTGGAGTTGCGCGGCGAGTCGCGGCGTCGCTCCGACCCTGCATCTATGCCCATCGTCGAGGCGGCATCCGATGGCCGCTGAACCCGTGCGAGACTACGCAAACACGCAAGGAAAGGAGTGAGTCTGAAGGGGATGATCTGACGCTTCGCGTCGGCCGCTGACGCGGCCTCCGAGAGGTGGGCCAAAACCCTAGAACAGGGTGGCGAATTCAGAGCGGAATGACCTGGCGAATTCAGCGGAATGCGCATTGAGGGCGCGGAGGGCCTCGCGCCAGGTCTTGCCCTCGGCTCGCTTCCTCTCGATGTACGCCCGAGCGGGTGCATGGTGGATGGCCTGGGCCAAGGCGATCGTGTGGAGAGCTCGGTTCAGCTGCCGATTGCCGCCGCGGTTGAGCCGCATCCGCTGGGTCTGACCCGAACTTGCCGGGATCGGGGCGACACCGGCGAAGGCGGCGAAGGCATCGGACGACCGAAACCGGCCGATGTCGCCGATCTCCCCCACCAGCTTGGCCGTGACGAGCGGACCGGCTCCGGGCAGCTCGAGCAGCGGATGACCGGCGACGCGCTTGCCGATCCGAGCGTGGAGGGCCGTTCCTCGATGCCCAGCCGGCGAAGGTGGGCGAGCCTATCGCGGGCAAGGTCGGCCTGGACACCGACCAGTGGTCGCAACAGCCGACCGACCGTCCGCTGGTGGCGGGTGGCGGTCAGGTTCGTCGCCGCGGCGCCATATCCGGGCAGCAGCGTCCGCAGGTCGGCGTGGAGGCGATTGCGGACCCGGGTCATCTCGGCCACAACATCTTCACGGGCCTCGACGAGCAGTCGAACCTCGAGGCTCGGGTCGACCGACCGGACCGGCGGCAGGTCCGATTCGCGGGCGGTCACCCGGGCGATGGCGAGGGCGTCACCGCGCGACCTGCTCCTGACACAGCTCCGGGCGATTGGAGGGCCGGCGCCCTGGCCCGGGTTGTCCCTCACGTCATGGCGCCGATGGTTACCACCGTCGGCGACGTGCAGCTGTTCCTCTCCGTCCGTCGCGAGGCACCCGGGAGACCTGATCGACACAATCACGATTGAAGCCCAGCCAACAGACTCGAACCAAGTCAGAATCGGGAAGCCATGTCCACTCTACCGAAGATCGTCCGTCAGTCCACCGCCATCACGGAGCCGCTGCGGCATCTCGACGGCCTGCGGCCGTTGGACGTCGCGGAGTGGCTTCGCGATCTCGGATCTGTCGCCCTCTTGGAGGATGGGCACCGTTCGCCGCGAACGGGCTGGACCTTCCTGGCGGCCGATCCGATCGCGATCGCGCAGCTGACGGATCCAGTGCTCGACCCATTCAGACGGGCCCGTGCGCTGCTAGCCCGCATGGGGCAACAACCAGCCCGAGACGTAGATCTCCCACCTTGGACGGGGGGCCTGGCAGGATATCTCTCATACGACCTCGGGCGTTGTTTCGAACGACTGCCTGACAGCGCGACCGATGATCAGTCGCTTCCGCTACTCAGCCTCGGCCTCTACGACTGGGTGCTAGCTTGGGATCACCGAAAGGCGAGAGCATGGCTCAGCTGCCGCGCAGTCGATGGGGACATCGAGCGCATGCACGATCGCCGCGAGTCCGTCCTGGCTCGTCTGGCCGCCGCTTCGTCCAAGCCGGTCGCTGCCGCCTCACCGGTTCGCGGCGATATCCCGATGCAGTTCTCGTCGAACTTCGGCCGAGACGCGTTCCTCACGGCAGTGGAACACGTCAAGGCCGAGATCGCCCGCGGCGAGGTCTACCAGGTAAACCTGGCGCGCCGTCTGGAGGCAGCGTTTCATGGCGACCCATGGCCGCTCTACCGGCGGATCAGTACGGCTGAGCCGGTGCCCTGTGGGGCTTACCTGGAGCTCGATCGCACGACCGGCCAGCCACGGCGAGCCCTTCTGTCCGCCTCCCCGGAGCGGTTCCTGGCGCTCTCCGCCAACGGGCTGGTGGCAACCGATCCGATCAAGGGCACGCGGCCTCGTGGCGCCATGCCGTCCGACGACCGGGCGCAGCGTCGCGAGCTGCTCACCAGCCTGAAGGATCGCGCGGAGAACGTCATGATCGTCGACGTGCTCAGGAACGACCTCGGTCGGGTGTGCGTACCGGGGTCGGTGCGGGTTCCACGCCTCTGCCGGCTCGAGCGCACGCGCAGCGTGCAGCACCTCGTGTCGAGGGTGGTGGGGCAGCTCAGGCCGGGGCACGATCCGTTCGACCTGCTCGCGGCGACCTTCCCGGGTGGCTCGGTCACGGGTGCCCCGAAGATCCGTGCGATGGAGACCATCAACGCGATCGAGCCGGTCCGTCGCGGTCCGTACACGGGATCGGCCGTATGGATCGGAGCCGATGGCGCGGCCGGATCGTCCATCCTCATCCGGACTTTCGTAGCCGATGGGACGCGCCTCACGCTGCACGTAGGGGGCGGCATGACATGGCGCAGCGACCCGGCGGCGGAATGGGAGGAGACACGCGTGAAGGCCCGTGGTCCGCTCGACGCCATCGGTGCCAGCGAAGCAGGACCTGAGGATGTCTGACGGGCCGCGATCGGTCTGGCTGGGCGGTGCCCTCCGCCCAGCCAGAGAGGCAGGGGTTTCGGTCTTCGACCGTGGCCTCACGCTCGGCGACGGTGTGTTCGAGACAGTCCGGGCCCGGGGCTCGACGAGGCGGACGGAGACGCGGCGGTGCGGCGGCGCGCAGCCCTGGCGCTATCTCAGCGATGGAGCTTGCCGTGGGCGTCCAGGGCAATGACCACCCAGCGTCCGCGTTGATGACGCTCGCACAGTTCTGGACCATGGATAGCCAAGGGCGCGCCGCTCGCGATCCGCTGGCGCAGTAGCCATTCGAGTCGTCATCTCATTTGGTCGGGTCCAGCACGAAGCGCCGGTCCCGACCTCGCTTGGCCGCCGACTTCGCGGCAAGTTCGGCCCTCCACTCGTCGATGCCGGTTCCTCGGACGATCTCCGCGAGTGTCGACGGGCCTCGACTCGCAAGGAAAGCTTGCACAGCGGCGCGGTCGTCGCGCTTCTGCTCCTCGCGTTGCGCTTGCTCCCGCGCCCGGCGATCCGCGTCCTTCTGCTCCTTCGTCTTGGCCTCGTCTCTGGCTCGGTCTTGCGACGCAAACGCCTCGTTGACCTTCTGATCAGCCTCGTCGAGGCTGACCTCGAGAGCCCCCGAACGACGGGCAGCGTCATCGGGCGCGAGATACCAGCGGTGCCCACCCGCATCTCGGACGCGCCCAGGGACGAGCGCATCCGCAACGACGCGCAAGCGATCGAGGTCAGCCAGGAGCCCCGGCAGATCGGAAAGATCAAGCCCGCGTTGATCCTCGTGTAGCAGTTCGATGTAGTCGGCTGCCCACGCTACGGTTCCAGCAATGTCGTCGAGCGTGTCCTGCAGACGGACTCGATCGATCTCTCCTGACGGGGTCATGCATTCATCCTCGTGGCCGCTGCTGATCGACGGTGATCGACGCGCTGTCCCTCGATGAGGGCGTTCACACAGCTGTCTCGGGCAAGGTATTGGTGGAGTGAGTGGCTATCGCCTCGCATGTTTGACGCACCGCAGCTTGTGGATGGGGAAGCAGTAACAAGTCAACCTGCGCTCGCTGTGCTACAAGCCTGGCGCAAAACACCAACGGCCGACCTGCACTGGCCATGCCACGGACGGCCAAGTCCGTGACGTCATCGAAGCCAATTGCAGGTCCGACCCTCCTGCTCGCGATCCTCTTGATCGCGGCGACGGCGATACCGGCGGCCTCCTGATTACCCAGATGCGGGTTACCAAGTATTCCAAACAGCCTCATGAGTTCACCCCTCGTCCGTGCCGGTGAGTGGCAAACGGCCTCCTCGAGCATCTCGGCCGTGGGGAGGACGATGCCGTAGTTGGCTAGCACCATCCGTGACAGGTCGTGATCGCGAACTGCGGGGAGAACGAGGCCTCTATCGACGAGAACTGGAAGCAAGCCCAGCGTCGAGAAGGATGCAGGCGGAGTATCGCCCAGTGCATAGCGCCTCAAGCCCAGATCGTCGGCGTATAAGGTGTAGCCGAAGAGAGAGGCAAGCGCGACGGCATCGAAGGAGTTGTGACCCAGGCCTACCGCCTGGCCGCCAGCCGGCCTCGCCAGCATAGACGTGCGGGATGCACTCTGGGGCCCTCAAGTGACACCTAGGCTGACACAGCCCCCCAGACAAAGGGTTCCCGCCAGCGTCCCCCTGGCTGACAGGCCAACGATGGACACGGCGGCACGGTTCGCGCTCCGCGTACCCGCCGTCATGTGATGATGCGAATCGGCCGAGGCTCCGCCCGCATGTCGATCGCCGCGGCGGGCGGTCGGCTACCCCACCCAAAGGCCGATCTGCTATAACTCTCTCTGCTCCGAGCGGGAGTAACTCAGCTGGCAGAGTGTCTGCTTCCCAAGCCTGAGCCTCCCAATGCCGCGGCTCCCCTCGTGGCCATCTCTCGTTCCCGACCTAGTTATGTGTTGCGCTCGTGCAGCTCAGCCCGCGTCCAATCGCGCCCACCGTGGGCGGACGCATCCCGCAGAATCGCCTCCGCGCGTTGGCTCGGACTCCTCAGGAAGTCCACCAGTTGAACTACCCACCGATCGAAAGCGTCGGCGAATTGGTCGCCCAGCGCGCTGGTATTCGGCTGAGGTAGCCCCTCGCTGACAATACGAGTGCGCAGGCTCTCGACGACCCGACGTGCCTCGATCGCCTGCACCGACGGTGAGATCCCTTCCTGCCTCGTGAAACGGAGCACCTCCAGCGCCACGCCGAATCGGGCGACCCAGTCCGGCTGGACAACGGGTGGCGTCAGTCCCGGGAGGATCTCGTCGGCGCGCGCCAGGACAAGGCGTCGTTCGTTGCCGACAATCCGCGCCTTGAGCAACCCCGCGAGCACCAGCGCGTCCACGGCAAACGCCACACTCGGCTTGGCGAAGCGCGTCGTCCGGGCGAGGTCGGCGACACTGAGGCCGGCCGAAGGCGCCGCCAACAGCGCCGCAATGATGTCCGCCCGAGCATTCACCCCAAACGCCGCGCGGAGGCGGATCCGCAGCAGCGCCGGCGCCACGGCCGAGTCGAGACGAGCCTTGCCACGCGTCACGTACTCCGAACGCGGCTGGGTCGCCATCGGCCAGGAGGGGCCGGCGGCGGCCGCAACCGTGGCCACGTACTCACCGATCGCTTCGGGCGGTGTCTCGAGCTCCCGCGCCACCTGCTTGAGGCGCGATCCGTTGACGTACCGACCGTAGGCAACGCACCAGTCGGTGCTGACGTCGCGCAGCCGTGCGTCGGCGTCGCCAAGTTCTGCAGTGAGCGCGATGAGCGCCTCAGGGTCGACCACGGCATCGTCGCGCTCACCTACTGCGTCTACGCCGAGCGCGATCCACTGGGTCCACGCCCGGTCGAGCAAGGCGCTCTGGAGCGCGCTAGTCGAGCCGGCCATCGGCATCCTCCACTCCGAGGCGGCGGAGTGTCTCGACGAGCATCGATCGGTACCCGAGCGACGGATCCTGGGTGCGGGTCCAGCGGGCGGCGGCAAGAAGCTCCTCCTGATCCGGGCCGAGTTCCTCCAGGTCCTGCAAATGACGGCTCCGGGGCCCCTGGTCAACGGCGGCGTAGAGCTTGAAGCAGATCATGTCGAACCTACCCGCCAGCCAGGCGATGAGCCCGCCGTAGTCGCGCCGCTCCAGGCGATCCACAAGCCCTTCCGGCAGGCCGAAATCAAGCAGCGACTCGGGACCTAGGTTCACCCAGTCGTCCGCCAGTCCGTGGGCTCGGGCGACGTCGACAACTGCCGTGCGAAGCGGTTCGGGCATCGGCCGCATCCGCTCGACTCCACTCGCCGTCCACGAGCCGAGCAGGTCGAGGTCCCTGGTGGTCGGTCGCGTGACCAGCCCGCGCAGGATGAGGTTGCCGCCCCCGATGACGACAACCTCGTAGTGGAGGCCTCGAGCCACCAGGAGTTCCCCGAGGGCGCGGAGGGCTGTCTCGAGTTGGGTCCGGCCGATTGATGTCACGGGCAGACTGTAGACCGGTACGCAGTAAGAGTCAATCTATCGAATCGCCAAAGTCAGACTGCATGTCCAGGCCCTGCCCTGCGTCTAAAGCATGTCTCCCGGGCTCATCCGCTTGGCTATCTCCGTGGCTCGTTCGGCGGCTGCGGACGCTGCGTAGCGGGAGACCATCGTGCGCGAGCGCCAACCCGCGAGCGTCATCAAGTCGGTTTCGTTCATGCCGCCGGCCAGCATCTTGTGGGCGTAGGTCCGGCGAAACATGTGGGGGTGAACGTGATCACCGAGGCCCGCGGCCACGCCCCGTTCGTGGATCATCTGGCCCATCCCGGACTCGGTGAAAGCGCCCTTGGGCCCAAGCCACAGGCTGGGCAGGTACGCCGCGTGATGAGGCCGGAGTGCCTTGCCATACCGGCTCCCGCCGTCGCGGTACCGAAGGTAGCGGTCGAGTGCGCGGACCGCCTCGCGGCCGATCACGACGATGCGCTCCCGGCGGCCCTTGCCCAGGACACGAAGCTGGCGGGCGTCGAGGTCCACGTCGTTCGTGTCGGGGTCGTCTGGAGTCCAGCGGAGGGCCGCGATTTCGGCGCGGCGAGCGCCGCTGTCGAGCAGCACCCGGATGATCGCCTCGTCTCGCCGGCCCGCGAAGGTGTGGTCTGCGCAGCAGACCCGCAACAGGGCCCGGAGCTGATCATCGCTCAGCATCGGCGACAGCAGCTCACCCACGATCGGCGGCTTCATGTGCTCCATCGGTGACATGGCAATCAGCTCCTCCTCAAGAGCCCACCGAAAGAACGCCTGGAGGCTGCGGTACCGGTTATGGGCGGTCGCCGGGCGGTAGCGGGAGAGCTGGTCGGCGATGAAGGCCTCGACGTGCTCGCGGTGGATGGCAGCAAGAGCCACAGGAAGACCCTTGCGCCCAAGGAATTCCTCGAACTGCAGCGCCGCGTCGATGTAGGTCCGCTCGGTTCTGGGTGAGATGTTCCGCGCCGCCAGGTGGCGCCGGAAGCTGGCGATGTCGGCCGCGAGCGGGCTCGTTGCCGCTCGGGTCGGACTCGTTGTAGGATGAGCGCCGCTCGGTCGGTCACCTCGTATGGCCCGCGGCGAGGCTGGGTTGGATAGGTTTCGCATCTCGAACCGCCTTCCTCAGTTTTCTGCTGTAGAGCCATCGAGACAGGCCCTACCGGAAGGCAGACGCTCTCAAGGAGCGTGATTCGAGCGGGAGTAACTCAGCTGGCAGAGTGTCTGCTTCCCAAGCAGAATGTCGCGGGTTCGAATCCCGTCTCCCGCTCCAAATCGCCAAATCCCTCGTGAAGAGCCCCTCTAATTGAGGGGCTCGACGATTCTCTGGCCTGGCACTATGCTCTCCGACACTCTAACTGGACAAGTTTCGGAGGGCTCGAAATGGCCCCAAAGACTCCCGATTCGCCGTCCGGACCGACGCTCGGCGTCCTCGCCGACAGCTTCCGGCGGTCGCTCCTGGCCGAAAACAAGAGCGCGAAGACGGTAACGACGTACCTCGACGCGGTTACGGGGTTCGAAGCATATCTGCGGGCGAAACGTCTCCCGACCTCCGTCGACCGCATCCCTAAGACATTCTGCCTGGACTTCATCGCCGACCAGCTCGCGCGATTCAAGCCAGCGACGGCGTCCGTTCGCTACCGCGCGCTCCAGACGTTCTTCCGCTGGGCGGTCGCCGAGGGCGAGCTCGAGGCAAGTCCGATGGCGGCGATGCGCCCGCCGCACGTGCCCGAAACGCCGCCCAACGTCTACACCGACGACGAGATCCGGCACCTGCTCGCCGCGTGCGAGGGCCGCGCGTTCGAGGATCGCCGGGATATGGCGGTCGTTCGCCTGTTCCTCGACACCGGCATGCGCCTCGCGGAGCTCGCAGGCTTGCGGCTGGCCGACGTCGATCTCGAACAGAACATCGCGCTCGTCTTGGGCAAAGGCCGCCGGCAGCGGGCGTGCCCGTTCGGGCGGCGGACGGCACAGGCGCTCGATCGGTACCTGCGCGCCCGGGCGAGCCACCGCGACAAGGACAGGCCCGAGTTTTGGCTCGGACTGGCGGGACCGATGACTCCCAACGGCGTGGCCGACGTTGTCCGGCGCCGCGGCACCGTGGCCGGCATCGCCGACGTCCACCCGCATCGGTTCCGCCACACGTATGCCCATCAGTGGCTCGCCGCCGGCGGCAACGAGGGCGACCTCATGCGACTGGCCGGCTGGCGGAGCCGGACGATGCTCACCCGCTATGGCGCTTCGGCCGCTGACGAGCGGGCGCGCGAGGCGCACCGCCGGCTCGGTCCGGGCGATCGCTACTAGGGCGCGGCGGGCTTGTCCGGGCGAACGGCTGAACCGACTAGTCGAACCGTCGAGGAGTGACGTATCTGGCGGAGGCCCTCTCGGATCTTGGATCTGAGGCCGAATGCGCCCGATCGACCACTGGAATTCGGCTCGTCGTGATGGCAATGCCGACAGTCATGGCATCCACGAAGGCAGGCGTGCCTCGGCGTAGCGAACGCCCAACGGCGACAGGTGTACCAGATCCGTCTCCCGTTCCCACCAAAGGAGGTTCTCAGCTTCGAGCGGGGCGAGGACGTACGCGCCGTACACGGTCCAGTTTGAATGATCAGTCCACTTGAATAGCTCGCGGGCGGTGACAGGATGGGGCGTCGAGTGGAGGAACAGGAGGGTCTTGTCCTTCATGGACAGACCGGGCTTGAGGGCTCGCTTACGGCCAGCCACGTTCCACACGGCCTGCGACTCGCGCTGGATCAACGAGTTGACGTAGGCTGCAGCCGTGGCTGTATCGACCTGGTGGAAGATGCGGACCAATTCCGCCACAAGCCACTTCGACATCGCTAGCGCGAGGGCCGCGTCCATCTCGTTGGAGTCGACTTCGGCGCCGACATGACCAGCATCGCGGTCATTCCGTATGCCGTAGAGCGCCAGGATCACCCTAGGGATATGTAGTCGAATGGAGCGCGGCCAGTCCGCGGCCGGTAGGTTCTGTAGGTAGGAGCACGCCGCGTCCATTTTTGGCGGTTTCGACGCCTGGGCTGGAAAGCTCCCATCCACATGGCCGCGAACGATGCAGTACACGACCTCGCAGAGCCTGCCGGCATCAAGTTCTGCTGGCTCCCACTTCGCCTCGCGATAGTTCCTCTCGATCTTGTTGAACTCGTCGAGCAGTTCTTGCCGGAGGCCGTCAGGGAGCCCGCCCAACACAGGGACAGCCGCATCGGCGGGAGGCACCGCCACTCGAGGAGGTGCCGCTGCTCGAGGCGCGCGCTTGGTCGAGGCACGGGTCGTCACGCCTCAGCCACTCCCGCGATCCTCGCGACCAACTTTGCCGCCTCGCCCCAACCGGGCTTGGTCAGCTTGTAGGTCTTCGCGCGGCTCGTCCCGCCGATGAGAACCTGACCCTTCAAGGCCGCAAGGGTCGTAGAGAAGTTGGGCTGGTCGTACTTGTCGTATTCCTCTGCCCACTTCCTGATCGACTCGGACGCTGTCGGCTCGTCCGAAACGGACTGCTCCGCAGCACATACAAGCAGCGCGATCTCCTTCACGCCGGCGCTCTTGCCCTTGGCGAGCTTGCCGTGCGGGAGCGACAGAACGAGCTTGCCTTCGTGTTCGGTATAGATCGTCTCTACCACGTCAGCCGAGAGCTGCAACTTAGCGACCAATCGACCCATCAGGTCACCCGTAGCGGCCGGCGTCACCGCTGGCGTGCCCGGCGCGCCAGGTGCGAGTGATCCGGGCGTTCGCGTTGCAGGCACTAGGCCCTGCACCAGAAGGTCGATCGCCCTTCCAAAGGCCAACGGCTTCAAGTCATCCGGCACCTTGGCCTCGTCAACTGCCTTGACCGCGCCGGCCAAGATGTCGCGTACATGTTCCGTGTCCAGCATTGGGGTGTCTCCCGAGCGAGAAGAGGCTTTGTTGACTCCGAATCTGCCACGGCATGACGCATAAGTCAAGTGATGCGGTGCATGTTGACTATGTGTATCATTCCGGTGTCATTGTGCGCGTGTGGAAACGGTCATTGCACCTTCACCGCCGTCATGATGGCACGCCATCGCGATGGTGTTATGGCATCCTCATTCATATTCCACTGCGCAGATCGAGGATGGTGACTCGCCGCCGCCGCGAGTCTCGCAACTCGGTCCCGTGTCCCCTACGCTGTAACCAGGGCCGTCGACGCGTCTCGCAACATTGCGAGGGTCAAACGGTAAGAACGCATAACGGATGCGTGCATCTGCTTGACGCCGCCATTTCCTCAACTATGCTGATTGCGACATGGTTGAGGAAAGCGCCCTATCAGTGCCAGAAGCCGCCGCCAGACTGGGCGTGACTGCGGGACGGGTGCGCCATCTGATCGCGTCCGGCGAACTGACTGCGAGGCGCGTCGGACGCATCCTCCTGGTTGAGGCGGCGAGCGTGGATCGGCGAGGCCAGCTCGGGACACTGGATGGTCGCCGATTTTCGCCGGCGCGCGCATGGGGTCTCCTTTTCCTGATGGACGGCCTCGATGCCCCTTGGCTCGACCCGGTGTCCCGCGCGAAGCTCCGCAACTCCATCGCCCATCACGACCTTGCCTCGCTGCGTCCCCGGCTGGTAACGCGCGCCCAACGCCGTCAGTTCCGCGCACATCCGTCGGACCTCGGGCCGATTCAACGCGAGCCAGGGCTCATGCGAACCGGCACATCGGCCGCGCGCGACGTCGGCCTCGATCTGATGCCGGCCGACGAGTTCGACGCGTATCTCACGCGAGATCGCCTCGACGCCCTCGTCGACAAATACAAGCTGCGCGAGAGCCAGCAGCCGAACCTCACGCTCCGGTCGACGCCAGCGCTCACGCCAGACTGGCCCGTGCTTCCAGTGGCACCCGCCTCGGTCATCGCCATCGACCTCGCCGACGATGTCGACTCGCGAGCCCAGGAGGCCGCGAGGTACCTGTTTGAGCGGTACCAGCGTTGATGGAACATCCCATCGTCATTGTTCCGATCGACGACGCGGAGGAGCGTCTCTGGCGGGTCACGCACGAGATCGCTGATCTCCTCGCCGGGCTTCCGTGGGTCTTGATCGGCGGCCAGATGGTGACCCTCCTCGAACGCGAGCACGGAGGGAGGACCGGGCGCGCAACCCGAGACGTCGACGCCCTGATGGACGTTCGGGCGCTCACCGGCGCGACCACAGAGGCTGCTCGGCGGCTGGAGTCAGCCGGGTTCGCCGCGGAGCTCACGAACGATGGCTTGAGCTACCGGTTCGCCCGCGGCGCTGACATCGTCGACGTTCTAGCGCCAGAGAACCTCGGGCATCGAGTTGACCTGACGACATCGCCTCCGGGCACGACCCTCGAAACCGTAGGAGGCACACAGGCGCTGCAGCGGCGGCGTGACGTTAGGATCCGCGTCCTCGACGACGCGTTCAGCCTTCCGATTCCGACGCTCGCGGGGGCGCTTGTCATCAAAGCCCGGGCTGCGTCGAGCAGCTCGAACGCGAAGCATCGGCGGGATCTTGCTCGGCTGCTGGTGCTGGTTTCGAGCATCGAGGAGATGCGGACGCAGCTGACAGCCAAGGAGCGCGGCTATCTCCGCGCTCATCAGGAACTGCTCGACCCGGCGAACGAGGCGTGGCGTGGGGTCGCGGGCGCCACGGACGGCATCATCGCGCTCAGCCGTCTCGCGTCGCAGTAACCGTCGCATCGATTCACCCTGGGAGACTGCGTTCAGAATGAGAGGGCGTCATGGAGAATCAAGGCGACGAGGAATTCGCTCGCGACTGGGCTAGCGACCTTGTCCAGAGTCGGTCCCCGCGCGAAGCCGCCACTCTTCGATCGACGGGCCAGGCTGCCGTTCGCGCCTGGCAGCGCTTCTCGGATCGAGCTTCGGTGCTCGTCGCATCCGCGCAGCGTCGGACATCCGAGTCGATCCGGAAGCTGGACGCGGCCGTCAAAGCTGCGGCACCGGCGATAGGTCGAGGATTGCTCGCTATCTCGCAGGTCGCTGCAGTCGCCTATGCCGAACACCTCAACGCTCAATACAGGCGTGCCGATGAGGCACTCAGAGCCAAGGGGTGGTGGGCGCTATCTAGCTGGAATGACGAGCAGCTGCAATGGTATGACCAGCTGGCTCGCAGTCTCGGCCGTCGTGCACTGGCTGACGAGATCTGTCGCTCATATCGCGCTTATGGAGGCCGCGCCTTGCGGCGAATGGTCAATTCTTGGTCTGACGAGCCGGCCCTGCACACGCGCCGCTTGATCATCCGCGATGCCATGGCAGATCATCTGGCCGGTCGCTACCGCGTGAGCGTCCCAACCCTGATGCCGTGCATCGAAGGCGTCATTGCGGACGGCTTCGGGTTAGGCGGACGGATGAAGGTGGTCACCGGGCTCGAGCCGCTCCGGGATATCTTCGACGGTCTTGAGGAGATCGAACTCGAAGTCGCGATCGAGTCGCTCCTGGGGCTCTATAGCAAGATCGACTTCGGTATGACGTCCAACTTGTCACCTCGGCTGAACCGGCATTTGATCCTGCACGGTCGCAGCATCCGGTACGGGACCGAGGCAAACTCCCTGAAGGTGTTCTTCCACCTGGACGAGATTCATCAGCTTCTGGGCGCGAAACGCCAGCTTGAAGAAGGGCGGACGGAACCACTCGAACGCCGGCCGATCAAGATGGCAAACGATCTCGTCAAGGCACTCGGTGTCCCGGACGAAATCATCAAGGCGTCACGAGACATGATGCCGTTGATCGAATCCAGACTGGACCACACTCGGGCGCGGTAGCAAGAGGCCGCCGCCCTGGCTCAAAGATCGCGCAATCAGCGACGCACCCGTCCTGTCGTTTACTTCCTAAGTATGATCTAGGAGATGAACGACACAACCGATGTCCCGGACCACGGGGCGCTTTTCGCCACGGCCAGCGCGCAGGCGGGCTACTTCACAACCTCCCAGGCCCAAGCGTGCGGCTTCAGTTCGGCGCTGCTCACACACCACGCCAAGAACGGGCGCTTCTTGCGCGTGGCCAGGGGCCTGTACCGCCTGCGTGACTACCCTCACGAGACCCACGAGGAGATCGTCGCCGCCTGGCTGCGTCAGTCGCCCAACGCCGTTGTCTCGCACGAATCGGCACTCTCGCTCCTGGGGCTCTCCGACGTCATCGCAGACGCCGTGCATCTCACGGTGCCCCGGATCCGCCGAAGGCTGGTGAACCAGCCCGGCGTCGTCATCCACACGACGACGCGCCCGCTCACCCAGGCGGATGTCGTCTCGCGCAAGGGCGTTCGGGTCACCGGGCCGGAGCGTACGATCGTGGACGTCGCCGAAGTCGGGGTCGCACCGGACCAGGTCGTTGCAGCAGTTCACAGCGCGCTCGATCGAACCCTGACGACGTCCTCCCGACTGCGGGACGCTGCGCGAACGCGTGGTCGCCGCGTCCAGCGCCTCCTCGACGAGGCACTGATGCACCATGCGACATGAAGAGAATGGCGGTCATGAGGCGCCGGCGGTCAGGCCCCCGCTCATTACTGTCTCACCCCGCTGATTGCTCCCGCGAACTGCCGGTCTGCTCGCGGCGGGCGCGGACGAAGTCGATGACCTCTTGCTCGGTGGCTGTGGCGAGGTCCAGGCCGGCGCCGCGGAACCAGCTAACCACTCGCGCCAGAGCGCGAAGCCGGTCGTACTCGGAAGCCGGGATGATCGCGACCGCGAGACGGCCGCGATGGACGATCGTCCGGACCCTGCCCTGGGCGACCTCTTCGATCAGAGTCGCAAACGCGGCCCGGGCATCGGAGACGCCCTTCGTCCGAAGCGGTGACAAGATCGCACGCGGCTCCGATGTGAGCCTTCGGATGGTGGCGAGGTCGGGAGGGATAAGGGAAGTGAGATCCGCAAGCTCGGAGGGATCGTTCAGGGCTTCCGGATAGACGCCCATCGCGTGCAGCGTCGCCAGCGAATCCTCGATCTTGCGCCAGTGCTCGGCCTCCTCGTGAGCGAGCATGACCGCGACCGGCTGACCATCCTTGAGACAGACGACCGGCGTTCCGGCTTCCACCCGCTCGACCACTGCGCGAAGGTTCGTGCGTAGCTCGCGCATCCCCATGGCCTGCAGTACACCGCTAACGGTCATGACGTTCTCCTGAGGATCCGAGTCTTGGGACTCGCTGTACCCAATGTGTACGAATTAGCGTACAACGGCCCACAAGGTGCGACATGTACACCATATCGTACGCAATATGCTTGCAAACCAGCCGTTGATGGCGTAGGGTCAGATCGTTTCTCGCGACGCCTTCTGACCCGGCCCCACGCGCGGCTCGGGCAGAACGGCGAAGCGAGACAAGACAAGCTCGGCGAGTGGAGGAACGCTTGCTGACCCAGCAGGGCAGGAGCGACCCGTCGAACCGCCGGGCATTCGAACCGCCGGTAAGGACAAGGACGCATTCCAGATGGACGAGACAGAACGGGCCAGTCGGGCCCTTCGCGGCAGGATCGGTGCACACCGACTCCACGCGACCCACGACTCTCGCGAGACGACCAAGGCCGCCAGGCAGGCGTTCTGGTCGTCGTTCGAGCGAGAGGTCGATCCCGACGGCCTGCTCTCACCCGAGGAGCGCGCTCGACGTGCCGCGCACGCCCGAGCCGCCCACTTCGCACGCCTCGCCTATCTGAGCGCTCGGGCACGCGCGGCGCGATCAGCCCGTTCACGACGCGGCTGATCGGCGGCTCGACCGAGAGGATGCGTTCCACCTCATCCGGTAGCTCCACCACCTACCGCTTGGCGACCAGACGGCCAAGCGGGCTTCGGCATGCCTGCCGCCCGACGGTCGCCGCCGGCGCAGGAATCTGGCGTGGGACGGTGCATTCGACTGGCGTTGGATTGTGTCGACCCACGACAGGCAAATGTCGCGGTTTCACGCTCAATCCGTCGGCGCAATGGACGCAACTTACATGAGCTACCGTCCTTCACCCGCTCATCGTGTACGTACTCGAGTAGACGTCAGTCTGCTCCAGCTTTCCGACCGAGCCTGCCTTCGACTCCTCGAACGCGCTCGCGTCTGCACTGCCACCCAGCTCAGCAACCTCGTCTACCCATCCCCTCGAACGACCCTCCGACGCACCCGCAAGCTCTGGCTCGTGCGCCTGCTTGGTCGAGAGTCCCTGCCTGCCGAACATGGAGGAATCCCCGTGGCCTACCGCTTGAGTGAGACCGGTCGTCGACGTCTCCACCTGAACGCATACCGATCGCCGAGCCTGATGACCCTCCGCCATCAGCTCGACGGCGTCGAACTCGTCGCTTCTCTCGTAGGCCACGATCGGGGGCTCGTCCAGCTCTGGTGGCCCGAGTCGCTTATCCCCGACCTGGGCGCCGGAGTAATGCCCGACCAGCTCGTCGTGGTCGATACCGGCGAGGCCTCCGCGCTGATCCTAGTCGAAGTCGACGAGTCGACCGAACGACCGCCTGTCATCCGTGAACGCCTACACGCCTATGCCAAGCTCTTCGATCCGTATCCCACTGGATGGCACCTGCTCTGGGTTACGAACAGCCCCGAACGCCTGGCGCGGTTGCGCCAGATCGCCGGACCGATGAAGCTGTCGGCTCTGGACGGCCGCTGCTGGGGCGTGCCGATCGGCGAAGTCAGCGAACTCGGCGCATCAGCGCAGGTACTGGCGGTCGGCACGAGCCGGCCGCCTCGCACGCTGCGAGCGATTGCAACGGACCCGAAGGCACGACGCACCAGCTACCCCGTCGGTTCGCCCGCCTGGATACGCCTCCTGGCCGACGGTGGGCTCGAGGACATAAGCGGGCTCTGGCACGGCCTCGAGCGACCGACAGCTGAATCGGTCGAGATGACAGCCCCAGCCGCAAGCGCCTCATCCGTCGAGCAGGCGCCTGAGCCGGATGATCTCGAGAAGCAGCCGGCAGCGGTTGATCGTTCCGGAGAGGGATCCTTCAAGACTCCCCCACCGCTGCCTACAACCGTTCGTCCCTTCGGGCTAGAAGACATGGGTAGCGTAGAACTCGCCGTCCTGATCACGGCGAGGGATCGCAACGAGCGACAGGCATTCGAGGCGGCAGCTCTGATCGCCGCTCGGGGCGCGTGGGGCGAGCTTGACGTTGCCGTGGACATGCTGTGCCGCAGCTCCGAGCCCGACGAGCAGCTCCTCGGCTTGCGCCTCATCCGGAGGTATCAGGCGGTCGACCCGACGATGCGACAAGCCCTCATCGGGCTCGTGCGCTCTCTCGTTCGACAAGGCGACGCGAGGGTCGCCGCTCTGGCACAGGGCGTTCTGGACGAAATGGCAACTGGTGATTGACAGGGGTTCTGACCGGTCGGGACAAGGACCTTAACAGACGGTCAACCGCCGGGACGTGAGTGTCGGTCACGAAGACTTCGAGTTGCCGGCCTGGCGAACCTGACGCAGCAGCATGAGACACCCTACGCCGATGGTAAGGACGTCGTAGACGGCGACGGCAATGCGAAATGCTTCGGGTAGCGATTCCCCGGAAAGGCGCTGGGTAATGGCAGCCGCCCCGTTCACCAAGATCACGCCAATCGCGGCGCGACAAGGGGCGCTTTGGAAAGCCCCGGTCAAGACGCTGGTGATCCCGTCGGTGAGTGATCCGACATCGTCAAGGATGCCGACCACAAGCCTGCGGACTGCAAGCTGCACATCCGCGTCTTTCGGCGTCTGCCTGCTCTGGCTTGACAACGGCCTGGACCCTGTTACTCAATCGGCTCAGATTGGGACATATCCCAACGTGCAGAAATGATACAACATGATACACTCCGGGCTATGGAGACCTTTTCTACGAAGCTCAGGAACCTGCGCCAGGACCGCCACATCACCCAACGCCAACTTGGGGAATTGGCCGGCCTCGATCCGACGTACATCTCGAAGCTGGAGCATGGAGCTGATCGGCCAGGAGAAGAGGCTGTGCGGAAGTTAGCCGATGCCCTGGGCGTCGACGAGGCTGAGCTTCTGGTATTGGCAGGCCATGCTGGAGTGGCACTCGGACGCGAGGCCTTGAGGGATCCCAGAGTAGGCGAACTCCTTGCGCGACTGCCCAAGATGGACTCGGCCCGTGTTTCCAGAATGCTGTCGGCAGGCGGAATTACCTCTTCGCCAAGGAGCGTCTTGCTCGTAGATGGGGACGACATCGAGTCCTGGGCCAGGCGGCAGGAGGCTCAGGCGCTGCTTCCGGCTCTGGTACAGCGACTTGTCATTGCCACCGGCATGGGAGTCCACACGTCCTCATTCGGGACTGGAAAGGGAATCGTCTATCCGGGCTGGGACGGTCTCGTCCAAGCGGAGGCAGCTTCACTGTTCGTACCTTTTGGCACATCCGCTTGGGAGATCAGCGTAGCCGCCGACCCGAGGAAGAAAGCCGACGCCGACTTTGCGAAAAGGACTGCCCGTCCCGGGTCGGTAGATCCCGGATCGACAACCTTCGTGTTCGTGACTGGTCAGCGGTTCCGAGACAAGAACTCGTGGACCACCTTGAGGCGTCGAGGTTCTCCCTGGAGGGACGTACGAGTCATAGACGCCGATGACCTCGCGGCGTGGCTTGATCAA
>Ga0208321_1000223_pt1 | contig 52829 bp, 45 predicted proteins | sample June2015DPH_4_15_FD_184692 | JGI IMG/M metagenome (GOLD analysis project Ga0208321, IMG submission 184692) | Peatland microbial communities from SPRUCE experiment site at the Marcell Experimental Forest, Minnesota, USA - June2015DPH_4_150... | ecosystem: Environmental > Terrestrial > Soil >... | reverse complement strand
TACTTCTGGCAAGCCTCTTCGGTAGCGAACATCGACTGAAACTCGCGCAAGGTTTTCGGAAACGCTGGGCGCGGCATGCCCATATACTACTAATTGGGGCTTGCTGAAACAACCGGATAAGCATGAGTCGCCTTCTTCACCTCCGGCTGGGGAGGTGCTGGCGGGACTTCCAGACGCGGCGCGGGGATGGTAGGGAGCTTTGACGCCAACTCCAGCGGGGGGAGTGGCGCGGGGGCGGCTGGTGCCACAGGCTTTGAGGGGGGAATCATGTTCTGGTGCTCCGCCGCGGGAGGTGGAGCTGCCGGTTTGGGGGGCGGCGAGGGTTTTGCTGTTTCAGCTATTGGCGCCGGGCCTCCCATGATCAAGTCTGGTACACGCAAGTCCGCGGGAGTCCTCAAATCTGAAGGGGCAGCCGCATTCTGGATTGTTTGGCGGAAATTGTCAGGATGAGGGGGATTGGAGATGATCGTAATGCGGGGATCAAAACGGGTGCTGCCCAGCCGTGCGCGAGCCCCAGGCTTCGCTCCGCGTCCTGGAGACCCCCCTGGACCCGGTGGATGCACCATCGGAAGGTAGTCCGGCAGGCTCAACCGCCGGAATTCGTAGACGACCAGCCGGGCATGAGCTTCCATCACACTGCGAGGTCGCCCCGACAGCCGGTGAAATAGAATCGTAAGCGGAACGCTATAAAAGAAGAATCCGAGGGAGAGGTGGATCAGAAGTGAGGTCAACAGGGCCGGCGTCGCCCGCCGGTCTTTGGGCCACGGGGCACCCTGACCCAGCCGGAGCGGGCAGGCGGGCGGGTCTGTCTCCCAAAACTCAGACCAAGCCTCGGAGAGAGAGCGGCGGGGCGCCTCGGGAAACAAGCGCAACTGCCCCCGCTGCGCCTCCACGATGATCGTGGTGCCGTGGCGACCACGCGACACTTCTATATTCGGCCCGAATTGCGGCGACTGCTCCTCCACTTCGCTCGGACCTCACCATTGTCAATGGGTCCCACGACCGGACCCGGGAACTGTTTACTTCTTTCCAAAGCGAAGAACGATACCGGCCGAAAGCCGGATGTTGCCCTGCCGGCGGGCGCCAAAGCGGGTCAGGAGGTAGTCCGCCCGGAATAGGCGCAAAGCTGCGCGACTGCTGAAGTCCAAGGCGCCGCCGAACCAGGAGTTCACATTCTCCGCTCCCGGGAAATCTACACCGTAGAGATGGAAGCTGGAGCCGTTCATGTCCGCCATTAGGTACGAGCGGCCGCCAAACACTTCCACTTTGGGTTTCTGCTGAGCCAGGGCATGAACCGGCAGGATCGAGAGCGGCAAGGAAATCAGAGCCTCTCGCATAAAACCTCCCCTCTCGCCCCCACAGGAAGCCCGCACTTATCCATTTTCCTGCAAGCATATGTGGTGCCAAAGCGGGGCCGGCACCCTTTCAGGAACCGCCCGACGGCCCCACTAAGGTGCGTCCACACAGAATCCAACGCCCGAGAGGCCACCGAAAACAGCCAGAAGCGGACGGAAAGGGCAGAATCGACAGGGGGCTGCGACAATTGTCCCCTTTTGGTTACACTGCCTGAACCGGAGGCGCACCGTTTTGGTAGCAGCACGGCGCTTCACGGCTCTGCAACCTCCAACAAATCAACAACAAAGGCGCTGTGACCGTAGACCTATCTGGATGTTGGGTCTTGGGCCAAGTTGGCGGGTTGGCGACGGCAACCTCTGTGGTTGGGTCTATGGCCGTGAGGGTAGTGACTCATTTGGCTGTCGGGGTGGCGATCCCCGTCAGCTTTGGCAAGCCGGGCGTGAGGGTAATGACTCGTTTTGACGCCAATGGCTGTCAGGCTTGATCCCCGGAGGGGACCTATATAGTAGCCGGGGGCAACGCCCCCGGAAGGCGAGCCTCCCTGCTCCGCTGACCCTGAAGGAGTCGCACGCCGTTGCAGGCACGCTGCCTGCCAGATACATGCTTACAGGGTCGGCTCATTGCTGGCCATCTGTCCGGGGGCGTTTTGCCCCCCGGCTATGGTCTGGGGCCCCTGCAGGGCACAGAGCCTGTCCACTCGCACTCGCCAGAGCGGATGGGCATGATCATGTGAAAGGCAAAATGAGTCACCACCGGTGTGAGCATTTCGTTGACAGTTTTTGCTGGCGGTTCGTATAATGGATGTTTCCGGGAATGAGGAGAAAGAAAATCTATGTACGCTATCTTCCGCGCAGGCGGGAAGCAATACAAAGTCTCTCCGGGTGACGTCATTCGCGTAGAGCGCGTGGCGGGCGACCCGGGCTCGACGGTCGAGTTCAACCACGTGTTTGCGGTGCGCAAGGAAAAACTCGCCGTGGGCTCGCCGCTGGTCGCAAACGCCAAGGTAAAGGGGACGATTCTGCGCAATGATCGCGCTTCCAAGGTGCGCGTGCTGAAATACAAGCGCAAGAAGCAGTACCGCCGCACGCTGGGCCATCGCCAGCCCTTCAGCGAGGTTCTGATCCAGGACATCGTTACGGCGTAACAACGCTCTGGCGTCCAAAGGAATTTTGTTATGGCACATAAGAAAGGTCAGGGAACATCCCGCAACGGGCGCGACTCCAACGCCCAGCGCCTGGGCGTGAAGCGCTTTGACGGCCAGTTCGTCTCGGGCGGCTCGATTCTGGTTCGGCAGCGCGGCACGCCTTTGAAGCCCGGGGAGAACGTCGGCCTCGGCAAAGACGACACGCTGTACGCCAAGGTTTCGGGCGTGGTGCGCTTTGAGGACAAAGGCCGCCTGGGCCGGTTCGTGAGCATCCTGGTCCCATCAACGAATTAATTCTTGAAGCGGTGGGGGCGGAACGGGAAGACACGCCTCACCGCTTTAGTTGTTTTTGGCCATTCTAGCTTCTTTCCGAAAGGACGCGGTCGTCTCTCCCCGAGCCCCGACGGTGAGGGCTCAGTAGGACCCCCGGTCTCGGGCTGGGGAGCTTACCCCGCGCCCCTGATCCGTCGATAAGGGGAAGGGGCAGTTTCTGCTCGGCCGGGTTCCTTGCGAATCACGCGCGACGCTTGGCTGTACGGTAGCGACGGATCGGGGCGCGCCATCCAGCATGTTCATCGACGAAGCAAAAATCCAGGTGGCCGCCGGTGCAGGAGGAAACGGCTGCGTGGCGTTTCGGCGCGAGAAGTTCGTTCCCCGCGGCGGGCCCAGCGGCGGCGACGGCGGACGCGGCGGAGACGTCATTCTGGAAAGCAACGAACACTTGAACACTCTGCTCAAGTTCCGATACAAGCGCGAATTCCGAGCGGAACGCGGGGGCCACGGGGAAGGCTCGAACAGACACGGTCAGGACGGCGGGGACACGACGGTGACGCTCCCCGTAGGCACGGTCGTTTACGACGCGGCGAGCGGCGAAAAACTTTGGGATTTTGTCGCGCCGGGCCAGCACGTGGTGGCGGCGCAAGGCGGACGGGGCGGACGGGGCAACGCACGTTTTGCCACCTCCACGCGCCAGGCTCCGCGCAAGGCTGAACCCGGTGGGCTGGGCGAGGAGCGCGACCTGAAACTCGAGCTGAAGCTGCTGGCCGACGTGGGTCTAGTGGGATTCCCGAACGTGGGCAAATCCACGTTGATTTCGCGGCTGAGCGCAGCGCGCCCGCGCATCGCGGATTACCCCTTCACGACCCTCGAGCCTTGCCTGGGCGTGGTGGGACTGGATGAGGAGCGCACCTTCGTGATGGCCGACATCCCGGGCCTCATCGCTGGCGCGCATGAGGGCAAGGGGCTGGGCACACGCTTTTTGAAGCACGTGGAGCGGACGCGCTTGCTGCTTCACCTGATCGATGTCGCCGAGTATTCGGGCCGCGACCCCGTGGAAGATTACGATATCATCCTGAATGAGCTGGAAAGCTTCAGCCCCGTGGTGGCCGCCAAGCCGATGTTGCTGGTGGCCTCGCGCATTGACGCCGCGGGGGAAGGTGATCGACTGGTCAGGCTGCGCGAATTCTGCGGCGAGCGCGGCCTCCAGCTCCACGAGATTTCCTGCGTGACGCGGGAAGGATTGGAAGAATTGAAACAAATGGTTTGGGCGATGCTGGAGCAACTTCCCCGCCCTCAGACGGCGGAGGTTCAGAACTCTTCGGAGCCATCATAGGACGCGCCAAGCGGTGAATATCGCACTTTTCGGGGGAACGTTTGATCCCATCCACGCCGGGCACCTGGCGGCGGCGCGTGGGGCGAGGCACCGTTTCCGCCTGGACAAAGTGCTTTTCATCCCAACCGGCAACCCGCCCCACAAGACTCACAACCACCTCACGGATTATGCTCAACGCTATGCCATGGTGTCGCTGGCCTGCGCCGGGGAGCCGCGTTTTGTCCCCTCGACGATTGAGGCGCCGACCGCGGACGGCTCGCCGCGCTACTCCATCGACACGGTGCGCGCGGTCGAGCGGAAGCTGCGCCGCAGCGACCACCTCTACTTTTTGCTGGGCGTGGATGCTTTCCTCGATCTGCCGCTCTGGAAAGAATTCCGCCGCTTGCTCGACTCGGTCGAGTTCATTGTCGTGTCGCGGCCCGGCTTCGACGCCAGCGCCATCCGGAAAGTGGCGCCGCCCGACCTGCTGTCGTCGCGGCGCCTCTCGCCGCGGGTCGAGACAATCGGTTTGCGTCACGGCGCCATCCACATCCTGAGCGGAGTGGATGCCCCCGTCGCCTCGCGCGACATCCGGCAGGCGGTCCGCGCTCACCAGCCCATGACTGGCCTTGTCCCCCCGCTTGTGGAAGAATACATTCTGAAGGAGGGTTTGTACCGTCCCGGCGTTACCCGGAGACGTTTGAAGCGATGACACCACAATTGCGCGAAGCGGTCTGGGCCGCCCAGGATCGCAAAGCTCTGGACTTGAGCGTCTTGGATCTGGGGGGAAGCTGCTCGTTCACCAGTTACTTCCTGATTTGCACCGGGACCTCCAGCCGCCATACCCAGGCGATTTGTGATGCCATCCTCGAGAAACTGAAGAAATCCGGGCACGCGCCGACCCACGTGGAAGGCTACGCGCAGGCGGAGTGGATCTTGGTCGACTACCTCAATTTTGTCGTCCACATTTTTTCCGAGCGCGCCCGGCACTTCTACGACCTGGAGCGCCTTTGGAAACACGCGCCGCGCCTGCCGGTGCCGAAAGGGTGAAGAGCAGTGACACGTGACGAGTGAAGAGTGACAAGCAACCAGTAAGGAAGCTGAACCCTCAAATGGCTGCGCCAAACGATTCTTGCTCCTCACTGGTCACTCGTCACTGGTCACAGTCCTTAAGCCATGCGCATTCGAGTTCTCTGGGAAGGTAAAACCAAGGACGCGCACTTGCGGGCCCTCCAGCAGGACCTCGCGGGCCGCATCGAACACTTCAGCGGCTTGGTCTTGCAGGAGCTTCCGCCCCTCCGCGGCGCCAGCCAGGGCCGCAAGTCGGGACTGACGAGTGCGGAACGGGCGCTGCTCGAAAAGCTGCGTGGCGCGACGAAAGTCCTGCTGGACGAGCGGGGGCGCGAGCGGACCTCCGAGGAATTCGCGGAGTGGCTGGGCCAGGAAGCCTTGCGCGGTACGCGCGAACTGGCCTTCCTGGTCGGTGGGCCGGACGGATTTTCCGCGGCATTCCGCCGGGAGGCCGATGTCTTGCTGGCGCTTTCGCGCATGACCTTGACGCGCGACTGGGCGCGGACACTCTTGCTCGAGCAGATCTATCGCGGTTTCACGATCTTGCGAGGCTATCCCTACCCCCGTTGAGATTGCCGAAAAGACCGAGGTGCGCTTGCCAGAAGGCCGAAAAGGGTTAATCATCGTCCACACGGGCCCTGGCAAGGGGAAGACGACGGCCGCCCTGGGAATGGCATTTCGTGCAGTGGGACAGGGTTTGAAGGTTCTGATGGTACAATTCATCAAAGGTTCGTGGCATTATGGCGAGCTGGACGCGGCGAAGATGCTGGGCGAGGAGCGGTTCAAAATCCTGCCCATGGGCCGCGGGTTCGTGAAGATCGGCGCGGAAAAACCCGATCCGGAAGACGTGCGGCGCGTAGAGGACGCCTGGCAGTTCGCACGTGGGGAGATCTTGAGCGGGCGGTACGATTTGGTGATCCTGGATGAGATCAACTACGCCATCAGCTACAAGATGTTGGCGCCGGAGCCGGTGGTGGAAACCCTAAGGAAGAAACCGGAAATGGTGCACGTGATTCTGACCGGCCGGAACGCCCATCCTGCGCTCGTGGAGATGGCCGACCTGGTCACCGAAATGCGCGAAGTGAAGCATCCTTATCAGAAAGGAATCCTCGCCCAGCGAGGGGTAGAATACTGAGTCGGTGATTCATTGATTCAGTGACTCAGTGAAACAATTTTCCTTATGACTTGGTTCCACAAAGAAAAGCAGCCGCTGGAAACACCCAAGGAGAAGCGCGTCCAGACGGAAGGCCTTTGGGTGAAATGCGACGGGTGCAAGCAGATCCTTTGGAAAAGGGATCTGGAAACCAACCTGCAGTGCTGCCCCAAGTGTGGGCATCATTTTAAGCTGGGTTCGCACGCGCGACTGGAAATGCTATTTGACGACGGCCATTACACGGAGCACGACGCGCGGCTCGCCTCCAACGACCCGCTGCAATTCAAGGACACCAAAGCTTACCGCGACCGCCTGAGGCAAGCCGAAAAAGTGACCGGCATGAAGGACGCCTTGCTGACCGGCGAAGGGCTGATTGAGGGCAAGCCGGCCATCATCTGCGGCATGGAGTTTCAGTTCGTGGGCGGCAGCATGGGGGCGGTGGTGGGCGAGAAAGTGACGCGCGCCATCGACCTCTGCATCAAGAAGAAGCTGCCGCTGGTGATCGTGTCCTGCTCCGGCGGCGCCCGCATGATGGAAGGCGCCATCAGCCTGATGCAGATGACCAAGATCTGCTCGGCGCTTGCCCGCCTGGATGAGGCGCGCAAACCCTACATCTCCGTACTCACTGACCCCACCACCGGCGGCGTCACCGCCAGCTATGCCATGCTGGGAGACCTGAACATCGCCGAACCGGGCGCCCTCATCGGCTTCGCAGGCCCGCGCGTCATCGAACAGACCATCCGCCAGAAGTTGCCCGAAGGGTTCCAGCGCGCTGAGTTTCTTCTGGAACACGGTATGGTCGACGCCATTGTCCCTCGCAAAGATTTGAAGAGCTTTATCGCGCGGGCCTTTCGCCTGATGCGGGCGTGGGACTCCTAGCCCGAATTTCTCACCACGGCGAGGGAGGGCGGGGCTTTAGCCCCGCCGTTACACGACGCTCGTGATTGTTTCTTCGTCTCGCGCCCCGCGCAACTCTTTCCGACAAACTGCGCGGGGCGCGAGACGAGCAGAGGCTCGGAACCCGCGATTTCGGCGGGGCTCCTGATGGAGACCATCGGGACAAGTTCCACCCCGCCCTTCCGACCGTCGGGAAAAAGGCATCGTGTGGTGAGAAATCCGGGCTAGCTGATTCTTGAAAAACCTGCGGGGGCCGCCATTCTGAGGAGTCTGGCACCGCGGACGACTAAGAATCTTGCGCGGCTTTGTAGGGCCGAACGGCGTTCGTCCCGCAGGAGGGGATAGGGGCGAGGGCGGTTCGACTTCGCTCACCGTCCCGAGCAACGCCGAGGGAGCGCTCGTCCCTATAATAAGCGTGTCGGACCATGGTAGCGCTCGCCACGGCCGAAGGTCCGCCGATCTTAAGGGCGGGCTCAGGATGACATTCCTGTGACGTTTTTCAACGAACCGTTAGAAAGGCCGGCTCTCGCGCTGGCCTGTGGGTTTTCCTCTCCATGAATTACGCCGAATGCGTGAAATACCTTGCCGACCTGGGTCAGGAATTGCACGGGTTGAACTTCGGGCTGGAGGCCATCTCGCGCCTCCTGGCGGAGCTCGGCTATCCCCACGAGCGTTACGCCACGGCCATCGTGGCGGGGACAAATGGCAAAGGTTCCACGTGCGCCATGCTGGCGAGCATTCTGCAGCGCGCGGGTTATCGCACGGGGCTTTACACTTCGCCGCACTTGGTGCGCGTGAACGAACGGATCCGCGTGAACGGCGCGGAGGTTTCCGACCAGGATTTCGCGGTGGCGTTCACAGAAGTTGCTGCGACCGTCGAGCGGCTGGCCCGGGAACACAAGCTGGAAAGAACCCTGAGCTTTTTTGAGTTCCTTACCGCCGCGGCCTTTCTGCACTTTCGGAAAGCCGAGGCGCAGTTCGTGGTGCTGGAAGTCGGTATGGGCGGACGGCTGGACGCCACCAACGTGACCGACCCGCGCGTGGCGTTGATCACCAACGTTGACTTCGACCACGTGGACTTCCTCGGCTCGACGCTGGCGGCCATCGCCGCGGAAAAAGCCGGTGTCATCAAGCCGCATCGCGCGGTGATTTCGGGAGTGGAAGACCCGGAGGCGGCCGCCGTCATCCGCCGCCGCGCGGAGGAATCCGCAGCGGAATTGCTGGAGATGGCGAACTTTGTACAGATCACGAGACTTCATGGAGTACAGGGCCGCTACGGGTTTGACCTGGCGATCGACCAGGAGCACTTTGCGGGGTTGGCCTCGCCGCTGCTGGGAAAGTTTCAGGTGAAGAACACGGCAGCCGCGGTGGCCGCGGTGTGGCGCCTGGGGCAAGATGGATTCGAGATTCCCCGCCGCTGTATCCTGCAAGGCCTCAGCGCTGCCGCCTGGCCCGGCCGCCTGGAACCGATTCTCCGGCGGCCGCTGGTGCTGCTCGACGGCGCTCACAACCCCGCGGCCGCGCGCGCCCTCGCCACCTTCATCCGAGAAGAACTACCCGGGCGGCGCCTGCGCGTCGTCTACGCTTCCATGCGCGACAAGGCAATGGGAGAAATCAGCGAAGTCCTCTTCCCGCTGGCCGAGGAGGTCTATCTGACTCGCCCCGAACTGGCGCGCGCCGCCACCCCGGAGGAGATTCAGGCCGCTTTACGGTTCCGGCCCGCCGCGCTGCGCGTGGAACCCGAGCCGGTCCGCGCCCTGGAAAAAGCCTGTGGCGCGAGCTCTCCGGACGACGTCGTGCTCGTCGTCGGATCGCTCTTTCTGGTGGGCGCCATCAAGAAAGCGCAGCGCGAGGGAACGCTGCAATGGCCAGGCCTCTCCGGCGGCGCCGCCGCGCAGCCTGCCTGACGATGCCATGGAGACCAGCTCCACAAGCGAAGCCAAGAAAAGCCGAGTGGGCGGGCGCGTCCGCTACGTCCTGAGCTACGTGCGTTCCCTGCTCTTCACCAATATCCTGATATATTTCTACACGGCTGTTTGCGGAACGTTTTCGCTGCTCGGCTCTCTCTTCGACGCTCACGGCCGTTGGCAGCACGCCTGCGCGCGCGCTTGGTCGTGGCTGATCTTGAAGACCAGCGGGATCCGCGTGCGCGTGGAAGGCCTCGAGCATGTGAACCCCGGCCAGACCCTGATTTTTTGCGTGAATCACCAAAGCGCCATGGATATCCCCATCCTGTTCGTGAACCTGCCGGCGCAGTTTCGCTTCGTTGCCAAGCGCTCGCTGTTTCACTTGCCATTCCTGGGGTGGCACCTGCGGCGCTCGGGGCACATCCCCGTCATCCGCGATCGGCCCCGCGAGGCCCTGAAGAGCATGGAAATGGCGGCGCAGAAGATTCGCGAGGGAAAGTCCGTGCTGCTGTTTCCCGAAGGCCATCGCAGCCGCACCGGCCAGATGCTTCCCTTTAAGGCCGGAAGCTTTTACATCGCCATCCTCGCCGGGGTGCCGATTGTGCCCATTACCCTCAACGGAACGCGCCAGGTGCTCAAGCCCGACACCTATCACGTGCGGCCGGGACAAATTGAAATGATCGTGCACCCGGCCATCGAAACCAAGGGGCGGACTTTGGAGGAGGTCGACGCCCTCTCGCAGAAAGTGCGGCAAGCAATTGAGTCGAGGTTTATAGCCGTGGAAGGGTAATCGCGTGATCGGGTCATCGGGAGATCAGGTGATTGAGCGATTTAGTGATTGAGTGATCGAAAACCGCAGAGATTTCTGATCCTCACTCAATCAACCAATCGCTAAATCACCAAATCACTCAATGACCGGATCACCCGATTGCTGGGCAGGGTCTCAATGAACATTACTCTTGAAAATCAAGTCGCAGTCGTGACGGGCGGTTCGCGAGGGATTGGCGCCGCCACAGTAAGACTCTTCGCGGAAGCTGGCGCCAAGGTGGTGTTCAGCTATCTGCGCGCGGCCCGTCAGGCGCGCGAGGTAGTGGAAGCTTGCGGCGGCAGCAGCCAGGCGGTCGCGGTGCACGCCAACGTCGCGAAGATGGCCGACGCGAAACGGCTGATCGCCACAGCCCTCCAGCGCTTTGGCAGACTCGACATCCTGGTGGCGAACGCCGGCATCTGGAATTACCAACCGCTGCCCATCGAAAAGATGACCGAGAAGGATTGGGACGAGATGCTGGCGGTCAACCTGAAGGGTGTTTACTCGGTCATTCACCACGCCACCCCGCCGATGATTCGTCAACAGGGAGGCCGCATCATCGTGGCGTCGTCCACGGCCGGGCAGCGTGGCGAGGCGTTTCACACCCACTATGGGGCGTCAAAAGGAGGAGTAATCAGTCTGGTCAAAGGCCTCTCCACGGAGCTTGCTCCGCATCATATCCTTGTGAACTGTGTGGCGGCGGGGTGGATCGATACGGATATGGCGACGCCGGTGGTAAAGAACCGCCGCGAGTACCGACAGGCGATCTCCGTGATCCCCCTGCGCCGTTTCGGGAGGCCCGAAGAAGTGGCCATGCCGATTCTCTTCCTGGCATCTTCACTGTCCACGTATATGACGGGAGAAGTTGTGAACATCAATGGAGGAAACGTTCTCTGTGGTTAAGCCGCTTCTCTGCAGGTTCCCGCGCCTCACCCGTACGGTAGCCCTAGTGGCCTTGGCAGCCGCCGCCACGCTCCAGGCGCAACAAGCATCGGGACCCCAACTTCCCCGGCGTGTCGATCCCAAAGCGCAGCAGCTTCTCAACCGCGCAATCCAGGCGCTGGGCGGTCAGGCGTTCTTGAATGTCAAAACGCTGACGACCAAAGGCCGGGTCTATGCCATCCGGGACGAATCCACCGCCGGCCTCGCACCCTATCAGAGTTATGTTCAGTACCCGGACAAGCGCCGCTTCTCGTACGGAAAGACCCCACCTGTCATCCTTATTAATAACGGCGACAAGGGCTGGGAACTCGACCGTTACGGGCTGATCAACCAGCCCAAGGAGCAGATCGAGCGCTGGATCGCCTCCAACCGTTACAGCCTTGAGAACCTGCTGCGCGAGCGCATCAACGAACCCGGCGTGCTCGTGCAAACGGGCGGTGTTGATTTTGTGGATAATGCCCCCACGCAGGGCATAGAGATCACCGAAGCGGGAGGGAGCAACGTGCGGCTGGATTTGAACCGGCAGACTTTCCTCCCCACCCGCATCACCTACCAGGTACGGAACCCGAAGACCGGAGACTGGGATGAGTACGCGGACGTGTACGCGGACTACAAGCCGGCCGACGGCATCCAGACGCCTATGCACATCACACGCTATGCGAATGGGGACCGGGTTGGGGAAACCTTCCGCAACTCCGCGCATTACGACGAGGACTATCCCGCCAACTACTTCACGCCGGAGTGAGGCGGTGGACATCTGCTATAATGGTTTGATGGAGCCAGCGTGAAAAACTTTTCCCAGACACGAAGCACCACGATTCTATGCGTGCGCCGCGGGGGCCACCTGGCGATGGGCGGCGACGGCCAGGTGACGATGGGCGAGAGCGTGGTGAAACAGAAGGCGCGCAAAATCCGCCGTCTTTACAGCGAAAAAGTCGTGGCCGGCTTTGCCGGCAGCACGGCGGACGCGCTCTCCCTGTTTTCCCGCTTCGAGCAGAAACTCGAAGAATACCACGGCAACCTGAGCCGCGCGGTCGTGGAGCTGGCGAAGGAATGGCGTATGGACCGCGCGCTGCGCCACCTGGAAGCGCTGCTGCTTGTGGCGGATGAAAAGAGCACGTATCTGGTGAGCGGCAACGGCGACGTGATCGAACCGGACGACGGCATTGTGGCCATCGGCTCGGGTGGATCTTACGCCCTGGCGGCCGCGCGCGCGCTCGCCAAGCACACGGAAATGAGCGCCAAAGAAATTGTCCAGGAGGCCATGCTCCTGGCAGGGCAGATTTGCATTTTCACCAACGACCAGATCGTCATTGAAGAGCTGTAGATCGGTCCGGAGGTGGTTGAAGGCCGGAAGTTGATAGTCGAGGGAGCTTGTTCAACCTTCAACTCTTGACTTTCAACGGGTCGACGCCGGACTCCCAGACTGATAGACTCGCAAATGGTTTTCTATTTGCCGGAGAATCTCGAAACCGCCACCTCGCTTGACGATCTGACCCCGCGCCAGATCGTAGCGGAGCTCGACAAGTACGTGGTCGGTCAGGCGAACGCCAAGCGCTCCGTGGCCGTCGCGCTGCGCAACCGCATGCGCCGCCAGAAGCTCGCGCCGGAACTCGCTGAAGACGTCCTTCCCAAGAATATCATCATGATCGGGCCGACGGGCGTGGGCAAAACGGAGATCGCCCGCCGCCTAGCGCGCCTGACGAATTCGCCCTTCCTGAAAGTGGAAGCTTCGCGCTTCACGGAAGTCGGCTACGTGGGGCGCGACGTGGAGTCGATGGTGCGTGACCTGGTGGAAGTTGCCATCGACATGGTGCGCGAAGAAAAGGTGGATGAGATCGCGGAGAAAGCGGAGCAGAACGCCGAGGAACGATTGCTCGATCTGTTGCTGCCGCCTCCGCCCTTGGTGCGAAAGCACGAGAAGACTCCCGGGGACAACGACGAAGGGCGCGCAGCGGCGGTGCAGGAACAGTTCCAGCGCACCCGCGAGAAACTCCGCGCGCAGCTTCGGGAAGGTAAGCTGGACGACCGCGAAGTGGAAGTGGAGACTCGCGACCGCAGCATGCCGGCCTTCGAGGTCATCTCTTCACAGGGTATCGAAGAGATGGATATCAATATCAAGGATGTTCTCCCCGGGCTCTTCGGACAGCGCACCAAAAAACGCCGCATGCACGTTACCGAGGCAATGGACTACCTGATCCAGGAAGAGGAAAACCGGCTGATCGACATGGACCAGGTGACGCGCACGGCGGTGGAGCGCGCTGAGCAGTCGGGTATTATCTTTCTAGATGAGATCGACAAGATTGCGGGACGCGAGCGCGGGCAAGGGCCGGACGTGAGCCGCGAAGGCGTCCAGCGCGATATCCTGCCCATCGTTGAAGGCACCACGGTCAATACGCGCTACGGGATGATCCGCACGGACCACGTCCTGTTCATCGCGGCGGGCGCTTTCCACGTGTCCAAGCCTTCCGACCTCATCCCGGAGCTGCAGGGCCGCTTTCCCATCCGCGTGGAGCTGCACTCGCTCACCACGGAGGATTTCATCCGCATCCTGGCGGAACCCAAAAGTGCGCTGGTGAAGCAATACACCGCGCTGCTGGAGACGGAAGGCATCAAGCTCACCTTCAGCGACGACGCCCTGGAGGAGGTCGCCAAATTCGCCGCGGCGGTGAACGAGGCGACGGAAAACATCGGGGCCCGGCGGCTGCATACCATCATGGAAAAACTGCTGGACGAAATTTCTTTCGAAGGCCCGGACCTGAAGAAGAAAACCGTGCGCGTGGACGCGGCCTACGTGCAGAAGCAATTGGCGGACATCGTCAGGAATACGGACCTCAGCCGATACATCCTGTGAAACTTCACCCTCGAGAGCGGCGGCCCGCCGGCCCCGGCGTGGCCCAGAGGCTTTCAGCGTGGAACTTCTCATTCCCGCGAGCCTGCCTGCTCACGCGCGTTTTGCAGGCGCTGGTCGTAGCCTCGGCCGCCGGGTGCCTGTATGGATGCGGCGTGCAGGGACCCCCGCGCCCGCCGCGCCTGGAACGCCCGGGAACCATCACGGACCTCTCCGTCGTACAGGTTGGGCAAGCTCTGGAAGTTCACTTCAGTGTCCCGCAGCAGACGAGCGACGGCGAGCGCCTGACGAAGCCGCTGGAGGTGGAGATTCTGCGCGGCGTCGCGCCACAGGGCACGGGCCTCTCCAAGCTGCCGGAGCTGGAAGTCTGGATGAGGCTCATCCGGAACGAGTGGCTGCCCTATGCACAGGGCGGTGAGGTCTCCTACTCCGCTCACCTGACCGAGCAGGAATTCCGCACTTGGCGCGGCCAGACCCTGGTGCTGGCAGTGCGCACGCTCACGCGCGGGTTCCAGCACCGCGCGCTGGAAAGCGATCCCTCGAAGTTGGTGGACGTTCCGATTTTCGACGTCTCGGAACCGGTGGGCGGCGTGGCAGGCGTAACCACGGAGAAAGCCCTGGAAGTCCGGCTCGCTCCGCCCGCAATGATGCTCAGTGGCCAACCGCTCCACGGCCTCGCCGGCTATCGGATCTATCGTAGCAATACGGGCGCACGGGGCAGCTTCGAGATGATCGGGGAGACCGCAGCCCCGCCCTACCGGGACAGCCAATTCGAATTCGGCCGCACGTATTACTACCGGGTGCGGGCGGTTTTCGGCGAGCCGGGCCATTGGGCCATGAGCGATGACTCGCAGCTCGCCAAGATCACGCCGCGCGATACGTTCCCGCCCGCCGCGCCGCAGGGATTGACGGGCATCTACGCCGCAGGCGGCGTCGAATTGGTGTGGACGGCCAACTCGGAGAGCGACCTGGCAGGCTACAACGTATATCGCCTGGAGAATCCGCCACCCCAGCGCCTGAACGGGGAGTTGCTGCGCACGCCCGTCTTCCGCGACACGAACGCCGAGCCGGGGAAGACTCTTCGCTATTATGTGACGGCAGTCGACCTGGCAGGCAACGAGAGCCAGCCCTCGGAGAGCGTGGAAGTGGAAACCCGGTAAGGCCGCACACCGGCGGCCGGCGCCGGCTGAACGGGCGAAGGCGGGTTGCGATATAATCAAGATCGGGCTTCGAGTTAATTTTCGCCAAGGAGTGGAGAAGTGAAATTCTTTCTCGACACCGCAAACCTGGAAGAAATCCGCGAGGCGGCGAGCATCGGCGTGCTCGACGGCGTGACCACGAATCCCTCGCTGATTGCCAAGGAAAAAGCCGACTTCGAGAACCGCGTCGTGGAGATATGCGAAATCGTGCAGGGGCCCGTGAGCGCCGAGGTGACGGTGACCGACACGGAAGGCATGTGCCGCCAGGGACGGGAGCTCGCCAAGCTCCACCCCTGGGTGGTGGTGAAGGTCCCGACGACCCGGGAAGGGCTGAAGGCCGCGAAGCGCCTGGTGAGCGAGGGCGTCAAGGTGAACGTGACGCTGTGCTTTTCGCCGGCGCAAGGGTTGCTGGTCGCGAAGACCGGCGCTACTTACGTGAGCCCGTTCCTGGGGCGCCTTGACGACATCGCGCACGTGGGCATGGAATTGATCCAGGACCTCGTGACGATCTACCGCAACTACGGTTTCAAGACACAGATCCTGGCCGCGTCGCTGCGGCACCCGTTGCATGTGGTGGACGCAGCCAAAGCCGGCGCGCACGTCGCTACGATGCCCTTCAAGGTGTTCGAGCAGCTCTTTAAACATCCCCTGACCGACCGGGGGCAGGAACAGTTCCTCAAGGACTGGGAAAAAGTCAAGACACCGTGACCCTCTGGAAGGAATTGGGGATTGCCGTGGTGGGCGCGGGCGCAGCGGCACTCGCAGGCGCGTGGAGGTGGAGAACCCTGCGCCGCCAGCGCCGCAAGGACCCCGCCGAAATCGAGCGCGATCGTCGCTTGGGCGTAAACGCTTGCGGACGCATCAGCACGGGAAGAATCCTGGAGCTGATGGAACCTGTTCCGGGCGGCCCTGCCGGACCAAACCTTCTTTATGAATACGAGGTGGCTGGCGCCACCTACGCGGCGGCGCAGGACGTCAGCGCACTTCCGGAAATCGCTGCAGCCGCGCCCTTCCTTCCCGGCCATACTGCCAACGTAAAATACGACCCGAAGCAGCCGACGAATTCCATCCTCGCCTGCGAAGACTGGTGCGGCATTTTCGGCCTGGACCGCGCCGGGACCGCGCGCAGCCAGCCGGCCGGAGACCCCGCCAAACCCTCGGAGAATAACTAGGCAAGATTCGACTTCTCTGGAAGGGCAGAATTTGCCGCCCTCTGGCCAATCAGATAGGCCGCCGCTGCCTAATGGCTCGGAAACCCCTTCGAGCATTGCGCGCTAACCTCCTCGTTATCAGATTGTTAGGAGCAGTCCCAGGGAGAGACAATCCGGAATTTCATTTGCTCTCCGATGGGAGCGGAGGTTGGGTCCAGCCTCAGGGCAGCGTCCTGCTGGCAGCTTTCAGGAAGGCCGCAGCCAGGAGCCGACAACGTGTTTCTCGGGCGGCTTCGACAGCTCAATCCGGTACCAGCACGGTCAACGTAACCGGCTGATCGATCCCAGGCTTGGAAACGGCAAGCAAGCGACCTTTCTGTGGGGGATCGCGGACCGCTCAGGGTCCGCGGTCCCCACGCCGCAACAAACGCGTCTAGTCCCCCACGAATCTTGGCCTACGCTCTGCCCGGGAAGTGTTATCCGGCATGGGAGGGAATGCCACCGGCTTTGACGATATCTTCCGCCAAGTGATTGACCACCTTGGCGCGGTTGCGGAGCATCTCGATGTAGCCCGCTTTGAGGAGCTGCTCTTTCTCGTTACGCAGGGTCTGGCGGATGGCGCCCTGCACGCGCAGGTCGGTAAGGGTGTGCTGGCCGGCCTCTTCCATGCCCAACAGTTTGATGATGTGGAAGCCGCCGCTGGAGCGGATGATGGGGGAAAATTGGCCAACCTTGAGCGAGGTGACCATCTGCTTCAACGGCGGAGAGGAATTGAGCGCGGAGGCGGGAATGAAACCCATGTCGCCTCCGCCCGCCGCGGTGCGCGGATCCTCGGAATACTCCTGGGCCACGGTCGCGAAGTCTTCGCCGCTGAGGAGGCGTGCATAGAGCGCCTGGATCTTGCGCTCGGCGGCGGCCGGCGTACTGGCATCGTCGTTCTTCAGATTGCGGACCTCTGCGTCCGCGCCCGGCGTGACCTGGATCTGCGCGATGTGATAGGTGGTCTCGGCCACGGCGAAGTTCGCCTTGTTCTTCTCATAGTAAGCGGCGATTTCAGCGTCGGTAACGCTAATATGTGAAACGATTTCTTTATTAATCAGCTTCGTGATGATAATACCTTCGCGAACCTGACTGCGCAGAGCGTCGGAGTCCAACCCTTGCTCCTGGAGTTTCTTCTGAAACTCATCTTTGGAATAGGGGCTCCTCAGCTCCGCAACCTTGGTGTCGATCTCGGCTTCCGAGGCCGTGATGCGCGAGTGCGAAGCGTGCGTCACCAGGATCTGATTATTGATGAGTTCGTTCAGGATATTGAGCTTGAAGCTTGCCGCCTCCTCGGAGCTGGCGGCTTCAGCACCTTGGGCGGTGCGGCCATGGTAGAGGCGTTCAACCTGCTCGCGATAGATCGGCTGGTCGTCCACTTCGGCCCAGACCTCGTGGCCCGGTGTAGGCTTGCGCGCACACCCCGGCAGGAGGGCGAGTACAGCGAGCGACGCCAACCCGGCGGCTCCAACAGCACAACGGCGATGAAAACCTGGATTGTCCATGGGTCCATTGTAACTCGCGGCGTGCTTTCCCGGTGGCAAAATAGCGGGGGTCTGATAGAATGGAGATTCTACGAACTTCAGTTGTTGAGATCAGAAGAGGTGTGGCGATGGCTCGCAGGTGCGACCTTTGCGGAAAAGGTCCCAAATACGGAAACCGGATCAGTCACGCGCACAATGTGACCAGGCGCCGCTGGAATCCCAACCTGCGGCGCGTGCGTGCGATTGTGAACGGCGCGCACAAAACCATCTACGCGTGCACAGCATGCATTCGCTCGGGGAAAGTCATCAAGGTGAGTTAGCGGCGCACGCAACCAGCGCCCGGCCCGGTCCTTAGCTCCCCACTTCGGCGACCAGTTCAATCTCCACAGACACGTCGCGCGGCAGCCGTGCCACCTCCACCGTAGCGCGCGCCGGCGGGCGGTCGCCGAAAAAACGCGCGTAGACCTCATTCATTTTTCCGAAATCCCCTAGATCCTTCAAATAGACCGTGGTCTTCAGAACCTGCGCAAGGCTCGCGCCCGCGGCATCGAGAATCGCGGCGAGATTCCGCAGCACGCGCTCGGTCTGAACCGCGGCGTCGCCTTCCACGAGCTGGCCCGTAGAAGGGTCGAGAGGAATTTGCCCCGAGACAAAGATCAGGTTGCCGGACCGGATCGCCTGCGAATAAGGGCCGATGGCCGCCGGCGCCTGCGCCGTGGAGATGGCTTGTTTGCTCACGTGATCCTCCGACCGTTGAATGGAAGTGCGCAGACATTCTAGTTTCATGGCTCGTCAGGCTGCAAAATAAATCGCCACGTGCGATGGGACCACGGCGAGGGTGCGCCGCTGCGCGAAAACCTGACACCAAACCGCCGCAAGCCGCCGGACCCTAGAAGAAGAAATATCGCCCGGCCAGATCAAGACTGCGTGACCCGCTCGACCTCGAAGACGCCTTCGATCTTGCGCAGGGAGGAGAGGACCTTTTCCAGGTGTTCGAGATCTACGATATCGACGGTGACATCAATGTTGGCGCGGTTGTCGCCGGTGCGCGCCTCGATGTTCTGGATATTCGAGTGCACGCCCGCGATGGCGGAGGTGACGTCCGCGAGCATGCCCTGACGATCCTCCGTGACCAGCACGAGCTTGACCGGATAGACGCCGTACCTCGGGCCGACCCACTCGACGTCGATGCGGCGGTCGGCGTCGTAGAGCAGATTTTGAACGTTGGTGCAGTGCCGGGCGTGCACGGCGATGCCTTTGCCGCGCGTGATGTAACCGATGATTTCCTCGCCGCGCACAGGATTGCAGCACTTGGCGCGATAGACCATCAGGTCGTCGTGGCCGTCAACCTGGATGGCGGTGTCGGAGGCCACGCCCAAAGCGCGCTTGAAGGAACTGGTAAGGCGCGAGGCCGGCGCGGGCTCGAGCTTGGCGGAGGGCACCAATTTCGAGAGCACCTGACGCGCCGCGAATTTTCCGTAACCGATGCCGGCGTAGAGATCGTCGGCCGCCGTGCAGCCGTAGTCACGCGAAACGCGTGCGAAGTCTTCATCGGTAACTTTCTTCAAGACAATATCGTATTTGCGCGCTTCCTTTTCAAGCAAGCGCTTGCCGATGTCGAGCGCCTGCTTGCGCTGCGCGACATTGATCCAGTGCTTGATTTTGTTGCGGGCGCGCGAGGTCTTGATAAGCCCGAGCCAGTCGCGACTGGGCGCGTGGTTTGCCTGCGTGACGATCTCGACGATGTCGCCGTTGCGCAGCCGGTACTTGAGCGGCACGATACGGCCGTTGACCTTAGCGCCCACGCAGTGATGGCCGACCTCGGTGTGGATGGCGTAGGCGAAGTCGACAGGTGTGGCGTCACGCGGCAGCACGATGACTTTGCCCATGGGCGTAAAGGTATAGACCTCTTCCGGGTAGAGATCGATCTTGAGCGTGGAGAGGAACTCACCCGGATCGCGCATTTCCTGCTGCCACTCCACGAGGTGGCGCAGCCAGGCGAAGCGCTCCTCGTCCTGCTGACGGAGCGGGCGGCCGTCCTTGTACTTCCAGTGGGCGGCGATGCCCTCCTCCGCGATGCGGTGCATTTCCTCGGTGCGAATCTGCACTTCAAAGGGCTGGCCGTGCGGCCCGATGACGGAAGTGTGCAGCGACTGGTAGAGGTTCGGGCGTGGAATGGCGATGAAATCCTTGATGCGGCCGGGGACGGGTCGCCAGGTGTTGTGAATGACCCCCAGCGCCGCGTAACAGTTCTTGACGTCATCGGTGATGATACGGACGGCGAGCAGGTCGTAAACCTGTTCGATCGAGATTTGCTGGCGGCGTAGCTTCTGCCAGATGCTGTAAAGGCGCTTGATGCGTCCTTCCACACGCGCCGGGACGTTCGTCTCCTTCATTTTGGCTTCGACCTGCGCGCGCACTTCGGCCAGAAATTCATCACTCACCTTGCGACGGCTTTCCACGGCGCCCTTGAGCTCCTCAAACGCGGCGGGCTCCAGATGACGGAAGGCGAGGTCCTCCAATTCGCCGCGTACTTTTCCCATGCCCAGGCGGTGAGCGATGGGCGCGTAGATCTCCACGGTTTCGCGCGCCACGTGCTCGCGACGGTCGGCGGGAAGGTATTCGAGCGTGCGCATGTTGTGCAAACGGTCCGCCAGCTTGACCAGGACGACGCGGATGTCGTCCACCATGGCGAGAACCATCTTGCGGAAGTTTTCAGCCTGTTGCTCTTCCGGGCTCAGGAACTTGATACGGCTGATCTTGGTGACACCCTCGACGATGCGCGCCACCTCGGCGCCAAAGCCCTGACGCACCAGTTCCGGCGTGGTGCGCGTGTCCTCGATCACGTCGTGCAACATGCCCGCCGCCAGACAGATGGGATCGAGCTTCATCTCCGCGAGGATATGCACCACTTCCAGCGGATGCGAAATGAACGGCTCGCCGGAAAGGCGCTTCTGCTTGGCGTGCTGCGAGGCGGTGAACTCGTAAGCCTTGCGGAGCAGGGACAGGTCCTCACCCGGGCGGTAGGACTGCACTTCGCGCAAGATGTCCTCGAATCGAAGCATAACCCCTTCCGCCATTCTAGCAGGTTGCGGAAGAACGGTGTAGCCGCGGCCGGAGGTCTTGCATCGTGAGGGGAAGCTTCCCGATGAGCGGCGATGCCCAGGCGGCCTACCGCGCGTCCCGGGCGCTTTCGCAGAGCCAGCCTGGGCGACGACGACACGGATTCAAGCGAGGGAGCGGGCGGGAAACACCCCACTTGGGCATGGAGCGGTGCGGCTGTCAACCTCGAGGATGACTGTGGCGTGGGAGGATAGGATTCCCACGGCGGGATTTTGTGATACCCTTTCTTCTTGCAAGCGAGTCCCGGGGGGAGACTTTCGTCATTCCGATTTCTACCCGGAGAGGTTAACCGACAGCGAGGAGAGGACCATGAGACCGCGTCATCCGATCGTGATTTCCCTAGTGATGCTTCTGGTCACGGCTTTTTCCGTTTCCTGCCAGAAGCCTTTTCATGAAGAAACGGAGCGGTACATCCTGGTGGCCGCGAACATCAACCTTTCGTACTGGCAAGAAGCACGGGCAGGCTTCATGGATGCTGCGCATGGATTGGGTGTGAAGGCAGATTTCCGCGGGCCCACGTTCTATTCGCCCGAGGAAGAACTGAAGGTATTCAAGGAAGCGGTAGCTCAACATCCCTCGGGGATCCTGGTGGCGCCCGGACGGCCGGAGCTTTTCACCGCGGCCATCAACGAGGCCATCGGTGCGGGAATTCCCGTGGCCACGATGGACACGGACGCGCCCGATTCCAAGCGCATCCTGTACATCGGCACGGACAACCGCCAAGCCGGCATGGAGAGCGGAAGGCAAATCGCGAGCTTGATGAACGGCAAGGGCCGGCTGGTGGTGATCACGGTTCCCGGCCAGCTCAACCTGGAGGAACGCCTGCGCGGCGCGCAGGAGGTTTTTGCGAAATACCCGGACCTCAAGATCGCCCGTACGCTCGACGACCAGGGTGATCCGCGCACGGCGAACGATCTGGTTTCCGGGCTGTTTACAAAGAAGGAAACGATCGACGGCTTCCTGTGCCTGGAGGCTTCAGGCGGTCCGGGCGTGGCGGAGACGCTGCACCGGCTCAACTTGGGCGGCCAGATTCCCATCGTGGCCATGGACAGGGACCCGGAGACGCTCGACTTCATCCAGCAAAAAGTGATCTCGGCGACGATCACCCAGAAACCCTACACGATGGCGTTCTACGGGCTGCGGTTCCTGGACGACCTGCACCACAACGTGGTGCACGAGTTCAAGGAATGGCGAACGGCGCCCGCTTCGCCACTGCCGACGCGCGTGGATACCGGCACCAACGTTATCAACGCGGGCAATCTGGCAGACTTCCGCGCGGCTGCAGCTAACCGCCCGAACCCGCTATGACACTGGGCGGTGGCAAGCGGAACGGTGTGCGGGGTTGAAAATGCGAAGGCCGGATTCGCCTATGCCCGTGCGGGCCGAGACGAATCCGGCCTGAATCTCGAGAAGGGAAAATTCCGGCCTACTGAGCCGAGGTGCTTGCGCCAGCGGCTATCCCCTTCTTGGCAGCGAGAGCCTTCTCCATCCAATCATTGGCCGTTCTTACATCTGCCTCGCGCGCATCCGCTTCCGTCTCGATCTCCGCCTTCTGGCGATACATCAGGTTGAGATAGACCATCGAATCGGAATCATTCGGTTTGAGCTCGAGGGCCTTCGTCAGGGCCTTGATGCCTTCTTCAACGAGCGGCCCGTTCTGGTCGGCCAGGTCCGCGAGCGCCTTCTTGGGAAATGGCGGCAGCACATCCGGTTGTTTAGGATCCTTGGGCGTGTCGATCTTCAGATCCCTCCGAAGCACCTGCGTGCGTGGGTAGCAGGTGGCCCAATCCAGCACACCGATCCAGTAGTAAGGCTCCGGGTTGGTGGGTTCGAGCTTGAGCCGGTGCTGCTGGTATTCCTTTGCCTTGTCAAATTTCTTCATGTTGTAGTAAACCTGGGCGATGCTGGCGATGGCGGTGATATTGCCCGGATCCACCTTCAGCACATCCTGGAAAGCGTCGATCGCCTGCTCAGCGATTTTGACATTGTCCGGAGAGTCGCCGCCCGGGATGTACTGCTGGGCGATCGCCGTGGCGAGATAAAGCCGGGCATTAAGCATCGTGGGATCAAGAGCCACGGCGCTCTTAAAGTGCATAATAGCGGGCTGGAACTGGGCGTTGCGGAACGCCACGACCCCCTTGTTGAGCTGGTCACGCGCCTTCAACTTACTGCACCCGCAAGAGACGGCTGCGAGCAGCAGCGCCCCACAGAGCGGGGCGAGCTTGTAGTGTTTCATCGGGGTTCCTCCCTCAACTGAAGCAAGTGGGGAACTACTAGCCTTCCTCAACCGCCTTGGTAATCAACCCAATCTTGTCAATCCCGGCGCCCTTGGCGATGTCAATGATCTCAGCGATATCGCCAAAAGGCAACGTGGGATCACCCTTCACGAACATCACGCGCTCGTTTCGGGTCTTGAAGATTTCCTCGAGCCGGGAGCCGAGCGTGGCGAGATTGGTCGCATCTTGATTGATCTTGATTTGCCGCTGCGCATCGATGCTGACCACGATGGTGCGGTTGATGTTCGTATCGGGTTGCGCCTTGTTCGGATTCGGCTGAGGTACGAGCGCGTCCAACCCTTTGGGTGTCAGGGGTGTGATCACCATAAAGATGATGAGCAGCACGAGCAAGACATCGATAAGCGGGGTGACATTCATATCCACCATGGGCCCTTTCTTGCCACCCCCCACGGCCATAGCCATAGTAATACCCTCCTTCGGGTCAAACGAACCGAGGCCAGCGCGCCGGGTGCGCGTTTACTGCAGGCCTTCTGGAGCCACTCCCGCCGTGCGGCGTTCGACTCGTTCGGTCAGCAGACCCAGTGCGTCCACTCCTGCGGCGCGGACGTTGTCCACCACGGTGACGACGTCGCCATACCTGGTGCGCGCATCGCTCTTGACGTAGACCGTCTTGTCCAACTTGTTGGCAAGCCGCTCTTTCACCGTGGTAGTGATCTGGTCGATCTGGATGGGAGTGGACCCCAGGTAGATCTTCCCATCCCGGGAGACCGCCAGCACCACCGCGTCTTCCTTGTCGGCGTCCGCCATGGAGCGGGGATTCTGGACGCGCGCCAAGTCCACGCTGACGCCCTTCTGCAACATCGGTGTAATCACCATGAAGATGATCAGCAGGACGAGCATCACATCCACCATGGGGGTCACGTTGATATCAGAGACTGCCCCAAGCGTCGTGGTTTTCTTGGCCATTTACCTCTTCCCCCGCGACGTCCGCTTGATGAAGTAATCAATCAACTCGGACGAGGAGTTGTCCATCTCGACGTCGAACGATTCGATCTTGCTGGTGAAGTAGTTGTAGACCATCACGGCCGGGATGGCCACGAACAAGCCGATGGCCGTGGTGACCAGCGCTTCCGCGATGCCGCCGGCAACGGCTGCCAGGCCCGTGGACTTCGCCTGGGAAATTCCTTGGAACGCGTGGATGATGCCCAGCACGGTGCCGAACAGGCCGACGAAAGGAGCCGTGGAACCAATCGAGGCAAGGCCGGAAACGCCGCGCTTCAGTTCCGCGTGCACGATGGCCGAGGCTCGTTCCAGAGCGCGCTTGGAGGCTTCGATGGTCTCGCCGGAAATTTCCGCAGAAACCTGGTGCGCCTGGAATTCCTGCAGACCGGCGGTGACCACTTTCGCCAGGTGGCTCCGCTTGTTCTGCTCGGCAATGGAAATGGCTTCGTCAATCTTGCCATCTTTCAAGGCGCCCGCCACAGCCGGAGCGAAAACCCGCGACTGCTTGCGGGCCGAGCTAAAGGCAATCCAACGGTCGATGATGACCCCGATCGACCAGGCCGACATGACCAACAGAACGATCACGACCGCGCGGGCCGGCCAGCCCATCGATCGCCACATGGAAACGGGATCAAAACCCACCGCAGCCTCTTCCTGGAATAACCATAGACCCAGAGCCATAAGGTTTGACGCTAACATGATGTTGTGTTCCCTCCTCGGAATTTTCCAAAATCCTCTGACTATTCCGTCAACGTGAAATTCACATCGATCTCCGTGACCACTTCCACCGGTTCGCCGTTCAGCAGCGTGGGCTGATAGCGCCAGCGCTGCACGGCCTCGAGCGCCGATTTAACCAGCAACGGGTGGCCCGAGACCACTCTTAAGTCCTGAATCGTGCCGTCCTTACTGATGACGGCCTCCAGCCGCACCGTGCCCTGAATACGCGCCATCTTGGCTAGAGGCGGATACTCAGGTTTGGGCTGGAAGATCAACTTCGCCGCTTCCACTTGACCACCGACGCGGATGCGTTTGGGAGCTGCCGCTTTCGGAGGAGGCGGTGGAGGTGCAGCGGAGAGCATGCCACCGATGACGCCCCCGATGACACCGCCCATCTGGCCTCCCGGCACGCCGCCCGGCACGCCACCCACCACGCCGATGGCGCTGGGAGGCGGCTCCTCGTCCTTGATCTGCGCGATGGTCCGGGGAATGACGGTGGGAGCTCGCATGATGTCTTCGGCGGTCATTCTCCTGATGATCCTGGGGGCAGCGGCGGCCGGCGGGGGTGGCGGCGGCGGTGGAGGTGGGGGAGCCGACAGGAAGGTCATCAACTGCGCCCTGGGCAACGCCTCCGTATAGATCAACGGGTACAGCATCGTTATGGCAATAATGATGGCCTCGAAAATGTACGCAATGGGAAGCGTTGCGCGCTTCCAGTTCCCGGTCTTGGCTGCTGTGTAAATCAGGTAAACGATAAAGCCCACCAGGTTGAACAGCAGGGTGACGGTAAACCATAGGCCGCGGTTGAACCCGTAGCGCTCCGCGTCCGCCACCACGTAACAAAGTATCAGGGTAAAGCCGCCGAGCACCACGCCCAAAATCACTGACTGCGCCACGATCACCTTTTCCTCGACCCCAAAGGAAAACACGGGCAGTAAGAAAAACCCTGCCAAGAAAACCAGCACGCAAATGGCAATCGAGAGAAGCCAGTGCCAAGGTTTCAAGACGGGCGCAGCACTAGGCGAGGACTCCAGCAAGGTGTCTTCAAACATGGATTATCGCCTCCTCAAAAACTGGCCACATTCCAAATCAACGCGAGGCCGCCCGGCCGCCCGTAGCGGGCCGGAGCGGGATCTCGCTCGAGACCCTGACCCTCTGACCTACTCCCCCCTTGGTGAAGCGCTGGTAAAAATACACCACAATCGGGCTGGCGATGAAGATGGAGGAATACGTGCCAATGATCACTCCCACCACCAGCGCGAAGGCAAAGCCGTGGATAACTTCACCTCCGAACAGAAAGAGAGAGAGAACGGCCAGGAAGGTCAAGCCCGAGGTCAGGATGGTCCGGCTGAGCGTCTGGTTGATGCTATGGTTCACGAGGCTGCTGAATTCCTCGCGCTTGTTCATATGAACGTTCTCCCGAATGCGATCGAAGACCACGATCGTGTCATTCATGGAGTAGCCCACCAGCGTCAGCAGCGCCGCGATGACCGTCAGGGTGATTTCCTTGTTCAGCAAGGAGAAAAATCCGAGCGTGATAATGACGTCGTGGAAAGTGGCGACCACCGCAGCCACCCCATAGATTAGCTCAAAGCGAAACCAAATGTAAATCAACATCGCGCCCAGCCCTGCCAGCGTCACATAGAGGGCCTGACGACGCAGATCCGTGCCCACCTTCGGCCCCACGATTTTCGTGTTCGTGACGGCGTAGCTGGACAAGTAAAAGTCGTTCGACATCGCAGAGATCATTGCCGGGGTGACGCCCTTTACGTTGCGCAGTTCCCCAAGATCCGCTATCAGGCCGCTGCGGGGTGGTGAGTTCCGGTAGCTGACGATGGCCTCGGCGAGATCGCGATAGGTCTTGGTAGCAGCATCTAGACCTTTGGAACCGATCCCCAGGGGATCGGCGGCCGTCAGGCGCTCCGCCACGGTCTGGGGGCTTGAGTTGTTGAAGTCGGCCTTGCCTGCCGGGCCCGCGCCATAAAGACCCGAAAGACCCGCGATGATCGCCTGCTTGCCGGTATCCAGCGCGTCGCTGGAAGTCGTGGTCTGCAGATCGAGCCCGATAATCACTTCATGATCCCCCGGAGCCCCAAACCCCTGAATCGTGGCGTTGCGCAGGTTCTGCTGGTCCAACCGCCGCCGGATCGCATCGAGGTTGGGGGCCTGCGCGAACTTGACGTAAACGAGCGTGCCGCCGCGGAAATCAATCCCGTAAACCAGTCCCCGGTGCACCATCATGGAGACGATCCCCGCTAGCGCCAGGGCCAAAGAGAGGCAGATGAAATACCACTTTATTCCCATCCAGTCAATCTTTGGTTCGTGGAAAAACTCCATGGGTTGCTTCCAGACCTCGCCGATGAAATTGACACCGCAGCCGCGCGGCAAGTTCCCGAATTTTCTAAATACTCAGCGCCTCACCCTTCTCACGCCGCGTCAGACCGTAGTCGAAGATCACCCTGGAGACGAAGACCGAGGTGAACAGATTGGCAATCAAGCCAATGGTCAAGGTCACGGCAAAACCGCGAATGGGCCCGGTTCCGAAGGCGAAAAGGATCATAGCGGAAACCACCGTAGTAACGTGAGTGTCAATAATCGTGCGGAAAGCCTGCTCGAATCCAGCCGCGACACCCGCCCCGACGGCCTTCCCCAGCCTCAATTCTTCACGAATTCTTTCGAAGATAAGCACGTTCGAGTCCACACCCATGCCGACCGTGAGAATGACCCCGGCGATGCCCGGCAACGTCAAAACCGCGCCAAAATAGCCGAGAGCAGCGACAAGAATAAGCAAATTCAGCACCAGCGCCACGTTCGCGTTGATGCCTGCACCGCGATAATAGACCAACATGAAACCCATTACTGCGAGTAAGCCCACAATCGAGGCAATCACGCCGTGACGAATGGAATCTGCGCCCAACGAGGGTCCCACCGTCTCTTCCGAGAGATATTTGATCGAGGCGGGCAGGGCGCCGGAGCGCAACACCAGCGCCAGATCCTGCGCCTTCTGCGGAGTGAAGGATCCCGTGATCTCGCCGCGGTCGAAGATTTGGCCGTGAATTTCTGGGGCATCGAAGACGCGGTTATCCAGAACGATTGCCAGGAGCTTCCCGATGTTGGCGCCGGTCACGCGCCCGAAGCGCGCCGCGCCGTCGCGGGTGAGCGTGAAGTTCACGCTGGGCCGTCCGGCCTGGTCATGCGACGGCTCCGCGCCGCTCAAGTCGCGCCCGGTAACCGCCGCAATGCGATTCAGCACATAGTAGCTTTCCTGGCCGTTCTGGCCGGTGGGACCGGGCGTCAGTTCGGTGTCAGGAGGCAGCACTCCACCGTGCGCGGCCAGCGCCGCTTCGCGCGAGGGATAAGGCCCATCCTGAACGAGGGTTAGCTCGAGCAGCGCGGTGGACTGGATGATGTCCTTCACGCGCGTCGGGTCATCCACGTCCGGCAACTGCACCACCAATTCGAAATCACTCTGGCCGTACTCGGTGATGGTGGGCTCCGTCACTCCCAGCGCATCAATGCGCCGGCGGATGGTATCCATGGCCTGCATCAACGCTTGGTTGCGGAGGGTCGCCGCAGCGCTGGTCTTGAGCGTCAGCAACCGCGCCGCCTCATCGCCGGGAACCCGCGCCAGCTCCCAGTCGGAGAATTGCTCGCCGACCAGGGTCTGCAAATCTGCTGACTTTTCCTGGGGAATGCCCTTAATAATGATCCGGTGTATGGGAGGGTTGGCAGCGGTGTCGTCGTTCTTCTGAACGTCCGCGTAAGGGATGTTTTTCGCCTTGAGCTCATCCTTCAGCCGCTCGAGCACCTGGTCGGCCGTGATGTTCACGGCATCCTCGACCTGCACCTGCAGGATCAGGTGCGTCCCGCCTTTCAGATCCAGCCCCAGCCGGATGCGGTTGTGAATGTTTTCCTGCAGTTCCTGCACGTTCTTGGGGAAACCTATGACTCCCAAAATACACAGGATAACGACCACCCCGATGAGAATCACTCGCCCGCGAATCTTGGTTTCCATGAATGAACTTCCCTAGCTTCTCTTCCCCGCAACTTCCGGCGAAACTCGAAACGGCCCCAAACTCTCAGTTCATTTCACCGCCTACCGCACATCTTCCGGCGGGCCGCCGGTCAGGGAGCCGTTCCCGGGGCCGACTACTTCTTCCCCTTGGCGCCGGCTTCCTGCTTGTTCGATCCCTCGGTCTCCTCGCTTACGAACCCCGTAATAGCGGAGCGCGCCAAGTCGACCTTCACCTGGTTGGCAATCTGCAACTGCACCACGCCGTTGCGGAAGCCCACGATGGTCCCGTAGATGCCGCCGCTGGTCACCACGCGGTCGCCTGTCTTCAGGTTGCCGAGCATGTTCTGGAGTTTCCTGCGCTGCTGCTGTTGCGGCCGGATGACCAGAAAATACCAAATCGCAAAGAGAGGCGCAAAAAGGAGAAGAAACTGGGTAAGCGCACCCCCCATGCCGGGGTCCGCCGCCAGAACGACAGGGTTGACAAACAGGCACTCGATCAAGGTCGAGCCGCGAATCTTACGGATTTTGGATGAGAAACCCCGTCGCTGAAAGACGGGATTTGCTGGGTTCGGGCTTTCCGGATTCGCTTCAGGAATGAGAGCGATTAAGGTCCCGCGCGCACCCTCGTGTGGAATTCCGCGAACTCTCCAAGCAGGAGAGACTGCCTGATTTTGCGCATAGTGTCAAGGTAAAAGTGGAGGTTGTGGTGCGTCGCCAGGATCGCGCCGAGCATTTCCCCAGAAACGAAGAGATGGCGAAGGTAATGACGTGAGTAGCGGCGGCAGACTGCGCACGTGCAGGCGGGATCGAGCGGCCGCTCGTCCCGCGCATAGCGTGCGTTTTTGAGGATGACTTTGCCCTCGGAAGTAAACGCGCAAGCATTGCGCGCGTTGCGCGTGGGCAGGACGCAATCGAACATGTCGATGCCGCGCGCCACGCACTCCACCAGATCCTCCGGCGTGCCCACGCCCATCAGATAGCGCGGACGCTCGCGCGGCAGAAGCTCCGCGGTGAACTCCGCCACATCGTACATCTCCGATTTCGGCTCGCCCACGGACAGCCCGCCCAGCGCGTAGCCTTCAAAATCCAGGTCCAGCAACGCCTCAACGCTCTGGCGGCGCAGGTCCTTGTCCGTCCCCCCCTGCACGATGCCGAAGAGCGAAGAACTCGGGATTCGGGGTTCGGGGTTAGGGATTGGGCGTTCCGGGTCAGGGGTTAGGGATTCGGGACCCGAATCCCGAGTCCCGGATCCCGAACCCCTCGCGAAGGCCCGCTTCGCGCGCTCTGCCCAGCGCGTCGTCAAGCTCACCGCGCGGTGGAGCGTTTCGTGGCTGGCCGGATACTCGACGCACTCGTCAAGCGTCATGATGATATCCGCGCCCAGCGCCAACTGGATTTCCACGGCGCGCTCGGGCGAGAGAAAGTGCGCGGAGCCATCCAGGTGTGAGCGAAACCACACGCCGTCTTCCGTCACGCGGCCCAGCGGCTTCAGGCTCATCACCTGAAAGCCCCCGCTGTCCGTCAGGATGGGCCGCGGCCACGCCATGAAGCGGTGCAGCCCGCCGGCGTCGCGAATCAGCTCGTGCCCGGGACGAAGATAAAGGTGATAGGTGTTGGCGAGCAGGATTTGGACGCCCAGGGCCTCGAGGTCATCCTGCCTCATGCCCTTGACCGTGCCCCCCGTGCCCACGGGCATGAACACGGGCGTCTCCACAGTGCCGTGCGGGGTGTGCAGCAGCCCCGCACGCGCGTGTGTGACCTTGTCTTGAGCGACAATCTCAAACCGGATCGGCATTCGAATGGCGGACGCGGAAGAATCCTCCCAGGTGCGCGCGGCCCGGAGCCTCTCGGCTCTACCCCGTCAGCATGGCCAGACCCGTTTTGCCCAGCACCCAGATCACCCACATCCCCAAGTAAGTGAGGAAAATCGGAAGGGGCCGAACCTTCTTTGCCGCCGCGGTGGAAAGCCCCAGAGCGGCCAGGATCAGGAACCACGTGGTGAAAATGTCGAACGAGCTGGCAATGGTGTAAAGCGGCCTTGAGATCTCCCGCGGGTTCAGGAAAAACCCCAGGTTACTGGGGATGAAGTTCTCCGGATTGAACTGCTCGAGGTCACCAAAGAGAATCACGACCAGACCCAGCACGGCGCCCACCAAGGAGATCAAGTAGGCATAGCAGGTGACGGAGAAGCTCACCTTAAAATTCGTCGTGGCTCCGAAGATGGTGTTGACAATGAGCAAGCCCAGCGCGGCGATGATGAGCAAATAGATCGGCGGGGCCAGCAACCCTCCAGCCCGCGCCAGGATGGCAGTGATTGTACCAGCTTGGCGAACGGCTTGGTCCATCTGGTCCGCGCTCATCCTGGAGGCGCGGCCGCTGAGCTCGAGCGACTGCCTGACAATTCTCTCTATCCCGATCTTGTCCAGCATCACTTCCGTGACCGTGACGGCCATGACGATAGCCGTAATCAGCGGCGCCAGGAAGTTTGGCCGGCGCACAATCGACTCGAAAGTGGGCCCCGGTGAGATGAAAATCCCCAGTGCACGGCTCAGGAAAGAGTCGGCCGGCGGCTCTTCCGGCTCGGGAGGCGCTACCATTGTGTTGCTCATAATTCACTCCTCGGTGAGTCCGACCGCTGCCCGCGCGTCGAGCAACGTGGCCAGGAAGCAAGCCCGCGGCCAAGTTCGGCGGGCACCCCGCCCGCGGTCGGCTGCGCGGCTTACTTCGTTCTCCATTCGACAGAGGACAACCAGCGTCTCTCGCGTGAAGATAGCAGCTAGTTCTGAAGCAAGCAAGACTATTGGACGCGACCGCACGACTTTCGGTGGACGATCGGCTTGCCTGCCACCGGGCAGCGGCCACGCGTCCTGGCGGCCAGGTTCGCCGCGCCCCATTCACGTGGTGATCCTAACCCGGATTTCTCACCACGCTCTACCGTTTCTCGTCGTGGTGAGAAACTCGGGCTAGACGAACCGTGCAATCCAGCCCAGCAGGTAGAGCGCGGCCCCGCCGTAAAGCAACAGGGGCTCAAGCCAAGCACGGATGGCGACGAGCGTGGGGTGATCGATAGTAGGCCAGGGGCCGTAACCGCCCCAGTAAACCTTGGTAAGCAGGCCGACGACGATCATGGAGAGCGCCCGGGAGCGCAGGTGGCCGGCACGCCTCGGGCCGAACAGATACGCATAGCCTTGGTAGATGGTACCGGGTGCCGCCAGGAAGGGACCGTCGCAATTGCGGCATACCGTCGCGTGACCGTCGTTGAAGTAACCGCAGTACGGGCACGTCTTCATCGGAGCGGAACCGTCAAGCAAGAAAGTGATGGGTCACAAGTGACAACCCAGCGCCGGAGAAAGCCGAATGATCGAATCGCCCTACACTCTATTTCTTGCTTGTCTGCTCGCCACTGGTCACTGCCCCAGACTACTCCCGCACCGTGGCGTCCAGGAACGCCCGCAGTTTTCGGCTGCGCGAGGGGTGACGCAGCTTGCGCAGAGCCTTGGCCTCGATCTGCCGGATGCGTTCGCGCGTCACGGCGAAGCTCTGCCCGACCTCTTCCAAGGTGTGCTCGCTGCCGTCATCGAGGCCGAAGCGCATCTTGATCACCTTTTCCTCGCGCGGCGTCAGCGTTTTCAGAACCGACTCCGTCTGCTCTTTGAGGTTGATGTTGATGACCGCTTCCGCGGGCGAAATCACCCCGCGGTCCTCGATGAAATCGCCCAGGTGCGAATCTTCCTCTTCTCCGATGGGCGTTTCGAGGGAAATGGGTTCCTGCGCGATCTTCAGCACCTTGCGCACCTTCGCCACAGGGATTTCCATCCGCTTGGCGATTTCTTCCGACGTCGGCTCGCGCCCGTACTCCTGCACGAGCTGGCGCGAGGTGCGGATCAGCTTGTTGATGGTCTCGATCATGTGCACCGGGATGCGGATGGTGCGCGCCTGGTCGGCGATGGCGCGGGTGATCGCCTGCCGGATCCACCACGTGGCGTAGGTGGAAAACTTGTACCCGCGGCGGTATTCGAACTTGTCCACAGCCTTCATCAACCCGATATTGCCTTCCTGGATGAGGTCCAGAAACTGCAGGCCGCGATTCGTGTACTTCTTGGCGATCGATACCACCAGCCGCAGGTTCGCTTCAATCAGTTCGCGCTTGGCGGCTTCCGCCTGCTCTTCGCCGATGATGATGTTCTGGTAGCTGCGGCGCAGATCCACGGCCGATGCCTGAATGCGGATCTCGAACTCGTCCAGGTTCAACCGCGCTTGCCGCAGTTCTTTGCGCAGCTCGCGGTTGCCGTTCGCGCGCGTCGCCTCCACGCGCTTTTCCAGCCGGTTCGCTTCGCGCTCCAGCGGCCGCATCTCGTCCACGGCCGAGCGAATCGCGCCGATCAGCACCTTGCGCTCCGTGTGCGTGAACTGGATGGAGCGCACCAACTGCGAAACCAGGATGCGGTGCTCGGCCACCGCCCAACTGTAACGCCGGTAATCCCGCGGTCGCTTGCTGCGCGGGATCGTGTCGCGTTTGGCGCTCAACTGCCCGAGCTTCTTCCAGAGGCGCTCAATCTCTTCGATGGTGCTGATGACCTCCCCCAGCCGCTCGGCGACCCGGTCTTCGGTCAGCTCGTCGTCATCAAACACCACCACTTCTTTGATGGACCTTTTCCCCGCCTTGAGCTGCCCAGCCAATTCAAACAGCACCTGGATGACCAGGGGAGAACGTGAAAGCGTCTTCAGAACCTTCATTTGGCCGCGCTCAATGCGCTTGGCGATTTCGACTTCGCCCTCGCGCGTCAGCAGCGGCACCGTGCCCATTTCCCGGAGGTACATCCGCACCGGATCGTTGGTCTTGTCGAGCGTTCCGGGCGTCAGGTCCAGTTCCACGTCTTCGCCGGCCTCGTCGGGCTTATCGAGTGCCAAGCCCTCCGCAGACTTGGCCCGCGGGGAGTCCACGACCTCAATTCCCTCGTTATCGAACATGGAAAGAAGATCGTTCAGATCTTCCGCCGAGTGCACATCGGAGGGCAGAAGGTCGTTGACCTCGTCATAAAGCAGGTACCCCTTCTCTTTCCCTAGGCTGATCAGTTTATTAACTTGGTCAAACTTTTCTTCAAACGCCAAAGCTATAGCCTCCCTACGGGCAGCAAGCTACTCCGGTTCGATGCATAGAGACAAAAATAGGCACCACCCCACCCCGGCCTCGGCGGTGCCACCTCCGGCAACCCTAGAAGCAAATTTACGATAAGCCGCCAATCTCCCACGGCTCCATTAGATTGGATGTAATATACCTCACTTCGTTTGTCTTTGCGCGGAATTTTTTAGGGGCGACCAAACTTCCGCAACTCTTTGTCTAGATTAGACTTGGCCCGTTGCAGATCTGCCAGCCGGACGGAATCCTGCGCGCGCGCGGCAGCTTCAATGTCTCGCAGCAGCTTGTCTCGCTCCCCTTGCGCTCGCTGCAGTTGCAGTGCCCGCAGGTAGCCTCGCGCCTGCTCCAGGTTCGGCGGATCGCCTGGCCAGAACAGGGCGTCGTACGCCAAGCGCCGCTCCGGTGAGTTGAGGAGCTCTTCTGCTTCCGTGATCTGCAGCCTCTCACCGCGGCGGCGGGCGTCCAACATCCGCGTAAAGATGCCTTCCCCGAACAGTCCGGCCACGGCGCCGCTTTCCGCCAGTTCCGGCAGCAGGGCGTCCGCCACCTCTTCGCTTTCCAGACACGCGCGCAACAACTGCTTCACGGCGTGGTTGGCGTCCGCTGACACGTCTTCGCGCACACGCACTTCCCCCCGCCCTTCGCCCGCCGCACGTCGCAGTTCGTCGCGCAGCAGGCGCGCGTCCAGTCGCAGCCGCTCCGCCAAGCGGCCAGCCAGCTCGGCGCGCAGCATGGGGTTCGGGACTTTGACGAGGTACGGGAGAACGGCGTTGGCCGCCGCCACCTTGCCTTCCGGCGTGCCCACGTCGTGCGTCGTCACGGCGCGTTCCGTGAGATAATCGAGATAGGTGGGCGCGCCGGCCAGCAGTTCGCGGTACGCCGCCGCTCCCTGCTTGCGGATGAAAGCATCCGGATCGAGCCCGGCGGGCAGCGCCAGCACCTTGGCTTCAAATCCCCCCTCGAGGAGCAGCGCCAGTGAGCGCTCCGTGGCCGCCATGCCCGCCGAGTCCGGGTCGTAATTCACCACCACGCGGCGCGAGTAGCGAGCGAGCAAGCGAATCTGTCCTTCCGTCAGGCTCGTGCCGCACGAGGCGACAACATTCTCGACGCCACTCGCGGCCACCGTGATGCAGTCCATGTAACCCTCGACCAGGATCGCGTAGTCAAGCTTGCGGATAGCCTGCCCGGCGCGATCCAGGTGATAAAGCAGACGGCTCTTGGTGTAGATGGCCGTCTCGGGCGAGTTCAGGTATTTCGGCTGCTCATCGCCCAGCGCCCGGCCCGCGAGCGCCACTACTTTGCCGCTCTCGTTGGCGATGGGAAAAATGATCCGCCGCCGGAAGCGATCGTAAGGCCGCTGGCGCTCCGCGTCGAAAAGCACCAAGCCGCTCTTGTCGAGCCCCGCCGCTTCGAAACCCGCCCCGGTGAGATGCCGCACCATCCCCTGACCGTCCCCGGGCGCGTAGCCCAAGCGGAAGCGGCCGACCACTTCATCCGTCATGCCGCGATCGGCCAGGTAGGCACGCGCCAAGCGGCCTTCCGTCGTCCCTCCAAGCTGGGCGGCGAAAAACTTGGTGGCGATTTCGTGGATTTTCAGAAGCGCCGCGCGCAGTTTGGTGTTCGCGTCGTAGGTCTCATCGCCCACCGTCTCGGCCAGACGTACGCCCACCTTTTCCGCCACGCGCCGCAGCGCTTCGGGGAACGGCAGGTTTTCGATCAGCATCACGAACTTGAAGACGTCGCCCCCCACGCCGCAGCCAAAACAGTGGAAGATCTGCTTCACCGGATGCACTGCAAAGGAGGGGGTTTTCTCCTGGTGGAACGGGCACAGCCCCATGTAGTTGGCGCCCGCTTTGCGCAGCTTGACGTAGTCGCCCACGATCTTGACGATGTCAGCCGCCGTCCGGACTTGATCGATCTGGCTCATTTCATTTCAGCAAGCTTGCCTGCGCAAGCAGGCCTGGCCTGATGGACCCGTGGGGCGTTGGGTCCCAGCCCCAGAGGGGCGGCAGAAGTGGGACGCCCAACTCTGGACGCATGCTCTGTTCAACCTCCAAGACGTACGGGACCAATATGCCCCGCGCTTTGTGTTTGGGTGAGCCGACCTCTTCTGTCGCCCCTACCGGGGCTGGGGTAGAACCAAAGACGATTCGTTCCTTTTCCCACGGCCTCGCCGTGGGCCAACTTCCCCCGCCCCTACCGGGGCGGGACCGTGCCCTAACGCGCGCCGCCTACGGCAGCAGCACGATGTTCGAGGAGGGCTTTTGGAATTCCTCCTCCGGGAACAGCGCGCGCAAGAAGTCGAGATAGGCGCGGCCCTTGGGCCGACCGTTGCTGCGGGTGGTACCAAGCTGGGTGAGGAAAATCAGCGCGTCGCGGATGTTGCCGTCGCGCGTGGTGGTCATGCCCTTGCGCTGCGCCTCCTCCTTCCTGAAATCCGCGATGGCCGCCTTCAGCTCCTCGTAGATGCCGCGCTGCAGCGGGTGGACCGGAGGGTTCTCATAATAGATTCCACTGGCCAGTGTGCGGTAACCTTCCGCCAAGGTCTGGAGCGCCGCAAGCACGTCCGCATCCACTACCTCGCGATGGTCGGCGGCAAACTCGCAGATCGCGTAATTGAGCTTGTCGAGCACCTCCCCGTGCTCCCGCGCGTAATTCGCGGGGACTTTCACCTCTGCGAAGGGCAACTTCGACCAGTCGAATTCCCGCCGCGTCCCCTCGTACTCGCGGCTGGCAACGAGGTAAGGACAATCGCGGGGACAGTCGATGGTCACTTCGCGCTCTGTGCCACAGCAGACCGTGCAGATGCTCTCAGCGCGCGCCGGGCAGAGCCGCTTCGCCTTACGTTTCTCGCATATCGGACACGCCAAAGTCTACTCCTGCTCCCACCGCGGCGAATCTCCCCTGCCCGTTGAAGGGGTGAAGAAAGCCTGTCTTTACCGCGGAGACGCCGAGCCGCAGTGAAGGAGCCGATTGTCTCCAATTCCCTGCGCTTCCGCGTCCCTGCGGTGAGAGGGACCACTAGGTATTATTTCCCAGCTTCTTATCGCAGCAGCGAGTCCCCGCCGCCGCTTGCGATCGCCGGTGGAATTGTCGGAAGCAACGACAACCGGCTGCGGCCCGTGCAAATTGAAAACCTCATTATGCCACATTTCCCGCAGCGGGGTTTCCGAAGGCGGGGCCAATCCTGACTCGCTTTGTTGAAGTGATCTCGGGCGAGCCCATCCACTCTATCCCCGTGCGCAGGGATACAAACAACAGGTGACCAGGTTCTCCCGTCTCCGGCCTCCCGGCCTCGGACTCGTCCTTCCCCAGCACCCTGCCCTCGGTCGCCGCGGCTGAAAGTCCGCCGATCTTAATGGCAGGCGACCTCCCTCAGAATGACAACCCCCCAAGCAGGGGAGTTCCCGGACGATTTTGTGCCCTCCAGTCCATTTTCGGGCTACCGGTAGCCCGCGGGCCGCGCGCCCGACACCCCACATTCCACCTGCCACCACTTGTGGCGATATAAAATCGCCGCTACATACTTTTCTGCCTGCCGGAAGCCCAAGAGTGACGTAGCCCTCTTGACCGCACCCTATGGCGGACGGCTACACAGTTTAGGTGTCGCGAACCCGCAGGAGTGTGCTCCGGCCGGAACCCGAAGCAAACCCCAACGCCCAAAGCCACAACCACAGAGTTTCAGCGGGGACATTTCTAACGAGGTAAGAAAGGGGACATTTCTAAAGAGCTTGGACACCGTCCGCAAAAACTCCTTGACCGTTCGGGTGGTTGGGCGAAAACTGGAAGCGAGGGGCTGATTTCTTCATGGCGGAAGACTCTTCACGCACTGCCGACGTGCTTGTTATCGGCGGTGGCATCATTGGATGCTCGGTCGCGCTGCGCCTGGCGCAGGCCGGGCTGAGCGTCATCGTGCTCGATCGCGGTGAACCTGGGGCAGAAGCAAGCTCTGCGGCGGCGGGCATGCTCGCGCCGCAAGGCGAAATGGTCGGGCCCCGGCCTTTCTCAGACCTCTGCATGGCGAGTCGAAGTCTTTATCCGCGCTTCGCGGCGGAGATCGAAGAGCTGGGCGGCCATCACGTGGGATATCGCAGCGATGGCTCGCTGGTCGTGGCGCTCGACGAAGAGCGGCAAGCAGAACTCGCCGAGGTCCACCACCAGCAAAGCGCGCAGGGCTTTTCACTCCAGCCACTCACCGCCGCGGAGGTCCACGAGCGTGTCGCAGGGCTTTCCCCGCAGATTCGCAGCGGCCTCTTCGTCCCCGGCGATCATTGGGTCGACAACGAGCGGCTGATGCGCGCCTTACTCACCGCCTGCCGCCGCGTAGGTGTGCGCATCGAGGCCGGACAGGGCGTTCGTAAGTTCAACACGAAAGGCCACCGCATAGAAAACCTCGAAGCGGGCAACGACCCGGCAGGGCGGGCCGCGACCTACACCGCAAAGACTTACGTCCTGGCGGCGGGTTGCTGGTCCGGTGAACTCGCCGCGCCGCTGGGGCTGAATCTGCCGCTGTCCCCGTGCCGCGGGGAGATGATGGAATTTACGACCCCGCGCGAGCTGCCGTTAGTGGTGCGCGCGGGGATTCACTACCTGGTGCCGCGCCCCGAGCAGCGCGTGCTGGTGGGGACGACCGCGGAATATGTGGGTTACGAAAAGGCCGTCACGGGGCAAGGCCTGCGTTCGATCCTGGAAGGCGCGGCTCGCCTGGCGCCGCTCGTGAACGGTCTGCGCTTCCAGCGCGCCTGGGCGGGCCTGCGACCCGACACCCCGGACCACCTGCCGATTCTGGGTTATGGGGAAATTGAAAACCTGGTGTTCTCGACTGGCCACTTCCGCAACGGCATTCTGCTGGCACCGCTGACGGCGGAAATCATCTCGGAGCTGATTCTGAAGGGTTCAACTTCCCGGCCCATTGAAGCCTACCGCCCCACGCGTTTTGCCACGCGGGGAATCGAGCCGCGGAAGTAACCGCCCTCTTTAGGGCCTGCAGAGGCCGCGGGTGAGTTTATGCCCGGTCCATCCAGGCTCAACTGGCGCCGCGGGCCGCCGAAAGTTCTAGTGAGCGGACAAACGCCTCCACGATGTCGGGATCGAACTGCGTGCCGCAGCACCGGCGCAGCTCCTCCACAGCCTCCTCCACCGTGCGCCCGCGCTTGTAGGACCGCTCGGAAACCATCGTATCGAAGCAGTCGGCCACGGTAATAATACGCGCGCCCAGCGGGATGTTCTCACCCTTCAACCTGTCGGGATAGCCGGTCCCATCAACCATCTCATGGTGATTGCGCACTATCCCCCGGATACGCTCGATCGCCCTCACCTTGAGGGGTTCGAGAATTTTCGCGCCCAGCACCGTATGGGTCTTCATCAACTCGCTCTCTTCCGCCGTCAGGCGCGCGGGCTTGTTGAGGACCGACTCCGGCACGCCGATCTTGCCGATGTCATGCAGGATGCCGCCCAGGCGAACCTCTTCAATCTCCCCGTCGGTCAGGTTGAGCTGCCGCGCGATCTGGGCTGCATGGCGTGAAACGGCCTGCGAATGGCCCTGCGTGTAGTGATCCTTGGCGTCGATGGCGAAGGCCAGCGCCGTTACGGTATCGAGCAGCGAGGGTGCTTCCCCGTTGCTCCCCTGGGTCTCGTGCTGGAAGCGTTCCAGGTAATGATTGAACGCCTCGGGACCGGTCGAGAACGAGAACATGCGCTTCATGGTCACGCCCAGGCGAGCTTCCAGCAACTGGCGCTCCCAGTCAGCCTGCGCGGTCTCGAGCGTCACAGTCGCCACGCGCACGCGATTGCCCTCCTGATGCTTGGCCAGGTACATGCCGGAATCCGCCACGCGCAGGATTTCCTCCTGCGTCGGCCCGTGCACTGGAAAAGTGCCAATCCCGAAGCTGGCGGTCACACCGTGCGCGAGCAGGAAGGGGTCCGACTGAATGTGCGTGCGCAGGCGCTCGGCCAGGATTTCCGCCTGCTCCGTGCGAGTCTCCGGCATCAGGACGGCGAACTCATCCCCACCGTAACGCGCCACCACGTTCGATTGCCGCACGCGGTCGTTGAGCAGGTTGGCGACTGCGGTCAATACTTTATCGCCTTCCAGGTGGCCGTACCGGTCGTTCACCTGCTTGAAGCGGTCCAGGTCCATCATGATCACGGAGAACATGTGTCCCGAGCGCGTCGAACGGCTGCACTCGCCATCGAGCGCTTCCATAAAGTAGCGATGGGTTTTCAAACCCGTCAGCCCGTCGGTGATAGCCTGTTCCAGAGCCACCTGATAGGCGCGTGCGTTGTGGAGTGCGATAGCGAGCTGGTCCGCCAGGGTCCGCAGGGTGAGCACGTCCTGTTGCGAAAAGGCATACTCGCGCCGGCTCTCGAGACTCAACACCCCCATCAATTCCTCGCGGTACATCAAGGGAAGACTCAGCGCCGCGCGAATGCCGGGATGGAGGGCCACGTAACGCGGCTCCTTCACCACGGAGTTGGCCAGAACCGGCTCGCCAGCTTCCGCCGCCACTCCCGCCAGCCCTTCACCCATGCGAATGCGGCGACCCACCAGCTCCGGGCCGTAGCCGGCTTCGGCCGAGACGACCAATTCCTCCCGCCCGCGGTCCATGATCTCGATCCGCGCCAGATCGTACCCAAAGGAGTTGCGCACCTGGCGGCAGATTGTGGGGAGCAGCTCGTGCGGATTCAGCACGGAGCTGGCTTTGCGTCCCAGCTCGTTGAGCAGCGTCAGGTGGGTGGCCCGCCGCTGTTCCTTCTTGAAAAGCCGGGCGTTCTCAATGGCACCCCCAGCCTCCTGCGCCAGCACTTGAATCAGATCGAACTGCCTTTTGGTGATGGCATGCTCGCGCTCGAAGTCCGCCAGCGCCAGCACGCCCATCGAGCCATCGGAGAAATGCACCGGCACACCACACCAGGTGCGGACGCGCGGATTCATCGGTGCCAGCCCGAGCTGACGGGCGGTATCCTGGACGTCGCTCGACACCAGCAGCGGCGCCCGTGTCCGCTGCACATACTGCGCGAGCGAGCTGGCCGGTCCGCCCACCACCGTGCCCTCAGGCCCGGCGTTGTCGAAGGCCACCACGACTTCCAGCAGACTTTCCGGAGTGTCTTGCAGAGCCAGGCCGAAATTCGTGCCGCCCATCAAGCCGCTCAGCTCCCGGCGCAGGATTTCGATCTGGGCGTTCAGATCGAACGTGGCGCGCAGGGCTTCGCCCACGCGGTGGAGAATTTTCATCTCCTCTTCACGGCGCTCCGCCGCGCGGTTCAGTGACGAGTTCTCGGCCGCCACGCTCACCTGATTGCCGATGGCCAGCGCCACGCGCAGCTCCTGCGGATCGAAACCCCGGACGCTGCGGAAGCCCACCAGCAAGGCGCCGTAGGATTTTTCGCGAACCTGCAACCCTACGGCGACCACCGTCCGCAACCCTTCGGCCCTCAGAACACTGCGGAATTCTTGGAAGACGGGATCGCGCTGCCACGCCGTCACCACTTCCGACCGGCGCATGTCCGGAAATACCATCAGGGTGCCCCAGCGCTCGCCACTTGACAGCAGGTAGCGATGTAGGGGATCGCCGTCGAGCCGCTCGACCGTCTGCGGCGAAAGCCCCCGGGCGCCGTGGTGGACCCTTCCCTCGGTGCCCTCATCATGCAGCAGGATGTAAGCATCCTCCGTGTCCAGCATCTCCAGCGCACCATGCAGCGCCTGCTCCACCATCTGCTGAGGATCACTACACTCGGAAAGTTCTTTGCTGAAGAAATGCAGGCTGGAAAACCAGAAGACTTCCGTGGTCCGACGTAACCTGGCGCTTCGTCCCCGCAGGAACTGGACGATTAACCACGCCAGCACGAGCGCGACTGCTAGAGCTGGAACGAACAGGGCTAGCAGCGAGCCGCTGAGATACATCCCCATCGCAGTCACTCCAGGCGAGGGAGTCGCACAAACCCCCGCTTGCATGACCTCTGCCGAGTAATGCGTTTCCCGTCGACTGGCGCTAACTCGATGGGTGCAGAGAGAATTTGTTATCGAGCCGACCGAACGGTTCCCCTCACCGATTCAGCCTGACGCCTATTACCTATGTGCAATATACGCTACCTACTACCGGGCGTCAACCGGTGATTGACTACAAATGTTGTGGGCTCTTTGCAGGTTATGTACTGCCGTTTTCAGCACTAAAGAGCCCCGCTGGTACCCGCGCGGCTCTCGACCCACCCAGCCGTCACGTCTTCGAACCGTCTTTCGGATCACCCCATACTCGCGCGGCACGTCGCACAGACCCGTGCTGCCGGTCTGCAGCTTTTGGCTTCCTACAAAGGACCGCAGACCCGGACAAGGGGACTGCCCTGCGGCGTTTTCTGCCCTTTGTCTCAAAGGCCGCAGAGCTGCAGGGCAACGTTGCGCCAAGCGCCGGTCACTTCGTTGCATTATCTGAAGTGGCGCCCCCAGGCCACGGAGGGCGGGCGCGTAGTGCCGTCAGTGTTTGGCGCGCTCCGTCGCGCCCACCTGCTCGGCATGTCTGGGCCCTGGGCGTGGGACAAGAGCTTTTAACCTGAGACAGGAACTGCAGATTTAAACGACGGGTCCTCGCTACGCAATGTTAGAGCCCCCTAATGCCAACCACCCTCGATCTGGTGCCGCGCTCGACGACCGTCCTGGCGGCGGGCGGCGTGCAAATGGCCTCAAGTTTTCTCGTGACTGGCCGATAGACCAGACAGTGGCATAGCCCGCCAGCGCTGCGAATTGACCCTCCCAATTGCGGCGCTGAGCCCTTGGCGGCCAACTTGAAGACCCCGTCGCCCCGACGAACACCCTCGCCGCCAAGGCTCCCTCCCTTTGCGAGGAATCAACTCCGCACATCGGTAGTGGTGCAGTTTGACCCTTGTGGCGGCGGTCTGTGACCGCCGGATTGGCGCTCATCCCGATAAAAGGCACCGGGACAGGTAGAGCGCCGCCCCAGCAAACTGCACCACTACCCGTATATCAGCCGATTGGGGGATGTCCGTTTCCTTGTTGAAATTCGACAGCTCTCCGAAATCATTACAGCGCGTTGCTCATCATCCCCCGCTTACGGTGTTCTTGTCGAATAGTGGTGCCTTCTGGCGGCATCTCCTGTGCCGCTCGTATCGGATACGCGACGAGTCTCATTCATACCTCAGCGCTTCCATGGGGTCGACCTTCGTCGCCCGTCGCGCCGGGATGTAGCTTGCCAGGAGCGCGACAAGTGTCAGGGCAGTGGACACACTTAAATAGGTCGCGGGGTCCGTGGGGCTTACGGCGATAAAATTCCCCACCACACGGGCGGCCGCAAAGGCAGCTGCCAGCCCGATGATCAAACCTGTGCCGACGATGATGAATCCTTGCCGGAAGATCATCTTCAGGATGTCTGCCTGTTGTGCCCCGAGGGCGGTGCGAATGCCGATCTCGTGTGTGCGCTGGCTCACCGCATAGGCAACCACACCATAGACACCGACAATAGCCAGAACTAGCCCCAGAATTCCGAGCGCCGCCGCCAAGCCCGCACCGAGCTGGAAGATCAGAAGGCCGTTCAAAGTGTTAAGCGCTTGCGTCATAGTTCTGGTGTCGAAGACCGGCAAATCAGGGGCCAGGGATTCGATCACGCGTTGGACTTCCGGGAGCCCCGATTCCGGCGGCCCGGCTGTCCGCACCTGAAGTGTCTCGAGTGAATTCGATGTGGGGTGCTGTGCGAAGGGGATGTAGAAAAAGGGGTCTATAGGCCCGGTGACGCCCTGGTAGCGCGCGTCCTCGGCGACGCCGATAACTTGCAGGTCGTGTTTCGGATCGCCAAGCATCTTAAACCGTCGACCGACCGGGTCCTGGTTAGGCCAGAAGCGCGCCGCCATGGCCTGGCTCACAATGGCGAGGTAAGAGGTGTCGTGGTCGTCCGCCTCGGTGAAGGCTCGGCCACGAACCATCGCAATCCTCAGTGTCTGGAAGTAATCGGGCGAAACAGTGTTGTACAGCGCGAAGGGCGCCGGCTGGCCCGCCGGCGTCTGATACCCATCGATGGTGAGGGTGTCGCCGTTGAAGATGTAGCCCATGGGTACCGTGACGGCCGTGCTCGCGGATTCCACGCCGGGCAGCGCTCGGACGCGATCCAGAAGGGTCTTGTAAAACGCCCGGCTCTGCGCTTCGTTATAGCCGATTTCGTTCGGATCCATGCTGAGGTTGAGTACGTGACCGGGGTCGAAGCCGAGATCGGTCCGCTGCGCCGCCACTAGGCTCCGTGCGAAAAGCCCGGCGACGATCAGCAGCATCAAAGAGCCGCCTACCTGCACCACAACCAGTGCGCTGCGCAACCGCTGGCGCCGGCCCACCATCCCGCGCCCTCCTTCGTGCAGGACGGCCCCTAGGTTCCGCGACGCGTGAACGGCCGGTGCCATGCCTACCAACAGTCCTGTAAGCAACGCGGCGCCGAGCGCGTAGGTGAACACCCGCCAGTCAAAGCCGAAGTCGAGGCGCAAGGGAAGGTTGGTCTGGACATTCAGTGAGCCGAGGGCAGAGCTGGCCCAACCGCCGAGCACAATTCCCGCCAAGCCGCCGGCGAGAGCCAGCAGGACGCTCTCGGTAAGCAACTGGCGAATCAAACGGCCGCGCGCAGCTCCCAGCGCGGCGCGAATGGCCATCTCGGTTTCGCGCACCGTGGCACGCACCAGAGAGATGTTCGCCACATTGACACATGCCAGTACTAGCACCAGCGCCGCCAAGGCCAGAAACAACCCAGAAAGAAAGAGCATGGTGTTGTCAGGATCCGGATTCGGCCTCGCCTGGAGTTCAGGGAATGCCTGAAGACTCAAGTCGCTCTCGGTCTCCGGATATTCCCGCGCCAGCCGCTGGGCCACGACGCCAAGCGAGGCTTGCGCCTGCCCGAGGCTCACCCTGGGCCGTAAGCGTCCGAGCACAGCCAGGTTGCGAACCGCGCGATTGGAGATGATGTCTGCGGGATAGCCGCCCTGCGGCGCCATTCCGAGCGGTAAGTAGCCTTGGATCCGCAAGACCGGACTAACGCCAAAGAATCCTTCCGGCGCCACCCCTACAATCGTTACGGGATGGCTGTCCACCAAGACCTTTCTGCCCACAATGCCGGGATCACCACCCAAGTGCTCCTTCCAGTAAGCGTGGCTGAGGACCATCACCGGATCGGCTCCCGGCACCTCCCCTTCGGACGGTAAGATGAGGCGGCCGAGTTCCGGCTTGATTCCCAGAACGGCAAAGAAGTTTCCTGTGACGTAGTTCGTCATGATCCGGTCCGCTTTGCCATTCGCGGTCAGACCGTCCATCCCGTACAAGTAGCCAAACAATCCGGAGAATACCTCGGAGGTCTGATTGCGGAGATCGCGATAATCCGCAATGGAAAAATAGGTCAGCAGCGGGCCGTTCTTTTGCCGGAGAGCCAGCACGAGAATCTGCACCGGATCTTTTACCGGAAGCGGGCGCAACAGTACCCCGTTCACCACGCTAAAGATCGCTGTGTTCGCGCCGATGCCCAGTGCCAGCGTCAACACCGCAACCGCCGTGAAGCCGGGATTCTTGGCCAGCACCCGCAGACCGTAGCGAAGGTCTTGAAGCAGGGTTCGCATCGAAAGAGTCCTCTGAGTATGCCAGGCATTCTCTCCTCCATTCCTGCGGCAGGCAACCTCTTCAGTATCTTGAAGATAGCAAGCCGGGCCCTCCTGAGGTTGTAAGGGACTGTCCGATTGTGGGATTCGTGGGTCCGCAATTGGGACGGCCCTTCACAACCTGTGCTCCTGTAAGCGTTATGCGGCACTAGTTTTGCCTTGTGCTGTCTTGCCATCTCGGTCCAACACCGCAATCAGACCGGGTAAGGCGCGATACCCGACAATGCGGCGAAACTGGCGTTCCGCCACGACTAAGCCAGAACCCACCCAGCGTTCCAGATGATCGCCAGGCCGCCATCGCTTTACGTTCCGGCAAGCCACCCGAACAATGGAGAAAGCTGACTCAATCGGATTTGTGCTGCGAAGCGTCCGACGCAGCTCCGGTGGCGCATTCAACCGATGCAGTGTGAGCGTCTCCTCTAGCCCTTCCGTCAAGCTGCGTGCGGCACTGGGGTTCACCTCCCGGAGTTCCCGCTGAATCCGCTCCAAGGCTCTCTTGGCCGAAGCATAGTCAAAGTACTCGTAGGCATGGGCCAGCTTGCCGTCCCAGTGTGCGGCTTTCTCATCGGCAAAGTGCCCGCACACATTCCTTCGCTTATGGAGTTGACACCTCTGCACCAAGTCGCGATCACTGCTGTATTTTCGTAAGGCCGCACGAAGGGCCTTGCTGCCGTCGATCACGGCCAACATGGGCCGCAGGAAGTCCAGGCCCGCTTGCTCAGATCGGCTAACAAAGCATCGCACACTTCCTGATTCTCGCTGGCGCCCTGGTGCAGTCCCAAAATCATTTTGCGCCCCGTCCTGTCGATCCCCGGCGCCACGAGCATGTGTTCGCCTCGAAACTCCACCCCGTCCAGCATTAGGGCGCAGAGTCGGGTGTTGTGAAGGTCGCGATGTGGCAACTCCTGCACGCGCTTGGTGTTGGCCTGAATGAATCTGTCGGTTACGGCGGATTTCTGAACTCCGAAGGCAGTTCCACATTCCCGGACAGCCGGCCCGTAGCCGCGCATCGTCAGCCCGCGCATGATTCGATCCCAGACCTGGCGTTGCATAGCCTCTTCCTGGGGGAATAGCTCGTAGCTGCCCAGCTTCATCTCCCCACGTGGGCTGCGAACCCGCGGCCGGCGAATGGGTAACTTCTGACCATGAACCACGACCGAACCGCGGACACGACCCCAACGTGTCAGTTCCCGGTCTCGTCGTCGTGCGTGTCGGTCGCCGGTCAGCCAAGCCACCTCGTCATCCATGATCATCAGTAGCAGTCGCTTTTCGGCTTCGTGGAGGAGTTGCGAGACCCCTTGCCGAAGCAGTTGGGCAATCTCTGCCAAGGGAAGTGCCATTTGGATGGCGCCCGGATTGTCAGCAAGGTAGGAGCGGAACTGCTCGATGGCCTTCCACTCCCGGATCTGGTAGGTTCTCTTCATTGGACGGCTCTCCTTTTAGCTGAATTGACCAGAGCCTATTACAGGCCCGGGCCGGAGCGCCGTCACTCTCAAATCTCAAATTTCAACAATTTTCCGGACATCCTCGCCGATTGCTCCAAAATCTGTTAGAATAACCATCTGGGGCTTTAACTACAAAACATGCGCATGGCAGGCCGAGTACTGGCCATCCTCACAATTGTGGTTCTGCTCGCACCCGGCGTGCGGTCGCTTTCAATCCGCGTCAGCGTAGAGGCGTGCGCGTGCCCTCCAAATGCCTGCATGTGTCCTGGCCATCATCACGAACTCGGACACGCTCCGATGTGTGGCATGACCCACGGCAGCCAATGCGGGTTGGATTCCCACGACAACTTCTTTAACTCGCTTCTCGGCAACCTGATCTTCGTTCCCACGATGCATCGTTTGCCGGTCCGCCAAGCGTCCTGGGGTTTTAGCCACGTCGCTTCTCGCCTGACCCTGTTACCATCGCACGCCCGGCCTTTCGACCAGCCTCCGCGCCCCACTCTCTGAATCCTCATCGACAACTGTCGTCCGCGCCTTCCGTCGAAGGAGGTGGGCCGTGCCGCCGGTGCTCATTCAAGCTCCCGCGGCTTCTCACCCGTCCTCGCTTGGCGCTCAGTCGCTGTATATTCACCACGAGGTGCACATGAGGCAGAGAGTTTTCTCAGGCACGTTGCTGGCTGTTTTCTTCAGCTTGATGCCGGCGCTGGCCACGATCTTTGGAAATGTCCGCGGAATCGTTCACGATCCCCAGCATCGTCCCATGGAAGGCGCGCAGGCCACGCTCCGTGCCCAAGCTTCCGACTGGTCCGCCACGGCCCAAGCGAACTCCGAAGGCGAGTTTCAGTTTGAGGCCGTACCCATCGGCAACTACACCTTGAAGGTTACGGCGGCAGGGTTCAGCCCTCTGGAGCAGCAAATCACCGTCGTCTCCGGCAGCGCTCCTGTGATCCATTTTCAGATGCTACTGGCGGCCCTGACCGCGAAGGTTGAGGTCTCTGCGGCGCCGGAGGTCATCAACACGGAATCCTCAGCCACGCAAACTCTCGTTAACCGGCAGCAGGTTGCGCGCACGCCCGGAGCCGACCAGACGAACAGCCTCACGATGATTACCGACTTCCTCCCCGGCGCCTATGTGGTTCACGACCAGCTTCACGTGCGCGGCGGGCATCAATCGACGTGGCAGGTGGACGGAGTGGACGTACCCAACACCAACATCGCCAGCAACGTTGGCCCACAATTTGATCCCAAAGACGTCGATTACATCGAGATGACCAGCGGCGGGTATTCGGCGGAATACGGGAACCGCACCTATGGCGTGTTCAACGTCGTGCCGCGCACAGGTTTCGAGTACAACAACCAAGCCGAACTGGTCACGAGCTACGGCAGCTTTAACCAGACCAACGACCAACTGAGTGTGGGCAGCCATACCGTGCGTTTCGCCTATTACGCCAGCTTGAACGGGAACCGTTCCGACCTGGGGCTGCTGACGCCAACGAGTGCCGTCATCCACGATCTGGAAAGCGGACTCGGCGGTTTCGGCGACATCGTCTTCAACGCCACGCCCAACGACCAGTTGCGCGTGGTTGCTTCCGCGCGCGGCGACCACTACCAGATCCCCAACACCCCCGACGCCCAGGTGGCGGGAACTCGCGACCTCGACAAGGAGCGCGACGCCTTCGTCAACTTTTCCTGGGTGCACACGATCGGCAAGGGAGCGTTGGTCACCATCTCTCCCTTCTACCATTACAATCGCGCCAATTACCTCGGCGGCCCCGGGGACAATCCTTTGGTGTTGAATGACGATCGCGTGTCGCACTACCTAGGGGGCCAGGCTTCGCTCGGCATCGTCGCCGGAAAGCACAACGCTCAGGTGGGCCTGGAAACTTTCGCGCAGCACGACGATACGTTCTTCGATTTGCGCGCCTCCGACGGCAGCCAGCCTCCCGTGCAGGAGCGACTGGCTCCCTGGGGCGGGGTGGAAGCCGTGTTCCTGCAGGACCAGTACCGCGCAACCTCCTGGCTCTCGCTGAACGGCGGCATCCGCCTCACCCATTACGACGGCTTGGTGAGCGAGAACGCGGCAGACCCCCGCGTCGGAGCCAGCCTGCGCCTGCCCAGACTCGCCTGGGTGTTGCACGGGTTTTACGGGCGCTACTACCAGCCTCCGCCGCTCGACACCCTCGCCGGACCCTTGCTCGAATTCGCACTCCAGCAGGGAGTCGGTTTTCTTCCCTTGCGCGGCGAGCGCGATGAACAATACGAGGCGGGCCTGACCATTCCCTTGCGCAATTGGGTGTTCGACGCGGACACTTTCCGCACTCACGCGCGAAACTTCTTCGACCACGATGTGATCGGCAACTCCAACATCTTCCTGCCCCTGACGATTCAGGGAGCACGCATCTTCGGCTGGGAGGCGACCGCGCGGTCCCCCAAGTTCCTTCGCCGCGCGCAGGTTCACGTGGCCTTCTCGCACCAGCACGCGGAAGGGTTCGGCGCCATCACCGGCGGGCTTACCGATTTCTCGCCGCCCGAGGCAGGCTATTTCTTCCTCGACCACGACCAGCGCAACGCCTTGAGTTCTGTGCTTTCGCTCACGCTGCCCCGGCGCGCCTGGGCCACCACGGGCATCCAGTACGGTTCAGGCTTCCTCGACGGCGACGGTCCTGATCACCTGCCTCGCCACACCACGTTCGACATCTCGTTGGGGAAATCGTTCGGGGAAAGCTGGTCGGTGGGCTTGACGGGATTGAACCTGAGCAACCGCCGCTACCTTGTCGACAACAGCAACACCTTCGGCGGCACGCACTTTGTGAACCCGCGGCAAATCTATTTCGAGCTCCGCTATCGCTTCCACTATTAGCGGCAGCTTTGCGGGGTTTGTGACGCCGCGATAGACACCACTACGAGAGGGAGGTCAGTAATGCGTGTGCAAAGTTTGCTGGCTTGGCTCGTCGGCTTGAGCTTGATATTGGCTGTGACAGCGTGCCAGAAGGAAAAGCCCGTGCCGCAGCAGCGTTACGAAGTGCGCGGCAAAGTCGTTGCCGTGGACAAGCGCGGTGGCACGGTCACGCTGGCGCACGAGGCGATCCAGGGTTACATGGGGGCCATGACCATGGGCTTTGTCCTCAAGGATCAATGGGCCTTCGATGTCCTCAAGGAGGGCCAGAGCGTCCGCGCGACGCTAGTCGTGCAGGGAGAGAATGCCTGGCTGGAGGGAATCGTGGTCACGGAGGAGCCAACGCCGGCGAGCGCCTCGCTTGCGTCGCCGGAGGCTTTGCCCCCGCCGCCGCTCGGGGCGGAAGTGCCGGACTTCCAGCTCATCAATCAGGACGGAAAGCGGATTCACCTCCATCAGTACCGGGGCAAAGCTTTACTGCTCACGTTCATCTACACGCGCTGCCCGCTTCCCAATTATTGCCCTCTGATGAGCAGGAACTTTGCGAAGATCCTGGACGAACTCCGCCGCGACCCGTCGCTCGCGGCTTCCACTCACCTGTTGAGCGTCAGTATTGACCCTGAGTACGATACGCCTGCCATCCTGCGCAGCTATGGTCTGGAATGGGCGGGCAAATCTCCCGGCGACCTCTTCAAGCAATGGGAATTCGCCTCCGGGGCCCCTGAGCAGGTTCGTAAAGTTGCAGGGTTCTTTGGAGCGAGCTACTGGACCGACCGCGGCCAGATCGTGCACCTGCTGGTCACGGCGCTCGTCGGTCCGGACGGGAAGGTGCGCAAGCTGTACCCCGGCAACCAATGGCAGCCCGCTGACGTGCTGAGCGATCTCCGAAGCCTACCGCGGGGTCGAGGTTGAGATCGGCGCCACGCCGCCACGGTTTTTGCCTTCCCGAGCATAATCGCGTACGATGATGGCTCTGCTTGTTCACCGCGGGCCGCGACTGAATCGGCTGATCGCGCCCTCGCCGCCCTCAGGATCATGAGTAGTGTCCGAGTCCGCTTCGCGCCTTCGCCCACGGGCTATCTGCACGTGGGAGGCGCGCGCACGGCGCTTTACAACTGGCTTTTCGCGCGTCACGTGGGCGGCGTTTTCATTCTCCGCATCGAAGACACGGACGTGGACCGCTCGAAGCCCGAGCTCACCGCGGCCATCCTGGAAAGCCTGGAATGGCTGGGCCTCACCTGGGATGAGGGCCCGGTCTATCAGTCTCAGCGCCTGGAGCGCTACCGCGAGATGGCCCTAAACCTCGAGCGCTCGGGGCACGCCTACCGTTGCTTCTGCACGCCGGAGGAACTCCAGGCCAAGCGAGCCCAGGCAGAAGCCGAGCGCCGCGCGTGGAAGTACGACGGCGCCTGCCGCGCGCTCTCCGCGGCCGAGCGCGAGCTGCGGCGCGCGGAGGGCCGCCCCTGGGCGATTCGCTTTCGCGTCCCGGATTCCGGCCAGACGAGTTTCGAGGATCAGGTCTTCGGCCACATCGAAGTCGATCATCGCGACCTCGAGGACTTCGTGCTGCTGCGCTCCGACGGCCACCCCACCTATCACCTGGGCGTCGTGGCCGACGACCTTGACCTGCGCGTCACGCACGTGATTCGCGGCGCCGACCACATTTCGAACACCCCCAAGCAGATTCTGATGTATCGCGCGCTGGAAGCGCCCGTGCCGGCCTTCGCGCACCTGCCGCTGATTCTCGGGCCGGACAAGCAACGCCTTTCCAAGCGGCACGGCGCGACCTCAGTGGGCGCCTATCGCGAGCAAGGAGTCTTGCCGGAAGCCCTGGTCAATTTCCTGGCGCTGCTCGGCTGGACGCCGCCCGGCCAGAAGGAGATCGTGCCGATCGAGGAAATGATTCGCGATTTCGAGCTTACGGCAGTTTCGAAGTCGAATGCCGTTTTCGATCTCGAGAAGCTGGCGTGGATGAATAGCGAGTACGTGCGGTGCCTGCCGGCGGAGCGACTGCTGCCGCTGGTCGAGAAAGAATTGGCCAGCGCGGGACTGCTTCGGGAGTCAGGGGTCGGAAGTCAGAAGTCAGAAGCCACCGATCGGGAATCTTTAGAGGAAGACCGTTTCAAACGGTCCGTTCTCTTGCTTCAATCCCGGGCGCGGACGGTCAAGGACTTCTCCGGCGCCTTCCGTGCGTTTTTTACAGATGATTTTGAATATGACCCTGAAGCGGAGAAGAAGTTCTGGAAGGACGCGGCGCTGCCCGCGCTCCTCGACACGCTCGCCGAGCGCCTGGCTGCGACAGAACCCTTTGACTTGGCTGGAACGGAAAAGACTCTGCGTAGCCTGGCGGAAGAGAAGGGCGTGAAGGCAGGATTGCTCATCAACGCCACGCGCGTGGCTTTGACAGGCCAGGCGGTGGCGCCGGGGTTGTTTGAGGTGATGCTGGCGTTGGGACGCGAGCGCGTTATCTCACGCCTTCACCGCGCGGCGGCCCGCCTACGGTCTGCGGCAGGCCCACCCACGACGCCCGCGAGCTAAGCATGCGTAGCGCGTCTATAAGGTCATCGGCAGTGTCAAGAGAGAATTTCGTGGCGGCAGTTCTCTTTTAGGAGACACCGGCGCAGCGCGCAGGACGCGTGACACGCGCCTCCTCCCTTTCCGAGAACCCACGGGACACAGTTCGCCCGGTGACTCCCCACATATCAATCAAGGTTGTGCTAGACTTCGCGGAGTGGATGCTGCTACGCGAAACATTCCAACAACTCCGACACCCATCTTGGATCGGACAGCTCCGCTTCCACCACCAGCATAACCCGTCGATGCTCAGCGAGTAGTCGGATTCTTGCTGGGCTTCACAGTCGCGTTGCTGGTATTCCTTTTGGAGTTTGGAGAGTCCCTAGCCTGCTTTTCTCACCAAGTTTTCCGAGAATCGCTTCGGAGTGCTGATCGTCGATGCTGGCCTGGGTTTTGGGCTGCACGGTGGGGCGGTTGGACCTTTTGGGGGTGTGCACAGGCTTCGCGGACGGA
>Ga0208321_1000221_pt1 | contig 52939 bp, 47 predicted proteins | sample June2015DPH_4_15_FD_184692 | JGI IMG/M metagenome (GOLD analysis project Ga0208321, IMG submission 184692) | Peatland microbial communities from SPRUCE experiment site at the Marcell Experimental Forest, Minnesota, USA - June2015DPH_4_150... | ecosystem: Environmental > Terrestrial > Soil >... | reverse complement strand
GCATACGAGATCGCCTATATAGAGCCGGCTTCAGCGGTGCACGCGTCGTTGGGCAAGACCGCGACGAGTGACACGATTGCGTTGCGACTCAACAGTGTCACCGACGGGTCAAACCCGGCGACCGCCGCCGCCTGGGCCAAATACAACCTTGAATCGGGGTTAGCCTCCGGGATATGGTTGTATAACGTCTCGTTGACGCCGCCTCCTGGCGACAGCTACTTGGTCGCGAACCTTACGGTCACGAACGTGCAACACACCCAGGTTCCCTTTAGCTATGCGGCTTTGGCGTTGCTCACGTCCAATGGCACCGCGTATTATGCGAACTACCCTGCGTGCAACGCCAACTGCAGCGCGCAAGCACTTGACAACCAGACGCTGAACGCGGGCTTTTCGAGCGATCTCTACGTGCTCTTCTCCGTGCCGGCAGGAACGAGTGCCGCAGAACTCGTTTACACCACATCCAATCCGGTTATCGTGATGTCAGCGAACTGAGATCTGTCTTCATCGAATCGCGCACCTGTGAACTTTTTCACTAAGGTTCGCACGTGCCCACGAGCGGTCAGCTTTATCGTTCTGTTACTCAAGGTACCCGTGAAAGAAAACAAAACGAAAGACCGTTTTATCGGGTTGCGGGCCCACGGGCTCCCGCTGGCAAAGATCGCTGCTGAAATCGGGGCAAGCAATGCCACGTTGGTGAACTGGGAGCGGGAGCTCAAAGAGGGGATCGACAATCTCCGCTCGGTGGAGTTCGAGGCGCTGTACGACAAATACTACCTCTCGACGCGCAAGAAAGTCGAGTTTTTGGAGAGATACCCACCCGCATATAGGGTGAACTTGAAACGGGACTTGTCTGACTTCTAACGGAGAAGCTGTTTGCGATGTACGCTCATTCCTATCGAAAAGCGCAGCACGCATTGCCTGGGCTTATGCTTCGCAGCGCCGACGAAGTCAAGGCAGCGAAGACAAAGCGACTGCCCTCGTCCACGGCCTAATGCTTGCCGACATCGAAAGTCGGCGCCGAAGTTGCTAGAAAACTTGACTAAAAGTTGACCAAAAGTTGACCAGTTTTAGGACGCCGTTGCGGCTGTCGTTTCCAAGTACGTAGCACGTCGTGTGCACTAGAGCAGGTGCTTTGTAAACAACACACGCGGATCGAGATACTGTGATGAAGTGAGCGTTACCAGAGCGGCACTTGGATTTTATTCATTTAATCTTATAAAAAATTATTATATAATTACAACGTAGGGCTCGGAAGTGACCAATTGCTCTAATTGATGCACAACCTTTGAGTGTGACAAGCCTCGCGTGAAAGGGCAACTGGCCTAGCCGCGACGCGCCGTTTCCACGCTGCGCCGTCTAGAACGGCGTCTGTGAACGCCCGCTCGGTCCCTTTTTTTGGCGTCACTGAAACGACTTAAAAAGAGCTGCGTGTGAGAACTGAAACCCGTGAGAGTCGGAAAGCGTCGCTTACGCTCGTTTAGGTCAAAGTCACTACAAAAGCACAAAGCACAGCTGCAAAAAAACGGTTTGAACAAGAAAAGGAGTGCGCAGGAGCACTTTTTGTTTTTTATTCGACTGCGTTGTCTGAGCACAGTCACTGCGTGTTGGCAAAGCATGATTGCAAAGACGATGAGGCAGAACCCACTAGACACTGTCATGTTCCTTCTCCACGGAGACGCGCAAGGAAGCCGGATTTGTTAGAGCAAAGAGCCCGAGGAATTCAATAATCATCATTACGAGAAAAATCTCGAGCGCGTAGACGTTGAGTAAGACCAAAAGAGCGATGGTGACAAACGTGAGCCCTAGTAGACTGTACACAAAACGCTGCGTCTCAGTGATAATCACGATAATCAGCCAGAGGTCGGAGCTTTCGATGACTAAATGTGAAGCTACCTATAAAAATGTCTGCTACACGCTTCCTGCCGCTGCTGGCGTCGAACAACCGGGGTGGGGGTGCTCATCGCCGCCGAATAAAACGTGGAAGCAGCACCCTCCAGTCAGCAGAAAAACCTCAGCTCCGGACCGGGCGGCCGCACGTGCTCGATTTTCATTTGCGCTAGCCGCTACTTCGATGGCACGGTCGTTGTTAGCAGGACAACGACTAGGTCGCAGGGATCAAAAACAGGTTCGCCTCATACAGACGTCTCACTACGTTTCTATAACGTAATTGATTGCTGATACGCACGGACGACTGGGAAAAAAGGTAGGATTACCTTTCAAAAAGAAAGCGGTCGATGCGCAGAAACGGGGCTGCAGCGAGAAGTGCTATGAAGGAGCCGAGCGGTTGCACGTACGTCGTATTCATTAATCATTATCGCGCACAGACGTGCGACCGACATCTAAATCTCGTCCCACACCGACTGCGAGAAACGTGAGGCGATTCCCAAACTCGTGGGGATCAAAAATACGCCGAGCGTCAATCACCGCCGGTGTCGCCATGGATTGAATGAAATCGTCCGGTGTGAGCCGCTTGAACTGCTCCCACTCGGTCAAAACTATGCAACAGTGCGCTCCTGCAAGGCATTCTGAAATTGAGGACGGATAATCAAGCCCTTCAAAGCCGGGCTGACTCACCTGCTTGACCACGGGATCGAACGCGCTGACGCGTGCGCCCGCCCCCAAGAGTGTACGGGCAACGGTGAGTGATGGGGCCTCGCGCAGGTCATCGGTATCGGGCTTGAACGAGAGGCCGAGGAGGGCCACTTTTTTGCCCCGTGGTTCGCCGAGCGTTGCAAGCGCCAGCTGGGCGACATGGGAGGCTTGCGCCTGATTTACCGCAAGCGTAGCCCTCAGCAAAGGCGCTGAATAGCCCTGTGCCTCAGCGAACTTGCATAACGCTTTTGTATCCTTGGGTAGGCATGAACCCCCAAAACCTGCCCCAGCATTGAGGAATTTGGGGTTGATCCTCTCGTCAAGTCCCACGCCTGCCATCACCTTGGACACATCGACGCCTGGAACCCGCTCACAAATTCGTGCCATTTCATTTGCATAGGAAATCTTCATCGCAAGAAAGGTGTTGCTCGCGTATTTGACCATCTCTGCCGATTCGAGACTCATCCTGAGTATGGGAATACCCGACCCATAGAAACCCTCAAGCAGATCGGCCAGCCGTTGGCCCGAACGCTTATCGTATTCTCCAATTACTACTCGATCGGGGTACAACGTATCCCGAATTGCCGATCCTTGCCGGAGGAATTCCGGATTCATGCACAGACCAAAATCACGCCCTGCAACGAGTCCCGACGCTTCTTCGAGAGCGGCCTTGACAGGGCCCCGCACCGTCCCGGGCGTTACGGTGCTTTTGACCACAACGAGGTGGTAAGTTTTCTTCCGTGTTAATGCACGCCCGATGTCCTCGCTCGCACTGATGATGTAACGCAAGTCGATCGTTCCGTCGGCTTTCTCCGGCGTGCCTACCGTGAGAAACGTGACCTCCGTTTGACGCACTGCTTCAGAACGATCAATCTCAGCGTGTAAGTGTCCCGATTCGATGCTCGTTCGCACCGCGTCATCCAGTCCTGGTTCATAAAAGGGGGCCCGCTTGGCATTGATGATGCGTATCTTATCTTTGCTGCGCGTGGAGGCGATAACATCGTAACCCCTCGACGCAAAGCAAACAGCAGTGCTTAGGCCAACGTACCCGGTTCCAACGATCGATATGCGCTGCACTGCGTTTTCGTGTGCTGTCATTCATTTAAAAGTTGTGTTTGCGCGACGCCAGATTTCCTTTGAAGGTAGGAAAAAGAGCTATCGTCCGACGCACACGCGGCAGGTTTGCTCCTCAAGATGATGTAAGGGGATACTTAACGATAAGAAGCGTCTCATTCTTTTGCAGATATCGCCTTCTTGTTTTGCTCTTTGACGAGGGCAGGCATTCGGCAAGACGATCAGCGCTACAAGTCGTGACGTCGGTCCTCCCAAGTGGAGGATCAACCTTTTATCGGAGCCAGTTGCAGAACAAATCAAAAAGTCTTTGACGACTCATCCTAATAGGTCGCACAACGTGCGAAGCCGCATGCCGCCACAAGGCTTTCTTTATAGGTGCTCCTAGAGTGCCTTGGCGCGGGAGCAGCGAAAGCAGTCAAAGGCGCTTGAGGATCTGCTCGAGGGAAGAACTTATACCGTAACGCGCAACACCACGCACCGAGCGATGTGACGCCCTCAGATGATCAGTAGTCGCGCCCACCGCCTCCGATGAGAAAGGGAACAATGATTAAAAAAGCAGTGATACCCGCAGCGGGGTTAGGCACGCGCTTTCTTCCCGCCACGAAAGTACAGCCAAAAGAGATGCTGCCTATTGTGGACAAGCCCGTCATACAGTTTGTCGTCGAGGAGGCAGTTTCTTCGGGAATTGACGATATTATTATCATCACTGGGCGTGGCAAGAGAACGATCGAAGACTACTTTGATTTCTCTCCCGAGCTCGAGAACCATCTGGCCCACGACGGCAAATATGGACAACTTGAGCAGATACAGATGATATCCACCTTAGTGGACATACACTACATACGGCAAAAAGAGCCAAAAGGGCTTGGAGATGCTGTTTTAAAGGCAGAGAAACACATTGGAGCCGAACCCTTTGCCGTATTGCTCGGCGATGACATCATAAAGTCAAACACCCCGTGCATCATGCAACTTGCAAACCTGTTCGCAACGTACGAGTGCCCCTTGATTGCCGTTGAGAACGTCTCACGAGAGAGAGTGCCTCAATATGGCATCGTAAAAGGGGAAAAAGTCACCAATTCATTTTACCGCGTGAGCGACCTCGTTGAAAAGCCTAAACTGCTGGAAGCCCCCTCTCGCTTGGGCATCGTCGGACGGTACCTCATGACCCCAGATCTCTTTGATTGCATCAAGCGGGTTTCTCGTTCCGCACAAGGCGAGGTACAACTCACTGATGCGATTAGATTGCTCCTGCGTGAACGCGACGTCTATGCCCACGTGATCGAAGGAAAGCGATACGACACGGGGGACAAGATTGGCTATATAAAAGCAGTCATAGATTTCGCACTGGAAAGGGAAGACTTACGCCGTGAAATAGGCCAGTACCTGCTTGAGAAAGTCTCAGGACCAAAGGGGGATATGGAATAATGCTTCAATGTCGCAGCTTGTTGCAGCTCGCGTCTTCTTTGCCACGTGCTCCAGTCCTCGGTGTTCTCGCAGCGTCAATAATGCAAGATCGCACAAAAGGCAAGCGCCGTTTCGAAAGGCCTCTGGTCTTTGGAAGCGAGACTGGCGATGGTCCTGTTGCACCGAGAGTGATCCGCAACACGCTATCGAAACGAAGAGATTATTTGACCTCGTCTCAAAAAACATCAGACCGGCTATGTTAGAAAAGTTCTATGATGAAAACGATGAACTGATCGCACTCGTCATCGGCTCGCGTTACGAAAAGGATGGCGTTGAATTCTTCACGCCAGGCAGTTTCTCCCAACAGCTGGGGTATATGCACCACCAAAAAGGCAAGGTGATTCCGCCCCACATACACAACCGCGTCGATCGAGAGATCCGTCTCACCCAAGAGGTGCTCTTCGTCCGAAAAGGGAGGGTTAAGGTCGACCTCTATGACACGAAGCGGACGTTCATCACTAGTACGGTACTGGAAGCGGGCGATGTGATTCTGTTGGCATCAGGGGGGCACGGTTTTACCATGCTCGAACCGACAGAAATGATTGAAGTAAAACAGGGTCCCTATTTGGGGGACCGCGATAAGACGTTATTCTCGCCTTCGGGTGACGATTGAGGCGGGGCCACGAAGGAGGGCGATTGATTCCGGTTTATGAACCGCTGCTGAAAGATCGCGAGAAGCAGCTTCTAGCCGAGTGCATCGACAGCGGCTGGATCTCGTCCGAGGGGCCGTTTGTCAGAGAATTTGAAGAACGGTTTTCGCATTACATAGGGGCTCAGTACGGCGTGGCCGTGTGCAACGGCACCGCAGCACTTGAAACGGCCCTATACGGGATCGGTGTGCGAGAAGGCGATGAGATCATTATGCCCTCTTTTACCATCATTTCGTGTGCCCTTGCCGCCTTACGATTGGGAGCACGACCGGTACTCGTCGACATCGATCCATATACGTGGAATATGGACACTACGCAACTCGAGTCAAAGATTACGCCTAAAACGACGGTTATCATGCCTGTGCACATCTACGGGCTTCCCGTTGATATGGATCCAGTCTTTGAATGCGCTTCCGAACACAGTCTCAAGATTGTCGAAGATGCAGCAGAGGCACACGGCGCAGAGTATTTTAGCAAGGTAGCGGGAAACCGCTGGATGAAGTGCGGCAACATGAGTGATGTTAGTTGTTTCTCATTTTACGCTAACAAGATTGTCACCACCGGTGAGGGGGGGATGGTGGTAACCAGCGATCCGTCCATTGCCGCACGGGCGGCCTCGTACCGGAACCTCTGTTTTCACGCAGAGAGGCGGTTCTATCACACTGAGCTCTGTTACAACTTTCGTATGACCAATCTCCAGGCGGCGGTCGGGATCGCACAGCTCGAAAGGATAGCAGAGACAATTGCGCGACGAAGGTCATTGGCCGGTTATTATAAGGAGCGGCTGGCAAGCGTGCCCGGCGTGCGTTTTCAGGCAGAGACTTCCTGCGCAAAGCCTGTGTACTGGATGTATGCGATTCAGCTCGATGAAGCGCTCGGCGTTGATGTGGAAGTGGCAATGCGACTACTCAAAGACAAAGGCATAGGTACTCGTGCGTTTTTTCTCGGATTGCACGCGCAACCTGTTCTTCAGAAGCTCAGGCTCTTTGCGGACGAGCAATACCCCAATACCGACAAGGCCCACAAATTTGGGTTCTATCTGCCGTCAGGTCTCACGCTCACGAGGTCACAGATCGACGTGGTGTGTGAAGCCGTCCGTGACATCGTTCAGGAGGGCGGAAATGGACGTATTTGACCGGTATGCACCGTACTACGACCTCTTCTACCGCGAAAAGGACTATGCGGGGGAGGTCGATTACGTGGATGCCCTGATCAAGAAATACGCCGTGAGCGAGACAAAGACGATCCTTGATCTGGGATGTGGGACCGGTGGACACGCGGTTTTGCTCGCTCAAAAGGGGTACAGCGTCACCGGAGTGGACCGTTCAGATACGATGCTCGCCATCGCTGACGAAAAAAAGAGACAGGCGGGGGTCTCAGTGGAATTGCAGAAAGGCGATATCTGCACGGTTGACCTCCATAAGCGCTTTGACGTCGCTATCGCCATGTTCGCCGTGATGGGCTACCAAACGACTAATGAAGCCCTCGAGAGCGCGTTGCGTAATGCTGCGAAGCATCTTAACCCCAACGGGCTCCTCATTTTTGACGCGTGGTTTGGTCCGGCGGTGATCACTCAAAAGCCGCAAGATAAAATACTCATTGTCGAAAAAGGCTCGGGCAGCGTTATACGGCTCACGCGACCCAACCTTGACATAATCAGCCAAATAGTCGACGTCAACTTCACCGTGCTGCACGTTGAGAACGACGCGATTCTCAACCGTGTGGAAGAGACGCACAAAATGCGGTTCTTTTTCGCTAAGGAGCTCGAGTTTATGTTCAAAAAGACTGGCTATCAGGCTGTCGGGATGCACCCATTTATGGAACTTGAAGGAGAGCTCACGGAAAGCGACTGGAATATGACCGTCATAGCAAGGAAAGTCCCCGTTTAACAATAGTATGCCGAGAGTTCTCGTTACTGGCTGCGCAGGGTTTATCGGTTCACATCTAGTGGAGCGGTTGCTGGAAAGCGACAATCACGTTGTCGGCATCGACTGCTTTACAGATTATTACTCACCGGCGCTAAAGCGCGCCAATATTGCGCGTGCGGTAGCACAACGCGAATTTACGCTCATAGAGAAAGACATTGTTGACATGCGAAGCTTCCCTGCCGTGGACTACGTATTCCACGTGGCCGCGCAGCCCGGCGTTCGGGCGTCGTGGGGTACGAATTTCGAGGTCTACTTGCGAAACAACGTGAGAGCAACGCAGAACCTGTTGGAGTTTTACAAGTCACAGCAAATCAAGAAATTCATTTATTCATCATCCTCATCGGTTTATGGTGATGCGCCACTACCTATGAGAGAAGACTCCTTGGCCAAACCAGTTTCGCCATATGGCGTAACGAAATTGGCGGCCGAGCATCTCTGCTACCTCTACTGGAAGAACTTCAACGTGCCTACCATCTCGCTGCGTTATTTTACAGTGTACGGTCCGCGACAACGGCCAGATATGGCAATTCATAAGTTCGTCAAGGCAGTTCTGACTAACGAAGTGATTCCCATCTATGGCGACGGGACGCAAACTCGAGACTTCACGTTCATAAGCGACGTTATTGACGCACTCGTGCTGGCAGCTAAAACCGAGCTTTGTGGCGAGGTATTCAACGTCGGCGGAGGGAGCCAGATAAGCGTGAATGAGCTTGTTGAAGAAATCGAACGCATCACAGAAAAGAGAGCTGTAATCGATCGCACGGTCGCACAGAAGGGCGATGTCAAAGACACACAAGCAGACATAAGCAAGGCGCGAAACCAGTTGGGCTGGAGACCGCGCTGGCACATTAGGGAGGGATTGAAAGAATACGTAAGATGGCGTCACGAAGTGCAGCATTCTCACTGAATGAGTGCTTTGAATCATGAGCGGGTAGATTAACGACTTTGAGACCGATAGCCAGCTAATAAGTGCTATACTCACTATCAAGGCTCGCAGAGCCCACGACTCAAAGTGGACTTTCAATAGACTTTGTGATAGAAAGGTTGGCCACTGGATAAGGGTCCGTGATCCTTTCTGCAGATCGAGAGTTCTGATCGAAAATGATCGGAATTTGATAGTCTTAGCAGCAAGAGAGGTCGCGCAGCAATGGCAGCCCTGCAAACTAGACGTTACCTTTATCTAGCGATTATACGAGAGGTAAGTAGCGTGGTGTTACTCCGCTCAGCTGGATTAAAACTGCAGACGATCTGGATGGAGGACACAACTGAGGGGTCGGCAAAGTACTCATTCAGAGTCTAAAACCGAAACGTGACTAAGCGCCGTGTTACCAGTTCGATTCAAGAGACTAGTGTCAACCGCGATTCCTGACTACGACAGGGCTAATGATATGGACAGCAGACTGATAACCTCTTATGAGCCAGATAATTCTTTGAAGAAGGGATATAGGGGCATCTTTCCCGAGATATATAATGAACTCAAAGCGAACCGATGGCTGATCTTTCAGCTGTTTAAGAAAGACTTCCTCGCTTTGTACAAGCAATCCTTTATAGGAATTATGTGGGCGGTTATAATACCCGTTATCACCGTCGGCACCTTTGTCGTGTTGAACGGCGCTGGCATTTTCAATGCCGGAGCGATTGCTGTTCCTTACGCGCTGTACGCTGTGCTTGGCGTTGCAATCTGGCAGCTATTCTCATCGGGCCTTATTGCCAGCTCCAATTCACTGGTCTTGGCCGGTACAATGATCACGAAGATTAATTTTTCCCTGAAATCACTCGTCGTTGCGTCCATGGGTCAGTCAATTCTGTCGTTCTTGGTCCAGTGTTGTTTGGTGATAGTTCTGCTCTTTTATTATAGATTTGTTCCAAGCGCGGGGATATTACTCCTGCCCCTCCTGATCATCCCGATCATCCTCATGACCTTGGGCCTCGGCTTCATTTTGTCTCTCTTGAATGGGATACTGCGCGATATCGGCAACCTGCTTTCAGTTTGTATGACGTTTTTGTTGTTCTTGACGCCGATCTTGTACGCAAAACCGACGACTGGCATTCTTGCGGTTGTCTCGAACTATAACCCACTGTATTACCTTGTGGCCGTTCCGCGAGAGCTAGTGTTGATGGGCACCATCTCTGAATGGAAGGGATTTGCGCTGTCGAGCGCCTTAGCGGTGACAGTGTTTCTAATCTGCATAGTGTTATTCCACTTAACAGAGACGCGAGTTATCGAGAGGGTCTAAATGAACGACGAGGCAGTCATACAGGTGGAGCACGTGTCCAAAAAGTTCTGCAAGAACTTGAAGACCTCTATGCGGTATGGAATCGAAGATATTGGCAGGAACGCGGTAGGCATGCCGTCTCATTGCGAGCAACTTCGGGAGCAGGAGTTTTGGGCAGTCGGCGATGTTTCATTTGAGGTAAAAAGAGGGGAGACTCTAGGAATTATTGGCCCGAACGGTTCAGGCAAAACGACGCTTCTAAAGATGCTTAACGGCATTTTCTGGCCGGATAGAGGCAAAATAACAATAAAAGGCAAAGTAGGTGCGCTTATTGAAGTTGGGGCGGGCTTCCATCCGCTGCTCACGGGCAGAGAAAATGTGTATGTCAATGCCGCAATACTAGGAATGACGAGGAGAGAGGTGGATGAAAGATTCGATTCTATCGTGGAATTTGCAGATATTGGCGATTTTCTTGACACCCCAGTTAAGCACTACTCAAGTGGCATGTTTGTGCGGCTGGGATTTGCTGTGGCCGTGCATTGTGAACCGGACATATTGTTAGTAGATGAGATATTATCTGTTGGCGATTTGTCATTTGCATTAAAATGTTATAGAAAGATCCATGAGCTGAAACAACGTGGAACAACTGTTGTATTAGTAAGCCATAGTTTGCAACTAATAAGAAATACGTGCAAGAAAGTCATTTGGCTTAGTAGTGGCAAAATCAAAGCAAATGGAGAAGTTCAACACGTTTGCGATCTTTATGAACGGGGTGTTATATCAGAAAGTGCTTATGAAGGGATGAATAAGAACGTTTATTATGATCCCAAAGCTAGGATTTCAAAAGTAGAGTTTTTAGATATAAACGATCAGATCTGCACGAATCATAAAATTGGCGATCATTTCAAATTGCGGATTCACTTTAATTGCATGAGAGCTGTTAACGAACCGATATTCACCGTATCAATCTTTAATCCAGAAGGTTTAGTTGTCAGCTCTAACTACTCTAATCTTGATGGGTACAATTTAGTTTCAATTCTTGGAAAAGGATACGTTGACTTTTGTATTTGCAAATTACCTCTCAAGGCATCGCAGTATGTCTGCTCAATTACTTTTGCAGAAGGAGAGGTAGCAAATGTGTTAGAGTGGCATGAAAAATGTTATGCATTTACCGTTTCAGAGGGTTCCACCAACTATGGATTGATTAACCCTTTCCCCAAATGGTCGTTAAAACACTATGATGAGGGGGATCAGGATAGAGGCCAAATTAAATTTGAATGAAGCACGTCGAGATAGCCTCAGTATGCAAGTGTCACATATCTGTTCACGTCCGTACGCTTTTCAGGCATTGCATAGTTCTGACGGTGCAAGGGCGCTACACCTCGTCACTGCTCTTTGAAATCGGTCGTGGCTCTGAATCCAAACTCCTTCTCAGCTTCAATGACGTCTAGACACCGCGGCGGCGGCCGTCAGGTTTCGTTGTATCCCCAATAACCTCACCATCGCCCGGGTAACTAGAAGAGCCACTACAGCGCCAATCAATCCAAATCCACTGAGCACAGCAACTAAAAGCAAGCTAACTTCCAAAATAGTCTGTAAAAGAGTTGATGCCGAGTAGGGTGTATTTTGCCGAAAACTCTAAAAGTTCTAAACTTACTTGGTCTAAAGCTTCAAGGAAAATCAATCTAGAGGCACTTTGAACTACTATTGGCGTAGATGTGTCTTTGAAGATCTAGTTTGCTATACTACTCGAATCACAAAAGACGACGAGAGCAGTAAGCAACGCGACGAATAAAATGGCAAGAAAGGCCGTAGAAAAACTTCGCGATATTTGATTCTAATCCGTTTCTGGCGCTAGAAATCTAAGTAATGCTGAAGGCAGACCTAGGAACGCCAGTGGCATAATTGCCATCATTTGTGTAATCAACTTGACGTTTTTGTATCTAGAGTTTTGTTAAGAAATGCTAACGCCGTTGTAGCTTTAACGAAAGACATGAAGAGAATACAGCAGAAATGTATGCGCGTCTGCATAACTAAATGGCTATTCATATATGCTTGAGCCGAGTTTACCTGAAACTGGACATACCGCAAATAGAGATCCAGCCGGCAAGAATCCGTTCGTCCACGCAAAAGCAAAAGCAGCGTGCAGCTGAGTTGAGCGAACTGTTTCGCAAGAAATCGTCGAATCGACAGGTGAGCATGATAAGAATCATATACTCCTCGGGCCTCGACGAAAGCGCGAGTAACTCGATATCAAACGAAATCGAAGAACTGAAGGAATTAGGGCTCGGAATTACCCCTATAAACCATAGAAAAGAACTTGGAATCGTGCGGGCGTGGCCACCGAATCAACTAGAAAAACTATACGTCAGCACAGATGGTAACTTAATCGATCTTTATGACAAAGTCATAAGCTTAGCATCTACGCACGACGTATTCATAGTCAATCTCGAGAACGTTTATCACCCCAAATTTGTCCGCTCTCTAAAAAACGTGTACACCGTGATTGTGTCTGGAGATGATCCAGACTCGTCTGATTATTGTTCTAGACCGTTTGTGAGCGCTTTTGACCACGCTTTTGCGTGGGGGGTTAATTTTGACGCGAACTTTAAAATTACTGAAAAGTTTTTAGAATGGGGCGCAAAAAAAGCTGATTGGTGGCCATACGGCGTTGCTTCTGACACGTATTCTCCTGCACTAACGGCTCAAGGCATATATAACGGCGAACGAGATGTTGATCTTGTTTTTGTTGGGGGCCTATATCCTTCAAAGCTTCGTAGAATAGCGAAAATAAAGAAACATTTGCCGCAAATGAAAATATATGGGAATAACTGGACATTTATGAATCTAATTAAGCAAAGAGGCGGCATTCGTGCATTATCTTCTGGTTTGTTTCGCGTTAAGCCCTTGCCTGCAAATGAATTAGTCCCATTATACCAGAGGAGCAAAATTGGCTTGAATGTCCATTTATCTTATGGGCCTTCGAACATACGCACGTATCAGCTTCCGGCAAATGGCGTCATGCAAATTTGTGATTGCCCTGAAGGGATAGGGGACGTTTTCGAAATCGACAAGGAGATAATTGTGTATCATTCCTCAGCAGAGGCAATTGAGCTGATCGACTACTACTTAGAGAACGACCAAGAGCGCAAGAAAATAGCGGCGGCCGGCTTCAAAAGAGTGATAAAAGACTACCGAAGAATCGATACATTTTCTCACGCGCTAACTCTAGTGCTTGAAGGAATGCAAGATTGTGGAATCAATTCTTTAAAAGATGGTACGCAAATAGAAGAAGCAAAAAAAATCTTAGCCACAAATGTTAGAGCTGGTTAAAAATACTCGTTTCAGCGCAAACTCGTGTTAGAGCACCCGGCATTGCTTCTGATTCTTCTTCACTTTTTAGTTTGAAACATAACAAGAGTACAATAAGCTTAGATAAAGGCAGAGAATTCTCTCCTAATCACCTCTCCAATACCCACTAAAATCGGTCTTGGCACTCACAAAAGTTGGTGCGCAAACGCCCCTGTCGATGTTCATCGGCTAGATATGGTAATGGGACTTTCCGGGGTTAGCATTATTCTGTTTGCGCGGCGACCGATTAGCTAACAGATGAGTGAAATAATAGCTGCTTTGTCGCTTGCTGATAAAAATAATCCCCTCGCATTTACTAATCCTGCTTTTTAGCTTCTACATTTAAACTAACAAGTATTCCGTGCTCTTTATCCATGTGTGGGATGTACGCTTGAGAGAAATCGTCGTAAGACTTGTGTATCGTATTACGCCAATCGTATCGTTCGACCTGTCTAAAACCCACTTTTTCCAATAACTGTTTCAAATACTTGAAATCAAAAACCACGCGATGGAAGTTGTAATTATCATCTTGCCCGCCATATAATAACCCCATAATTAGCTCCAACTCTTTGCTTGTTTGGTACACCTTCAAGACGGCTTCGAAGTCAGGAACGGCAATTCTAATCGTCCCCCCTGGAGTCAACACCCTGTGCCATTCTCGAAGCACCTGTTCCACCTCGTCTCTTTTAAAATGCTCAAGAACGTGACACGCGTATATAAGTTCTACTGTGTTACTTTTGAACACGGATAAATCAGCCACATCGCATTTGAAGTCGACGTGTGGATAATCTGCTATGTCAACGTGAACAAACCCCGGGATGTACCTTTTTCCGCATCCAAGGTGGAGCTTTGGGTGCGCGAAGATCCTAGTCGCTTTGTCTTTGTTTGACATACCAAGCGATAGTGCGCAGCAATCCTTCTTTGAAACCGGTCGTGGCTTTGAATCCAAACTCCTTCTCAGCTTTAGTGACGTCTAGACAGCGCCGCGGCTGGCCGTCAGGTTTCGTTGTATCCCAGATAACCTCACCATCAAATCCCATCAGTCCTACTATTAGTTCTACCAGTTCTTTTATTGTTATCTCAAAACCTGCCCCAAGGTTCACAGGATCGGGTTTATTATAGCGCTCTGTTGCTAGGAGAATGCCCTCGGCTGCGTCCTCAACGTATAGAAACTCTCGAGACGCATTGCCTGTACCCCAAACTTCTATATGGTCTGAACCGGTTATTTTAGCATCATAAATTTTCTTTACTATGGCTGGAATCACGTGAGAACTATCGGGATTAAAATTATCCCTAGGACCATAGAGATTGACTGGCAATAAATTAATGCAGTTAAAGCCGTACTGTTTATAATAAGCGTCTGCTTGGACGCTCATCATTTTTTTTGCGAGGCCATACGGTGCGTTTGTTTCTTCGGGATATCCGTTCCAAAGGTCCTCTTCCTTAAAGGGAACTGCCGTATATTTAGGGTAAGAGCATATAGTCCCTATCGCCACGAATTTCTCAACATTTTCTCGCCTTGCTGCCTCGATTAGCTGTAGCCCCATAATCATGTTATCAAAAAACAGATCCCCAGGGGAAGACATATTGAAGCCGATTCCTCCTACTCGAGCAGCTAGGTGAATGATGACATCTACACCCTTAACTACTCGAGTGCAATTGTCCCACACCCGTAAGTCTGAACTCAGACTCCTTGGAATTATGATCTGGTCTGGAGACACGTGTCGATGGTTTAACAGATTTTCAACGATATGGGAGCCTAAAAAACCTGCTCCGCCCGTGATCAAAATCTTCTTATTATTGAAGAAGTTCATTGGGAATATTCCTGTCAAGAATACTAAATTACTTTTGTGTTTTTGTTATTGATCCTTAACCCTTTCCATCGCCTCTTCACAAGCACTCAGTGCCTCCCGCGCTAAATTCTGCCAGTATATTTGGCAAGCATACTAGTTCGTTCATTTTTGCCAACTCTTCATCAATTGCCATTCTTTGATATTTCTATGCTGCTTATACTTATTTACTGAGTTTTCCAGGGCTACCAAAGTTCTACAGGTGCCATTCAACTTTTCATTCAAGAGAGAGCTTTGCTAGCAAAGAACAAACGGCAGTTTTTACGTCCACGTGTTCAAAGTTTTAAGCGATCTCCAGCTAAAAACATGGAGAAAAAGTACGACAAAAGCGGGGTAAGATTGAGCCAACAAAGCAAAGTACGTTCACATTGTGAGTGGGGGTTTTGATGATACGTGCTATCAAGTGCTACTAATGCTTGTTTAAAAGTATAGGCTGCCCACTTGCCTGAACGTCTGATTTCTTGAGGAAAGCTCTCTTTTGTCAAACGCCGAAAAGGCCGGTTCAGCAATGACGGCTTATCACTGGAAAACAATTATTTTTCGTGCTGCAAAAAAAGCCGATTTCGACATATCTTCACCTGCTTGAAGCGCGCCAGCCTGAGGAGGGTGTGTAGCTCGTTCCTTGTGTAAATATGCGGATGCCGTGGGTTCACAGCGCATAAGGCCTCTGCTCCTTTTTCTATATCTGGAAAAAGAGGACATCTGCCCAACAAAAGGCCGTTAGGCTTAAGTATCGTATAAATCTCACTCAGGTACGTTCTCCATCGTCCAGAGTGAAATGCTCTATGCTTTCCAAAGCCGTTACAACATCGCACGTTTCATCACTGATCGGGAGGTGCAAATATCAGTATTCAGACATTATTGAAAGAACATGCGTACATAGAACACTCTTTGCATTTTTTGAAATTGGATGTATCATCTAGCTTCATATTCACTATTAATCTACAGTCCTTGAAATGGTCAGATTAGCGTTCCAAGATCCAATGTTTAAAAATAGTTCAATATGAAAATATTATTACTAACGCACGGAAATATCAATTATGATGTCGATATTAATTTCTATGAGCCTCTAAAGTCATTGTTCAACAAGGTAATTTATTATGATTATCTTGAAAGAACACGAAAGATCGGAAAAAAAGCGACAAACAGAGAGATACTAGATATAGTGAAGAGAGATACACCTGAGTATACTTTTTTCATCCCATATAAAAATGAAATACGAGATTCGACTTTGGACAAGATAGCCAAGTTGAATTCAAATGTCGTCGCTTGGTTCTCAGATGACCGCTATAGATTTGATAACTATTCGAGATTCATAGCTAAACACGTATTTTGTTCAATAACAACGGATAAAGAGGCACATAAAAAATATCATGATCTAGATCTCAATGCTATAAGAACACAATTTGCTGCAAATCCGTATTACTATAAAAAAATACCAAGCACCTTTAAATATGGTGTCTCGTTTGTCGGTCAGAATTATGGCTCGAGAGCAGAATTTTTAAACTTCTTACAAAACAAAGGCGTTGCCCTAAAGGTTTTCGGTAGAGGTTTTGGAAGTTACATCGAATTTGATGAGATGCTTAAAGTATTCAGTGAAAGCAAAATTAATCTTAATCTGAGCGGTAGTAGTCAAGATGACCGAGTCAAACAAATTAAAGGCAGAGTTTTTGAGGTCCCTATGTGTGGGGGATTTCTTCTGACTGAACACGCTGAAGGGCTAGAAGAATGCTTTCACATAGGCGAAGAAATAGACTGTTTTCAAGACCGAGATGAAGCTCTTGAAAAAATTGAATATTATCTTGAAAATGAAAAAGAACGCAAGAAGATTGCTCATGCAGGCTATTTAGCTTCACAGGAAAGGCATACTTGGAACAAAAGACTTGGAGATATATTTAAAAAGTTGGATGATATCAAAGAAATAAATAAAACGCCGTCAATTGTTGCGAAAATAAGCGACATAATAACAGAGATAAAAATAAGAAAAGACTACTAAAAAAATTGGGCATTCAGGTTGATAATGGCGCGTCGATTGGAGCGCATACAACCATCTCGATATAGTACGAATTGGATACGGATGCCTCATTGGCGCGGGCAGCGTTGTAACAAGAGATGATCCAGAATATTCTGTTGCTGCCAGGAATCCTTCAAAGGCTATCAAGAATCGCAAGATACGAGCCGGGATATGATTCCTGGTGAGATCACGCTTTATTTGTAGACTTAACGAAGCCAAGCTTAAAATGCTTTCATATCGTGACGAACGCTTTTTAGAGAACATTTACAACACGTACATAAAGAATTGCTCAAGAGCACGGCAGATTTTGGACTTTGACACGAAGAATCTGGATGTCGACACAAAAAAAATCTTAGAAAGCGGAATACCGGAGAGGGTCCTCCCGAGCAACCAGCTATTTCAAAGCAACGCCTGGCAGAGAACAATGTTTTTGAGGTACGGGCTAGCCCTGCATTATTCAAGAGGAAAAGACGTTTTGGAGACGTGCAGTGGGTTAGGATGGGGGGCTTTTTTACTGGATAGTATAGCTAAGAGCGTGACATGTATAGAAATTGACGACCAGTCCTTAAACCTTTCACGACGGCTCTGGGATACAACTAGAACAGCGTTCGTGAAAGCTTCAGTCTCGGAGATTCCTGTGCAAGACAAGCAGTTCGATGTAGCCGTTTCAATGGAATGCATCGAGCATTTCAGTTTGTCCGACATAAAGAAATACTTGAGCGAGATGCACAGAGTTCTAAAACCGGGCGGCATTTTGATCGGTAGTTCCTTTTTTCCCGACACAACAGAAGACGCCGTCCAAGCACGTTCTGCTAATGAATTTCACTTACACGTTTGTACGAGACGGGAGATTATCGAGCTCTTGCACGCCACTGGTTTCGAAAAAATCAAGATTTTTCCGAATAGATTATTTATAACCGCACGAAAAAAGAAAACTTAAGAAGCCCATCAGCCAAAAAAATGGTTTGCCAACCATCACGCTTTAAAGTTTGCTAAACAGGTGATCGAGAAAGCGAATGAACATACTCTTCACAACGTCTGCAGCACCAAAGAAAAGCCCATTTTTTTCAGATGAGAAGATTCCACCTTTGGGATTAGGTTACCTGATATCCGTTGTTCGAAATGATGGGCACAAAGCATTTTTTATTGACAATTACCTGAGACCAACAGAATTCGTTCAGAGTGCGTACCTACAAAAAAACGATATCGACTTCGTCGGTATTTACGCAAGCACAATTTGCTATAATGAGACACTGAAGATGCTAGACGCTATAGAAGATTTGCGACAAAAGGAATTGTGGAACGGAAAAATAATACTAGGTGGACCACATACATCGGTAGCTCCTGATTCTGTTCCAGAATTCGTAGATTTTGTCGTCCAAGGCGAGGGAGAGAAAGCAATTTTAGAAATCGTAAATGGCACAGCAAAACACAGGATTATTAGAAGCGAACGAATTAAGAACCTTGATGCGCTTCCATTTCCTGCGTGGGATGCCTTCGCTTCACTTCCCTACGATTATTCCTGTCCTTGGATGGATGAGAAGCCAGTTTTTGCGATGAATACGAGCCGCGGTTGCCCTTATAATTGCGCTTTTTGTTCTGTAGATTCAGTCTGGGGAAGGCAATATACGTACTACAGTGCCGAACGAATCGTTAGAGAGATCGAATACTTGATGCACGAATTTGGAGCAAGAGGCATCTATTTTCGAGAAGATAACTTCACGTTGCATAGAAAAAGAACAACTGAGTTTTGTCAGAAGATGTCAGAGAACGAGATATCTATCGGTTGGGCTTGTGAAACTCGGGCAGACACATTATGTAACGAACCGTTAGTTAAACTAATGAGTAACGCAGGCTGCAAGGCCGTTTATATGGGGGTCGAAAGTGGCAGTCAGAGAATATTGGACTTTCTGAACAAAAACATCACTGTAGCACAGATTGAAGAGGCTATCAACTTGTGCAAGAAATACAATATCCGAGTATATTGCAGTCTCATTGTCGGCGTACCCACCGAAACGTATGAAGACTACCAACTAACAAAAAAACTAATAGAAAAACTAGAGCCATTCTCTTTTGCTTTTAACGTCTTCGTAGGAATCCCCGACAGTGACCTATACAGGTACATTTTGGAGAACGATTTGTTCGAATACGTCGACAATCTAGGATTACTGTATTTACCTGGCTACGACATAAAAGCGAGATACTTCTACGGTGTTGATAGCAAAGCTCTAGTAGATTACGATTTCAAGCAAAGAACAGATTTTGACGTCGCATTACTGGCAAAGCTTGGCAAGCATAACTCCAAGAGCGCGTCATTCAAAACATCTGCGGCAAATTTTGCCAAAAGGACGTGCTGCAGACTGTCAACTGCTGCAAGAAATCGTTCAAAGTAAACTGAAACGAAAAGAATAGCTAAATGTGAAGTTGCTAGAATTGATTGTCAATTGTCAAAAGTACGATATGATTCCGCGGAGAATACGACAGTTTTAGATCACGTGTTCTTTTGTTACCAACTCGTAGCTGCTCGCCTCACTCTTTGCTTTTTTTGTAAGCCGCGAAGCTTAGTAGGATCAAAAAATCAAAATTGTTATTTGCTATGATAGGATAATGTTGTTAATTGTTCAGCGTGAAACGTCTCAAATTGGAATAAGATGTCAATAAGAAAGCCGCTGCGTCTCCCGCGGGAAAAGAGCGATCCAAACGTCACTGTGTTGATGTCCGTTCATAACGGGGAAAAATACCTTCGGGAAGCTGTCAATAGCATACTCAATCAAACCTTCGACGATTTCGAGTTTTTGATACTTAACGATTTTTCAACGGATGGAACAGCAGCGATATTGGAGGGTTACGATGATCCAAGGATACGAATTGTTAACAATGAGGAAAACATCGGCTTAACGCGCTCGTTAAACAAAGGACTGAATCTTGCACGTGGACGGTATGTCGCACGCATGGATGCAGATGACATATCGCTTCCAGAGCGATTGGAAAAACAGGTCATCCATTTAGAGACACATCCTGAGGTAGCGCTAGTCGCAAGTATATATGAAATAATTAATGGATCAGGAGAGGCAATCACAACCTGCAAATCAGCGATGACTGCCGAATCAATTTACTATACGTCTCCATTTTTTTGCTGTATTGCGCATTCATCCGCGATGTTCAGAAAAGACTCAGTTCAAGCACTAGGCGGATATGACGTCACTTTACGAAGAGCACAAGATGCTGATTTGTGGTATAAAATTTCGAGATGTTCTAAAGTTGATGTTTTGAACACAATACTCGTTAAGTGGCGACAAACTGAAACTAATATCTCTAGTTATCACAAAACAGAGCAGGATGCCTGTGCAAAACAAGTATTTGTTAATAGTCTAAGAGAACTGACGAACAACTGTGTCGAAATCGAGAAAATATCGTGCTTCCACGATGAAGGCTTCCCAGACAGACAGCCTATACACGTTAATGCTGAGTCTCTACTTGAGCTGGAAAAAATTCAAAGAATTATGATCGCCGAATGTCCTGCTTCACTAAGAGTGGACGAACTGAAGACATACTGCGATCAGAAGTTGCAAGGATATTTATGCAACGTGCTTCTCAACGCTCAGCTTATGGATGTTGTCAAATTGATGCGTTATCCAAAATTCAGAGCAGCACTTCTAGCTATTTCAAAAAGAGGGGCAAGGAGAGTTCTGAATCGAAATGCCAAGCGATGAAGCAAAAATATCAGTTGTTGTTCCTGCGTTCAATAGGGCAGACGCTTTGCGAAAATGCATCGCAAGTCTGCTTAATCAAACGCTAGACGCACGGCTCTACGAGATTATAATAGTCGACAACAGCTCAAGCGATGATACTGAATCAGTAGTAAGGGACTGTATAGCGCAGTCGGGGCACAATATTCGCTACATTTTTGAGCCCAGGCGAGGGCTCCATTTTGCGAGACACGCAGGGGCGAAAGCAGCAGCTAGTGACATACTAGCTTATACAGATGATGATGTGATATGCGATCCGCGCTGGCTCGAGGAATTAGTAAACGTGTTTGAAGATAAAGAAGTTGGGTGTGCAGGCGGCAAGATACTTATTCAATGGGATCAAGAACCTCCGTCTTGGATTATTCCATATGAAAATGTGCTGGGTCACTTAGACTACGGCTCAAAAAAACGAGCTTTAAGGGACGGCGAGTTTATTAATGGTGGCAATTTCTGCATCAAAAGACGTGTACTGTGGGACCTTGGAGGCTTCAATCCCGACCAAATTGGCGAGGTGCTCGTTGGGGACGGAGAGGCGGGACTGTGCACGAAGATTCACAAAAGCGGCATAAAAATGCTATGGGTTCCTGACGCCGTTGTATGGCACAGACAAAATGTTCGCAAAAATGCGACCTTATCCGACTTGAAAAGGCGATTTCGAAACAATGGTGTAAGTAGTGGTTATGCCCTCTACAAGGAAGTCAAAAAACGGACGCGACTCTTAGTTGACGTTCCCAGATCTGCTTTTTTTTGTGTGCGTTTCAAGGTAGTAGCGTTGTTGAAAAGACGGGCAGAAGTCACAAATAGCTATCCGAGTGAGTTTGCGAGTGCGTTCTACGCGGAAAAAGCAATATATGAGTTTAAGCTCCTAATTGACAAGGATCTTCGGGAGCTCGTAACGAAGGAAAATTGGCTTGACTAAACACGATAGCAATTTCAATACGCACGCAAGTTTTTTTGATCGCTCTCATCTTGAAATGAAGCGAAACTGTGCAAGCACGTCAGAGTTGAATCAGCTTAGGGAAGGCCGCAGGACGTTTAAAGCGCTAGATAATAATATCTCAACTGCCAAATTAAATTCTCCTCAGCAGGAGACACTCGCTACACTTGAGTTCAAGTACACAAAAAAGGAACTCAACAGCTTCCTCACGTGGAGAACAGCTGGATTAGCCCACAAGTCGAGCGTGTGGCTCTTCAAGGCGGCTGAGGTGTTCTGGAAGCACACCAAGGGAACGATCAGCAAGAACAGCTTGGAACAGCTTCGTGCGTTTCTGTTCAAGAAGTACGATGACTTCTACGCTCAAAGCAAGGTGCTGAATTTTTCTAAGGGCTTCTTGAAGTATCAGGCGAAGCTCACATTTGATCCGCGTTATCTTGCCTTTGAAATGTTTTTAGAGAAGCCACGAGTGCGGAAAATCAAGAAGAGGATGACGGCACGGGTCGTAACGAAGGAGGATATAAAAAACGTTCTGGTCTTATTAACGATGAGATGTTGAATGGATCAATCGATGAAAAACGCGCCCAGCAGTTTACAAGTATTGTGTTGTTTGGGGCTTTTACCGGTCAGCGGCCATACAGCACAATAGCACAGTTGAGAGTAGGGCAGCTGCGTGAAGCGCTGCAGCTCGAGAAGCCGGTCGTTCGTGTGGAATCAGCTCAGGATAAGGTCAGGATGGAACACTATGTGCCATTGCATCCACAACTTGCTGTTGCGATGGAGAATTTGTGTTATGGCAGGGACGGAAGCGATTGCATGTTTATCTTGGAAAGCTTCCGTAAGTGGCTGCAGAAACGGCAGATTCCCTTAACAAGATGCAGCAGTCATTTTGTCGCCTCAGATCTGCGGAAGTTTGCCGAGCAGCAGGGCGACGTTATTGGGTGGAATGAATCCAATCGTGCCTATATTCTTACGCACGGTGTGCGAGGCATCGAGTGGAGCAATTATCGCCACCCATTGCCAGAGCACGTGTATGATGTCTATTTGAAATACTGGGATGAGGTGATTCTCCACCTTGACAAACTCGGAAAAAAAGAGGTTTTTGGATTTCCTTCAATGGCGAACCGCCGACGCACTGCTAGGTAACTCACGAAAAATATTAGTGATCCGCGCGCTGTTACGATTAGAGATATGAGCGATGAAACGACGACGGTAAAAAAGCCGATGCGGTGCGGATCTATCACAATCGACGCCGATAATCCAGATGAGGCTATTTTAGCGCTTCTACGCTATCATAATAGTATCCGGTTACATAGTAAGCTACTCGAAACGAGATTAGATGATGAAACGACATTTACTCTCTAGACACGACTACGCGCGCGGGTCACATGAGATGATATACGCCGGTGAGGGCGGTAATAGGCGTTTTTGACGGTGCAAATATTGTGGAACCTACACAGACTCAGATGTTCGAATATGTGACGCGTGCGTTGATCGACGTGCTATGGAGATACAAAACGGAGACGAGTTTAAAGCGGTAAATGGTTAGACCTGATGCGGCGTCTCTCGCAGGATTCGACGACGAATAACGCAGCCGCTTTAAAGCTCACGCTGATACTCTCAGGCGTAATTATCGCGTTATTAGTGGCTCTGATTTTTGTATTTCTTTTAGTAGCGGCGTTTTTCCAATTCTTTCTGCTTATCTGAATAGGCGAAATAACGCCTATATGCGCTTATCTCCTAGGCCAACGGACGACGTGTTAGGCGCGGTTCCGGAACAGATATAAAACACGGTCTAAAATCACTTATTTTACAAAAAAACAGCTAAACTGACGCCTATAAAAAAACAAAAGGCCGAGGGAGGGTCAAGCCAGATTTTTCCGCAAGCGAGTCGTGGCATGAATAATAATTGAGACACTGGCCAAAAGAGACACTTTCAATTAGGAGGAGTATGATAGGACGTGCTTAGCATAAATAGGCAAAGATGAATCAGAACAGCATCGGGAGAATTGGGCACATGGTAGAGAAAGTGGTAATTATAGGAGGAGGCGCTGCCGGAATTAATGTTTTAGAGCTTTTGCTCAGAGGATGCAAAGATCCTGGGAAGATACCGTTCGGCAGCCAAACATTTTTCTTGCACACCATGAAGTAGGAGTTCTTGTATGTTCATCAAACTTGACCAGAAGGTAATTGACTTGCTGTGTTGTCCGCTCTGCAAAGCGGGAGTTATCCAAAGCAAGGAGAAAGAGTATTTTGTGTGCACCAATTGTGCGACTAAGTATCCGCTGAGAGTAGTAAATGTCGGAGATCACTCAGAACAGGTTTACGATTTTCGCATTCAGTATCCTTCCTTCTGTATTCCAAAATCGAATGAAGTGTGGAATGAAAGTCAAAGGGGCTTCGAGTTGTACGGCAAAAAGCAATCTTCTCAGGACGACCTGGGGTATTATCTTGCCCAAATTGACGGTGTAAACGAAATCTATACTCAGGAGTTCCACATGCGTGGCGCTGTGCTCGATGTTGGTGGGCATCAGGGCAGACTGAGACATTTTTTATCAACCCAGGAGGTTCCTCTGTACGTCTCAATTGATCCAAGTTTATGGGTATTTGAGAATATCCAACATCAACCGAATTTACTCGAGGCGTACCCCTGTCTATCCCAATCATGCAATTTTCTGGCAGCGTGTGCTGAGGAGTTACCTTTCATCAGTAATTCATTTGATTGGGTGCACATGAGATCAGTGGTCGATCACTTTGAAGACCCCTTCAAAGCGTTCAAGGAAGCCTATAGAGTTCTCCGGCCGAATGGAAACTTGCTTGTTGGCCTGGCAATTATGGAGAAGCTGACAAGCCATGCACCAACAGTATTATCGGTACGGACAAGAATTAGACTGAGACTTGAAAGAGAAGGTATGATTGGTTTGTTGAAGTCGGCTCAAAGGAGGTTTGCTGGTTTCTTCCGCAGTCGGGAAGTGAGTGAAGAAGATCATCACATCTTTAGTTTTACCCATGCAGAACTCAAGGAATTACTATTGGCGACTGGATTTGTAGTGAGCAAGGAACACTGGCAGAAGCCTCCGTTCAACTACTGCATTTACTTGAGCGCGTCTGCTCACAAGAGTACCCGAGGGTGAATGGCTGCCTAACCCGCGTATGCAAGCGACGGCGCCCCGCGTTGCAACTCGCCGCGCCTGATGCCCACCATTGGGCGGACCGCATACGAGCCGTCCGTCATTCATCTTTTTTTAAGATAGGAGGTCATTATCACTGAGATACGACAGGACAATCTATGAAGAATCCGAGGCTCAATTAGATGATACCCAGGCGTTAAGTGCGCTCGTTTCTGGTTTCAGGATTGCCGAGAGTGCTGAACCTGTAAAAGAGAGACGTCACTCATATTTTAACCCATTAGGTAAGCGCCTTGTGCTAGGTACGATTATCGATAGGCAAGTCGGCGCTGACGGTCGCTGGGGCCTCTTTATTTGTTAACAGGCTGTTAACATAATTGTTGAAGCACAACAAAAATGGGGGCGCCTCTTCCAAAAAGCTAACAACGACCAATATACGCCCAAGAGCCAAACTACACACAAATCGAGCGCTTCCAGAACAAACTTGTGCACCTTGAGAGAATGCGGCTCCATTCCAATAGCACTCTCCCCCTTTCTCGTCTCTCTCCATAATTGGCGAGTTCTTCTTCATAGGATCCTGGGGTTCTACATGGGTGATTTCAGACACTTTAATTCCGTCCATTTCTAGATTAAAGCAATTCTGCTGTATTTAACATTTTCATTTCTGTCGAAAGATCAACTAAACAACGAAATCCTTAAGCGCGTAGAACAGTGACTTTCGTTCGACTGAGTCAGTTGGATATATGTAAAAATCGACACCTCGGCCCCTGCCACGTCCTTTTCGTTCTACCTCGACGAAACCATATAACTCTAATTCAGCAACAATTACTGAAAGCGTCTTATGGCGAAACCTCCTCACCGGACGTATGGGATTGTTGTTGAACCGTCCGCTTACAGAGCCCTATAGAGGCCTCGACCAAGAACTTACATAGCAATTATCGGCATCCGCTGCCTGATACAGTCTATGGAACTGAAGGCATTAGAAATGATGTTCGAACGCCTACGCTGATTTTCTAATTTCGTGCGGCAAAAAACGTTCTCCAGGTGGCGGCTGTTTGACAAATTTGCGACAGCCATTTTCGTCGCGTGCTGTTTCATAGGGCTGATCTGTGTGAGGATCTATGTACTCCCAAGGTTCGACGTAGTCCCACGTCAGGCTATCATAATTATCATCGCCTTTTTCCAGCTCTACGCCTATGACTGGATAAAAATGTTCAACGCCATCATTTTTGGTGCAATTAAATTTCGTCATCACGTGATATTTGACTTTGACTCGTTGCTTCATCTGACGTTCGCTAAATGCCTTTTCTTACGCCGCCAAATACGCTACAAAAAGTGTATGAACGTCGTAACTCGAAAAATACGCGTCTGCAGTTCCATCCGGCGCATAATCTTGCCGCCAGTCCACCGCCTGAACGTTCCTAAAGAATTCGCCCGCTAATACTTTCACTCGTTTTAGCGTCTCATTTGGCACGTCGCTTCCAAAGGGGGTGAGATGTTTGACAGCCCAACAAGCTGCCGCTTCGTAAACTGCCTCTTCAGCCCATTCATAATTTGGTCCAGGCATTTTCACGTCTTTGCCTAATGGCCTTCCTCGCGGTCTGCGGCGTCGCTTCTTGAGTTCCGACTTTTTATGAGTCCTGCTTGCTCCCAGTTGTGGAGCGTTCTCGGTAGAACATCTGCTCCGAGACTTTTCAGTCGTTTCTGCAATTCACGAAACTTCACGATCTCGCCAAGGATCTTCTTGTTCGTCCTGCAAGAAATATATATAGATTGCTGCAAGCACGCCTGCAAAAAAGACCTTCAATTTTTTTGGATAAATACTCTCTTTGGTGAACTCTAAGAAGTCCACAAAGAGGAATTTGATGGTCCGAAACTACGACAAGCTCGATGAAAAGCTTGTAAGCCAGATAGTGGCCAATCCGGGTATTACATTTTCGCAACTCTTGGAGCTTTCATGCATCCCTGAATCGACGCTCCGTTACCGACTAGTAACATTGGAGCTCGATGGGGCTATTTCTGTCAGAAAGTCGCGCAACTCAAACGCGTATTATTCAGCAGAACGGGGGGGCGAACGGTCACGATAAGAATGCAATGCTTCCCCACCTGTTGGCGCTTGGAGGTGAAAGCGCGTGACTAGGCGCCTGAGTGGTGTGTGGCAAGACGCCCTCTGCATGGTCAAATCAGGGTGGAGTGTCATACCGTTGCGTGAACGGGACAAACGCCCCATCTGGGACGAATGGCCAAGCAAAGGCGTTGCTACACCTGACGGCATTTACAAGCTCGCTGTAGAATATCCATCCGTTCGACTACCAAGCGAGTTCAAAGCACTGATCGGAAAGAAGGCGAGCATCTACATCTCTGAGGACATTGACAAGCTTACATTCAATGTCGTTATTGACAAAAAAATTGACAAAGTTTGTGCAAATAGTGAACGTATTCACGATGAAAATCGTTTAACTGCTGTGGAATCTCAAATAGCAGAGCTAAAATCTCTTATTTTAGAAAACGTAAAGCTCCTTCAAAACATAAGCAAAAAAGGAGCGCCCGAGTCGGGATTTGAACCCGAGTCGGAGCCTCGACAGTATTTGTTTGAAATAGTCGTAGGAAAAGCGATTCAAAACTGCCAAATTCATGGCTACAAGTTCTAGCAACTTTGGACAAAGAGCGAGTAAAAGAGAACACTTAAGCTGCGTGCAATGCAGATCACTAACAACGCTGCCAAATAAAAGAATGAAGTAACATGCGAAGCTTAGAGTTGTCTTTGGACAAGTACGATTCAGACAAGATAAGTTGTTTTAATTATCTTAAAGAATACGATCCGATATTTGAACCATACGTCCAAAAGAAAATTACTCTTCTCGAACTCGGTGTTCTTAAAGGGGGCTCGCTCTTGCTATGGCGGGATTATTTTCCCTTCGGAACTATCGCTGGTATTGATGTTAAACTTCCAGAAGGCTTCGATCCTGGCGAACGCGTTCACATTTTTGAGGGGAACCAAGCTGATCCTCAATTCCTCTCGCAGGTTGCAAATAATGTTGCACCCGAAGGATTTGACATCATTATCGATGATGCTTCGCATATTGGTGAGTTAACAAAAACTGCGTTTTGGCATCTGTTTGACAACCACCTTAAACCAAACGGACTTTATGTTATTGAGGATTGGGGCACCGGTTATTGGAGCGATTGGCCCGATGGTAAGCGTCTCAATCTCGAATCATTCGCTCAGCAAAAATTTAAACGGAGTCCACATTGGCTGTTTTTGTTAAAGGCAACGGCGAAATTAGGTTTGAAATTGCCAATGCGCAGCCATTGTTATGGAATGGTCGGATTTATTAAACAGCTTATAGATGAGCAAGCGGCAGATGACGTTACCAAAGGAATGCTAGAAGGGAAACCAACAAGGAGCTCAAAATTCGAGAACATAATCATAACTAGTTCGATAGTATTTATCAAAAAAGCTCTCCAACAAAATGATATTAAACCTAGCGACCCCTTATTGTGAAACAAAAAGAAACTAATATGCAGCAGACACACCGTTCTTCTGCAATTATGAGCGCTCTTGCTAATTTTATCACTAAGATGCGTAATGCTCCTCGCTATGTCGTATCTAATAGCATCAGAAAGGTATTGATTTCGTACCAAAATCGTGCGTATTACTTAGATCATGGTGCTAAGAAGCAAAGCAAACTACCCAGACCGAATTACGCCAAGATTCGCAGAGGTTTTGAGGCGGCAGGAATAACCACAATCCCGTATACGATAGACGCGGACGATTTTAACCGTTGGCTTGAGCTGGTACAGTTTCCATCTCAATACGTCGATTCATACGGAGACGTGTTTGTAGAGAAGGCATTGGAGCACTACGTAGGCGCCTCGCTTCTACAGATGGGGAAAGCTGACACGCTCATAGATGTGGCCGCGGCCCACTCCCCTTGGTACAAGATGGCGGAACGAGTGTACGGGTGCAAGGGGTATGCGCTCGATCTCGAATTTCCGCCAGGCATAGACGGCAGGAAAATTGGTTCAGATGCCACACACATGCCGCTGCCCGATGGTTTTGCGACAAAGATGGCACTTCACTGTGCGTATGAAATGTTTGAAGGAACGGCAGATATTCGCTTGCTGCAAGAGGCTTGTCGCGTGTTAAGCGATAATGGCAAGATGGCCATTTTACCGCTTTATATGGGCGATTTCCACTATGTGCTTTCATCCCCTTATACGGACAGGCGAGGTCTTGATTATGGCGAAGCGGAACTCGTGTGGAGGGATGATCCCTATCTCGTTAGGTTCTCGCGATTTTACTCGGTTGAAGCGTTTTGCGAAAGGATAGTCGCTAATCTGGATGGCTTTTCGCTCATAATATATTGTATTGAGAATGAGAAAGAGGTATCACCCTCGTGTTACCTGAGGTTTGCTGCACTATTTGAGAAGTCGCCCACGCAGCAAAATTAAGTTACGAAATGCTTCTCCAGCCTCGTACTAAGTTTGCAGCGTGGCACGCTTTCTCAAAACCTTGTATCGGCAAACTGCGTCGCTCTACTGGACGCTTTGCTTTTCCATTTCGCGGATTCTCTCGAGAACCTCGCCGAAATATGTGGAGATGCGATATTTCGCCTCGTAGCATCTGAACGCGTTATCTCGGTAGGTGTCGTAGTCTGAAAATATTTGACGGGCGACGGACTCTATGTGGCTCGGGTTGCCGGTGCTCTCCCCGCAACGGCACTCTCTCAGCACTCTTTTAAGGCTCGGAAAGTCAACAGTAATAACCGGCAAGCCGACCTGCAAGTACTGCACAAGCCTGTTTGACGACTGGCCGATCTCGCGAAAGTTTGGGTTCACATCTTCCACAAACAACAGTCCGATGTCCGCGGAGGACATCAAGTCGGGCACTTGTTCCCATCCAACCAGGTTTGTAGAGATGTAGACTTTCTTATCGCGCGCTATGCGATGAAGTCGGTCCAAGTATGCGTCATCCGGGTCTCGGATTGGGCCGTGCAGTATCAAGACAAGGTCATCGCCCCATTCGCTGGCGGCCTCAGCGAGTCTTAGAGACATGTGACCTACGTTGATGTCTCCTGCGTCAAGGATGATCCGCTTGTCAGGCCCGATCCCAAACAGGTCTCGAAAGTAGTCGCTTTTGCCTCTTTTAGGTTCCCTCAATCCTGAAACAGGGACGTAAAGAAGCTTCTCTCTCGGCACCTTATTATCACTGACAAAGTATTCGCCGCGCTCTTTGTCTTGAATCACGACGCCGTCACACAACTGAGTGCAGTACCGCTCGAGCGATTTTAGGACCCTCGAAGGTAGCGTAAAGACAACACTCTTTTCGAGCATAAGCTCCATGTTGTAGTAGATCACTGGTAATCGTTTCTGCCGTGCACGGCTCTGGGCGATCATAGTTGCCCCAACAAGACCCGTTGGCTCGACCCCCAGAATACAGACGTAGTCGTTATCTATTTCTGGAGCGACCTTCTGATAGAATTCGAAGAGGCCCGGGAAAAAAGCGGCAGTGTTTCTGTAAAGCGATTCATTAGGAGCGCCTCGGCTGTAAACCATGCGATAGCGAAGGGAAAGGATCCGATGGTGTAGGTTTCTCGCTCGAGGCCAGATTGCTGACTTGTGTAGGTTCAGCCGGCGCAGCATTCCTTTCGAGCTGAAAGCGTGCGCAAACTTGTCCTGTAGACCCGACACTGCTGCGCTGACTTCAGCCTCGCACGATATTTTTAGTGCGTGGACAACGATGTTCACCCTTTCGAAGTCAATCCTGCTCCGTTCAAAAGTACCTGCGTCGATGAATATGTGGATTTCATAACCCTCACGCTCGAGCAAGAAAGCACTATTTAGTAACAAAGGTGAATCACCTAAACCGTACTTAAAAAGGATAATCCCAATTTTCTTCATGGTACCTGCGCAAGGCAATCGTGCAGATGACGCTGAAACTGGTTGACGTTAGCCGTTTATGCGCTCGAGAGCTGACTATTTCTTGGACCTTTATAAACTTATTCAAAAGGTACCTACCCTCCGAGGGATTTTTTGTCGTTAGCATCTGAGATTGTTGAACTTAAACTTAGCTCCGCTAGAACAAGAATGCGTATCAGATCTTTTTGCCGTTAGAAGGGCACGATCGGAGATGGGCAGAATCCTGCATTCTCGAAAATGGTCGAAACAAAACAACTTCCGAAAGTAAAAGAGTCTCGCTCGAATCTGAGACAGCAACACGGAGAGTTCGCACGAAAAAGCGATCTCGTTGTTATCAGGGCCGACGCATTCAGGCGAGATGTGCTCTCCATCGCAAATTTTTTATTAGCGGCAGCTTGAAATAGCGGCAGTTTGGACTGGTTTAGACGCGAAGATCGGGAAGATTGCCGGCACGAGAATAAAATACTTAAGCAATGCATTGCAAGGGACTCTGGCATGTGCACGGCGAGGGTGAACAGCACCAGAGAGGCCACTTTATTGTAGCATAACTGAGCACCATTCCACATCAGAAAAGCGAAGACGATACCGCAAGCGTTCGCACCTCTTGAGCGACGAAGCACCTCAGATGAGATTCAAAAATCCCCTCAAGATGAACGATTGGGAGTTCAGACAACTCCTAGCGGTCGTATTCGGCATTCAACTTTCATTATATGTTCTGATCGGCTTGGATTCTCTCGGGCTTGACGTCTTTTTTTTAAGACCGCTCATAGGCCTTATCTATCTGACATTTATACCAGGGATTCTCCTTCTGCGGGTTTTCAAAATCCACGGTCTGAGCAATGTCGAAGCCCTGATGTACGTAAGCGGATTAAGCATTGCGACTGTGATGTTCATCGGTTTTCTTTCCAACACGTTCTTCCCCTTTTTCGGCGTTGGCCGACCCATTGCAACACTTCCTTTGTTGGCCATCTTCACTGCGACGGTTGTCGGCTTGTGTATCCTCGCCTATATAAGGGACAGAGATTTCTCGCAGCCCACGTTCATCGAGACGAAGGGAATCGCGTCTCCTCCCGTCGTCTTTCTGTGCATTATTCCATTTGTCAGCATCGCAGGCGCTCAACTGATGAATATTGCCGGTGACAACCGCCTTTCGATGCTCGTGTTGGTCCTAATCGCAAGCATTCCTCTTCTGATGATTTTTGGGAGGATTCCCAAGAAACTATATCCTCTGGCAGTATTCGTGGCAGCCATTGCTCTGCTTCTTAACGTTTCCCTCATATCGCCGTACGTGACGGGCTATGACGTGCAAGGCGAGTATTTCTTTGCCACACTGGTCAGCACATCTGGAGTGTGGAATGCGGCTATTCCCAGCGACTACAATTCGGTGTTGAGTGTTACGATGCTTGCACCGATTATTTCCGTAATCTGCAGCCTATCAATTGCTTTCGTTTTCAAAGTGGTCTACCAGGTGTATTTTGCCTTGGTGCCCCTTGGCCTGTACCTGATATACCAGAGACAGACGAGTGAGAAAGCCGCATTCTTGTCCGTTTTTTATTTTGTATCAATTTTCTCGTTCTATGCGGTGATGACGCAATTGATGAGACAAGAAATTGCGGAGTTGTTTGTGGTAATGTTGATCTTGCTGATCATCGAAACGAAAATGAAGAACGAGAGATACGTGCTTTTCGTCATTTTTGGTTTCGGCTTGGTCGTATCTCATTACGGTCTGTCGTTCCTCTACATTGTCTTGCTGATTCCCGCACTGCTTCTGTTAGCGTCGGGTCGATTGCGCAAAACGATCAAATCAGATCAGACCAAGCGGCGAGACGCAATTCCTATTGTCGTCATCGTGTCGTTCATCGTTCTCGCTTTGTTGTGGTACCTCAGCGTAGGGAGTTCTCACGTGTTTGACACCGTTACATCTGTACTGAGCCACGGTTTCAGCAACATTCCAAACATTTTTTCTCTGCAAGCGGGCACTCCGGCAGGCGCCGTTTTGTTGGCGACCTCGCCTATGCGTGAACTCACTCTATGGCTAAGTCTCATCGCCGGGTTTCTCGTCGTCTTAGGCTTCCTTGCCTTGATTCGGAGGCCGAGAGAGATGCCCTTCACTCAAGGGTATTTCAGTCTTATCTGCGCTAACGTTGCCGTCATCGCAATAGGCTTTGTGATTCCGCTGCTCTTTCAGTACAACACCTTGCGGGCGTATCAAATAGTTCTGATCGTCTTAGCTCCCCTCTTTGTGATTGGCGGCATGGTCTTTTTCAAAGCAATCACGAGAATTGCCCGGGTGCCATTTACAAAAAAATGGGAAAAGCGTTCTTTAGCGGCACTATCCCTATTCTTGGCGATATTTTTGCTATTCAACAGCGGCTGGATCTATACAATAACCAATGACAATCCAACACAATATGCGCTCAACAGTCGCGCAGATGCGCCTCGCTTTAGCGATCAAGAGATGCTAGCAGCCAAATGGATTGTGAGCAGCAAACTCTCCGGGACTTGGGTCGCCGGAGATGACTATGGATGGCTCCCGTTCCTCGCTTTGACAGGACCAGAACATGTTGTGAGTCTCACTCAGTATGGATGGAAAAATGACGTGCAACCCGGAAAAGAAGTTATTTTGTTGTTTAGGACCGCAAATTTAGAAGGCAGGCTGGCGGATTCGACTTCACCCGTTGGCGACATCAGCCTGAATGACAGCAGTTTTTATCGGGAAACCTTCATCAATTCGAGCCTCATATACGATAGCGGGGCAGCACGGGCGTACTATTTAGGCTAAAGCTTCTTGTTACGGCTTGAGGCGTGCCGATGATGATGCCCGACTTATTTTTTTGGCGCGGAAAGAGATACTGAGATCGAAAATAAGGCCATCAAAGCTCCGTCCTCTTTTCAATCACGTTACGACGCGAATGGTGCGCCTTTGAGCTGCTTCGCGACGATGCAAATGAAGCGCAAGTCCCATTAAGAAAATGCTTATGCCTCGTATATCTTATCGTCATACCGTATGCAGTTCAAAGACAGTGCTGGCCCGCGTTTTTCCGCACACGCTTCCTGCAATTAGTGGGGCGGCTATAGGCGTCGTTTTGCGTTTTGCTTATTACCGGTCTGATCTTCGGACACAGTTTGCCGCTTATCGTGCAAGAGAAATCGAGTTCCGTATAACCGGCGTGGAGCTCTCAAAGAACGAAATGCTACTGAATAAGACTAGCGACGCAACGTAGAAAGCGAGGATCGCTAAGACAACCCGAGATTTTAAACGCCATGATCAAAGACGGAAGGAACGCACCGTTACACCCAGATGCAGAGCACAAAGGTCCTACCGTTTCGCCGCTTACGCTTCTCAGATCGATGACTTAGCAGATCAAACGATCACTTAGCGATCGACCGTGACACAGGGCGCAAGTCAACCCTAGCGCATGCTGATTCCATCTCGAATGCCTTTCAAGAAGCAGAGGAACAGGCGGCTGCTTTTCATCCTCCCGACGATCTTACAGGTTGAGATCCAAAATTGCACGAAAAAGAAGTACCCAAGGAAGAAAAGGTATTGTTTTCCGGTGGCGTGTTTCTTCGTGAACCAGAATAGATTTCTCGTCAAGTAATAGGTGCTGCGAACACCGCCATTTGAAGCTGCGACTTTGTGCCAAATCTTTGCATTTGGGACAAACACTGATGAGTACCCCGCGCGGCACCCACGCATACACCAATCGGTCTCCTCCCAATAAGCAAAGAGCGTAGAATCGAGTAAGCCGATCCGCTGAACGACCTCTCTTTTTGCTAGCAGACACGCGCCTTGGACATAACTCACCTCTTTTATGTCGTCGTATTGTCCCCTGTCTTTTTCGCCGTCACCGATGTTGCGAGCTTTTCCGATCCATAGGTTGAAGCGGCCTCCCGCAAAAGCAATAACATCCCGTTGCCCGTGGCAATCATCATAGTAGATCTTCGGCCCAACAAAGCCTATTCTTGAATCAGACTGAGCGACACGTACGAGCTCAGACAAAAAACCCTTGTGCACACTGGTGTCATTGTTGAGCAACAGAACATAATCTGCGTGCCAATCGATCGCACGTCTGATGCCAACGTTGTTCCCTTCAGCAAAACCGAGATTTGCTTCGTTCTCGAGCAGCACTATCTCTGGATATCGGGTCCTGAAGCACTCTTGCGATCCATCTGTGGAGCCGTTATCGACGAGCAGAATTTCATAGTTGCTGTAGTCTATCTGCTTCAAGGATTCGAGACATTCGACCGTAACGCGCTTCCCGTTCCAATTCAAAACAACGATCACGACTTTTGGTTCAGATATTCTAGCACATTGCCTTTCCTCGCCGAGATTATCGGTTTCTGTGAGCATTGTTCTGTTGCGGTGATCTTTCCGTTCCGTAGCCAATCTTGAATTCCCCTTGCGATGATTACGTCGAAATTGGCCGTTTGCTGTCGTGACTAAAAAAGGCACGCAAGCCTGCGCAACGCGCAAAGCCTTCGAATCACGAGTTTTTGGGCAACAAAGCTTGGACTATTGTTATTCTATTTACAATATGCCTGCCAGGCGATTCAGCATAAACCGCTTGGTTAACACGATGATTTAACATTTGCTACTTCATGTTACTTCGTGCGTGTCCGTGAACGTGCGATTTTAATGCAGGATAACCCAGGAATGGCACCGAAGAGGAACACGCTGATGGATGGGTGGCTCAACCGGATATATTTATACGCCTTCAGCTGCAAAGTGCGCGATGTACGGACTGTGGAATGTCCACCGGCGACGCGCACAACAAGTTAATGCTCACGAGGCTAACCTGACGACGAGAGGAATCGATCCTATTACCTCACGACCCTTCTTGATTGAGATAGAATCACCTGAAAAAAGTTAGTTAAGCGGACATCTTATTACTCCTAACGCGATCGCAGGCTTGTAGTATTGCAAGTGCCGGCTTTAGCCGTGAGCTACTAGGCAAGATCAAAAAACCACTCTCTAATTTTTTGGAACGAATCAGGTTGCCTTGATACCGCGTGTCCGCCAAACTCAAACGGGCCGGCCAAACTAATAATTGGCATCGAAGAACGTCACCGGGAAAACGGATCTTTTTCAGCGATCGAATTAGGACGTGGGACTCACGTGCTAGGGGCTATTAAAAAAGCGTGCGCGAGTGTTGAACTGTGAGCTTCGGCACGAACAATAGCGGCCCTAATTAGGGTGCAAAGGTACAGAAGACAACCGCCATGGAGAGACAGGAACGTCGAGATGCGGCTAGTCAAACAGAGTCCCTATTCGCGTTCAGAACAAATGTTCACAAGTGACTCATTTAGTAACTTGGTTATTGCTTCCCACGAATACTGCTCTTCCATGAGCTTTCTGGCATTGGTTCCAAGGGTTGCTCTCATCCTTCGATCTTTCAGAAGAGACACCGTTTTTTTCGCGAATTCCTTGAAGGTGTCTGCAACCACGAGGTGCACTCCGTCTCTCGCAGCAATTCCTCGCGCTCCGGCGGTAGTCGTTACAACGGCTTTGCCCATAGACATTGCTTGTAGTACTTTATTCTTTATTCCCGTTCCTAAAAACTCGGGCGCTATGAAAACAGTCGACTGTGCCACATAGGGTCTGACGTCATTAACGAATCCCGTGACTCGCACCGCAGGATCGGCAGACAAGTCGACAATCTCCTTGGCAGGGTCGCGCCCTACCAGGTAAAGCTTTACGTCTGGAATAGCCTCGCGTATAAATGGAAAAATCTCATTGTAAAACTGAATGACGTGAACAATTGCAGGACGCATGTTCATGCTTGATAAGAAGATGATCGATGAGGGTTCCTCGTTTATGTCAATGGGGCTGAAATAGTCGATGTCCACCCCGTTAGGTACAACTGAGCACCGTATCCGTGGATTTAAAGATTCAAGAAGCTCTTTGTCGATCTCAGTTACAACGAGACACGCGTCAAACTTCTCATAAATACGCTTTTCATATGATCGATTCAGGGCATAGCGAATACCGTATGCAATCTTTCTTAACCCTGTTGAATTCTCAAAAAGTTGCCTGTGCCATTCGTACATGGCATCAAAAGGCTGCACGATCTTTGCAGCATCAACGTCGGCGACGTAGTTTGCCATTTGCCTCGTCGAAAAGATGAGGTCGAAATTGTTCTTTTTAATGGCCTCCCTTATTTTCTGATCCATTCGACGATCATAGTAATAATCGAGCTCGTTCACAAGCAAACCGTGTTTTAGGTTCTTTGGCAGGTGCAAGATGCTGTTCCTGACTGCTTTCAGAAGTAATTTGTTGCGCGCGCTCCATTGAATCCATATTTGGTCCTCGATAGAACAAACACTCTTCAAGTGCTCGAAATCCTCAGCCCTCGAACGCTCTGACGCAAACGAAATAAGAGTAATTTCGTGCCCAAATAGAACTGAAAGATAACGAATTAGGTAATATAACGGCAAAGTGTCAGAAGCTGTTGGACAAGGAATATCATGCGATAAGAACAGTAGCTTCATCGTTCCTCACAAGAACCACGTTTCAAGTATTCAGTTTCTCATGTTGAAGAAACGCGAATGATTTAATTCTCATTTTAAGAACAATTCCGGCTTACAAAGCAAACAAATCGCTTGCATATCAAAACCGTAAGGTACTATCGAGTTACATCCTTCAAGACCTTCTCGTAAACTGCCTGATAATCTTCAGTAACGCGGCTCCACGTTCTAATTTTGTTACTGAATGGTCCTACTGTGACTTCATTCTCGCAAATGTGAAGAATGAGTTGGGCGACTCTCTGGGGATCCGGGGGGCTCTCAACGCCGAAACATCCAGGTTCTCTCGAAAATTCGCGTAGCGCTGTCGTATTCGTAACTATGCAAGGGGTTCCCATGGATAACGCTTCTGCGACGGTGATGCCGTATGCTTCAGATTTAGACAGAAGCAAAAACACATCAGCTTCAGAGAATTCATTTGCTAAGCTTTCCGCACTTAAAAACTCTTTCCACGTAATATGCCTTTCTATTTTCAGGTTGTTTGCCAAACGCAACAGATTTTGCTTCTCAGGCCCCGAACCGACTACAGTAAGGCGCGCTTCGTTGATTGCAAATCGATGAACTAGTTCGTGCAACGCGTATAGAATTGACTCGACGTTCTTTCTCTTTATGAGATAACCGACGAATAATAACTTGACAGCTTTCTCGCGGCGAGATTTGTCAGACTTTAATGATTGTTTTTGAAAAACTGGATCCACCCCAAGCGGTATAGTGGACAATTTGTCGTTTCTCACCTTGAACGTCCTGCGAACATAATTAGCCTCAAAACCAGAATCAGCTACGACGTGCGTCGCTGTTTCCGCCATCTTCGTGCATATCCTCGTGTAAACGCGCCAAAAGAGCTTGCGTGCGGCTGTTCCACTATATGCGTCTACGTGATAGTTTATAACTATCGGAAGCGAGGGCTCGAGTCGCTTAACGGTATAGAGGACTTCCGGAGAGACTAATGTGTGCCCGTGAAGGTGAACAACCTGTGCTTGAAGGTCCTGTAGGTGCTTTCTCAGATAAAAAAACAACTTGCCATTCAAAGCGTGGTAACGTTCCAAGGGCGCGTTTACTCTGATAATCTTAAATCCCTGGTAAAATTCTTCGCTTTGCAGTCTCAGCGGGTTTCCTTGTAATACGGTGACCGCGTGACCTCTTTCAGAGAGATGCTTTCCCAGCTCCGCTACAACCTTGTTTGCTCCTCCCGGCGATAACGTTTCCATGCAATTGGTAAGTAGGATGTTCATCGTCTTTGCGTCTGTCTGTGCGTTGGTAGTCATCAAGCGCTTGTCGCGTTTGAAGCTTTTGTTTCAGACGCAGACAAATATGAGGCACCCATGTTGACTGTCCTCATGTGAAAAGGACACGACAAAAAAAATTCACTTTTTGCTGATCTTATCACTTTTCCAATTCATTTCGGTAAACAAACGGTAGTCAGCATCCAAGCTGTGACGGTTCATTCATCATCACAAAACTTCCAGACTTATGCTACAAATCCAAGTGCTGACGGTGCGCGGACTTCAATGATTGCAAGCGCACGCACCTCTCTCATCCTACGAAAAAGTAATCGAGCAAACAGCTTTTGGGCAGTCTTTAGGCAACTGTTGAACCTCGTCATACCTCTTAAGTTCAAACGACTTTGCTGCACGACCCTACTGCTGTTGTGAAGTATTGGGCCTCACAAAGTAAATGACTTACGGCTCAGTTCTTTCTCCAGCGTACGCCTGAGTTTCCCAATGCACGCCCGCTTCTTGCTTATTGTCTCCGCTGAACAGTTTGTCGTACGAAGTAGTAACCGTGTCCCACGAATACACTGCAGTTGCCCTTTCTTGTGCCTCAGAGCACAAGTTGGAAGGATCTTCCGCACTTTCTTCTATAAACGTCACCATATCGCTCAAGTCGCGACCATTCGAGAAGTAATGTGCAGAGCGACCGCACACCTCTTTGTTAAAGATATTATCGTGAGCTACGATGAGATTCTCGGAAATCATTGCCTCCAAGAGGCTCGGATTCGTGCCGCCGACTGAATGCCCGTGGATGTACGCTAGACAGTGTTGTCGCAACATCCACAGCACGTCCGCATCATATATCGATCCCAAAAACGCTATATCGGATGAATTACCGTTGGCTGCCAGCCCGTAAACTCGATCTCGATACTTGTTGCTCGTAAAATCGCCGACGACGACCAAAGGATACTTTGGTCTTGCCTTAACGAACCCATCGATGATCACGTCGATGTTGTTTTCCGGCTCCAAACGCGCTACGAGCAACCAATACTTGCCCTTTTCTATCTTTGCGCCGTCGATCTGCTCAGCAAAGTAGCTGCTTAATTTAGCCGGGTCCCACGAATGGGATTTCTGCGGGGAAACCCCGTACGGAATGTAGGAGATCTTGGAGCTATGCTTCTTGCCAATGCATCGCCGAAGCTGTTCATTGTCAATGATGATTTTAGAGGCGAGATTAAGTGAAACGGCGAAGTATAGCACGATAAGGCTCCGTTCCACTATGTGGTATTTGGCGCGCTTCCATTCTAATCCGTCTGTGTTAACAATTACTTTCTTCCCTAACAATCGGGGGAAAAGCAAAGACGCTCCGCCGTAAATTCCAAGTACGTAAATGATATCGCAAACCAGCGAATACTTCGCGATGAAGAAACTGTCGTAAAGAAGTTCGAATACTTTTCTTAAGGTGTAGTTCGCGGGCGCTTTGAGCGGAAAGTAGTCAAGTTTCGCACCCATATAGTCGTTCGGGCAATCGCCGTCCTCCTGTTGCTCACAGGTGCAACGAACGCGGTAACCCTTTTGGACAAGGCGGGGCAGTAGGTCCGCGAGCATTCGCTCATACCCCCCATAATTGTCTATGCCTCGCGCACCAACGATTCCGACGGTTTTACGACGCATAGCGATTACCTCGTTCTCGGTTTTGACACTCCATAATCTGAAACTCACTCCGATATAGCTGTTTCGATGTGGCGCGCTGATGCTCTGATATTGCCTCTTAATCGGCGTCTTCTGCGTCGCCTCGTAACGCTCGGATTAGGCGATTCAAAAACCACTTCCTAGACAAGAACGCGCCTATTTTGAGGGCAGCCCACAGTGAAGGCAGACTCTGCACGATCGTGTCGTGCTTTGTAGGTGATCGGGATTTCCGCTACAGTGCACCCTTTGATCACATAGGGCAAACGCATCTGCTTCAAGTCCGAAGCCCTGCGAGGCGAGCTCCGGGCGCCGGATCGAATCGCTCGGAAGCCCCATAAGCCGTTGCAGAAGTCGCTAATCTCGCGCTAAAAAGCAGCCGGGCGAATAGCGTGTGGAGAGTGTTTCCCACGATTTTCAGCCTCGTCATCGCCCCGGTTCAACCTTAGGATTTGTGCCGTGGAATTGGCGCGACGACAGTAACTCACGGTTCAACTCAGCGGCCGTTGCCTGATTCGCGATCACATGATAATTGCCTCTGTCTCGGGGCTCTGAGGGCCTATGAACGTCACGGGGGGTCGAGAGCAGATCCGTGCTTCATGTGAGATAACCGGTTTGTTCTTGGACGACGCAGAGCAGAGTCGGAGGCAAGACCTCGACAACGACTGCACGAGGGCCCTTAGCGCTTCTCGCATCGCAGACTCGAACAACACCAAATGCGCTAATTGGAGTTTCGAGTCTTGAAGCGCTTGCGTTCGTTGGTGCGATACCGTCGTCGAAAGCACGCCATTTGCACGAGACGATGAAATCGTAACCTTTAACTCTCAAGCTACTGCCCACAGATTGTGCAAGTCGCAGGCCGAACGATAAGCAAATACAGCGTTGTGTTGCTCGGGATTATCCTCATCGGCGCATTGCTCAGGGTCTACGATTTAGGCGTGCAAAGCCTCTGGACTGACGAAGCCTTCTCCGTTTGGATTTCTAACATGAGCTTGTCTCAGATAGTGCAAACTGCGGGGGCGATAGACCAGCATCCCCCTTTGTATTATTTCATTCTGCACTACTGGATAACCTTGTTCGGAACTTCAGAGGTTGCGGTGCGGTTGCCATCGGTTCTGTTCGGCGTGCTCGCGATACCCATTATTTATGTGCTGGGCCGTCGGCTCTTTAAAGAGGAAGTGGGGCTGCTGGCTGCGCTCATTCTTGCTCTCTCCGTGTTCAATATTCAATATTCACAAGAGGCGCGAATGTACAGCCTCATGGTCTTGCTGGCCCTCCTCTCGATGTACTTCTTCATACGTTTCGTACAGAGGAACACCGTTGCCGTTTCGGTCGGATACGTCGTTTGCACAACCCTCCTGCTGTATACTCACGTATACGGGGCGTCTGTTGTTATTGCGCAGAACGTCTATCTCCTGACGCTGCTCCTCCTTTCGCGCGAACACGCATTTCGACTGAGACAGTGGATAACGCTGCAAGCGCTGCTTGTGGCATTTTTTGCCCCCTGGATCAGCGTCTTGATCTCGCAGATCTCCGGCGTGGAGGCAGGAGTTCTAACCGGACCCCCCACAATAGGCCAACTCCTCCTGGCACTCCATCTGTATTCCGGAACCACGATGCTAGTGGGACTCTTCTTGGCGCTATCTGTGCTTTCATTGTTCACGTATCGAAAAGTACGCGGCTCAATGGATTGGAAAGCACCCGTGAAAGCCCTTAAGAGCTATGCGTGGGAAGTGAGCGTCACAAAGGATTATAACGCGTTGTACGTTCTGGCAGTGTGGCTGCTTGCCATCAACGTCATACCGTTTGTCATTTCTCTCTTTTCCAGCCCAATTTACTTTGCTAGACACACAATCGCTGCGTCAGTAGCGCTCTACTTAATCGTGGCAAAAGGGATCTCACATATCAACTACAGATATGCTAAGCTTGCTGTCGTCATTGTTGTCGTCGTATTATCCGCAGCGAACCTGCAAACCTACTATACGACGCCCTCTAAGCCCCAAGCGCGGGAAGCTATTGGTTTCGTCAATGAAAACGCAAAAAACGGGGACTTCGTGCTAGTCTCTCCAGGCTATGATCAATTCGTGTATAATTATTCTTACCGGTTCGTTGTCTCTGCCGGTGTCGTGCCGTTTCCTTCGTGCTCAACTGTGCAAGGCCTCGCAAGCAACATCAAAAAACTACAATCGGATATCAACGGCCATAATCGCGTATGGTTTGTAGTAGAAACGCTGCCACTGCTGCAGGGTGGACCCGGGTGGGACCCACAGCTCCTCAATCAGACCATGCAAACCTTTAACGCGTCATATAACGAGACCTATCATAAGAGCTATTACGGCTACGAAGTGTATTTGTTTGAAAAGCAAGCATGAGGAGCCCTGAGCTGTGCTCGAGATTGACATTAAGCGTAGTTAATGAAGATTCAGGGGATCCCTTGGTATTAGGCGGAGCTGTCTTCGCCAAACCTTGGCCGCTCATTCGGCTTGCGATTAACCCAGCGATCTTCTTTGGATGTGCCTGTGTTCGCCTCGGTGACGCCCTTATGTTCCCGCGTTATTGCTTGCACTTCCGAGCGACAAGCACACTGCAATGTGCGTTGCTGCTCATGTAGCTTAGCCCCCCCGTACTAGCACAACCTCAAAAGCTATGTACGCGTTCGAACATGATTCTTCTTTTTGGCTAGGCAATGCTGTTAAGTATCTAAATGATTTCCGGCAAGTCAGAAGTATGCTGTCAGAAGTCACATCTCGCCGCATTTGCTTGACGAAGAACGAGGAGCTACACGTGGTGCGACGAGGTACTTACGCTTCATTCGCTCACCTTCGCAGCTCTGCGCGCGTTTTCAGCAGGCACTTGAGCATCGGCAGGACTGCTTTCGCAACGCTGACCTTACTGTTTGATTTGTCGCTCCACGTAATGGGCACCTCGACGATGGTACACCCTCGCTTATGCGCCTTGGCGATGAGTTCAGCGTCAAATGCAAATCCCTTGCAAGCGACGCTAGGTGCGGTCCACACGCCGCGGCGAAACGCCTTGCATCCGCACTGAAAATCCCGTATGTCGGTGTGGAGCAGCGCGCGTGCGAGGAGACGATAGATTGACCCGGAGATTCGCCTCGACAGCGGTTGCGGGCGGACAATGACGGAGTTGGGGAGGTTTCTCGATCCGACAGCAAGATCTGCTCCGTCGTTTGTCGCAGCTGCGACGCGCATGAAGTCTCTTGGATGGATCGATCCATCCCCATCGATGAATCCGAGCACATCTCCTGTCGCCAGAGCGAGTCCCCTTTCCACCGCGGCGCCCTTGCCGACTAAAGTGCGGCTACTCGTAAGCACGACGTTGTCGTTGCGCGACGCGAATTCCCGCACGATTTCTTGTGTCCCGTCTGTCGACGCGTCTTCAGCGACAATAAGCTGCAAGCCTTCAAACGCGCTGAACGCTTCGAGCAGGTCGCCTATTTCCTCGGCTTCATTGTGCGCTGGAATTACAACGGAGATCATTCTCTTTTCCTACAATGCACGTTCGGGCATAAAAAATAGCACTAATATTTAATTGTTTGTTCCATTTCTGTTTCCGGGAAGGACGGGGTCAAAAAACCTAACACAAACCTCACAAAAAGGATTCTTTAGCAAAACTTTGGATTGCAAGATGTTCAATTTCTTTCGCTAGGTATTTGCGAGCTAGGAGTCGTACGTTGGTGTCCAACAGCCCTTGTCGCTCGTCCACTAAACTTTGATTTTGTGATGTCTCTCCTTCGAATTATGGCGTTATTCCGTTGCTTTAGGCCCAGTCAACATTATCCATTATGACGCGATCAAACAGTTGAAATTCGTATCGCATTAGCCAATCTCGTTATACGATCGTCTCAAACCTAGTTATTGCGAATCAAGTAACTTAAATCTAAGCAAAGCAGTAGCGCATCGATTGCAGCTCAAAGCGGAGCTTTCAGATGACGGACACCCAACGGCCCAACTTCATGTCTGAACCACCGCTTGACTGTTGCCAGCGGCGGCGCGGAGGGCTCCTGGAGTGCCACGCTGTGAAGCGGCGTATGCACAGCGGCGCTATGAACGGTTGCGAATTTCGCAATGCGATGCAGAAACTAAGTTCTGAATCTTATCGTGCATAATCAATAAGTCTATGCTGTGTCAAAACAATGCGTGAAGATCGATGATTCATCGCATGGAAATCGCCGGGCGGTTGACGAAATACAACGTGGCGTTATTAGCAATCAGCGTCCTTGGGCTCTTCCTTAGAATCTATCATTTGGGTAAAGAGAGCTTGTGGGGGGATGAAGTATATTCTTTCGGCGTAGCCAACAACGCGAATGTGTTTGGCATTATAAAAGTAGCGGCCTTGTACGACAATCACCCCCCCTTTTACTATATCATTCTCCATTACGGGGGCATAAAGCTATTTGGCACCTCGGAATTCGCGGTAAGATTTCCCTCGCTCATATTCGGAGTCCTCGCCATACCGATGATCTACCTCCTCGGCCGCCGTCTCTTTAACGAAGAGGTCGGGCTCATAAGCGCTCTCATCCTTGCAATTTCACCGTTCAACGTCGAGTATTCACAAGAGGCACGGATGTACAGCTTGCTCCTCTTTCTAGCGCTCCTTTCGATGTACTTCTTCGTCCGTTTTCTCGAGCGGGACAGTCGCGCTGTTTCAGTCGGCTACGTTCTCTCCACCGCACTCATGCTGTACACCCATAATTTCGGATTATTTGTACTCGTTGCCCAGAACCTATTTGTGGCAGGCCTGCTCCTGCGGTCAAGTCAACATCGGTCACGGCTAAAGCAGTGGATATTGATCCAAGCGATAACTATTATCATTTTTGCGCCGTGGATCAGCGTGTTGTCTCGCCAAGTGAACTCCCAGAGCATTTTCGCCAGTATTTCGTATGCTAATCCGATTACGTTACTTCTTTACCTCGCAGCGGGGCAGCGGGGTACGTATTACCCCAGTGTTGCGTTACTGATACTGTTGCTCGGGTTAGCCGTATTCTCAGTGTTCACCTACCGAAGAGCAGCACAGAAAGCTTTTAGAGGCTACACGTGGGAAGACAGAAAGAATCTTGCGACGGTCTGCCTTCTTTTCGTGTGGTTTTTCAGCGTTTTTGGATTGCCGCTTCTCTTACTCGCCTTAGTTTCGAAAACCATCACCATTGCGAGATACGTGATCGTCGGGTCAGCGCCGCTTTTTCTGCTCGCGGCTAAGGGGATAAGAAACATCAATTACAGCTATGCAAAGCTCGCCGTCATCGCAGGCATTGTTATATTGTCTGGGGCGAACCTGCAGACGTACTACGGTACTACGCGAAACCCGACAACAGCGAATGCAGTCAACTTCGTTAATGAAAACGCTCAAAGCGGAGACTTGGTGCTAGTTTTGCCATACAACCCAAACGATATAGTGTTCCAGTACTACTCATTTCGTCCAGATTTGACGGTGAAGTATTTCCCCGCCAACTTTACTGATTGGCTTGCCCAGACTGTTGACAAAAACATGAAAGAATTAGTAGGTGACACCAACGGGTACACACGGGTATGGATTGTCCATACTGAGTACACCGCTCCGACAGCGCTGAGTACGGCTGTGTTTGACTACTTTGGGAGATCTTATAACTTCGTTTCCGAGAGCTTTCTATACCCCAGCAACCCTGAGGTGTACTTATACGTCCAGCGAGTCTAATTCAGCGTCTAAGCGCTCTGCGAACTGTGAAGTTGCGGCGCAGAGAGACTAAGTTCTGAATCCTCTCGTGCGAGACCAATAAGGCTATATTTTGTCAAAATAAAGCTTGAAGATCGATGATTCGTCGCGCGGAAATTGCCGGGCGGTTGACGAAATACAACGTGGCGTTATTGGCTATTACTATCCTTGCATTCTTACTTCGACTCTTTCATTTGGGCAAAGAGAGCTTGTGGGGGGACGAAGTATTTTCTTTCGAAAGAGCCGCGGTGGGTGTTGAGTGGATTGCACACTTGGCAGCAGTCGGCGACGTGCACCCGCCCCTTTACTATTACATTCTCCATTTCTGGATGAAGCTATTTGGCACCTCGGAATTCGCGTTAAGATTCCCCTCGCTCATATTCGGCGTCCTCGCCATACCGATGATCTATCTCCTCGGCCGCCGTCTCTTTAACGAGGAAGTCGGGCTCATAAGCGCGCTCTTCCTTGCAATTTCACCGTTCAACGTCGAGTACTCTCAAGAGCTACGGATGTACAGCTTGATCCTCTTCCTGGCACTCCTCTCGATGTACTTCTTCGTCCGTTTCCTCGAACAGGACAGTCGCGCTGTTTCAGTCGGCTATGTTCTCTCCACTGCGCTTATGCTTTACGCCGACAGTTTCGGATTATTTGTGCTCGTTGCCCAGAACCTATTTGTGGCAGGCCTGCTCCTGCGATCAAGTCAACGTCGGTCCCTGCTAAAGCAGTGGATACCGATCCAAGCGATAATTGTCATCATTTTTGCTCCGTGGATCAGCGTGTTGTCCCACCAAGCGAGCTCTGCAGAGAGTATCGTCAGTATTTCCTATGCTAATCCGATTACGTTACTGCTTAACCTCGCGGCGGGGAGATTGGGTACTTACTACCCCACCGTTGCATTACTGATACTCTTCCTCGGGTTAGCTGTATTCTCAGTGTTCACCTACCGAAAAGCAGCGAAGAAAGCTTTTAGAGGCTACACGTGGGAAGACAGAAAGAATCTTGCGACGGTCTGCCTTCTTTTCGTGTGGTTTTTCAGCGTTTTTGGATTGCCGCTTCTCTTACTCGCCTTAGTTTCGAAAACCTTCACCATTGCGAGATACGTGATCGTCGCTTCAGCGCCGCTTTTTCTGCTCGCGGCTAAGGGGATAAGAAACATCAATTACAACTATGCAAAGCTCGCGGTTATCGCAGTCATTGTCTTGTTGTCTGCAGCGAACCTGCAGGTATACTACGCTACTACGCAATACGACACGACAGCAGATGCAGTCAACTTCGTCAATGAAAACGCTAAAAGCGGGGACTTGGTGATATGTTTTGGGAACTCACTAGTGTTCCTGTACTACTCATTGAAAATTCGTCCAGATTTGACGGTAGAAGTATTCCCCACTAACTACAGCAAGACTCTTGACGAATACATGAAAGACTTAGCGGCAGACACTAACGGATACACACGAGTATGGGTTGTCCACAGTCTGTACGAACCTCGGGACGCGCTGACCACGGCCTTTTTTGACCACTTTGAGAGATCGTATAACCTTGTTTCGGAGAGCTTACTGCTCCCCAGCAGCCCTGAGGTGTACTTGTACGTCCAGCGAGTCTAATTCAGCGCCTAACAGCTCTGCGAACTGTGAAGTTTGACGTTCGAGACGATCACAGACGTGCACGACGCCTCGCATGTTGGGCATAATGCTGACCCAGAGTGAGAGGCTTGAGATCGCGAGTCTGAGCGCTCCCGGAAAAACGCACGCCCCGTGCACGCAAGGCAATATTATGCGAGCGACGTGCACCGCGATCACCCTGTCGACACTCGCAAGGATGCCGTCGGTTTCTTAACTACGCGTCTTACGGATATGTCCCTTATCCTGGATCGTGCTGACTGCTTTCGCATCGGCTATCCAGTACGTGCCTCGCAAAGCCTTTGTTGCGCCGGAACGCTACTTATTATGCGGGCACACAGGGCTTGCCCGCTCGCTCCTCGATTCGTGGTGGCCATTTTCACCCTACTGCGGTGTCGGCGATGTTGATTATGCATTGTCAAGGCAGCAAGCGTTGTCTCTTCTCTCAAATCGCTTCGCAACCAAAGGCCTCTGCAAGACCCCCAAACCTGTGCACATGTTTATCTTTATTGTGCCGATCACAGCTTAAGCTACAGAATTGGTTGACCTTAAGCACATTTTGAGAGAAGGGAAGTCATCCGTTGTTGGAATCCCCCTAAAAAAAGAAGGAAGCGCGAGCGGAGCCGCGACCCTGGCTGGAGGACCAGCGCCAAACGCGTATGTAGTCTGCAGGAACATCCTTTTTGAAAATGAGGAAGTGAAGCTGCGAAGGGCTTGTTGATGGCTGATCGCTGTTCTCTCTTAAGCGGGCATTCCACTGCGTACCATATTTCATTCATTGTGATGGGCGCTGCCCTCCTCGAGAATCACGACATCAAAGCGACGTGGACACTTTTCCCTTCGGGCCCGGATCTCGTAAATGCCATGCGCGGCAGGCACATCGACCTCGGTTATGTCGAGCTTCGGCCAGACATCATCGGTATTAACAGAGGTATCAGACTCAAGTGTATCGCCGGAGGGCACAACGAGAGGACTGTGATAATTGCACGAGAAGCAAAGTCGCAATCTTTAAGTACTCAAGCCACAGCCCGTAGCTTATCCAAGTCGCAGGCCGAACGATAAGCAAATACAGCGTTTCTTTGCTCGTTATTGTGTTAACGGGGCTAGTTATTAGGCTCTACGATTTAGGCACACAGAGCATCTGGTGCGATGAATGCTCCTCCGTTTGGATTGCTAAGATGCGCTTCTTGCCTCAGGTTGTGCAAGCTACGCGCTGCTTCGAAGCGTCCCCTCCTTTGTATTATCTCGTTCTGCACTACTAGGTACCCTTGTTCGGAACTTCAGAGGTTGCGGTGCGGTCGCTATCGGTTCTGTTCGGCGTGCTCGCGATACCCGTTATTTATGTGCTGGGCCGTCTGCTCTTTAAAGAGGGGGTGGGGTTACTGGTTGCTCTCATTTTGGCTTTTCGGCGTTCAACGTTCAGTATTCGCAAGAGGCGCGAATAGTCCAGGCACGATCCTGTTGAAGTTGTGGTCACCGCCCCATTACAAGTTGCCGCACGTCGTAATACAAACAGATAGGCAATATGTCTCAAAGTACGCTTGGCTTAATAAATCGGCACGACTCTTTGAGATATCATACGGGTGTCGTCCTCGTAGCGGGGTTTCTTCGTCGTAAGGCGATGCAGCCTGCCCCCCATTTGCTTTATCACTGGACGCTACTATCAGTCGGGAAAAGCGGGACGCTTTTCTGCAAGCCCCTAACCCATTCCAAACTCTTTCGATGTTTGATTAGAACGCAGAGAGGCCCGCGATTCGCAATCGTCACAATTGCCTGCGCCGCAAAATGAGATACCGTATCGATCTCAAGTTCATTGAGGATTCTCTCCACGTGGTAGTAATCCTCAATACTCCCTGCACAATTACGCTTTGTTTGTCCGCTCCGGACAAGAAAACGTTAGATTTCGGTACGAAATCCCTGACTAATGCGATCGCATAAGCGCTGTGTTCGATAAGCTACTTGACAAGCCACGATCCAAGGAGTCCTGAACACCCTGTTACGAAAACATTTCTGTCTTTTGCAAAAGTCATTTGTCACGGGACACTCACCTCGAAGAATGAAACGTGGGCTAGGCTACGTATCGTTTGCTTTGAAACTCCAATACTTGTTGCCGGTAAAACTAATGACCAACACCAAAGGAGCCAACAAAACTTGTGCCAGCCGTGGTTCGAGTTTCAAAAAATCGACGCATAGTATAAGGGCGCCGGCGTTAACTGTAAAGGCAATAACGTAGACGGCATTGAATTTTATAAATTCTACTCTCGATATTCGATGGCGAAAAACCCAGTTGTGATTCCAAACGTAGCTGTTTGTCACGCTCAAGATATAAGCAAATCCCAAAGCGATCAAATACTGAACATAGCTCACTAAAATAAAAAATGAACCGTAGCCAATGACAGTATTCAAAACGCCAACGAAGCTGTACTTAATAAACTGATTGATTGACGATTTTTTGTCGTCAGCGAGATAGCGTGTCATTTTGCGAAAGAAAAAGCGTTTCGGCCTCAAATTGCATTGCATATTTATATTATCATTATTTCTCATTATTTTGAATTTTAGATTCAATTATGACATTCTAACGTGGCCAACGAATACGGAAGGCGCATCAAATCTCTCTCTATTGTCAAGTCGACATTTGTAAAATGACGGAGAGCTAACTCTCGATATTCTTCGGGAGTGCGAATGAACATTCCACCGTCCCTCGATTGCAAAAACGTTTCCAACCAAGGTTGACGGTCGGTGCGACAATTATCGCAGGTTATCAACCTGCCTGCAGGTCTCAAAGCCATTCGTGCAATATTAAAAAGCTGTCCTGCTTCGTTGTCGTTGAGGTGATGCAGCACTGTCATTGCAATTGTGATGTCATATGTGTTACGCTCAAAATCACTTACGGAATATGTGCTTACCGAACTGCAAATGAAGGTTCCCTTTTTACCGAATTTTTGTTTGGCTCGATCTATGTAGTTTTGATTGATATCAAATCCAACATAATTAACGTCTGGAAGGAATTGAATGATATCGCCTGGTCCACAACCAATATCTAGTATTTTATTACCGTTTTGTGGCCTGACGTATTGTTTAACAATGCAACGGCGAGCATTTTGTGCACCTGTTAGCGCTTGCGAAAGACTGTATATCCTTGCTTTACGAAACACTCGCGCTAACATGGTCATCAATTGGCAACTACGGCAACTGCACAAAGGTGTTTTATTTACTTAAAACGCAATTTATGTATCAACCCACTCTAAATAAATATCACGATTAGGATTCTAAACAAGTGTTCCTCCAAAGTCGCTGCCACACGCAACTGTAGCATCCGCAAGGAACAGATTGAGTTTTAAAAGAGCAGTGTGGGTCTGAAAGGCCCCTCTCCTTTTTTGCCACAGTCTTCCAGGCAACAGCCGGATTCTTCACAAAGCCAGCGTCGCAAGATGTATCCAGTTTTTCGCTTTGTCTCTTTTTACGAATCCGTTTTTTATCTCGCTCGTAGCCCTCCTGTTCCAAACACTCGTATTGATGTAAGCGCTCAAGCACTAGCCTGCAGCTCTTTTTAAGCGATTTAGCTTTCGACGTCTCTTACTTTTGTTGAGCGACAAGTGTGGTCAGTAGAAGAATATTACCAGACTTTCCACGGCGGGGCAGACGTTCTCCAGATATTGTTGACGTACTCCAGTTCTCTGTAGGTGTCGACGTACTGTCAAAAACGTCGTGCTCATAGGCTCGTTTGACTGCTTTTTTTGTAACGCCAACGAATGAACATAACTGGTTGTTGGGCCCCCTTACTCAAGGGATTGCCGGAAAACCCATCAAGGGCAGAAAAATAAGTCATCGGCCTTTGGCCGAGTTTGTGACTTTACGCGGTTTTTTATATCGGCGGCTCCATCGGGCTCCACAGGCACATTGCATTCACGTTGTCTTTAATCGATCGTCCCCGGCAGATAAGCCTTATTGTTAGCACAACAAGCAGAGCGGTTCGGTCATTACGTTTCCGCTGAAGATTCGCTCGATTACAGCGTAGATAGCAAAAGCGGCTTAGCTTAAGTTTTTTGCGCGAGCGTGAAGATTGTGAAGCGAAAGTTTGTGAATTGTCTTATGATTGAAAAGTCGTGCTTTTCTAGCAGCTCACGTATCTTTCGGGGGCTGTAGTGATTGACGTGGCCACACCGTTGCTGGTAGTATTCATCGCCAAAAACCCAGCCCTGCAAGGAGCAGTGCAGCCAAAATAACGGCCTCCACGCGCTGAAAACAGTATCATACGGAACCGTCACCACGAGCTTGCCATTTTTTTTAACTATCCTCTTAATTTCGTCAAGTGCCTTATCAGGGTCAGAAATGTGCTCGATTATCTCTGCGGCGACAGCAATGTCAGCATACTCGCTCGGTAACCCGATCTGCTTTATGTCGCAGATAACCGTGCTACTTAAGCGTCCCTCCTTGAAAGCGTGTTCAACAAGGTTTTGGGCAACGTCAACGCCCACAACGGGAAGCTTGTCTTCGTTCCACAGGCAATTGCCGCACCCAGCGTCGACGATAATGTCGCCGCGTGTGTAGTTTTCAGTGACGAGCTCATACACCGCATGTTGCCGAAACCGATGAAACCACGCTCTGACCGGGTTAGAGGATTGAGTCAGCCTATGATAAAAATCCTTTTGGCGTTTCTCGTAGAATTCTTTGCCGTTCATAGCGTAACCTGCATATGTCACAATTTGTTTCGCCAGAGCTCATTTAGCCTGTGAACAAGCAAGAAACTACCTTTCTTGAACGCACAAGTTTAGTCGTTTTAACCTTAGTTAAAGCTTAGAAAGAACCTCGCACTCGATTTTTCCGCAAGAAAGGATTGCCTCACTACACTGATGTAAATGTTTGCATTTGGTTTTAAGCATTTGTTGCGTGAAGTTTGGTAGGCCCGGCTCTCGCAAATCCTGTATCAAAAAAGAATTCTATCAAAGCAGTTTACTTAAATGAAGTTGTTCGTTTTTTTAGCTTCAAATTGTTACTGAGGCGCTGCCTAAAAAAACAGTTGCTTTCAGCCTGCACACGGTTGACTGCGCGGGACGGCGCATACGCGTAGCAGTGTACTACCCAGAGCGGGCGCGTGGTGACGGCGTTACATACTGCCGCCTTCCAGCCCTTCCTTCCAGATCACCCGCTGTTATACTCCCTCTGATAGAGGGCGGCGTCGGCGCCGCGCACAAAGACGTCGATCTTACCACTAGTTGATGACGCCGCCGCGGGTGACGAGGTGAGGACCCCGCCGAGGGATTCCCAGCCGGACCACCCTCCGCTGGCATACCCTTGATGCCACAGGGCGAGG
>Ga0208321_1000219_pt1 | contig 53590 bp, 43 predicted proteins | sample June2015DPH_4_15_FD_184692 | JGI IMG/M metagenome (GOLD analysis project Ga0208321, IMG submission 184692) | Peatland microbial communities from SPRUCE experiment site at the Marcell Experimental Forest, Minnesota, USA - June2015DPH_4_150... | ecosystem: Environmental > Terrestrial > Soil >... | reverse complement strand
CCAGTTCAGATTGTCGTCTGCAACTCGACGGCATGAAGCTGGAATCGCTAGTAATGGCGCATCAGCTACGGCGCCGTGAATACGTTCCCAGGCCTTGTACACACCGCCCGTCACATCATGAAAGCCGTTTGTACCCGAAGTCGCCCCCTAAAAGGTGCCGAAGGTATGGATGGTGATTGGGATGAAGTCGTAACAAGGTAGCCGTAGGGGAACCTGCGGCTGGATCACCTCCTTTCTAAGGAGAAACCACGGCCCCGCTCTTTCCAGTTTCTGAAACAAGTTTGGATTCCCGGTAGTTAATCTGGCGGGAAACTTCAAAAAGATTTCGGAGATTAGAAAGAGCGGGGTTACGAGGTCGACCGATGGATTTGAAATTTGAAGTTTAAATTTCAAATTCTCGGAGGCTCGACCTTATCGCACAATTCAGTTTTCCAATGAGCAATGACGCTCTTTGGCAAGTGGAAGAGATCGAACGCGACCGAGTGCGGAATTCGGAGTTCGGATTGCGGAGTTGGGAAATTCCGCATTTCGCATTCATCACTCCGCACTAGAATGTGGGGCTGTAGCTCAGTTGGTAGAGCGGTAGCTTTGCAAGCTATAGGTCAGGAGTTCGAGTCTCCTCAGCTCCACCAGCCTTCGCTCGCTGGAGCGAGCTACGGCTGGCAAGCCAGCGCGGGCCTGCCCGCCATAACGCGGGGCGCGACGGCGGGCGTGTAGCTCAGTTGGTTAGAGCATGCGCTTGATAAGCGCAGGGTCACTGGTTCGAATCCAGTCACGCCCACCATTTTTGCTCTGCGAAAAATGCCGCGCCGAAGTCCTGCAGAGCGGGATGAAGGCGGGCTGGTGGCTGAAACAGATTCGAGTCACGCCCCGGCAAGCCACTTGCATGACAATTTACCGGGAATAATTGTCCAGGGTTGCATCTCTGGGTGAATAAGACCGGTGGTGTTCTTTGACAACTGCACATAGGTAAATTACAGGGCAAATACAGTTCGTTGAGTTCCTATTAACTCCGCTTTGCGGAGTTATAGGGAAACTTTTGTGATCAAGCTACTAAGGGCTTATGGTGAATGCCTTGGTGCCAAGAGGCGATGAAGGACGTAGCAAGTTGCGATAAGCCACGGGGAGCCGCAAGCAGGCTTTGATCCGTGGATTTCCGAATGGGACAACCCAGCCAGCTTCATAACTGGTTATCATTGGATGAATTCATAGTCCAATGAGGCGAAACGGGGTGAAGTGAAACATCTCAGTAACCCCAGGAAAAGAAAACGAAGCGATTCCGTCAGTAGTGGCGAGCGAAAGCGGAACAGTCTAAACCGGGAGGACTTGTCTTCCCGGGGTTGAGGGACCTTAATGTGACAGGCCGAGAGTTAGCAGAATCTTCTGGAAAGTCGAGCCATAGACCGTGACAGCCGGGTAAGCGAAAACTCAAAGCCGTCTAGAGGTATCCCAAGTAGCACGGTGCACGTGAAACTCTGTGTGAATCCGTCCGGACCACCGGATAAGACTAAATACTCCTTGGCAACCGATAGTGAACTAGTACCGCGAGGGAAAGGCGAAAAGAACCGCTGTTAGCGGAGTGAAATAGAACCTGAAACCATATGCCTACAATGTGTAGGAGCCATGCCGTAAGGTGTGGTGACTGCTTGCCTTTTGCATAATGAGTCTGCGAGTTATTATCAGTGGCCAGCCTAAATTGCTTTGCAATGGAGGCGAAGGGAAACCGAGTGCCAACAGCGCGACCAGTCGCTGGTAATAGACCCGAAGCGGAGGTGATCTACTCTTGAGCAGGTTGAAGCTGCAGTAATATGCAGTGAAGGACCGAACTCGTAGATGTTGAAAAATCTTGAGATGACTTGAGAGTAGGAGCGAAAGACTAATCAAACCCCGTGATAGCTGGTTCTCTCCGAAATCGCTTGAGGGCGAGTGTTCTGGAAGTACCCGGCGGAGGTAGAGCACTGAATGGCTTAGAGTCCCCACCAGGATATCAAAACCAATCAAACTCCGAATACCGTCGGTCCCAATATCAGAGCGATCAGGCAGTGGGCGATAAGGTTCATTGCCGAGAGGGCAACAGCCCAGACCATCAGCTAAGGTGCCTAAATGTGATTAAGTGGAAAGGATGTGACTTTGCTTAGACAGTGAGGATGTTGGCTTAGAGGCAGCCATCATTTAAACAGTGCGTAATAGCTGACTCATCGAGCGAGGTCGCGCCGAAAATGATTGGCGATTAAATCACATACCGAAGCTATGGATTGATTCCCGGTTCGCCGGGATTCAGTGGTAGGAGAGCGTAATCAATGCGGCGAAGCCGGACGGAAACGGACGGTGGAGCGTTGATTAGTGAGAATGCAGACACGAGTAGCGATAAACCAGATGAGAATTCTGGTCGCCGTAAACCCAAGGTTTCCTGGGCCAGGTTCGTCCTCCCAGGGTTAGCCGGGAGCTAAGCTGAGGCCGTAAGGCGTAAGCGATGCACAGCAGGTTAAATATTCCTGCGCCCGCCGGGATTAAGGCTGCGAATGACGCATGGAGAGACATCGACTAGGCAATCGAATGCTGAGCTTAGGCTTCGGCCAAAGCACATCGGTGGGTCTCTGTGCCGAGAAAAGTTTGCAGTCGTTTCCCCGACGGCCCGTACCGCAAACCGACACAGGTGGGTGAGTGTAAACGCACTCAGGCGCGCGAGAGAAACCTCTCTAAGGAACTCGGCACATTAGCCTCGTAACTTCGGGAAAAGAGGTGCCTGAAACCGTAGCAGCAATGTTGCGGCGTAAGGTCTCAGTAAATTGCGTTTAGCGACTGTTTAACAAAAACACAGCTCTCTGCAAAGTCGTGAAGACGACGTATAGGGAGTGACAAGTGACCAATGCGGAAAGATTAAGAGATTTTGTTAGTCCCGCGCAAGCGGGACGAAGCTCGGTCTTTAAGTCCCCGTGAATGTCGGCCGTAACTATAACGGTCCTAAGGTAGCGAAATTCCTTGTCGGGTAAGTTCCGACCTGCACGAATCTTGTAACGACTGAACGACTGTCTCGGAGAGGATCTCGGCGAAACTGTAACGGCGGTGAAGATGCCGCCTGCCCGCAGTAGGACGGAAAGACCCTATGCACCTTTACTGTAAGCTCGTATTGTGTTCTGGTTCGTGATGCGTAGCGTAGGTGGGAGACTTTGAAGCGGGGGCCTCGGTTCCCGTGGAGTCGCAATGTGAAACACCACTCTTTGCTAATTAGGATTCTAACCCCATGCTGTTAGCCAGCTGGGGGACAGTGCGTGCGGGTCAGTTTGACTGGGGCGGTTTCCTCCCAAAGAGTAACGGAGGAGCGCGAAGCTTGGCTCAGTACGGTTGGCAACCGTACGCTGAGGGTATGGCTAGAAGCCAGGTTAACTGTGAGACCTACAAGTCGAGCAGGTGCGAAAGCAGGCCCAAATGATCCGACGGTTTAATGTGGAATTGCCGTCGCTCATCGGACAAAAGGTACGCTAGGGATAACAGGCTGATCGGATCCAAGAGTTCACATCGACGATCCGGTTTGGCACCTCGATGTCGGCTCATCGCATCCTGGGGCTGGAGAAGGTCCCAAGGGTCCGGCTGTTCGCCGGTTAAAGCGGTACGCGAGCTGGGTTCAGAACGTCGTGAGACAGTTCGGTCCTTATCCACTGTGGGCGCAGGAGACTTGAGGGGTTCCAACCTTAGTACGAGAGGACCGGGTTGGACGCACTTCTGGTGTGGCAATTGTCGCGTCAGCGGCATCGTTGCGTAGCCATGTGCGGAAGAGATAAGCGCTGAAAGCATCTAAGTGCCAAGCTCATCCCAAGATAATGTCTCCCGGGGCGCAAGCCCCCTAAAGACCACGGGCAGACCACCCGTTTGATAGGCCAGAGGTGTAAGCGTTGTAAGACGTTTAGCCGACTGGTACTAATCGGTCGTGCGGCTTGATCGCTTTTTCCACCTTAAAATGGAAAGCGATTTAAAACTCACGAAAAGTAATTGCTCGGCAATCCTGTGTGCAGTTTTCAGAGAACATCAGGCGGTGACAAGTGACGTGTGACACGTGACAAGTTGCCGCGGAAGTTTGTTCTTTTACATTTGGTGCGCTGGCTGGTGGCTTTTCACGTCACCCGTCACCCGTCACTTCTTGGTGGCCATAAAGCTGTGGCCCGACCCGATCCCATTCCGAACTCGGCCGTCAAACACAGTCTTGCCGATGGTAGTAGTCCTATAGGTTCTGCGAGAGTAGGTAGCCGCCAGTTTTTCAATAAAAACCCGGAGAATTTTCTCCGGGTTTTTTGTTTTCCTTTGAAACTTAACCTGGCGGCAGACGCAACGTCGTGTCGAGCGGCTGGACATCCGCCAGTTCTTTTCCGGGCGTGCCGCCGCCCAGTTTGATCAGTTTTTCACCAGATGGTTGAACGCGCGACTCGTAACTGCCGACCGCTTGATTAAAAGCCTTGTTGGCTGTGTCCAGTCCATCCCGGATTTTTTTCAAATGCTCCGTAAACGTGGTTACACGCGAATAAAGCTCCTGTGCCGCCTCCGCAATCTCTCGCGCATTCTCAGTTTGCGCGTGTTGCTGCCAGATGAAATTGATCGTTCGTAGCACGGCGATGAATGATGCGGGCGTTGCAAGATAAACCCGTTTACCTTCAGCCCACACGATCAGTTCCGGATCACCTTCGAGCGCTGTGCTGAACAACGATTCCGCCGGCAGGAACAGCACCACGTGGTCAAGCGCGTTTGGAAATTGCTTTGGATAATCCCGCTCGGCCAGACCTTTGATCGTCGTTCTCAGTTTCGCTGCGTGAGATGCCAACAGATCCGCGCGCTTCGCCGGGTCGGCCACGTCCGCTGCGCCCAGAAAATCCAAGTCCGGCACTTTCGAGTCCACGATGATGACTCGGTCGCCGGGCAGTCGCACAACTAGGTCTGGCCGATTCTCTCCCTCTTGCGTCTGCTCGGTGAAATCGCAATGCGCGCTCATGCCTGCGGCCTCAACGACGCGCCGCAGTGTTTCCTCACCCCAACGTCCGCGCGCCTGATTGGACTTGAGCACCATTCGAAACTGCTGCGTCTCCTGCGCGAGCGACTGGCTGGACTGCGCCAGTGTTTCGAGTTGTTTCTTCACTTCGCCCAGCGCGCCGGACTGTGTCGTTTCGCTTTGCTGCAACCGCTTTTGGTACGACTCCAATTGTTGCTTGAGCGGCTCGACCAACCCTTTGATGGCCTCCTGCCGTTGGGCCAAATCGCCTTTGGCTGTTTCCTGAAGTTTTCCAAAGGCCTGTTCCGCCAGTCGCAAAAAATCCGGCGCGCTCTGTTTAAGCGCGTCGGCGCTCAAAGCTTTGAAGGTATCGCGCAAGTCGGCCAGCGCCTTTTCCTGCAACGCGCGCTGCTCGGCGACCAGTCTTCCCGCCGCGGCGCAGCTGGCCTCGGCGGCGGCGCGCGTGTTGGTTGCCTCGGTTAACTGGCCGCGCAGCTCCGTTAACTGTGAGTCCCGTTGTTCAAGCTGGTTGCGGAGTTCTTTTTCCAGCCGGGCGTCCGGTCCGCCGCCGCCGCGCGCGCGCCCAATCAGCCAGCCGACGATAAAGCCGACCGCTGCCGCGATGGCAAGTTGGATCCCAACAGGCATATTCATCTACGATTTGCGATTTACGATTGACGATTTGCCCGCCGCTGGGTGGGGCGAGCAGCTTGTCCCGCCCTGCGGCGATCCTCGCGAGCCGGATTGTAAGACCAGATTCATGAGGCGCAACGCAGTTTGTTGAACAACGCCCGCTGATAATCAGGCACGAAAAATCGTTTGCCCTTTTGGGCAACTTTATGTCCTTCGGCGCCCAATCGTCTGGCCATGCCTTCGACGCCACCGGGATATTTCGGATTCACTTCGCCTCCGGTCTTAAGTGTGCGCCAAAACGGCGTGATACGCTTTGCGCCCTCCATTTCGGCTTCGGCGGCAGCGTGCGCGGCAATCCAGGAAAAAATCCCGGTCGTAATCGGGCAGGCAAAATTCACCTTGTGCCTCGCCGCCAGCGCGGCGCGCAGTTCATTGATCGTGACGACGCGGCCCTTGGGCACCTGTTTCATCAGCGCATCCACTTCGAGTGGCGCGGGAATGACGAACGTGCCCGTGCCCCAGCGTTTGGTCATTTTGCCGGTGACTTTGCCAATCCTGGGCAGACCTTTGTTGTCCGCCAGTTTTTCGCGCCAGGACTTTTTCATAATCGCTTCTCGGTTTCGAAGGTAGGGTGCGCTCTCCGAGCGCGCCGCGGCGCGATGAGGACATCGCGCCCTACCATTAAAAATGAGCCACGACCTCAATTTCCACGTTCGCGCCCTTGGGCAATGCGGCAACCTGAACGGTCGAGCGCGCCGGGAAATCGTTCGTGAAATATTTCGCATAGACTTCGTTCATCCCGGCGAAATCGGCAAGGTCGGTCAGGAACACCGTGCTCTTGACCACGTTGGCGAACGTCAATTTTTGGTCGTCCAGAATTGCTTTGACGTTTTGCAGGACGCGTTCGGTTTGAACTTTGATGTCGCTGGCAACCAGATTGCCATTCTTCGGGTCAATGGGAATCTGACCGGCGCAGAACATCAGGTCGCCGACGCGGACGGCGTGGCTGTAAGGGCCGATCGCGGCCGGTGATTTCGCGGGTTTGATGATGGTTTTGGTCGCCATAAAATGCCGCGCAAGGTCTAACGGCTTTGAGCGCGCGGGTCAAGGAAAGGCATCGGAAGGTAGTGGGTCGCTTGAGCAATTGGTGGGGCGAGACTACTGGCGAGCCGATTTTTAACAGCAAATCCCATTAATCCCGGCTCGCGGGGACGCTCGCCCCACCAAATTAACCCACTACCCGCTTTGCTTTTCATTCGCACGTCGCCCGCGCGGGTGTTATGCTGCGCGCCAAATTAATGTCTGTTCACCACCACAAAGAAACCGGCGGAGCAAAAGAAAACCATTCGCTAGCCGCGCAGTTGAAGGCGGCCGCCGGGATTCTCGAAAAAGCGGTGGCGAACCGCGCGTTGCTCGCCGGGCTTCCGGAGAAGGAACGAATGCGTTTGCTCAAGGCGGCGGGTGAAATTTACTGCCCGGACGTGACCGCGCGGCGGCGATTCGTGAAAGCCACGGTGCGCCAGCGCAAGGCGGAGAAAATTCAGCGGGACCAGTCCAGGCTCAATAAAACCGGGATTCGGAAGCTGCGCCGGGAAAAAATCTTCACCACGCCGAACCTGGTTCCGCCGGTCGGATTCCAGCAGCAGGAGATTGAAGGCGACCCGGAGTTCCGTGAAGTTGTCGAGCCGCAGAATTGCTACATCTGCAAGCAGGACTACACGACGATTCATCATTTCTACGACCAGCTTTGCCCGGCGTGCGGGGAATTAAATTTCCGCAAGCGCACCGAGTCGGCGGATTTGCGCGGGCGCGTGGCGCTCCTGACCGGCGGGCGCGTGAAGATTGGTTATCAGGCGGGCATCAAGTTGCTGCGCGCCGGGGCGCAACTCATCGTCAGCACCCGCTTCCCGCGCGACGCGGCGACCCGTTATGCGGCCGAGCCGGATTTTAAGGAGTGGGGGCATCGGCTGGAAATATTTGGACTCGATTTGCGCCACACGCCGAGCGTGGAGGCCTTTTGCCGGCATCTGCTCGCGACGCGGCCGCGGCTGGATTTCATCATCAACAACGCGTGCCAGACGGTGCGGCGTCCGCCGGATTTTTATCAGCACATGATGGAGCGCGAAAACGGGTCATTGCATGACCTGCCACCGGAGGCTCGTCGGTTGCTGGGAGCTTACGAGGGTTTGCGCGGCTATCATCTGCTGCCGGAAGGTGAGACGGCTCGCGGGGACGCTTCCACCCTCCGTAGCAGCGCTACTGCGGAGGACGGGCGCCCCACCAATTTAATGGCGGGCATTTCGCAGGTCGCGGGGTTGACGCACGCGGCGGCGTTGTCGCAGGTGCCGTTGTTGCCGGACGAACTCGCCGCGCAGAAGGATTTGTTTCCCGAAGGCCGGCTCGACCAGGATCTCCAACAGGTTGACCTGCGCGAGCGCAATTCGTGGCGGTTGCTCCTGGCCGAGGTGCCGTCGGTCGAACTGCTTGAAGTGCAACTCGTGAACGCCATCGCGCCGTTCATTTTGAATGCGCGGCTGAAGCCATTGATGTTGCGCACGCCGGAGCGCGACAAGCACATCGTGAACGTGTCGGCGGTGGAGGGGCAATTTTACCGGAAGTTCAAGACGACGCGGCATCCGCATACGAACATGGCGAAGGCCGCGTTGAACATGATGACCCGCACGTCGGCCACGGATTATCACGCGGACGGCATTCACATGAACAGCGTGGACACGGGCTGGGTGACGGACGAGGACCCGGTGCCGATTGCGGCGCGCAAGGTGAATGAACACCGGTTTCATCCGCCGCTGGACATCGTGGACGGCGCGGCGCGCATCGTTGACCCGATCATCGCGGGCTTCAACACCGGCGAACACGTCTGGGGAAAATTCCTGAAGGACTACCGCGAGACGGATTGGTGAAACAGAGTGCGCCGTCCCGGGCGCGCTCCACCGATTTAGGCTGTTGCATAGATACAATGTTCCATTGCGCCAGGCAGGCAGAATCCTGAACAAGCAGCATAGTATATTTAGCAGCGGATGCGTTTTCATTCGGCTTGATCTGGTTTGATTTGGTTTGATTCAGTTTGATCCGGTTTGACCGGATTCGACTCAGTCCCGTCAGTTGCCGCTTCATCCGGCGCTTTAGGTTCGCGGCCGAAGATTTCACGAATCCGGCGTTCACGCTCCTCTGGACTCAACCAATCTTGGCAAATCCAATCACGCACCTCCGGGTTTTTCACCCAGCGCTTGAAATGTTCCACCACTTCTTCTTCCGTTTTTTCCCGTTCGCGTTCCAGCCGTTCCCGCTCCATGTTCAGACGGGCGCCGCTGTGGTCGCCCCGGCGCAATTCGACAATGTCCTGGCACAGACCGCGCAACACGCGCAGCTTGCGGCGAAATTCCTCCGTAATTTCCCCATTCCAGCCCGCCAGCGCAGCGGCGTAGCGGGCGGCCAGCACAGTGGCCAGATGATCTGTCAACCTACCGTCAGTCGCTTCCGTCAATTCCTTGGCATCTGCCACCAGTTCGCGCGCCTGTGACAGCGTTTCCTGCCGCGCGAGCCAGTCGCGGTATCCGCCGGCTTTCCATTCGGAAAGATTTTGTTCGCTGATGTTGCGCCCGCCAAACTCAGTGGCCAACACCCGCTGGGTGTCCGGCAAATCGTTAAGCCAGGCCACCAGCCGAACGCCCGGTTCGCCGTTTTGCAACCGGCGGTTCAATTCACTCCGAATCTCGTGCGCCAACCGGGCAATTTTTCCGTTGCGGGTCATGATGCTTGTTGTGGAAATTTGATTCTTCCGGATTTCTGCAGCGCATCCACGTCGGCAAACATGGCTAGGCGCATCAACCGGATTTTTTCGGCATTGGAAAAGCCCGAATTTTGCTCCAACGATTCATCCAACCGTTGAAACGCCTGACGATAGGCAAGATTGCGAACATTCAAATGCGGATGCTTTTGATGACCGTTCATAACAGGTGCAATTCCCTCTCGATTTTTCTCCACGTTGTTTTGGTAATGCCTTTTCGCTTTGGCGGCCACAGTTTCCTATTGATTTCCGGACGTTTCGTCCACTTCCAGAACTCGGAAAGTTTGGCGCGCTCGACACATTTTCGCTCAAAAGCCAGCCGTTCCCTGTCCAGTTGCAGCCGTGCTGCCGAATGTTCGCCACGCCGCAACGTCGCCCAATCCTGTACGAATACGCGCAATATTTCCCAGCGCCTGGCACCATCCGTCCCGGACAATTTTTCCCGCGCCGCCAGCAGGTATTGCGGAGCCAGCCAGCCGGCCACGGCGTCGGTGATGGAACCACCCACGGCGCGTTTCAAATCAGCCGCTTCCGCCACCATGCCCAGCAGCAGTGATTTGGTCTCGGCCAAATTGGAATTGGGAGCGTTCACCGATATTTGCCGCGAATGTGGCGATTGTAATACGCGCCCATGGACGAGGCTTGCATGAATTCAACATAAACGGAATAAGGCACGCCGGGATGGCTATAAATGGTATCGCTGGTGTGGAATAGCACGAACAACGTGTGGCCGTCGTAGCCCACCGCGCGGATGGCCGAGGAATTGACGAGAATCAATGTCATGCCAAAAAATAGGCGCGACATCGCGTTTCGTCTTCTTAACAGAAGCGACTTTTTATTAAGAAGATTCCGGACTCTTTGGACACAGCTTCAACGCAACTTCCCAACCGTGTGGTTTTCCATCGGGACTGCTGCGACCTGGTGAACCGGATTTGCGCAAGCCCAAGACATTGTGGCAATAAGTGGATAATTCCTGTTCGCTCTCCAACGGATAGCGATGAGGCGCTGGCAAAATCATCCGCACCACCGCCAGCAAATCCCGATAAGTCCAGTTTTGTCGTTTGAGCAATGGCCAGATGGAGATGATCACCGTATCCAAATCAGGATAGTTCCAAATCCGCTCGTTCTCCGAAGCCATGGCCTTGCCCAGCGTTGGCCATTTGGGCGATTCCTTGAAACGTTCGGCGGCTTCACCATGATGCCATTGCCACCAAGTTTTGCTGAAATCGTTCATACACGCAAAATTCCGCTGATTGATGCCCAAGGCCGCCAATTCCCGTTTCTCGGGGTCAGGATCGAATTTGACGGGCTGCAAATGCCAGCCGGCATGAGTTTGATAATGAATCAATGCGTCAATCCAATCGCACCAGCGCTCGACACTTCGCCGCGCCAACCGCACCGCTTCCGCCGGCCGTTTCAACACCTCTATGGTCTTCGGACCGATGTAGTCACTGAAACATTCATGCTCATAAGAAAGTGGAGTGATTGACCGCAGCAGGATATGCGCTTGAACATCATCATATTCTGCGAACCGATATAGGCTTTGCAATACATGATGAAAATCCTCGTCTTTGGCATGGCCGAAAAGTTGTAGGAAACCACGCCAAGCCTGCCCCGTTTGCATCGCCCGGTCTTTGGCATTTTTCTCCTCGGCATATTCCGCCGCCGCTTCCAAAACGACTTGGCCCAGCCAAGCCTCGATCATGAATGCGGAAAGATAGAACGGATCGCGCTCGCGCACGCATACTGCCTTTGCATCCGCGATGGACTTCATAAACGGCAAAGGGCCGCGAATCTTCCTTGATTCAGCATCTTCTTTGTTCATGCCGGTTTGATGCAGTCTGGTGAATCGTTCCGGGCGTTGTTTACCAGTTTTGAGACGCGGTACGGCGTTGCTCCACATACATACCGGCTCTGGCTCGTCGGGTCTCTGTCTTCGGAATCTTCAACGCGCGGCATCTGATAAAGGGGTTTTCCGAAAGGTAATGATATTCTGATGATGGTGGTTGATTTTGTAGGCGTATGGGTATCCGAACGGAAAGAGCGGTTTGACGGGTTGGAATAGCACCGTTGTGCCGGCGTATTCGAAGCCAATGTCTTGCATCAGGCGCACTATGTCAGACTGGACGCAGACCTCAACCTTGTTTACGGTGAAGTCACTTATGATTATTGTACAGTACTTACCGTGCCGGAGCACTTGATGTGCTCCGCGCATTATCTGCTTCAAAGAATGGATGAAATCTTCGTAGTCGTCGAAATTGCCCAAATCGTTTGGAAAGTCGCTGTAAACTTCAACTCCTGACCGGGCTGCCATTCGGTATTTTTTGCCGCTCCAATGACGTAGGCCTTTGCCGTCGTTCCTCAGAATATTGTGGTACGGCGGAGATGTGACAATGTAATCGACTTGCCCAACCGTACAAATTTTGTCCTTAGCGTCACCTACCACAAACTTGTAATTCGTTAAACCATGTTCTGCCAGACGCTTGCGGGTGAGTTCCTGAAATCTTGGATTTAGGTCAATCCCGATTGCATTACGACCGAGTTTCAAAGCTGCCAAGATCGCTGTTCCACTCCCAACAAACGGGTCTAAAATGGTCATTCCTCTCTTTGTGAATAAGCTTATTAGCTTCTGAACGTCGCGAACCATGAAAGGAGCAGGATGGGAATACGCCGTCTTGTCGTCGACAGATGGCTCGGTTTCCCAGTAGCTCCTAGTCAGCAAAAGCCAATCTTTACCTGTCAAATCGTTCAGCTTGTTGCGCGGGTCAAGGCGGCCCGGCTTGCCCTCCTCCGATAGAGGTTTACGTGGCTTCTTTCTCTTAGTGATCTCCGTTTTCTGTCTGATCATGACAATCCTTTAGAAATTCTGAGCAATTCATCAAGCGTTGGGGCGGAAAACCCGGCAAGATTCTCAATTGCGGCGTAGCAGACATATCTCCAATTCTGTTTCGCAAAGGTCGAAGTGAACAAGGGATCGATTATCGACTTGAGTTCGCGCTCCCGGCTATCGGGAATGACCATTATCTTCGGAAGCGAGTCCTCAAGATTGGATGCACGTTGCAGGGCAGAAGTGAAGTTGGTTATGTTTTCAACCTCAAATGCGCATAAGACCCGCTTCATATCGTCGGACAGCCAGAGTGAATCTATCATCTCGATGCGTTCGATCTGTTCTGGGCTGTAACCTGAGAGTGAGGCCAGACTTTGGCAAGAAGCGATGTCCCGCAGGATTGCACCATCTTTACACTTCTCGGGCTGCTCGCGTTTGTCAATGTACGTTTTCTGTTTCGCGCGTTCGCCAATCCGAAGAAGTGCTCTGAGGATTTCAGTATGCTCCGTGCTCTTGTCTGCTGCTGTATCCTTGATCTTCCACCGGCCTGCGGACCGGAAAGCATACTTTTCAAGCAGAGAACGAACTGCACGGATGTCAGGAGTAAGTCCATTAGGGTACTCTCGAAAAAGTTCCGCAATCACATCATCCAAACGGACGGACACCTTGCGTCGAAGGAGCGAAACGATAGTCTCTTCCACTCTATCGTTGAGAGGAAGGTCGGGGTGGCTAATATGGCTGGCCGGTTCATTGAACCACCATATGTCTCCGGCTTTGTTCTTTTTGTTCGGCTTACAGGTGAAAATTTTCCCCGGCCCGGCATTGGCCTTAAGGATGTTTTGAACGTTGGTTCGTGAATCAGCGGGATCGCTCCAGCCAGCTTGAAGTAACTCCGGCACAAGGCCATCGAAGATAAAATTGTAGGGTGTTGGTTCATTCCGGCGAGCGATGATTTCGACTGCCTTCTGTACAATGAAATGCTCCAGACCGGAAATGTCGTTCGTGAAATCTACGTCGCGCTGCTTCACGCATCGGATATAAAAGTCAGAGCCGGAAGTGCCATATGGGTTGGCGACATTCGACTCGCCGGACCTGCGGTTGTACTGGTGGGTAACCTTATCGAACTTGAAGCCCGAAAGGCTAACTGCATTGACGAATTCATTCCACTCGCGAATCTTTTGATGATGAAACGTCACAACAAGTTTGCCATCGTCTTTGAGAACACGATGCATTTGCTTGAAAGCATTTGTCAGTCGCCGCCTGTACTCTTCCCTCTCGATTTGCCCGTCTTTGATAGTGATTTCGGCCAGCATGTCCGGAGTGTAGCGCGCGTCGATTTTCTTCAGCCAGACCAGCCAGACAAGACTCAGATCAAGATAGCGAACGAGACCTGCATACGGGGGATCGGTTATGATGAAGTCCACGCTCTTATTTGGTAGATATCTTTCCAAATCGGCTACATCGACAGCGCCATAGTTGACGAGGGCAGTTTTGCGCAGCTTTCGCGCCTTGGAAATATCAGCAACCTTGATCCCTTCGGGGAAACTGTGCTTCACGTCCTTCATCGCGGCGATGATTCCCTGTTTTCCGACACACGAACGGCGAAAGACCACGGCTGGATTCTGCTCCATTGACTTCCGTCGAATCATGTAGTCTGCACGCCCCCAGCTTCCAGAGAAGTCACGGTTAGATTTTGTGCTCCGTGGATAGACCATCCGGCAAGTCAGATGCAGAGTCTGAATAAATGCAGAAAGAAGCTGAAGCCTGACGCTCTTGTTCTTCTCCTTGGAAATCTCACGGAATATCCGAGACAATAAATAAAGATTTCTACGCGTCCATAAATCAGTGAAGTGGTCGCCTCCCAAATCTTTGATGAATTTGTGCGTTATCGATGGGGTCTTCGGGAATCGGTCATCTGGACACCAGAATGGGGTTTTTATACTGGCAATCTCGGTGGCCTTTTCCCTGTCTTGCGGTTCGGGACTGATCAGTCGCTGCTTCCCCGCTTTTGTTTTGAACGCAACACGAACAAGTTTCCCTGCATACCATCGATAGTTGAAAACGGTCGCATATTGTTTTTTTAACTTGCGAAGATAATGGCGGCGATAAATTCGGTCGCCTTCAACGTTTTTTATGATGCGGTTGAATGCTTTCACAAATGCAGACTCATCGAATGGAGAGGACAGTACGTCAATGAAGAAACTGCTCAATGGATTCAGATCGAACGCGACACATCGACGGTTGAGTCTGGCTGCCTCGAATGCGGCTATGCCGCTTCCAACGAAAGGGTCTAGTACAACTCCTTCCGGCGGACAGTACCTTTCGATATACCTATTCCATATATTGTGGGGCTTCTTGCCCCAGTACTTCATGGCCTTGTACATCGGCGGACGTGTTTCCTCCACGAGTGCGTAGTTGATGTCAGGGCGTGGCTCAACATTATGTGTTGGCTTGAGTTCTAGCGGCGGCATGACGCAACGTTAGCGCAAACTGGTATTGCCAACAAGCACGGTAATCGTTTTAGAAATGGTGGCGACAGACAAAACGCCGGCCACCGCAGTGCTCAGAAGGGGACGACGGGCACTTGGGGATCGTTGGCAACCCGTCATCCAAGCGTGTCTGCTGCGCCTTTTTGGAATGCCAGCGATAAAATGATTATAGGCGAATACTGTCCCGAAATCAAAGCCCGGTTTCATTTTCACCGGTCGGAATGCCCGCGCCAAAAATCTGTCATTCGGCACACGATAAACGCGGAAGAATTGAGGGGCACTCGTTAGGGGCGGGTGACATGCAGCCGCATGAAGCCGCAGGTGGACGAGTTGACCGGGGTGTTGTCGTGGCCCTGAAGGAGGGTCGCGGTGTTTTGATCAATGGTGATTCCATTGGTCGTAAACAGTGTTGTCAGGTCGCCGGTCATTTCGATAAGGAAGGTTATATCAGTTGCGTCCGGGTTCTTGGGCGAAGTCAGCCGGAGATACCCTGTGCTGATGTCGCCGACGACAGGGTTGGCAGCGGGAATAAACGGGGCCAAGCCGAGAGCGTATTTAAGCAGGTTGGGCATGCCGTCACTGCTTGCGATGGCATTGTCGGCTGCCGCGCCGGTGTTGCCGGTAATCCCGAACCATTGCAGCCGCCAGAGTTGAATGGGATTGAGGGCTATGACGGTGGTTGGGTCGCTGGCGGCATCATTGGCCGTGTTGATTTCGCCGCCGCCAGAAACACTCGCGGTATTGGTGACGTTGGAGGCAGCGTTGGTAGCAACATCCACAATGACGGTGATGGGCGGGTAACCGGCACCTGCGGCCAAGCTTTCGGAGCGGGTACAGGTGAGCGTGCCGAGGTCGGTTGTCCAACCGGCACCGCTGATGGCCGTGGCGGTAAAACCGGCAGGAAGCGCGTCAACCACACTAACCGTGCCGACAGTGGCTGCGTTGCCATTGTTCGTGACGGTGATGGTATAGGCATCACCGGTGTCGCCCTGTGTAAAATTACCCGCATGGGTCTTGGAAATTACGAGATCGGGAGCATTGGTTAACGAAACGGTGCCTTGGACTACAAGGTCAGGCGCTGAGCTGATCGCCACGTCGAAAACATACCACGTGCCGCTTGAGCCGCCGCCGTAATTGACGATGCGGAAGGTGACGTTGGTGCCAGGCCCGACGTTTTGCAAGTCAGAGAATCCGGTCAGGTTTATCGGATTCAAGGACGCCCCGCTACTGCTGCTTGAAGAGTAGGATAACGAAGTGATGTTGGAAAATGCTCCCGACCCGATCTGATACTGCAACACACCGTTCGCCGGACCTGTGGAGGAGCGCCGGTAATCGAATTTGCTGATTGAGGCATATGACACCCGATAACCGGCTACAGCTGTGACCATGAAGGTGGCAAACTGGTTGGAGGTGATGGCCGTTGCGGCATCAGAACCTGTAAAAGCGTTGCCGCCCCAAGCTCGCGCCGCCGCAGTGCCGCCGGTGCCGACGCCTGAACCACGCGTCAGCCCGCCTATCGTGAGGGTAGGGACGTTGGTCGTGGGTGACAAAGGTGAGGGACCGTAATTACCAGAGCCTCCCGGAAGCCCACTTACGTCCCAACCAACCAGAGTGATGGCATTGCCACTGCCAGCGGACGCGTTAATGGTCGTGGCGTCGCTGGCGGTGTTGTTGGCCGAGTTCGCATCGCCTCCGCCGGATACCGTGGCGGTATTGGTGACGCTGGCGGGGGCACTGGCAGAGACATTTACGGTGACCGTAATGGGTGGGTAGCTCGCGCCCGCATACAAGGTGTTCGAGCGCGTGCAGGTGAGCGTGCTCAAATTCGCAGTCCAGCCGATGCCGCCAATCGAAGTGGCGGTAAGCCCGGCGGGCAACGCATCGGTAACGGTGATCGTGCCGGTCGAGGCCAAGTTGCCAATGTTGGCGACGTTGATGGTATAGGTATCACCAGTGTCGCCTTGGGAGAAGTTGCCGAAATGGGTTTTTGTGATGGCCAGATCAACGGTTGAACCGGTCACCGTGAAACTGTTGGAACTGAGCGCGGTGCCGGTGGGGGTCGTGACGCTGATTAGGCCGGAGGTGGCGTTGGTGGGCACCGTGGCGGTGATCTGGGTGGCGGAATTCACGGCGAAAGCCCCACTGACGCCATTAAACGTCACAGCCGAGGCGGAAGTGAAGTTCGTGCCGGTGATGACGACGGAGTCGTTGACCGCGCCGCTGGTCGGCAAGAAACCGGTGATGACAGGCGGTGGATTGGTCTGACCGTCCACTTTGTCGCGGAGCGCCGAAGCAACGTCAGACGGCAGAGCGGTGAAGAATGTAAAACCGGTATCAACTTCGATCTGACGGGCAGAGGTGATGTAATTCTGCCATGAGCTGCTCACACTATTGCTGTTGGGGATTTTCAGCGAGATGACTCGCGTAGAAGCGTCAATCATGCTGAGGTTGGTGCCGCAGCCTGAAGGACCCACTACAACTATCTTCCAAGTGTATGCGGGAATGAAGACACGCTGGCTGGGATGTATGAGTGAACCGTTGAAGCCGCTCGGCCCGCAGATGATCAACAATTCATTGCCGGATTGCGCCAGCGTGCGGCAATAGCTCTCGAAATATTCCCACACCGCCTCATTGTTATCCGGCGCCTGCGGAATGATGTTCGACATGAAGAACACGAGTTTGTTGACATTCGTGCTAATGGTGCGATCCGCCGATGGGCACATGTGGCCGCGGTCATAGCCCGAACCGCTGTAATCGTCGGTCGAGACGCGATAAAAGTTCGGCGGGAGATTCGTGTCGGTATAAAACGAACTGTTTCGTCCACTTGAGCCAAGGTCGCTGGCCGTCAGATCCCAACTCGCCCAATTCGGCTCGCCAAAATTATCACTGTAATCTATGGCCTCAACCGTTCGCTGAATCAAATAATGGTCGTGATTGTTGGTATTGGCGCTGGCACTGCTGGGGTTGCCCAGTTGCATTTGCGAGGTGACATTAGTGGTCGCTTCAGCCAGAGCGGCGGACAGAAGTAACGTCGCGATACAAATTAAAACTTTTTTCACAAAGGTTCTGAAGCGGACAGCATTATTCGCCCATCTGCCGCCGCCCCGATAATCTCATGCCGCCTGAAATTTGTAAATGCCTCAGACGAAAAAGTTCAGCGTTTGAAATTATAAGTTACTGAGGATATTTTTGTCTTCGTGAGGCACGCTGCGAATTTTTGCTATCCATTCCGGATGGTTACGGTGTGATGTAAACTCGAAAGTATTTCGCGTCACTCGTCAGATTCGTAGAATAGGTGAAATTATAACCGGAGGAGAAGAGGTTTGTAGCCAAGGGTAGCCAGTTGTCCAGGTCTGATGAGTTCTCCAAATTATAAATCTGGCCCGGCACGGATTCCCATTGCAACGCAACCGAAGGGTTGGTGCGGGTGATGGAAGTCAGCCGGAATGGCTGGGTGTACGGATTATTAAAAACCATCACCACCGGCAGGTGGTCGGAGGCGGTGGTGTCATCATAACTGAACAAATTGGGAGGCAGGGGACTCAGTAAATCGGTTCGGAAAACCTGGCTGCTCTGGATATTGGAGAACAGAAGCGTACAAGGCAAAATGTAATCGAAACGTGCGCTCAGGCTGGTCTGGATGGAAATTGTCATATCACTGGCAGTGTAAGGATTGGTGGGCGTGGTCAGTTGCAATCCGGTCAGCGAACTGACGAGGCGTTGGATAGGCTGTCCGCTAGTGTAATTGCCTCCGGGGCGAAAAATATCTTCGTTCATGTCACCATCCAGAACATACGGATGCAGACCATTGGCAGACTGAAGAAACACTCTGGCAAAATAATTTGAAACCGCCGAGGCCTCCGCAGCGCGTTTGTTGGCGTCATCCTGTGCGCTGCTCGAGGTGGCTTTGAGGTGTACGACAAAAACATGCAGCGGCTGTGGGAAATTGGTCACGGATATAACGGCTTCGAACAAATCGCGGGTGAAACCCGAACCGCTGTAACCGTAAGGTGTGAGACTGGAGCCGTGCAGCCGGCTGGTTGAGGAGCGGATGGGATAACGACTGAGTATGCAACTCTGGATATAGCCATCGCCGATTGAATTGGTTGCCCAATTATAACCTGGCAGGAACGCGACTACCCAATTGGGCATCTGCCACATATTCGTGTGGGGAATTTCGTTAAACGTGACGATATCAGGCTGGAGATACATTAACTGGCGACCGATGGCCTTCACTTGAGCGGCATTGGTACTCCAATCGGCCACACCGTTGCCCTTCACGTTATAGGTCATCAAAGTGAATGCCGAACCCGAGGCACTGCTGATCAAAATGGCGGACAGAAGAAACGTCGCGATGCAAAATACAGTTTTTTTCACGATGCTTACGAAGCGGACAGCACAGCCCATCCAACCCGTCCGCCACACTTATAATCACATATCCTCGAAAATTTGTAAATGCTTAACGTTTCCGTTCGGGGAGAAAAACTGGAAAAAACCAAAAAACGTGTCGTGGTGCGGTCAAAAACAGAACATAAGCCGATAAAATAAATGTTGCGTTGAAACCGGATCAGGTGGATGTTGACTCGGAGTCTCTGGGAAGCAGTTCGGTTCCCCAACGTAGTAATAACCAAAAAGGAAAAGTTATGAATAACGGACTTAAACTCAAACTCTTCATCGGTCTGGCTGGCTTGGCTATGATCGTTTCCGTTCGGGCGGCTGGCCCCACCAGCACATTGTATCTGACTGCGGGGGATCAAGGGACGAATGCCACGATTGCAGGCGGCACAACCACAGCCGTGACTTCACCGCAACAGTTTCCGGCAAACGGAGGTGAATATGGCATTGCCATCTCGGGCAACAGCATCCGGACGATGCATAACGGGTCTTCCGGAGGCGGCGGGGGAACCTATGATTTGAGTTTTGCTTACACCGGCCCGGCCCTGGCGAATCCCGCCCATACCTTCTATGACGGGACTTCGGACGGAACTTACAACTACGCTGTGGACATCGCAGGTTCAGTCTATCGTTACAACCTCGATTGGAGTTCGCCGACGTTGCTCTTTACGCCCAGCGGTGTGTCTGATGCCATTGGCATCAGCTTCGACGCCTACAACAACAGCCTATGGATCTCGGGTATCAGCAGTGGCACCGTTCAGGATTATTCGCTCACGGGCACGCTTCTGTCGTCCTTCAACAACGGACAGGTGAGGGGCTTTGCCCTCGCCTACGATCCAGCAGATGACACGCTGTGGATGATGAGTGTGCAGAATTCCGGCATCATCCGACAATACAACACCAGTGGCGAACTCCTGCAAACCATGGACTTCGGTAGCACTCTTAATTATCTGGGCGCGGAGTTTGCCGTCCCCGAACCTTCGTCCGGGGTGTTGATGGGCGGCATGTTGGCGGTCTTGGCCGGCGTGAAGATGCGGCGGCGGCGAAAGCAGGGTTGAAAGCCGCTTGCGGTCGCTCGAATTTTGTGAAGCGCCCGGTTCGCCGGGCGCTTTTCGTTTTCCGACATCACCATTCAACCCGAATTTGTTCAACGTTTCCGATTGTAGGCCGGCTGCGAGTATTTCCGGGCGGTCAGAAATTCCGCGCGCTCCCGCAGCGTCTCGTCCGGCGCAAAATCCGACCACGCAACCCCAAATTCAGCGCGTCCGACATCGCCCATGGCTTTTTGCCAATCGGCGCGCATCAAAGACGGCAGTGGCGGTTGCACCGAGCCTTGAATCAGCAGGCCGAGCCTGTTCCGCCGCTGCGCCGCGCCCGCGATTTTTTGTCCGTTCCAGAGCAAATCGAATTTTTCGTGGCCGGCGAAACAGCCAATTGCGGATTGCGGATTGCGGATTGCAGATTTCTGGGAGCGCGGTGCGAGTTCCGTCGCCACATCGAGTTGTGCAAACGCCGCCTGAATCCATTCGTGGATGCGGCGGTAGCTTTCTTCGGCCTTGAGCAAATGCCATTCGTGGCCGGGTGGAAACACGAGGCTGTAGGTCCAATCCGCGTCGTGCGGCACGATGCCGCCGCCGGTGGGACGGCGGATGAGCGGGCGCAAATGCGTGGCGCGCTCGACCTCGGCGTATTTTTGGAAGTAGCCAAACGTCGCTGCCGGTTCCGTCCAGCCGTAAAACCGCAGCACCGGCCGGCCCAAGGGCGACATGCTTTCGAGCAACGCCTCGTCCAGCGCCATGTTGAGCGCCGGGGCGCCAGGGCCGGATTTAAGAAGAAGCCAATTCATTCAGCCACAGATTAAACACGGATTAAACACGGAAGAAATTATTCTTTGGCCAGGAATTAAAACAAGCTTGTCAAAATCTGTGTTCAATCCGTGTTTCATCCGTGGCTAAAGTTTCTTTACGCCGGTTTGCGGGCAGAGTTTTTTGATCTCGCAATGCGCACAATCCGGCCGGCGGGCGTCGCAACGGCGGCGACCATGCCAGATGAGCCAATGACTGAACAGCGTCCAGTGTTTTTGCGGCACCAGCGACATCAATTCTGATTCGATCTTTTCCGGTGTTTTTTGCTTCGTCAGGCCCAGCCGCTGCGACAACCGGGCGACGTGGGTGTCCACGACGACGCCGACATTGATGCCGAACGCATTGCCCAGAACGACGTTGGCGGTCTTGCGCCCGACACCGTCGAGCTGCGTCAATTCTTCCATCGTGTGCGGCACTCGGCCGCCGTAACGGGCAACGAGTTTGCGGCAGCAGGCCTGGATGTTTTTGGCCTTGTTGCGGAAGAAACCGGTGGTCTTGATGGCCCGCTCCAGTTCCGCGAGCGGAGCGTTCGCGTAGTCCGCCGCCGAACGATATTTTTTGAACAGTTCCTTTGCGACGATGTTGACGCGCTTGTCGGTGCACTGGGCGGAAAGGATGGTGGCGATGAGCAACTGGAGCGGGTCGGTGTGATTCAACTCGCAATGCGCCCCGGGATAAGTCCGGTCGAGCGCAGCGATGATTTTCATCGCGCGTTTCTTTTTGGCGGCGGCGGTTTCGCGTGACATCAAGCAATTTTGTCACATCGCAGGAAAATAAAAAGCCCGGACGCGAACGTCCGGGCTTGGGATTGTTTTGTGATTATTTCGCCGGCACGGCTGGAGCAGCTGGAGCAGCGGGTGCCACCGGCGTAACGGGCGCGACCGGAGCCGCCGGAGGCACCGCAGCGGCGGCGGCTTTTTCAGCCTTGGCCTTGTCGAGCTTGTCTTGCTTGTCCTTGGCGATCTGCTCGCGCACGGACAGTGGCGGTATGCCACATTTGCCATCAGTCCAATTGTAGAGGCGGCCCTGGCTGTCATTCAGAAACGCCCAGATGAACCAGACCGCAAACGCGAAGAGGAGCAATTTGGGCCACACGGAAGGTTTTTCGGCAAATTTATCCGCCGCCCCAAAAGTGGCTCCCGGCGGCAGCGCAGCCACACCCGTCAAGGCACCGCCGAACGGCACGTTCATCTTGGCCTTGGCATTCACCGCCCAGCCGTTGGCGTCGAGGATCGGGCCGAGGTTGCGCTTGCGCAATTTCAACCAGGCGATGGCCATGGACGGAGCGGAAATGACCAGCATGATTCCGACGATGACCAGCGGCACCTGCCATGTTTCAAATTTGCCAAGGAAACCTAAAAGACCCGCAAACGCCGCCGCCAAAGTGCCCAAAGCCAAACTAAGCAAGGCGATGACACTGGGGTCAAATGCGGGTTTAGCCGGAGCCGCCAGAGCCGCCGGGCTGGCCGGTGCGATGGGCGCATTGGCAGCCGTGGTCAACTGCACGTTGGCATTGGCGTCCGCAGCGGCGGCCTGTTTGGCGGCGCGTTCTTCGATCATGCGAACCAGCTTTTTGTAGGGCGACCAGAATGCCTGACGGATGCTGATGGGGTTGTCCACGATCTTGGTGATGGTGGCATCCCAGTCACGGCCTTTGCGGTCGTAGAAAATTCCGTTGCGACCGACGATGAGGTTGTCGGAATCGCCGCCGGTGAACGCGGCGACGATGGACAATTTTTCTCCACTGCCTTTGCGCACGCAATCGCAATACGCGAGATAGGTGCCGGCCATGCCCGCCATGGCGGCGTGCTTGCCGGCGTCATCCACGGTGAGGCACAGGTCGCAACTGCGCTGGTCGAGATAAAGCGTGCCGGCCTGGAAAATGGCTTTGTCCTTCCGGCCATAAAAATCGGCGAAGTTGACGAAGTTGCGGCAAAGCTTGGCCAGATCGCGATGATAATGAATCAGCCGATGCAGACCGATGACGGCAACGGAATTGCCTTCCTCAGCCTTGTCCTTGGCAATCAGAGCGGTCAGGGTTTCCTTGGCCTTGGTGGCAAGGATTTCACGGGTGCGCGCCAATCCGATTTTTTCGACCGCTCCACCGGTCTTGCCCGCGTTCCAAGCATCGAAGGCGGCGAGCTTGCCGACCAGCGCGCTCCAATCCGCCTCGGTCAATACCGTCTTGGCACCGAGCAGCGGGGTGATGGCGTGGGTTTGCAACGCGGCGATCGCATTGGCCCAGGCCGGATTGATGCCCTGGGTCAGCGGCAGCGGAGTCGTGGCTCCGACTTGCGCGAGCGGCAGGCTGGCGATGTCAGCGTGATTGTTGGTGAGATCCTTGGCACCCAACGCAGCGTATTCCTTCTCGTCGCGGTTCAGGGCATTGACGGAGCGGGGATCGAAAGCAGCCAGCCGGCCGCGCGCAAAGTAATCGTCCACTTTGGACTTCACCGCCTTGACAGCGGCGGCGGCAATCTCAGTGTTCAACCTCAGCGGCAGCACGGACGCGTCGCCTTCAGCTTTTTTCCACCAGTCCGAGTAAGCGGCGGCGGCGGCAAAAAATTGGTCCACCCTGGCCTGGCTCACACCGGGCTTGCCGCTGGCATCCGTGTCGGCGCCGACACAGTTGATGATATCAACAATGACCGCCTTGGTGGCGTCGTCGCTTGCGGAATCTGCGGGCACGATGCCGTCGCCGTTGAAAGGCTTCGCCGCGAAAGTCTGGGCGGCGGTGGCGGCTTCGTCAAAGGTGACCTCCCCCGTGTCTGACTTGCCCAGAACCTGCCGGGCAAAATTGGCGATCAATTTGCCTTCCGGCGTGGCGTCATTGATCGCGGATGGCCGCAGGGTTGGACTTCCCTTGAGCAGATCGTCCGGGTTTTTCATCAGACCGCCGGCCCACTTGGCAGCGGCAATGAGTTCGGGGGCGCGGATGCGGCCGTCCTTGTCCGTGTCAATCAACGCCAGCGTTTTGGCATCGAACTCCAGCCCGGTGGTAGGGCAGGCCAGCGCGACCCACAACTTCTGGTCTAGCTGGTCGAGGTTGAGGAGGTCCGCTCCCGAGTTGAGAACGACCTGGTTGAAGCCGCCGGCGCGGAAGAATTTCCAAGTGTGGGAGGAGGGGGTCGGGTTCATGGTTGCAGTTGTAGTTGTGTTTACAGTTGTTCAAGCCGCTGGCTTTCGCGCTGGCTTTCGCCAGCGGCTCAATTTTCCGATCCAGTAAACAACGGGCGTTACTTCGTAGTGTTCAAAAGCCCGCCGACGGCTTTGGTCGCTTCGGCCGCCACCGGAGTTGCCATCAACTTTTGAATCTGCGCCTTCAGGTCGTCCACCACCTTTTGCTGGTCCGGCGTCAATGTCATGCCGGCCAGTTGATTGATGGTGTTCAGCGCGTCCTGATACTTCTTCTCGGCGACGAAACTTTTCGCCTTGTCAATCAAGCCCTGCGCTTGTGCCGTCGCCGCTGCAGCCGGCTTGGCAACCGCCGCCGCCGGCGCGGTTGCCGGGGCCGCAGTGCTTGCGGCGGCAGGCGCGGCGGGGGCTGGCGCAGCCGGGGCGGCTGCCGGCTTGGCGGGAGCGGCTGTCGGCGCGTTCGCAGGCACACTTTCAGCAGCTTTGGGAGTTTCACTCTTCGGAACGGGCGGTGTTTCCTGTTTCTTACATCCGGTCACCAGGCCGATCAGGACGCAAACCGCCACTCCACAATACAAATTTTTTAGTTTCATAGGTTTTGTTGGAATTAGTTGGTTGTTTTTTATCAGTAAGCTGGTCTACCCCGACTAAAAATGAGAAACAAGCTTTTTTTAGCCATAATTCGAGGATCAAAGCTGACAGTTTAAAGTAAAATCCGGGGACGGGAAAGCCCTCGAGGGCATTGCTTCGTCAATGCCCAAATTATTTGGGAAGCGACGAAGCGCTTCCCTCCAAGAAATCAAACCAGCTCCGGCTCTTCAATTTCTTTCGGTGGTGTGCAAAGCGGCGTGCCGTCGGGCGCTTCGGGATACTCGAAGATTTTGCCTTCGTAGTTGCGCAGCACCACGCGGTCGGCATTGTGGCTCAAAACGTAGTCCGGATTGATGGGCACCTTGCCGCCGCCGCCGGGGGCGTCAATGACGTATTGCGGCACGGCGTAACCAGTGGTGTAGCCGCGCAATTGGGTCATGATTTCAATGCCCCGGCGGACGCTGGCACGCAGGTGCGCCGAGCCGGAAATCAGATCGCACTGGTAAAGGTAATACGGTTTCACCCGGCACATGAGCAGCTTCTGGATATGTGCCTTCATCACCGTTGCATCGTCGTTGACGTGCTTGAGCAACACGGACTGGTTGCCGAGCGGAATGCCGGCGTCGGCGAGGCGACCCAGCGCATCGCGGACTTCGGTCGTCAACTCGCGCGGGTGGTTCGAGTGAATGCTCATGAACAGCGGATGAAACTTTTTCAGCATCACACACAGTTCGGGCGTGATGCGTTGCGGCAGGAACGTCGGGATGCGCGAACCGATCCGCAAAAATTCAACGTGCGGGATCGCGCGCAACCGGCCCAGCAGGTGTTCGAGCTTTTCGTCGCTGAGGAGCAGGGGATCGCCGCCGCTCAACAGGACATCGCGGACCTCCGGGTGTTGCGCGATATAGGCGATTTGCTTGTCGAATTCGGGATGAAAGTCGTAACCGGTCGCGTTGCTGACGAGCCGCGAGCGGGTGCAGTAACGGCAATAAGCGGCGCAACGGTCGGTGACAAGGAACAGCACGCGGTCGGGATAACGATGCACGAGGCCGGGCACGGGCGAATGCGAATCCTCGCCGCACGGATCGCTCATTTCCCACGACGCGGTGTGCGTCTCCTCAATGCGCGGGATGACCTGCTGGCGGATCGGGCAATGCTCGTCCAGCGGGTCAATGAGATTGAAAAAATACGGCGTGATGGCCAGGGCGAGTCGGTGGTTCGCCAGTTTCGCGCCGGCGAATTCCTCCGGCGTGAGCGTGGGCATGAAGCGCTGCAGTTGCTCCGGCGCGGTGATGCGATGTTTGAGCTGCCAATGCCAGTTGTTCCAATCAGCGTCGGTAACATCGCGCCAAAAGCCACGACCGGCGGAGTGAAATTCCTTCAAGGATTGGAGTCGGTGGTTTGATGGCGGCTCCCCGCCATTCGCCGATAAGTTGTCATCCTTCATTTTTTTCAATGGGAACTATAAGTTGTAATTGCCCCCTGTCAAGTTGACCGCTTTCGCATGCGACGCGTTCAAGCGTGGTTGAAAATCATGGAGACATATTGCCCGGCTTGAGGGCCGATTCGATAGCCCGCCGTCGCGCATCCAGCGCGTCCAATTTTCTTAACGTGTCGGTCACGGGCGGCCTGGACGATATCACCGGCGGATGTTTGCCGAGGCGCAGCACGGGGGAGACGCGTTTGGCCGGTTCGAGATAATCCGCCAGGGCGCGGCGATATTCGTCGGTCAAAACCGCGAACGGCGGGGCCATGCGCAGTTGCGCGAGTTCAAGGGCGCGCAATTTGGTTTGGAGAATTGCAACCTGCCGCGCCCGGTCGAAGTTGCGGACCACGGCCTGGAGGGAAACTTCCGCGTGCGCGGGCAGGGCGTTCGATGCCGTGCGCATTTCCACCGGCACACTGAGAATTTCGTCAAGCTTGTTGCGGCTGACCGCGGGCGTCCAGGCCGGGCCCGGGTCGCGCGCAACGAAACTCACGACCTGCACCGCCCACCATTTTTCCACGTCGAGCGGCCGCGGAAAATTTTCACGGAACGCGGTTTGAAACGCCATCTGCCAGTTGTAAAATTTCGGCAGGGTTTCGAGCATCGCGCGCAAATGTGCCGGGCCGTTTTTCAATGCCAGCAATTCGTTGACGAACAATTGCGCGCTGGCGCGATAGGCGCCGCCGTCCGCGCCGGAAAGTTGCGCGTCGGTTGGCCAGCTCAATTGTTCAAACGTCAGCACGGCATGATCGCGCAACACGCGCCGCGCGCCGGCAAGCGAATCCATGCCGCGGGTGGTTTTGACGGTGCGGCTGACCGGCAGGCCGTTCACCATTTTGTTCGGCGATGACAGGATGATTTCCTGCCAGGCGGTCGCGAGCAATTCCTGTGACAAACCATCCGTGAGCCAGGCGGGAATCTCCGCGGAACGCGCGCGGGCGTCGCGGTTGGCGATTTCCAGCAGCAGCACGCCGGCCATCGCACGCAGGTAACGGGTGCGCGACAAAACATCGGGCAGCCGGACTTGATAATCCCAACCACCCGGGGACTGCCGGGAGACGATGGTGACGCCTTCATCCGTTGACTGCGCCGGGTGCAGCGCGAGAAAAATTTTCCCGGGCGGAGACGGGGGAGGTTCCAGCCCCCGGAGTTCAGGGTTGAGTTCGCGCCCCAGTGATTCCTTGATGCGCTCGGCGGAGACGGCCAGCAGCGCGGGTTCCAGCCGGACAAAATCGGTGTTGGTGGCGATTTCCGGCCTGGCCGCCAGCCGTGATCCCCCCGAACGGGACGGCACACCGGTGACGATAAACTGGCCGGAAACACTGCGCGCCGAACTCGTGTCCGGAAACGAAGACTGCGCGCGGGCGAACAGCGGAAAAACCAACAGGCAAAGAACAAAAAGATTTTGAGCTGTCAAACCGTTGAACCGCTGAACCGTCAAATCATCAAACCGACGCAACGGCGCAACGATGCAACCATGTAACTTCCGGATCATTTCCCGGCCGCCTTGTCCGGCGTTTTCACCGGAGCGGATTTGGTTTCGCCTTTTTCCGGCTTGCTTTTGCCACCGGACGAATTTGATGTGGCCGCCTCTTTTTTCGCGGCCTGTTGATAGCCTTCGCTGCGGTAATCGGTGATGTAAAAGCCGCTGCCCTTGAAAAGCAGGCCGCCACCCGTGCTAATTCTGCGTTTCACCCGACCGCGGCCCCATTTTTTCCGACCGCAAAGTTTCTTCGGGCAAATCCGCAGCGGTCCGGCAGAAATGGATTGAAAGGCTTCAAATTCGCGCCCGCATTTTTCGCAAATGTATTCGTAAGTCGGCATGATGGTTCGTGAACGACCTGCGCCGGCTGCAAATTAAATTGAAAATCCCAATTGCGCGCGTCACTGCGCCGGCAAATTTGTCGTCGTTGCGGGCGCGCTGGCCGGCAATAAAACACTGCGGATGGAGCCATCGGAGCCGACCTCGACGTTCAAATCGTAGTGCGGCGGTCGCACAGTGTTGGTGATGGACGCCGCGCGTTGAATCAGCAATTGCCCACCTTTTTGCTGTGACCCGGGTTCGGAGCCTTCGCGCATCCATTGCAAGCGGCGGGCGACGAACAAATCGTTCTTCAATTTTTTGACCTGGGCGCGCACCACTGTCAGATTGTTAAACTTGTTCTCCAACTCAGCTTTGGCGGCCGTTTGCCGCTGCAATTCCTTTTCGAGAAAGGCGTTGTTGGTTTCAGAACCGGCGAGTTTTTGTTGGATGTCGGCGATTTGCGCGTTCAGGCTGGCAATGGCGTTGGTGAGCGCGGCGGCGCGCTGGTCAAGCACCTGATTTTGCGTTTCCAAACCGGCAATACGGCCGTTGAGACTGGCGATTTGGTCCTTGGCGCCTTGAAGCGAGGCTTTGGTGCTGGCCAGCATGCCGGAGATTTCGGTGAATTGGTTGCTGAAGGTCAGCGCTTCCTGGCGGCTGCCGGCAAGGTCATTGGTCAGCATCAAATTAACCTGGCGGAGCTCGTCGAGGTTGGCGGTGGCGGCGACCAATTGATTGGAAAAGTCGAGAATCGCGTCAGCATCTTTTTTGAGCCGTTCGTCCGCCGCATTTTTCGTCACAAACAAGGCAATTGCCAGCCCGCCAGAGGCCATGGCAAGAATGACAATTCCAAGTTTTGTTTTCATAACGCTTTCCAAAGTGCCTTGGCGGAACAAACCTGGCAAGCGCCCTTTAACACCGCGTTATTTTTCGGGCGTTGCGACCGGCGCGTTGGCGGCGGCTGCCGCCGCCGCTGCCGCCGCTTTCAAATTCGCATCCAGAATTTGCACATCCGCGGCTTTTCTCAACTTTTCAAAATAAGCCGGGGCGAGTTTTTCGGTTTTTTGTTGCGCCAGAAAATCCTTGATTTTGGGGGCGACCGTCGCGTAATCCACTTTTTTGGCCGGAGTTTTGTCGAGCAATTTGATGATGTGGTAGCCGTAGGGCAATTCGATGACATCGCTAATCTGATTGTTGGTGAGTGAAAACGCCGCCGCCGCCAATTCGGGACTCATTTGATCCCGCGAAATCGGCGGCAATTCCCCGCCATTATCCTTTACGCCGGGATCCTCGGAATACTGCACGGCGAGATTTGTAAAGCTCTCGCCGCTACGCGCGCGCTTGAGCAAGTCATCCGCCCGTTTGCGCTTGGCCTTTTGCTGGTCTGCCGATAACGGCGCACGCGTGGTCGGGTCAACGGTCAGCAGTAGAATGTCACACAGGTGAACCATTTCCGGCTGCTCAAAGTTCGCCAGATGATTGGTGTCGTCGTAAAATTGCCTTGTCTCGGCATCCGTAACGGTGACACTCAACTCCCGTATTTTTACAGCCTGCGCGGTGTTTTCCTGGGTGAGCTTGGAACGCAATTCGGCAACCGTCATGCCGGCGGCTTTCATTTGCCGGTCGAGCAATTCCTGCGAACCGAAGCGTTCGAGCAGCGTGCTCATTTGCAAACTGGCCTTTTGGGCGCCGTTGGTTCTGTCCGCGTCCGTGGCTTTTTGCAACAAAAGCTGATTCTGGATGAGCCGGTCGAACAACTGGCTTTCGATCTGGGTCATCTGCCCGGGCGGAATCGTTTGGCCGCGCGCGGCAGCGGCGGATTTAATCCCCGTTATCACCCCGTCCAATTCACTGCGTTTGATTTCAAAACCCTTGCCCTTGGCGATAACCGGGTCGCCAAACAACGCGGTCATCGCGGCTTGGGAGTTGACGTTGGCTGCGGTGGACGCAGGCGCGTTGGTGGCGGCGTTGGCGGAAGCAGCATTAACGCGCGGCAGCGCGAACAAGGCCGCGGCGAACACGGCAGGGAAAATTAATTTTATTTGTTTTTTCATTTTTGTCTTCTTTCGATTTGTCAATTTAACGGCTTTTACAATTTTACCACTTTCACATTACTGATGTCAGGGTCTTTCTGAAGCTCGGCGAGCACTGGCGGCGGCGGCGCGCTGTCGAGGCTCAACACCGTCAGCGCCAGCCCGCCGGCGGTGTCGCGCGTGAGGCTCATGTTGGCGATGTTGACCTTGTGTTTGCCGAGCAGCGTGCCGAGGTGACCAACGATGCCGGGCCGGTCCTTGTTGTTCAACAGCAGCAACGTGCCGCTGATGGGAATTTCCACGGGCGTGCTGAACAGCCGCACGATGCGGGGATTGTTCGGCGAGCCGAAAAACGTCCCGCCCGCCGAAATCAGTTTTTTCCCGTTGCTGAAAACCTGCACGTGCAGCCATTCGTTGAACGTGACCGGCTCGTCGGATTTCTTTTCCTCGACAGTGATGCCGATGCTCGCGGCGACGGAACGGACGTTGACGTTGTTCACGTCCTTGACCGCGCTGCTTTCCAAATAGCCGCGCAAAATGGAGCGCGTCACCGGATCAATGTTCGGCAACTTCTGTGCGTGGCCGCCATAAGTGATGTAAATGCGGTCGGCGCCCGGCGGCACGAGTTGCGCCAGCAATTTGCCTAGCGCTTCGCCCAGCGGCAGATAGGGTTTCACCTGTTCGTACGTCTTCGCGTCCAGATACGGCAAATTCACCGCGTTGCGGACTTCGCCCGTGAGCAGATAACCGGCGATGACTTCGGCGACTTCGATGCCGCATTTTTCCTGCGCCTCATCCGTGCTGGCGCCAAGGTGTGGCGTCAAAATCAGGTTCGCCTGCTTGCGATACGGATGGTCGGCGGGCAGCGGTTCGGTGGCATAGACGTCCAGCGCCGCGCCGGCGACCTTGTTCGATTCCAGCGCCGCAATCAAATCCGCCTCGATGATGATTTCGCCCCGCGCGCAATTCACGATGCGCACGCCGGGTTTCATCTTGGCGAACGCCGCGGCGTTGAGCATGTGTTTGGTTTCCGGCGTCACCGGCATGTGCACGGTGATGAAATCCGCCACGCGATAAACTTCATCCACGCTGTCGGCAAATTCCGCGCCGATGGCCTTCGCGCGGTCCTCGGTGAGATACGGATCATAGGCGATGACGCGCATGCCGAAGGCGATGGCGCGTTTGGCGACTTCCGTGCCGATGCGGCCCATGCCGAGCACGCCGAGGGTCTTGCCCAGGAGTTCGGCCCCTTGGAAAAGTTTGCGGTCCCATTTGCCCGCGACCATCGAGGCGTGCGCTTGCGGCACCTTGCGCGCCAGCGAGAGCAGCATGGCAAAGCTCAATTCGGCGGTGGTCACGGTGTTGCCACCGGGCGTGTTCATCACCACGGTGCCATGTTGCGTGGCGGCTTCGATGTCCACGTTGTCCACGCCCACGCCCGCGCGGCCGACGACGCGCAATTTCGGCGCAGCTTCGATGACCTTGCGCGTGACCTTGGTTTCGGAACGGACGACCAATGCGATGGCGTCGGCGACGACGGGCAGCAATTCCGCCTCGGTCAGTCGTTTGGGCAGCACGACCACTTGAAATTCAGGCCGCTGTTGCAACAACGCGATGCCTTTCGGCGAAACTGGATCACAAATGACAATCTTCATAGTGAAATGGACGGTGAGTTTAGGCGATGCGCCGGGCAAGGTCAAACAGCGAATCCATAAAATTCACTGTGCGACCGGCAAAAATTGGCTATGTTCGCGTTGGTAACAATGAGCAAACTGCTGTTGATTGATGACGAAGAGGACGTGCGGTATTCGTTCCAACGAATCTTTGATTCGCCCGAAATCGAACTGGCCACGGCATCGTCCGGCGAGGAGGGGTTGCGGGTCATTCCCAGATTCAAGCCCGACCTCGTGCTCATGGATGTGCGCATGGGCGGCATGAACGGACTCGAAACGCTCCGCCGTATCCGCGCCGCCAACCCCAAGCTCCTCGTCATTTTGATGACCGCCTACGGCACGACGCAGACGGCCATTGAGGCGATGAAGCTCGGCGCTTACGATTATCTGCTCAAGCCGTTCGATGCGCTGAAACTCAAGGAAATCGTCGGCAACGCGCTCAAGGCCGCGCACGACATGCAGCAGGTCGTGTCGTATCAGCCGTTACTCGAATCCGAGGATTATGAACTGGGCATCGTCGGCCGCAGCGAGCCGATGCAGCAGGTCTTCAAGCTCATCGGCCAGGTGGCGGCATCGGATGCCACCGCGCTCATCACCGGTGAAAGCGGCACCGGCAAGGAACTCGTCGCCCGCGCAATTTACCACCACAGCAACCGCGGCACGCAGCCGTTTCTCGCGGTCAATTGCGCCGCCATTCCCGAACAATTGCTCGAAAGCGAACTCTTCGGTCATGAACGCGGCGCGTTCACTGGCGCGACGACGCAACGCATCGGCAAATTCGAGCAATGCAACAAAGGCACGATTTTCCTCGATGAAATTGGCGACATGACGCCCGCGACGCAGACGAAAATTCTCCGTGTGCTGCAAAGCGGCACCTTCGAGCGCGTCGGCGGCAACCAGCCGATTCAGGTGGACGTGCGCGTCATCGCCGCGACGAACAAGCCGCTGGAGGCCGCCGTGGCCGCGCGGCAGTTCCGCGAGGATTTGTTTTACCGGCTCAACGTGGTGCGCATCCACATTCCGCCGCTGCGCGAACGGCGCGAGGATGTTCCGCTGCTGGTGAACTATTTTCTGGAAAAAATTGCGCGCGAACAGCAGCGGAAGCCGAAATCCATTGCCGCCAATGTCATCAAGGCGCTGGGGAAATATCATTGGCCGGGCAACGTGCGCGAATTGGAGAACGCCATCCGCCGCGCACACGTCATGGCCAAAAGCGACGCGATTCTGCAAAGCGATTTGCCCCCGGAAATTTCCGGACAAGGTGGCAGCGGCGCCACGCCGCCTCCGGCAACTGCCGGCAAAGCAGCGGCCACGGACGCCGCCGCGCTCGCCCGTCAATTATTTCAATGGGCCAGGCGCGACCCGAAATTGAAAGTCATTTCCGCCGTCGAGCGCGAACTGATAATCCAGGCGCTCAAGGAAACGAACAACAACCAGGTCCACGCCGCAAAACTGCTGGGCATCACGCGCGCGACGCTGCGCAAACGCATCGAGAAGTTCGGCATCCAGCGCGAGTTGAATGTGAAATGAAAGGTTGGAACTTGCGCCACAAGAGCCTACAAACTTGAGATCACAAATTGTGACCTCAAGTTTACTAGTAAAAAAACGACAATGAACGATGTCGCTGAATTAATTCCGGTGGAACGGATTCAGAACTTTATTTTTCTGATTCGCGGTGAGAAGGTTTTGCTTGGCCAGCAACTGGCGGAGCTTTACGGAGTGCCGGTGAAAGTTTTGATTCAGGCAGTGAAACGCAACCCGGATCGTTTTCCAAATGACTTTGCGTTTCAACTTGAGCCGCAAGAGTTTGTGAACTTGAAGTCACAAATTGTGACTTCAAGTTGGGGCGGTATGCGGCGCGCAATTCCTTACGCCTTCACCGAACAAGGCGTGGCGATGCTGTCGAGTGTGCTGCGGAGCAAGCGCGCCGCGCAGGTGAACGTCGCCATCATGCGCGCGTTCGTGAGCCTGCGCCGGTTGCTGGCCACGAATGAAACCTTGGCCCGCAAACTGGCCGATCTGGAACGCCGGCTCGAAGGCCACGACCAAGCCATCAAATCCCTGTTCGATGCCATCCGCGAATTGATGGCGCCACCCGTAAAACCCAGGCGGGAAATCGGCTTTCACGCCATTGGCAAAGAGGTTGCGGATGACGCCAAAACCCTGTCCAAACGCAAACGCATCGAGAAATTCGGCATCCAGCGCGAGTTAAATGTGAAATGAAATCAAGAGTCACAATTATCAACCTCACGGTGTTGTTGTTGGTTATTTTCTTCGCAAGTCTTATCTGGATGGGATTCTCAGCAACTTACCCTTTTTTCACATTATTTGTTTATGCCGTATCACTTTTGTCATTGGTATGTTTGTTTTTCGTAAATCTTGGATTTGCCGTGTTCAAGTCGAAACAGAGAATGGCGCACATTATAATGAGTTTGTTGATTATAGTAGCATTTTGTGGAATTTTCCCGTTATGTATAAAATGGGGTGGAAATACGCAGCGGCAGTGGTTTATTCAAAGAGGCATACAGACTTATCAACCTATGGCCGATAAAGTCATGCAGAATAAGGCAAAGCTTACAGACAGTTATATTCCTTTGGATACTCTCGTTGGCCGCTCTGAAGTTTATGGCCACACAAATGCCGATGGTTCCATAACGATTAAGTTTAGAGGTCGGAATAATTATATGAGTGTTGGCTATTTATATTACTCCGGGAATAAAATGACAGTTAAGCCCGGTGATACGAATCTATATTTTATTGCAAACAATCTTGGCTATAGCGAACCGAATTGTTATTATTATGTTCATCTTACCAATGGTTGGTATGAATATTAAATGTGAAAGGGTCAATTCCCACGACTGACAACTTTGTTGTCCATTGAACCCCCGCCTTGACACGAGGCGTTTCATTGTTATTCTCGCACGCTCCGTTGGACGCAGATTCCCACGGGAAATGAAACGAAATTTGAATTTATGAAACGCCAGTATCAACCATCGAAAACCCGCCGCAAACGGCAGCACGGGTTTCTTGCCCGCAATTCGAGCAAGAGCGGCAAGGCCACGCTGGCCAATCGCCGCCGCGTGGGACGCAAACGCCTGACGCCGGTTTGACCCGCCGCTCATGCCCGCCGCAACCCCGAAACGCCTGCGACTGGGCCGCGACTCGCGACTCGGGCAAAACCGTGATTTCACGCGCGTGCGGCAGCAGGGCGAACGACTGGAGCTCGGCTGTCTCATCGCCAACTGGCACCGCCTGCCGGACGGCGCGTCGCCGAAACTGGGCGTCGTCACGAGCAAGCACATCGGCAACGCGGTCGCCCGCAGCCGCGCGCGGCGTCTGCTCCGCGAAAGTTTCCGGCTGCATCAACATGAATTGTCACAACCAGTTGAACTGGTGCTGGTCGCGCGCAATTCGATTGCCGGGCGCGATTTTGCCGGGGTGGAAAAGGATTTCCTGGCCGTGCTGGACCGGGCGGGACTGAGGAAATGACGAACTCTCAAATCCGAATGACCAAGAAATGCCAAATGACGAATGACGAATGGAACTCCGGTGCCTGGTTTGCAACTCGTCATTCGTCATTCGTCATTCGCGCCTTGACCCTGGCCATTCGCGCTTATCAGCTCACGCTTTCCCCCTTGCAGACGTTTTTGTTCGGCCCCACCGGCGGCTGCCGTTTCACGCCGACGTGCTCGCAATATGCGATGGACGCGATCCGCGCGCAGGGCGCGATGGCAGGCGGGTGGCTGGCCGCAAAGCGGATTTGCCACTGCCATCCGTGGGGCCGCTGCGGGCACGACCCGGTGCCCAAGGCGGAAGTGAGAAGTGAGAAGGTCGAAGGCGGAATTATTTTGGAACACACGCACTGAATTTCATGGATCGAACTGGCATCATTGTTGTCACGCTCTGCGCCATCCTGCTCGTCTACTGGTTTGTCGAGCAGCAAAAGTATGCGGCGCAGCAGCAGGCGCGCTATGCCGCGACCAATCAAGTTGCCAAAGCGCAAAGCCCGTCCGCAGCGGCCAATTCAAACGTGGTTTCACCAACGTTGACTGTGACCACCACGGCGGTGGCCCCCGTTTTCGACACCAACACCCCGGAAGCATTGCTGGTCATCACCAATGCCCATGCCCGTTACACGTTCACTTCGCGCGGCGGCGGGTTGAAATCGGTGGAATTGCTGGATTATCCTGAGACCGTTTCGCCGCGCTGGAAAAAGAAGGTGGCGAATGACGGCGTGGCCACGTTAAACACGCACGCGCCGATTCCGGTGCTGGCGATTCTGGGGGATGCCAGCCTGGTCGGCGACGGCTATTTCACCCTGACCCCAATCACCGACGGTGTTCACGCGGAAAAATCCCTCACCAACGGCCTGCGGCTCTCGAAAGAATTCCATCTCGGCTCGAATTACCTCGTGAACGCGAGTGTGCGGCTGGAAAACATTTCGGACCAACCGTTCACGCTGCCCGCGCAGGAATGGGTCATTGGCACAGCAACGCCCATGGGGCCGGATGATACCAGCTACACCATGAATGAGGGGGCGATATGGTTCAACGGCATGGGTGTTCAGGACCAGACGTTGGGATGGTTTTCCGGCTCGGGCTTTGGCTGTGTCCGCGGCGCGCCACGCTCGGAATACCTGGCCGGCTCGAACAACGTGGTTTGGGCGGCGGTACACAACCAATTTTTCGCGTTGATGGCGATGCCCAAGGAACCGGTGGCGCAAATCGTCGCGCGCACGGTTACTTTGCCGCCGTTCCCGAACGTCGAGCCAGTGCCGGACGCACCGGCGCTGCAAGGCATTCAGACTGCGCTCGTTTATCCATCGGCAACGCTCGCGGCGCATCAGGCAATCGAACGGCAAATCGTCCTCTTCGCCGGGCCGAAGGAATATCGGCTGCTGGCGCGCATCGGGGACCAGTTTCAAAACCAGGCCGATCTGGTGATGCAATTCGGGAAATTCACGGGGTTTTTTGCCAAGGCGTTGTTGCTGGCGATGAACTGGCTGCACGACGTGACCCGGGCGGGCTACGGTTTGACGATTGTGTTGATCACCGTAATTATCAAGGTGGTGTTCTGGCCGCTGACGGCGGCGAGCACGCGTTCAATGAAACGGATGCAGGTACTCGCGCCGGAAATGGCGGCGCTCAAGGAAAAATACAAGGACGACATGCAAAAGTTCACCCAAAAGCAGTGGGAACTTTATCGCAAGCACAAGGTCAGTCCGATGAGCGGCTGCCTGCCGATGGCCATTCAAATGCCCGTGTTCTTCGGCTTTTACACAATGATTCGGAGCGCGATTGAACTACGGGGCGCACGTTTCCTGTGGATTGCGGATTTGTCGAAACCGGACACGTTGTTCATGATTCCGGGAACCCATTTTCCGTTCAACCTGCTGCCGCTGCTGATGGGCGGCTCGATGTTGTGGCAATCGCATCTGACCCCGCCATCGCCGGGCATGGACCCCACCCAGGCGAAAATGATGCGCTACATGCCGTTGATGTTTCTGGTGTTTCTTTACAATTTCTCATCCGGCCTGGCATTGTATTGGACGGTCAACAACGTGTTGACCGTTATCCAAACGAAGCTCACAAAAATGAACCAGCCCCCGGTTGCACCCGCCGCAGTTTCAGTATTGACGCCAGCGTCAAAAAAGAAAAAATAAAGGGAAAACCGAACCGGCAACCTTCAACCCTCAACCCACTGATGCCCGCTCAACCGAAAGAAACCCTGGAAAAAATTCTCGCGTCCCTCGGCTTTCAAGCCACAGTCGAGGAACATAAACTGGAGGAGGGCGTTTTGCTCGACGTGAAGACGGATGACGCCGGCCGGCTCATCGGCCGTCAGGGCCAGACGCTTTCCGACCTGCAATACATCACCAACCGGCTGCTCTTTCAGCAGGATGCCAGTTCGCCGAAGGTCATGGTGGACGTGGGCGGCTACCGCGCCCAGGCGCGCGAGGCCCTGGTGAAAAAAGCCAGAGACGCCGCCGAAAAAGTCCGGCGCTGGGGCGACACGGTGGAACTGGAGCCCATGACGGCGTTTGATCGCCGGGTGGTGCATCAGGCGCTCAAAGACGATCCCGACGTGGAAACCCACAGCGCTGAGGTGGACGGCACGGACAAAAAAGCCATCCTGCTCCGACCCAGACACTGATCCCGAATTCCGAAGTTGAATTTCCGCGTTGGCGGAGTGTGGCCGTCCCGGCCGCAGCCAGGTCGGGTGGGCGGGACGGTTGGAAAATGTTCCGCGGCTTGAATGAAGCCAGTTGCTGCGACCGAGGACGGGCGCACTCCGACATGACCTTGTTCGCCCCGCAATCTCCCCTTTTCAAAAAAAGAGCGCGGACCCATTGTCCGCGCTCCAAATCATCCGGTTACCCGCGCAACCTGTCCCACCGGCTATTAGTCAACGATGTTCAGCTTATAAATCGGCGATTTCGCGCTGCTGGCCTTGGGTGGCGCGCCGAAGGTGTTGTATTTGTAATCGAACTTGAAACGATAGTCCACGGAGTTGACTCCCGGCGGCACCGGCACGAAGCCTTCCCAACGATTTTGCATCTTCGGCACCTGGCGCAAGGGATACAACTGGCCGTTGACGAGAACATAAGGTTGAATGGTTTCCCAACGCAGCGACTGTTGCTGGGAATTAAAAGCGACTTCAACCGGGTACAGGTTGTTGGCATTGCGCGATTGTTGCAGCGGCGTCAAGCGCGTGAACATCCCCGCGCAACCGGTCAACAACAATACCGATAGAACTGGCAGAAATTTTTTCCACATAATATGGGAGCATTACACCAAGGCCGCCGGCTTGTAAAGCCGGATTTCAACGCTTGAACTGCGGCTCATTTCCAGATAAAAGTTCTGCCTCTATGAATTCCACAAACCAAACCGCACCGGTTTCCAGCAATTATCGTTGGGTCATCTGCGGCCTGCTGTTTTTCGCCACCACCTTCAACTACATGGACCGCCAGGTCATCAGCTACTTGAAGGAGTTCTTCTGCCGATCAGCGGAGCAGGGTGGGTTTGGCTGGTCCAATACCGACTTCGCCTATTTGACTTCCTTCTTCACGGGATTTTACGCCGGCATGACGCTCGTGGTGGGCTGGGTTATTGATCGAATCGGCACCAAGTTGGGCCTGGCCCTGTCGCTCATCGTCTGGTCCATCTTTGGCATTCTCAATGCCTTTGTCGGACGACTGCTGGCGATGCACATTTGCGTCCGCAGCGCGTTCGCCGTCGGTGAAGCCGGCAATTTCCCTGCGTCCATCAAAACGGTTGCCGAATGGTTTCCCAAGCGGGAACGAGCGCTCGCCACCGGCATCTTCAACAGCGGTTCGAACTTTGGCGCCATGGTGGCCGCCCTTTTCGTTCCCTGGTGCATGATCTATTTCGGCGATCAGAAAGGGTGGAAGATGGCCTTCATTATCACCGGCGCCGCCGGTTTTCTCTGGCTGATTTTCTGGTTTTGGCTCTATGAGGCGCCGGCCAGACAAAAACGACTGTCAAAGGCCGAACTCGACTATATCCACATTGACGATGAGGTTGCCGCCAACGGGGCCGCTGATGACATGGGGAAGGTTTCTTGGTGGAAACTTTTTGGCTACCGCCAGGCTTGGGCCTTCTTTTTTGGCAAGTTCATGACCGATGGCATCTGGTGGTTCTACCTGTTCTGGCTGCCGGATTATTTGATCAAACAATTTAACATGACCAAAGCACAGGTCATGATGCCCACGTTCATCGTCTATGGCGTGGCCATCGTCGGCAGTGTTTACGGCGGAAGCATTCCCATGACCCTCATTAAAAGGGGCATGCAGGTTTACAAGGCGCGCACGACGGCGATGTTCCTCATTGCCTTGGCGCCGCTGGCGGTATTATTCACGCAATACTTTGGTAATGTTGATCGTTTTGGGAAAATGGCTGCCGTGCTGGCCGTGGCCATGATTTGTATCGGCGCCGCCGCGCATCAGGCGTGGTCGGCGAACCTTTTTACGACGGTTTCCGACATGTTTCCGAAGAAGACCGTCGGCTCAGTCACCGGCATCGGGACTACCTGCGGCGGCATTGGCGGCGTGATCATCCAGATGCTGGCGGGCAGACTTACGGATGCCTTCAAACAAACCCCGCAGACGGCGTATCTCATCATGTTCATCATCTGCGCCTTGAGCTATCTGATCGCCTGGAGCGTCATGAAGGCGCTCGTGCCCCGGCACAAGCCGATCACGGATCTGTAAACGCCTCGTCAAATCAAAAAGCCCGCTGAGGCGAAATCACCTCAACGGGCTTTGTTTTTTTCATCACGTTGCACCCGCACCGAAAAACGGGGACGTCCATTTTGGTGGGGCGAGTGTCCTCACGAGCCGGTACAGCAACCGCGAAATCCGCGGACTACGCCGCATTCGTATAGCCGCAAAAAAGCACAAAAGGCGCAAACAGTGGGGCGAGGCTCCTGACGAGCCGTTCCCTCAACTGCACCCCGAATGCCTTCGGGGCTCAACCCTCAACTCTCAACATATTTGAACTGCAAAACGCATTGCCGAATTCCCTGCACCGTCCTACTCTCACGCCTGTCCGAAACCAAAAACACCGCGCCCCATGCCCATCAAGTCAGATTCTGACACACGCACCTACGAAGTGACATTTTGCAGCCGCGTTGCGGGCTGGGCGAACACGCTTTTTGCCAAGCATCCCGAATGGCCATTCCGCCGCGCCGAAATCGAGGAATCCAAGGCCATCCATCGCAAACGTTCCGACCTTCGTTTTTATGGTGACGCAAAGAAATTGATCCTTGCCGGCGAAGCCAAAATGCCGGGCACCCGCGAAGGCCGCAGCCCGCACAATCCGGCCCTGGTGGAAGACTCAGCAACCAAGGCCGACAACGCCGCCGCCGAGTTCTTCTTCACCTGGAACGTCAACGAGTTCGTCCTGTTTGACCGGAAGAAATGGAATCTGCCGATGATGGAGCGACGGGTGAAGGATTATCTGCTCGGACTTGATTTGAACGAACCTTCCGATGTTGATCACCCGCAGGTTGAAGAACGCATCCAGGTCTGGCTCAAAGAGTTTTTTGGTGAGTTGGCTGAAATCATTTCGGGCAAGCAGCCCGAATGGGGTATGCGGTTGGACGAATGGTTCATTCGTGCTTTCGAAAGTCATATCTCGTGGGCGGTCAAACTTACGTCGGAGTTTCTTTCGCGCCAATCCTCCAAGGACAAAAGCTTTCGGGCCAAACTACAGGAATGGATGGTCAACGAACAAAACTGGATTGTTTCCAGCGAAGAATGGAATTCCTTGGTTGACCGCGCCGCAAGGACATTGTGTTACGTCTTTGCAAACCGGCTGATTTTTTACGAATCCTGCCGGGCTAAATTTGTCGAGTCGCTCGTGCCGCTCAAAGTACCCAAAAACCTCAAGGCCGCCGGCGAGCTTTATCGGCACTTCCAGAAAACCTTCCAAAATGCAGTGGACGAAACCGGCGATTACGAAACGCTTTTTTACCCCCAAGCGCAGGACTGGGCCGGGCCGCACATTTTCGGGCACGCCGATTCCGCGGAAGCTTGGCGGTCGGTCATACAAAATCTTGAGCCGTTCAATTTCAAACTCATCCCGACCGACATTTTGGGCCATATTTTCCAACGGATAATCGAGCCGGAAGAGCGCCACAAGTTTGGGCAGCATTACACCAACGAAGACCTCGTGGACGTGGTGAACGCCTTTTGCATTCGTGATGCCGAGGACAACGTTCTCGACCCAGCTTGCGGTTCAGGCAGCTTTCTGGTTCGCGCCTACCTTCGGAAGGCCTGGCTGAAACAAAACCGGCGTTTCAAACGCGCTTCCGTCACGCATCAGGACCGGCTGGCGCAAATCTACGGCGCGGACATCTCCCTTTTTGCCGCGCATCTCTCGACCCTGAACCTTGCCGCCCGCGACATCAGTGACGAAGAAAATTACCCCCGCATCCGCCGCCGCAATTTCTTCGAAGTCGCGGACGACGTGGCAAAAAAGAAACCGTTTTGCTTTCTGCCCCAGGGCTTGCGCGGCGAACGCAAGCCGGGGCCAATTGATCTTCCGCCACTCCACGCGGTCGTCGGCAATCCGCCGTATGTCCGGCAGGAATTGATTCCAAAGCGCGGGCAAAAGGGAGTGAAACCGATGCAGGCCAAGGAAGATTTGCAGGAGCTTTGCACCCGTTTCTGGCCACGGCTGAAACTGGGCGGACGCGCCGACCTCCATTGTTATTTCTGGCCGGCGGCCACGAACTTTTTGAAAGAGGACGGGTGGTTTGGCTTTCTTGTTTCGTCCAGTTGGCTGGACGTGGAATACGGCTTTGCCTTGCAGGAATGGGTCCTGACAAACTTTCGCATCCACACGATCCTGGAGAGCAACGCCGAACCGTGGTTTGAAGATGCCCGAGTCAAGACGTGCGCTGTCGTCCTGCAACGCTGCTCCGACCCAGCGAAACGCAACGCGCAACTGGTCAAGTTCGTCCGTCTCGACACGCCGCTGAAAACCATTCTCGGCGACCGGCCCGACGAAAATGGCCGCCAGTCTGCTGCCGAAGAATTTCGGGAGAAAATCCTGGCCTGCAAAAAGAACACCGCCCGCGACGGCTGGCGCGTGGTGGTCAAACAGCAGCAGGAGCTTTGGCAGGATGGCCTGCGCGCCGGGCAATTGTTCGCCATGCAAAAGCAGCGCGACCTAGCGGAGGGTATCAAGGGCCCACCCGACAACGACGACGAGGAGGAAAACGGGGAGAACGGAACCACCTACGATGAAAACGGCAACGGGATGCTGCACGAAAGTCCGGACAGCGGTTATGGCCTGGCTTACGGCGGCGGCAAGTGGGGCAAATATCTTCGCGCACCGGACCTTTATTTCCGCATCATGGAACGCTACGGCAAATGTTTCGTGCCGCTGGGTGAAATCACCACGATCCGTTTCGGCGTCAAGAGCGGTTGCGACGCCTTCTTCATGCCGCGCGATGTCAGCGCCGATTTTCTGGAAAAGTATTCCAAGCTGGACTGGAATGAAGCACCGTTGATGACGCATTGCAAACGCGCCGAAGTCGAGTCGGGCAACGTCAAGCTGATCGAGGCCGGCGACGGCACAGTGCATCCCGTTGAGGACAAGTACATCAAGCCTGAGCTTCACAGCATGATGACAATCCGTCGTCCACTCATCAGCAAGCCAGATTTAGACGTTGTTTTGATGGTCAGCAAGTCCAAGGACGAACTCAAAGGGACGTATGTTCTTAAGTATCTCCATTACGGCGAAACACACAGCGTAACAACAAACAAGAAAGCAAACGCAGCGACCGTGCCAAAGCGTTCGACGTGCGCAAATCGTGATCCATGGTATGACCTCACTTATACGAAGCCGGGCCAATTGATTTGGGCAAAGGGGCAGCAGTATCGCCATGTTGTGGTCTATAACGAAAACAAAATCATAGCCAATTGCCGCCTTTACGACGTGATGTTGGTGGAGCAGAAGCCAGAGGTTCTCGAAATTCTTGCAGCCATAGCCAACTCTACTCTGATTGCGTATTTTAAAGCGTTTTATGGACGATACACGGGAACAGAAGGCAGCTTTGAAATGATGGCTATTGACTTGAACCTGCTTGAAATCCCTGACCCACGCCAAGTCGCGCCGGGTGTCGCGAAGAAATTGGAAGCAGCGTTCAAGCAGCTTTGCCGGCGCGATACCAGCCCGATGGTTGAAGAAGAATTCATGGAATGCCGATCCGCCGTGCGCGCGAAGAAGCTGGCTGAAGAACCGATCAAACTGCCGTGGGAACTCCAGCAACCCGACCGCCGTGCGCTTGATTTGGCGGTGCTTGAACTGCTGGGCGTTTCGGATGCGAAAGAGCGTAAGAAACTTTGCGATGAACTGTACCACGAAACCGCCGCTCATTTTCGTCAAATACGCGTCGTGGAAATCCAAAAGCAGGAACAACGCGCCGGGGCCGAGGACCGCGAGTTCCGCACCGATGAACTTGTCGCCGATTTGTGGGATTCGCTTGCGCCGGATGAAAAGCAGCCGCTGGCAGAGTGGTTCTCCGAGCAAGCCAGCGGTGGTAAGGCGCAAACCATTCCTGAAGGCCTTGCGAGCCTGCCGGATGCGAACGACATGCTTGACGCCAGCACGGTCTTTTTCCGCGAATCTAGCGGCGGCAAAGCTGTTGTCAGACCGCTGGCGCTTTCATCCCGCGCCCATGCCGAAATTGTTTTCAAGCTGGCGCAGCTTGGTCTGCACGGCAGAGTGCATCTGCCGGACAAGGAAAGCGCCGCTCAAGTTTTGAAGTCAAAACTCGACGAGCGGCTGGCTGCGCTTGTGGAAAAAGCCAATCACCTTGCCGCCAGCCGCACGAGCGACGACCGCAAAATCTCCGATGTGTCCGGCCTGTTGCAACACTGGATGATTCACGGCAAGCCAAAACGCAAGGGATAAGCAGAGGCATAATTAACGCAGCTTTCTGCGCTTTTTTGCGGCTGAAAAGGTCATCGCATTGCCTCCGTTCAAAACAAAAACGCGGGCCGAAGCCCGCGCCTGAATTTTTTAGGTGGGGACGCCGTCCCGCTTTGCGGGATCCGGGCGGCGCGGCGCGCCGACCCTACCTTACACCGTGTAGGTGCTGCTGGCGGTGGTGCCGCCTTTGCCGGTCCAGTTGGTGTGGAAGAATTCGCCACGCGGCTTGTCCACGCGTTCGTAGGTGTGCGCGCCAAAATAATCGCGCTGCGCCTGCAACAGGTTCGCCGGCAACCGTTCGCTGCGGTAGGCATCGTAAAACGCCAGCGCCGTGCTGAACGCCGGGACCGGAATGCCTTTCTTCGCCGCCATGGCCACCACGTTGCGCCAGGAACGCTGGCAGTCCTTGATGGCTTTCTTGAAGAACGGATCGAGCATCAGGTTCGACAGTTTCGGATTTTTGTCGAAGGCTTCCTTGATTTTGCCGAGGAACACGCTGCGGATGATGCAGCCGCCGCGCCACATGAGCGCGATGCCGCCATAGTTCAGGTTCCATTTATGTTCCGCCGCCGATGCGCGCATGAGCATGTAACCCTGCGCGTAGCTGACAATCTTCGACGCGTAAAGCGCCTGACGGACGGCTTCGATGAATTTTTTCTGGTCGCCCTTGATGGTGGGTTTGGGCCCCTTCAATTTTTTGGCCGCGGCGACGCGTTCTTCTTTCATGGCCGAGACGCAGCGCGCATAGACCGCTTCCGCCATCAGGGTAATGGGAATGCCGAGTTCCTGCGAAGAAATCACCGTCCACTTGCCCGTGCCTTTCTGCCCGGCGGTGTCGAGAATCTTGTCCACCAAGGGCTGGCCGTCGGTGTCCTTGAAAGCGAGGATGTCGCGGCTGATTTCGATGAGGTAGGAGTTCAGTTCGCCCTTGTACCAGTCTGCAAAAACTTCGTGCATTTGCTGCGCAGTCATGCCCAGGCCGGTTTTCATCAGGTTGTAGGCTTCGCAAATCAACTGCATGTCGCCGTACTCGATGCCGTTGTGGGTCATCTTCACATAATGGCCCGCGCCGCCTTCGCCCACCCAGTCACAGCAGGGCGTGCCGTCGTCCACCTTGGCGGAGATGCCCTGGAAAATCGGTTTGACGTGTGGCCAGGCGGCGGGTGAACCGCCGGGCATGATGCTTGGACCATGGCGCGCGCCTTCCTCGCCGCCGCTTACGCCGGTGCCGATGTAAAGCAACCCCTTGCTCTCGACGTATTTGACGCGGCGGATGGTGTCCTCGAAGAGCGAGTTGCCGCCGTCAATGATGATGTCGCCGGCTTCAAGGTGCGGGAGAAGCTGCTCGATGAATTCGTCCACGGCCTTGCCCGCCTTGACCATGAGCATGACGCGGCGGGGTTTCTTGAGCAGCGCGGCCATTTCCTGAATCGAATGTGCGCCGAGCACCTTCGTGCCCTTGGCTTCGTTGGCGAGGAACAGGTCAACCTTCTCCACCGTGCGGTTGAAGGCCACGACAGTGAAGCCGTGGTCGTTCATGTTCAGAATGAGATTCTGGCCCATGACGGCCAGACCGATTAATGCAATGTCAGCTTTTGGTTCCATAAAATTTATTTGCCAATTCAAAAAAGGGCACCGGAGTATAACCGAAATAGCCGCGCAGGGAAACAATCATTTACCCCCCCCGCCGTTTACAAGGATTCCTCGCCCGCCCGGCTCCGTGCCGGCCTAGACCCCGCTGAACGCGGCGAACCCGCCGTCAATCGGCAGTACGATCCCGGTCACAAAACCGGCGCCTTCGTCCGACACGAGCCACAGCAGCGCGCCGGTCAAATCGTCCGGTGTGCCAAACCGGCTCATGGGTGTGTGCGCGATAATGGTGTTGGCGCGCGGCGTCAATGAGCCATCCGGCTTGGTCAACAGGGTGCGGTTCTGGTCCGTGAGAAAGAAGCCGGGCGCAATGGCGTTGACGCGGACACCAACCTTCGAGAAGTGCACCGCCAGCCATTGCGTGAAGTTGCTGACCGCCGCCTTGGCCCCGCTGTAGGCGGGAATCTTGGTCAGCGGGCGGAAGGAGTTCATCGAGGAGATGTTGATGACGACGCCCTTGCCCTTGCCGGCCATTTCGCGGGTGAACGCCTGGGTGGGCAGCAACGTGCCGAGCAGATTCAGATTGAACACGAACTCGATGCCTTTCGGGTCGAGATCGTAGAACGTCACCAGTTCCTTGGCCGCGCCGGAAACGTCTTCCTTGCGCAGGTATTCGAGACTGGTCGTGCCCTTGGGATGGTTGCCGCCAGCGCCGTTGATGAGGATGTCCACCGGGCCGAGTTCCTTTTTCACCTTGTCGTTGGCCGCGTCGAGGCTGGCCTTCTCCAGCACGTTGCACGCGACGCTGATGGCCACCCCGCCTTCCTTGCGAATTTGCGCCGCCACGGTTTCCGCGGCTTCCGGTTTCAAATCCGCCACGGCAACTTTCGCGCCGCATGCCGCCAGCGCGCGAGCCATGGAGCTGCACAAAACCCCGCCGCCGCCCGTCACGAGCGCCACCTTGTCCTTCAAATTTACTTTAAATGGAATGTTCATCTTTTTTCCTCTGTGCTTGGTTGGTTGTGTTTGTTCTGTCAGTCCTTGAATCGTCCCCGATACGCCCACAGCCCGAGGGCGGGGTTCGAAATGTAGAAGATTTTCTCGCCGTCGGGCATCGTGTTCCAGCCATCCTTGAGTTTGGCCGGATCGTAACGCTGCGTCATCGGTTTCAGGTCGGCGTATTTGAAGTTGACGCTCTCGATTTCCTGTCGGGTGAGCTGGCCGGGGCAATACGTGATGTTGAACCGGCCTTCCGACGAGCCATGGATGAAATGCGCCGCCGCGCTGAGATTGTTTTGCAACTCGGCGTTGGCCTTGACCACCGCCAGCGTCGCGGGCGTGCCGCGGTAGCCGTATTTGCGGATGAGCCGGTCAATCTCCTTGTCCTCGCCGAACTCCTTCAATCCGGGCGCGAGCACGATCAGTTCGCCGCCGTCGGCCATCGCCATGCGCGTGCGATAGATGCTCTTGTTGCCCAGCCATGTGCTCTTGAACTCGGAGGGGTCCAGATAAACGACCACCTTTTTGAGCGGCGCGTCGAGCATCTCGAAATTGACCTTGAGCGAGAGCGCCGCGCCCTTGTCAAAACCGGACACGTCGTCGCTGATGAACAGCCCGCGCACGCACAGTTTGCCGTCGTCGCCGCGCCCCACCACCGTGTGGACATAGACGATGGGTAGGTGCTTGATGAAATGTTCGGAGGCGTAGTTGAGGATGCGCCGCACCGGCGTGTCCGCGCGTCCCATCATCCGTTCCATGCCGTAGGCAGCGCCGACGAAATGGCTCTTGTTGATGCCTTCCTGACCGCCGGTACCCACGAAAATGTTCTTGTTATAATTGGCCATCCCGATGACTTCGTGCGGGACGACCTGGCCGACGGACAGGATCAAATCGTGTTTGCCGGTCCAAATGAGGTTGGCCAGTTGCGCCGGCCAGGGAAAATCCACCGCGCCGCCCGAGACCTTTTTTACAAATTCTCCCGGCACTTCGCCGACGGTGGTGATGCCCGTGCGCCAGTTGTGGACGCGGAAAAGCCTCTCCGGCACACCGGCGAACATCTCGGCAATTTGCGCCGGGGTCATCGGCGTGTGGGTGCCCAACGCGGGCAAAACGTCCGTCAAACGCTCTTTGTAATAATCGTAAATGAGTTTCGTCAACACCCCCGCATGCGAATGAAACCGGGTGAAATCCGGCGGGATGACCAGCACCCGCTTGCGCGCGCCAAGACGGTCGAGGGCCTGGGACAGCCCCTGGCGCAAGTCGTCCAAAGACAGCTTGTCAGCTACAGAACCGCGTTCGTAATATAACATAAATTCGAGCTATTCTACACCACTTAGGTCATGGCTGGCAATGTCTTGAAACAATGGCTCCAACTTGGCTGATCCACGCCTGAGAACCCGTAAAATCTCTCTAAACACAGGTGAATTGTAAAGGAATTTCCCCCTCGCCATCTGTGTCGTTGCCGGTTTTTTGCAGAAAAACGAAACTCTTTTGCAAAATTTTTACAAAAAGCACCTTGCGCCTCCCGAACATTCTGGAATCCTGTCGGCGAGATTAAACAGCCAAACATTGTAAATTATTAAAACAACACCATGAGTAAAGGTCTGAATATCCCCCCAAAAGGCGCGCTGGACTTCCTGTCCCTCGGCGCACTCGTCAACCGTCTTGATCCCGGCATCGTCCCGTTCCGCAAAGCGACTCAATGCGCCATCCACGTCAGCGGCGGTGAGTTCAATTGCGCCGCCAACCTGTCGGACTGCTTCCGCCTGAACACCGGCATCGCCACGGCGCGCGTGGAATATCCCATCGGCGACCTGATTGCCGAGCGCGTCCGGGCGATGGGCGTGAAACCGTTTTACAAGGTTTTCAAGCATGACGGCGTCCGCGGTCCGAACCATGCGACGGTTTACAGCGATCAGGGCCACGGCGTGCGCGCGCCGGTGGTATTCTACAACCGGAGCAATGAAGCCGGCGGGCTGCTCAAGCCGGGCGACTTCAACTGGAAGGAAATCTTCGGCTCGGGCGTGCGCTGGTTTCACAGCGGCGGCATCTTCGCCGCATTGTCCGAAACCACGGGTCCGTTGATCATTGAAGCCATGAAGGCCGCCAAGGCCGCGGGCGCGGTGACGTCGTTCGACCTGAACTTTCGCCAGAAACTCTGGGACATCTGGGGCGGCCAGGCCAAGGCGTTGTCGGTGATGAAAGAGATTGTAGAGCACGTGGACGTGATCGTGGGCAATGAAGAAGACCTGCAAAAAGGCCTCGGCTTGAAGGGGCCGGACGTGACTGCCAAGAGCAAGCTCGACCCGAGTGTGTTCATCGGGATGATTGACTCGGTGGTGAAGAATTATCCCCAGGTCAAAGTGGTGGCCACCACGCTGCGCGAAGTTCACTCAACCAACCGCCATAGCTGGGGCGCGGTGGCGTGGATTGATGGCAAAACCTACACCTCACCCACCTGCGAATTGGATGTTTACGACCGCGTAGGTGGCGGCGACGGCTTCGCGTCAGGCCTGTTCTACGGCATGCTCACCGGCGAATCGCCGCAGGAATCCGTCAACCTCGGCTGGGCGCATGGCGCATTGCTGACGACCTTCCCCGGCGACACCACGATGGCGACGGTGGAACAGGTCAAGGCCTTCGCCAAGGGCGGCTCGGCTCGCATCCAGCGGTAAAGCACTTGTTGGGCGGAACACCGACAGGGCGCGGACCAAATCCACGCCCTGATTTTTTTTGCGATATTGAGCTCCGGCAGCAAACAGCCGTCGAAAGATTGCCTTGTTTTACGAATTGCATGACGTGACGAAATTGTGATAATTTCTATGCCCTTTTTTGAGAAATGAAAATTTCAGTTCCTAAAGAAACACATTCGGGCGAGACCCGGGCGCCGTTGACGCCGGACAGTGTCGCCAAGCTTGTAAAGCTTGGCGCGCAGGTGGAAGTTGAGGCCGGCATCGGCGCGGGAGCGGGTTTTGCCGATGCCGCCTACGCCAAGGCCGGCGCGGGCGTGACCGCCGACCGCAAGGCGCTGTTAAGTTCCGGCGACATGGTGCTGCGCCTGCGCAAACCGCCGGTTGAGGAAATCGCGCTGCTCAAATCCGGTTCCATCCACGCCAGCCTGCTTGACCCGTTCAATGAAAAGGATCTGGTCCAGAAGCTGGCCGAACGCGGTGTCAGCGCCATCAGCATGGAATTCATCCCGCGCACAACGCGGGCGCAAAAAATGGACGTGTTGTCGTCGCAGGCGAACCTCGGCGGTTACGAGGCGGTCATCCTCGCCGCGCGTTATTCCAACAAGATTTTCCCGATGATGACCACGGCCGCGGGCACGATTCTGCCGGCAAAGGTTTTCATCATTGGCGTCGGCGTGGCGGGTTTGCAGGCGATTGCCACCGCCAAACGGCTGGGCGCAAAAGTGACCGCCTATGACACGCGGCCGGTCGTGGAAGAACAGGTCAAGTCGCTCGGGGCGCAGTTTTTGAAGATTGACCTCGGGGAAACCGGCCAGACGAAGGACGGTTATGCCAAGGCGCTGACCGAAGAGCAGGTGCAGAAACAGCGCGACGCGATGAAAAAAACCTGCGGCGATTCCGACGTGGTCATCACCGCCGCCCAGGTGTTTGGCCGCCGCGCGCCGATTCTGGTCACCGCTGAAATGCTCAACGCGATGAAGCCGGGCAGCGTGGTCGTTGATCTGGCGGTGGAAACCGGCGGCAATGTCGAAGGCGTGGTTTACGACCAGGTGACCGACCGCAACGGTGTGAAGATTGTCGGCATTGCCAATTTGCCGGGGCGTGTGCCACTGCATGCCAGCCAGGTTTACTCGGCGAATCTGACAGGCCTGATCGAGGAATTTTGGGACAAGCAGAACAAAAATTTCGTCCTCAAGCCCGACGACGAAATCATCAAGGGCTGTCTGGTCACGCATGGCGGCAAAATTGTGAACGAAAAACTCGTGGCAAAACCAACCTGATTTTTATGAGCACCGAAATCCTGGTTTTCTTCATTTTTGTCCTCGCGATTTTTCTTGGGTTTGAATTGATTTCCAGAGTGCCCTCGATGCTGCATACGCCGCTGATGTCCGGCACCAATGCCATTCACGGCATTATTCTGCTGGGTGGCATGCTGGTGCTCGCCAGCGCGGAAAGCTCCCTGGCCATCGTGCTCGGCTTCATCGCGGTGATTTTCGGTTCGGCCAATGTATTCGGCGGTTTCATGGTCACCGACCGGATGCTGCAAATGTTCAAGCAGAAGAAAAAATGAGCTCGTTCATCGCCATCATATTTATTGCAGTCGCAGTTTTGTTCATCCTCGGCATCAAACTGCTGAGTTCACCCAAGACCGCGCGATACGGCAATTTGCTGGCCGCGTTCGGCATGTTGGTCGCGCTGATTGCCACCGTACCTTTGCTCGGAAGCGAGAACACCTCGCTGCTGAATCACGGATGGAACCTGAATTACACGCTCATGGTCGTCGGCATCGTGATCGGTTTGATCATCGGTGCCATCGGCGCGTATTCGGTGAAGATGACGGCGATGCCGCAGATGGTGGCGCTGTTCAACGGCGTGGGCGGCGGCGCGGCGGCACTGGTTGCGAGCCTGGAATTTCTGCGGCGTGCCAACAGCCCAGAAGGCATCACCACTTTCTTCGCCATCACGATGCTGTTTGCCACGTTGATCGGCTCGCTCTCGTTCTCCGGCAGCATCATCGCGTTCCTTAAATTACAGGGGCACCTCGAAAAACCGCACACGTTTCCCGGCCAAAACATTCTCAACGGCCTGATTCTCGTCGTCATCTTCGGTTTGTGCGTCTACCTGACCGGCTGGACGACGACCAATCCTACGGCGTTCGTCGCAATGTTCGTGCTCGCGCTCGTTTTCGGCATCGCAATGGTCATGCCCATCGGTGGGGCGGACATGCCGGTGGTCATTTCGCTGTTGAATTCGTTCACCGGCCTCGCGGTCGCGGCGGACGGTTTCACCATCAACAACCTTTCGATGATCGTTGCCGGCACGCTCGTCGGTTCGTCCGGCACGCTGCTGACCCTGCTCATGTGCAAGGCCATGAACCGTCCGGTCACCAACGTGCTGTTTGGGGCTTTTGGTTCGGGCGGCAGCGGTGGGAAGGCTGGCGCGGGCGACTTCGGCGGAAAGACCGTCAAACCCATCCAAGCCGATGAAGCCGCGTTGCTCCTCGGTTACGCCACACAAGTCGTCATTGTACCCGGTTACGGCATGGCCGTCGCACAGGCCCAGCATCAAGTTCGCGAACTTTCCGATGAACTCGGCAAACGCGGCGTGGAAGTCCGCTTTGCCATCCATCCCGTGGCCGGCCGCATGCCCGGCCACATGAACGTGCTGCTCGCCGAGGCCAACGTGCCTTACGACCAGCTTTGCGAAATGGAAGCCATCAACCCCACGATGGACCGCGTGGACGTGTGTCTGGTGATTGGCGCCAACGACGTGGTGAACCCGGCCGCGCGCGAGGAAAAGACCAGCCCGATTTACGGCATGCCCATCATTGAAGCCGACCGCGCGAAAACGGTCATCGTCATGAAACGCTCGATGGCCGCCGGCTTTGCCGGTATTGAGAATCTCCTGTTCTACAAGGACAACACACGGATGCTCTTCGGCGACGCCAAAGCCACGTTGCAGACGCTCATTGCCCAGTTGAAGGCCAGTTGAGTGGCATCAGGATTGTTGCTCTCGCGGGAAAGCAACTCCGTCCGGTCAATGTTGACGGAGCGCCTTGACATCCATCCACCCATTCCCGATGAAGTTTTCAGGGGCCGGGGAACCACAGACGGTAAAAGCCATTGGTTCCGGACATATCGAGCGGCAGCAGGTATTGATCGCCAATCTGGATGGGAGAATAGGGGACCACGACCCACGCAGCTGGCGACAGGCTGCCCGAAGTCTCCAGCACAAATCCCGTGTAGCCGACCGGCCACATGTACAAAGCAATGTTGCCCGAACGCAACATCCACAGATTGGGCAGGTTGATGACATTGATCGGATTGGCCAAGCCGAAGTGACCGAGCCCGTCGTCCGCCCGCAACACCAGGTTCGAAGCCGTCCGCGAAATCACCACCGAACCGGTCCATACCCCTTGCACAAAGTTGCCCGAAACCGGCGGGGTGACAGCGACGCCATTGGTAGTTCCCAAAATGGCGGTGCCGGTGAAGTTGGTGAACAGGCCATTGGTCATGTCCTGCGCCCGGATGATGACGGAGAAGGGCGTTTTGACGAACCGCGGTGCCGGAATCGGGCTCCAAGTGAAGTGATCCAGCGCATGAACGATCAGCACCGCGTTGGAACTTAGCACCGAACCATACCCATTGGTTACCATCACCGCATAATTACCCGCTTGGTTCAATTGCACATTGGTCAGAGTCAGCGAAGTGTTGGTTGCTCCACTGATATTTATCCCGTTGAAATTCCACTGGTAACACAACGGAACAAAACTGCCAGCTCCGACGCTGAACGTGACGGTGCCCCCAACAGCAATCGTCTGGCTGACCGGTTGATTGGTGATGATTGGAGGACTGATAATCGTTTCGACAAACCAGCCGGAGCCGTTGAAAAGCCCGCCGGTCACAAACCCCCGCGCCCGTATTGTCGCATTTGTGGGCCAGGTCAGCCCTGTCAACTGCCATCCGTCCGCCACGCGAGTACCGGTACCCAGAGATACCCAGGTTGTGCCGTTGGTCGAGCCGTCGAAGATCGTCCGCCAAACTTCCGGGCTGCTTCCACCGCGCAGCCAGGTAATTGTCGAACCATCGAAGGTCAGATTTTGTGTTGCCGGATCTGTAGGGGTCAGGCGC
>Ga0208321_1000215_pt1 | contig 54398 bp, 42 predicted proteins | sample June2015DPH_4_15_FD_184692 | JGI IMG/M metagenome (GOLD analysis project Ga0208321, IMG submission 184692) | Peatland microbial communities from SPRUCE experiment site at the Marcell Experimental Forest, Minnesota, USA - June2015DPH_4_150... | ecosystem: Environmental > Terrestrial > Soil >... | reverse complement strand
CCGATAATCAATATCCTGATAATCCACAATGCCCGCCAGAAGGCCGTTGCCAAAAGATAGAGATGGTGATTTCAATAGGAAAGTGTGGGTTTAAGGTTCCTATTTTCAATGACCATATTTCATGAAAATATCCCTCATGAACCATAGATGATCGTATCGGTCATCCCCGTGTCCAAAGAAGTCTAAGTCTTCTGAGTTGTTTTGGATTCGCAAGTTCTCAGTCGATACCGATGGAGAGCCAAAATAGCTTACGAATAGCTGGATGTGATGGAAAAAGAATGAGACTTCCACCTACAAGTCTTCAACAGCAAGATGATCTGAGAGTTGATGATTATCGAAAGAAATAAACAAAAAAGGCAGAGCCGTGTTAACCCTGCCTTTGCTCTTTGAAAATTGAATATGATTTATTAGTTAAACTGCCCAGGGTGATTATAAAGAAGTATTGGGATGAATGATTCGACCCGTGTCCCTATCAATCGTCACCTGGGTGAAAAATAGCTCCTTTGAATCTATGACTTTCCCTATAATCTTCTTTCCCCATTTCCTTATAGAATTTTTATTTATCCTCTTTGGATCCTTCCTTCTCTCCGGGAGTATTCCTACAAAGTTATATCCTTTTTGCGGATCGCGGAAGTAGAATTCGTAGGCCACAATCTTCACATTTCCCCTTTCTACAACATCTTTCTATCACTTACCTCTAAACTTTTTCCTCCCATATCCTGCCAACCCAATCAACCCAGAGCCGAGAAGGAGCATGGTGGTGGGTTCGGGGACGGCACCTGCTGGAGCATAGAAGGCCGTAAAGGTACCATTGGGGTCATCGACGGTTAGATACAAATCGCCAAGAGTGGTAGGATAAAACCATGGTGGTGATAGGTTACTATTGTAACACTGGCCGGAGAGCGAGGCTAGCGGTGTAGTTAAGTCATAGGTCATGAACGCAGGATTGAGGATGCGGACGAATTCTAAATCCTGGGTCAAGTCAGCATAAGCTAGGAAGTAGGGAGCTCCATAACCCTGGAAGTCCGCAACCCGCATGGTGTCAGTAAATGTAGCAGGCCCGATACTCCCGACTTGGATGGTGGCTGTACCGACATTGTTGTAGAAATAACCATTTGTTGTATTATATGCGACATTTGTGGTGTCTCCAACGAAGGCAATATCAACAAGGAGATTGGAAAACGGGGTAGATCCAATGGTGCCAGAGCCTTGCGCGGCCCAGTGGTATTCGATCGTTACTGCCTCGGCGGGGGCTGCTCCGTAGTGGATCATCAACACAATAGCAAGAATCAAAAGTATCCGCTTCATTTTCTCCTCCTCTCTATCCCGCCCCCTTCACACACAAGGTTTGGCTTTATCGGGACTTATCCACACCATTACATTATAAAAATAACAGCAATTCTTATGCCAAAGTTTTACCTTTAAAAAAATTTCAAAAACTAGTAATCCTTTCAAATTCTTATAGTTTTAAGTTAAATGTTTGTGAAACCCGATCCTATTAAAAAGTGTAAAGTTTTATGACAAGAGTTTTACGCTGAGGCCTAAATAATTTTGATTTAATTAAGGAATTTGCCCATTCTTAAAGTTGTAAGGTTTTCCGACAATTTCCCTCAATTTCCATTGATTTTGGAATGAAATCTTCTATTCTGAAGGATGATTGAGGAAACTCGATTACAAGGAAGAAGTCACCAAGACACCTGACAATGTCCGTAGGACGTAGGATTAAACCCTTTATAATAATTTGTGAAAATCAGGATTCCAGCAGGAATAGGATAAAAAAAGAAGGACCACATGGGCCCTTCTCCCGACGTTACTTTTTTATTTTACCGATGGCCTCCTCCATGGCTTCCTCCGTGAGAGCCCCCAAAGCCACCACCACCATGGAAGCCTCCAGAGAAACCACCGCCTCTGTCACCATCTCCTCGGAATCCTCCGCCTCCAAAACCACCACGGTAGTAATAACCACCGTAGTAATATGGATATGGGTCGTAATAGGGGTAATAATAGAGTCCAGGGTCGTAATATGGCTCATCTCCCTCATAGACAGCAGGTGGGTACTCACCGTATTGTCTCGCTTGTTCTTTACCAGGCGCAACCGCCAGCCTCCACTGATTATCAACAAGAACCTGAAACGCCATCAGCGCCTCGTCTTTGTTCATCGCTAATTTGCCGGAATCCAGTGCCACACCGATAGCACTTCGCACCTCTCCGATAATATCGGGCGTCAAGGGATAATCAGCAATCCATCCATTCTGCGGAGCGATACCCATTGAGGCCAGCCTACTCTCCACTTCTGCCTCGCTCTTAACCGGTCCTGTCTTCAGTGCCTCAGCCAGCTTCATTGCAAATGAACCTTCACGGACCAAACTCTGTTCAATCGGAGGGGGTCCCGGTTTGTTCTGCCCTGACTGTGCGTTAACCATTAATGGTATCAAGACCAAAAAAACTGTAGCACCTATGGAAAGTAATTTTTTCATTAGTCTCACCTCCACTCTCTTGCTGACCATGAGAAAGTCTTCTCGCACTCCAGTCTTCCTACGAAGCTGCATTTATGTCAAGCCGAACTTAACCAGAAGGCTTTCGAGCCGCCCTTTATCCCAACCCGTGTAAGTCTCCTGCCCCTCAACAATAAAGGTGGGATATTTTCGAATCCAATGACGAAGGGATTTATAGATTCCCAGGGGAGATTGAACGTCAATGAGTTTGATGAAGAGACGATGTTTATAGAGCCGGGTCAAATCCTGGATCCAGTCAGAAAGTTTCGCATACTCCTCTTTCAGGTCTAGAGGGTACTCGTCCGTCTCTCTCTGATGGAACTTTTGGTCAAGACCCACTTCACCGAAGAGGATTTCACAGTGTCGTCAGTGATCATAATGGGTGATCACATTGGTAACGATTTCCAACCGTACTGGTCTCATTCTTTTTCTCCTGTTTCTTCATAAAAAGTATAACAAAAGAATGATCGGAGTTCAATGGTTGTAAACCGCGGAGAATGTGTAACTTTATATTATTGATTACGACTTGAAAGGTTGCATGGATGGAGGATTTTAAAGAATCTCGATTACAGGAAGTACTCAGCGGGGATGGAGTAAAATGAAAAACGAACAAGTACAATAGGAAATTTTGCACTCTTATCTTTTCCCCTGTTTTTCCACAAGTCTTGTCCCAGACCCCTTAAAACGATTTTGGTGGGTATCCTGGACAGGATTTCTTCAGGTCTGGGAGTCGGACAATATGTCGCACTTGAACTCCAGCCAATATCGCCAGTTTTTCACCTTGGGTGGTACGGGTTTTGCGGCGGAATTGGTATGTCGACATCCCAGCTTCCACTTAACCCAGAGTGCCAGATTGAAACAAAGCATGGCATAAGAGTCAAACGCTATCGTAAAGTGTTTTGCCCCACTTGTAACAGGATCACCAATAGGATTGGTTCAATCCATCTCGTCCCAGGAGATGGCTGGCCAGTCCCCTACAAGGTTGACTACCCCTGTAAGTGTGGTCACAACGATTACGAAATAGTTATGGGGCTTGTAGCATTGACTGATGGGGAAGCCGACTGTACGTTTGATCGACCCCCAATGCCGAAGGTGAAGGTAAAGAAGGTGAAGGGAAAACACTCAAAGGGCCTGTTTGACCACTTGCTTAAAGCCAAAAAACGACGATAATCTATAGGACAGTTATAGTCGGCTATTCTTGCCTGTTTTTTAACTCTTGGAACTGCTTAAATTTGTTACAGGAATCCTGGAATGGGCATGCCCCGTCGGTAAGGCTCAAAGCCTTCCTCCCGCAGGTGGGGTTTTGCTTTCAGCTTTGAGCTTTCAGCCATACAATACTCCTAACTATTTACTTTAAGAAGTGGAAGAGGCGGGCTTCGTTCCTTGGATATAAATTTCGATGAGGGTAAGGAAGAGGGTGGCGATCAAAGGACCTGCTACCAGACCGATTAATCCAAAAGCCTGGACCCCTCCTAGCACAGCAAAGAAGAGGAGCAAGGGATGGATGTTGGTTTTGGAACTGATAAATAATGGCCTGAGAATATTGTCCACCATACTAATCACACATACTCCCAGACCGAGCAAGATGAGTCCTTTCAAGACAGCCCCTCCGATCAATAAGATAATAGCAGCCGGGGCCCAGATGAGAGCTGTTCCACCAATGGGGATGAAGGAAAGCAGAGCCATCGCTGTTCCCCAGAAGATAGGCGAAGGAAGTCCAAGAACCCAAAAAGATAACCCACCTAAGAGACCCTGAATAATAGCGATCAGAATCCCTCCATAAATGGTTGCATAGATCATGTCCTTGAACCGTTGAATGAGAAGGTCTCTCTCCTTTGACGGCAGGGGAACAATCTCTATTAATCCCTTGAAAAAACGACTTCCATCTTTAAAAAGATAGTAGAGGGAGAGAAGGGTAAAGAAGAATCCAACGATAAATGTGGAGAATCCCTTTAAGAGGGTTGTGGTCTGATTGAAGATGAAAGTACTGATCTGGTTAAGGTTCTTTAATAACAGGGGCAGAGGATCCATTTGCGAGACATCGATATGTTGCCCCAACCTGATCAAAATCCATTTGAGAATGGGGATCTCTTTCATTCTCTCCAAATAAGCCTGAAGTTGGCCGGTCTTGATCAATTCCTCCACCCGATGATAGAGATCTACCACCTCGCTGGCCAAAGAGGCCATCAGAAGGCTGAAAGGCAATACGATGACAATGAGCACCAACAAGGTCATGATGATGGCAGAGAGAACTTTCCTTTTTTTTAAGATCCGTTGAAGTTTTTGGAAAAGGGGATAAAAGACCATGGCCAGGAGGATAGCCCATATGATTGATGAGAGAAAAGGGGAGAGGATTTGGTAGAGGAGATAAATGGAAAGGAAAGTGAGGAAAAGGATGAAGATGAGAAAGATATGTTCCCTTTTCATTTTTTACTCTGATGCCGAAGCATTTATCCTTTTGAACGGATGAGAAGGATGGGCGTTTCAGCCCGGGCTAATACTTTGAGGGCAACACTCCCCAAAACCCACCGGGAAATTCCAGACCGGCCGTGGGTACACATGACGATCAGATCCACCCCAGCCTCTTTTGCAAAGTCAAGGATCTCTACTGCCACCTGCTGCCCGGTCCTCACCATCGCCGCCACCCTGAGGCCTCTCTTTTTCAGTTCCTCGGCGAGGTTTGCAAGATACTTCTCAGCCACTTCCTTCTGTTTTTCATCGACGATGAGAGGCGTTACCAGCTCCGGCGAGCCATAGATGGGCATAAAAGGGACCACTTGGAACAGAATGATTTCAGCATCAAAGTTCTTGGCCAATTTCTCAGCCTGGTCTAAAGCCGTTTTGGCCAATTCCGAACCATCCAATGTGACCAAAATCTTCTTATACATACCCCACCTCCATCAGCACTTTTAAATGATTTATAACAATTTTGCCTCGGCAAGGCAACACAAAAGAGGCTATAGGGAATTTTTATGAAAGAATAAAGATTTTATTGGAAAAACCAATTTGACTTCTTTTTTTTAGCCATTAAGATAGTTACGTGGAGGGAAAGAAAAATGCCAGTGGTTGATTGTCGGGGTCTTGCCTGCCCCCAACCTGTCATAACGACGAAAAAAGCATTGGATCAACTTAAAGAGGGGGAATTGATGGTGATTGTGGACAATGCTTCCTCCTGTAACAATGTAGAACGATTTGTTCGGAGTCAGGGATGCTCAGTGGAAATTAAGGAGAGTGGCCTGGATTTTTATATCCATATTCAAAAGGCCAACGGTAAGGGTGAAGAGAAAAAGACTCAGCCTGACGAAAAAGTCAAAAAGGTTGTCGTTTACATCAATTCTCACCTCCTCGGAGGGGGGGATGAAGCATTGGGGGCGTTCTTGATGAAGGCTTTTTTAAAAACACTACTTGATTTAGAGACACAACCCAGTCGTTTAATCTTGGTCAACAGTGGTGTCCAATTGGCCGCAGAGGATTCCAAGGTTTTGGAGACACTCCAGATGTTGTCTGAGAAAGGGGTGGAGATTGCCTGCTGCGGAACCTGTATCGATTTTTATGAGTTGAAAGGAAAGATGAAGGTAGGAGTAATTTCCAATATGTATGATATCATCCAATCTATGCTGGAGGCCGATCGTGTGATTAAACCGTGATGGATGGAATCTTCTGAGCATTGATTTCGAGGTGGTCAATATGGGGTAGGGAGATATCTGGCGAGATTTAGATTGAAATTCTTAAATAGGAGAAAAGGAATGGACAAAGTGCGCTTGACTTCAAAAGTCAAAAAAGCAGGTTGAGCCTCCAAAGTGGGTCCAGAGGATCTGGATCAGATTCTAAAGGGATTGCCCCTTCCAAAAGATCCGAAGGTTCTGGTGGGACTGGATACCTCGGATGATGCAGGGGTCTATCAATTAAACGATGAAGTCGCCCTGGTTCAGACGGTAGACTTCTTCACTCCGATTGTGGACGATCCCTTCACCTTTGGCCAAATCGCTGTGGCCAATGCTCTGAGTGATGTCTATGCCATGGGAGGGACTCCACTCACGGGCTTGAATTTAGTGGCCTTTCCCATCAAGACCCTCTCCCTTTCCATTTTGAAAGAGATCCTTCTCGGAGGGCTTTCAAAAATGGGGGAAGCTGGCGTGGCTCTGGTGGGAGGGCATTCGATCGAAGACCCGGAGATTAAATATGGTCTGGCGGTGACAGGAGTGGTCCATCCGAATAAAATCCTGACCAATGCCAAAGCAAAAGTAGGGGACAAATTGGTTTTGACGAAACCTCTCGGCACAGGGATCATCTCCACAGCCCTCAAGGGAGGGATGGCCTCTGAGGAGGCTGTCCGGAAGATCGTGGAGAGCATGGTGACCCTTAATCGAACAGCATCAGAATGGATGAAAAAATTTGGAGCCCATGCCTGTACCGATATCACGGGTTTCAGTTTCATCGGCCATGCATTAGAAATGGCGACCGCAAGCCAGGTGGGGATGGTGATTCAATCTAAAGCTATTCCAATCTTTCCTGAGGCCATGGAATATGCGAAATTGGGATTGATCCCTGGAGGGGCATATTCAAATCGAGATTTTTTCTCCTGCCGAGTGGAGGTTCATTCCAATGTGCCCGATCTTTTGGTGGATATCCTTTATGATCCTCAAACCTCCGGCGGCCTCCTCATCTCCTTACCTTCCAATGAGGCAGAGAAACTGGTGGGGACTCTAAAAAAAGAAGGGCATCTCCATTCCTGCATCGTAGGTGAAGTGGTGGAAGAGCCTCGCGGAAAGATTCGACTCCTCTGAACCTTCCTAAAAAAATCCTTCCTTTTCTGTGTTTTCCACTTGCGAGGGGGGCGGTTTTCCAATATAATGAGTGCGGTTTTAAGAAGGACCTTAAGCACTCGACTCAGTTTGTTCATCTCGAGCCGGAAAAGACAATCCTTAAAATCAGATAAGGGGATAAATCAATCTTCAATGGAGGAGAAACCTCAGACAATCCCTAAAGTTCAGAATCTTGTGGTGGCTCGGTATCGGGATGGGAAAATGATCAGGGGAGTTACCCATGATTTTGGGCCCCAAAAAAAAGTATTTCATGTGAGCACTATAGAGAAGCATGGAAGAACGGTTGATGGGAAGATTTTTGAAATTCCCCTTTCTGAGTTGAAAGCGGTTTTTTTTGTAAAATCCCTTGCGGGAAGACAGGGTCCTCCCTCCCTCAAAGGACTTATGGAAGAAAAATTGGAAACACCTGGTTTAATGAAGGTGAGGATCACCTTTTCAGATGGGGAGATACTGGTGGGGACAACGCAAGGATACACTCCTGAAAGGGAAGGGTTTTTCGTCATTCCCTTGGAGAGGGATGGCAATAATTTGAGAATTTTTGTCGTTTCAAGTGCTGCGAAGAAGGTTGAGACCTGGAAGTGACTTGAAGGAAGGCAGGGAGTTCAGTTCGATGGAGATTGAGGTAAAATTATTTGCTACGCTTCGAGATTATCTCCCGAAGGGAAGCAGTCGGTTTTCCTGTAAGATGGAGGTCGATGGTTCTACCCGAGTTCAGGATATTTTGTCTCGGCTCAAAATACCCGAAGAGATACCCAAGATCATTTTGATCAATGGCGTTCATGGAAAGAAGGAGCAGATATTAAAGGATGGCGATGTCCTAAGCATCTTCCCTCCTGTCGCAGGAGGGTGAAAAAATCCCATCATCTCCAAACCCCGATCACCCATAACCAAATAATGATCAAAATCTCAATGACCGAAAAACTTAACTCGATAAAGGTGAATAAGTATTTTGGTTATTTGAAGATCGGGTCATTGGAATTTATTTGGGATTTGGAATTTGATGATTGGAATTTAATTTACAGAATTGAGTCTACTTCTTTTTTTCTTTCAGTTCCTTAATCTTCTTTTGTAGCGTTTCCTTTTGATCTGGTTTGGGATCCAATTTTAAAGCCCTTTCGTAAAACTCAATGGCTTTTTCGATCCGGCTCAGTCTGAGATAACTATCGGCCAGGTGTTCGGTGATCGTGGAATCATCTGGAGTCAATTGGTTCGCTTTTTCAAGTTCGGTCACAGCTCTCTCGTAGTCCCCAAGTTTATAATAGACCCAACCCAAACTATCGGTGATATACCCCATATTGGGTTTCAATTCCATGGCTTTCTGGATGAGTTTGAGGGCCTCTTCCAAACGGATGCCCCGCTCGGAATAGGAATAGCCTAAATAGTTGAAGGCATCGGCATGGTTAGGGTTGAGCCGGAGAACCTCCTTCATCTCGACGTCCATCTTATCAAAATCTCCCATCTTATCGTAGAGCGCACCTAACTGGAAATGAATTTCTTCATCATTCTGATTTTTCTCGAGTCCCCTCTTCAGGGTGGTCAAGGCCTTTTCCAATTGTTCTTCTTTTTCATAGACCGCGGCAAGGATGAGGTAGAGGTCTCCTTCGTTCGGTTTGACCTGAATCGATTCCTCTAAGATTCGAATGGCCTCCCCCATCTTGTTCTGTTTTCTTAAAATCAGAGTGATGTTTCTTCTCGAGTCCGCAAAGAGAGCCGATTCAGGAGGTATCTTCTTAAATTCTGAGATGGCCTGATCGAAGGCGTCTTTTTCTACATAGGCTGCTCCTAAATAATATCGGACCCGATCGTCTTTAGGATTGGCAGCGAGGATGAAATTGAATTCCAAAATCGCTTGGTCCAATTTCCCCTGTTCCATATAGATCAAGCCCATCTTCGTTCGGATATTGAGATCCTCTGAATCGGACTTTTGCATCTCCCGAAATTGGTTCAATGCCTCGTCGAACTTCTTATTTTTGACGAAGATCTGCCCGAGTCGATTTCTCGCCTTTTTATTGTCCGGATCGAGGTTAAGGATCTTTTGGTAAACCTCAGCTGCCTTTTCCGGTTGATTCTGGATCTCATAAGTGATCCCCAAATCCATCAGGACAGAGATCAGATTGGGTTCGATGGCCAGGGTCTTTAAAAAATATTGCTTGGCCAATTCATAAGATTTCGTCCTGATATAAATTCTTCCCAGCGCATAGAGACCCATCACGGAGTTGGGTTCGATCTTGAGAAACTGTTTAAGGACGTTGATCGCCTGGTCATATTCCTGGATGTCTTCGTAGAGGGAGCTGAGAAAGAGGTAACTTTCCCAATGAAGAGGGTCGATCTCCAATACTTTCTCGTAAGAGGCGATAGCCAATTGGTTCTTTTTAAGGATGGAATATAATCCACCCAGCAGCAAATGAGCAGAGAGATGATTGGGGTCATCCGTGAGGGCAGTTTTGCACTCTTCGAGCGCCTCACTTAAAAGACCTTTATGGATGTAAAGGGTAGCCAACTCAACATGCAAGGAAGGTTCTTTGGCGTCACGAGCGATCGCTTCTTTGAGATCCTCGATCGCCTCATCGACTTTTCCCTCCCCTAATTTAAGCTGGGAGAGGAGAAAGTAGTAATAGGCAAGGGGGTTTGAAGGAAGGGTCTTCTTTTGAATTTTTTGGAGTTTCGTTGGAGTAGGCTGAAAGGAAAGTGTGCCTTTCTCTTGTTTTTGAAATTCAGGTCTTCCCGCACAAGCCCCCAAAAAGAATAGAGACAAAGAAATAACGAAGACTTTCATTAAAAATAGCTTCATTTTTAAAACGTAACAGACTTTAATCATAAAGTCAAAGATTGGAATTTAATTTTAAAAGATTTTCCAACGTGTTCGGAGAAGCATAGCCTTCTATCATTTTTCCGTTTTGAAAGAGGAGAGTTGGGGTGGAATCGATGAGGAGACGCTTTCCAAATTCCATATTTTTGTCAATGGGGCTGGTATCGCAGGGGGGGGATCTTAATACTTTTCCTTGATAAGTTTCTTCTAAAGCCCTCACTTTATCTTGTGAACACCAGATGGACTTCGCCTTCTCATAGGAGTCAGGGGTGAGGGGATATAAAAAGAAAAAAGCCTGGAGGTCTTTGATCTGTTTTAGTTCTTCGTGGAGTTGGAAACAGAAATGACATTGAGGGTCGGTAAACACATAGAGTTTTCGCTTCCCCTCTCCCATTGGAATGGCATTTCCAAGAGGAAGACTGGAGAGGTTCACCCTTCGGAAATCTTTTATTCTATCAAGAGTAAGATTTCTTTTGGTTTGCCGATCCAATATCTGGCCCTGGAAAATATATCTTAAGTTCTTATGGATGTAAAAGATGACCTTCTCTCGTCTCGCCTCAACAACGACCTCCCAGAACCCTTCCAGAGGGGCTTCCTTGATTTCCAAGATTTTAAATTCCGTCTGAACCAATTCCTTTAAAATATTGGTTGCCTCTTCATTGGTGAGAGCGAAGGAGTTCACGAAAAAGAGAGGGGGCAAAATGAGCAACAACGTCATGAGTAGTCGCATTCCCTTCATATTACAAACCATCCTAATCTATTCATTAGTTTAAATAGAGAATGAAGTTTTGGATTCAATTAGGTTGGCCCTTTTTCTCAAAGCGATAAAGGGTTCTCGGATTGACCCTAAGGATTTCTGAAGCGATTCTTTTGTTTCCATCGACCTCTTTGAGTATTTCTTTTATATATTCGGACTTGATATCATCCAGAGATTTACGATCCTTCACTCCTCTTTTAATCATTTCTGAAAACCCTTCCATCAGATCTTTGGGGAAATCATTGGGCACCAAGTAATTCTGATCCGTCATAACGACAGCCCGCTCGATGGTATTTTCTAATTCTCTGACATTCCCCGGCCAAGGATATTCTAAAAGGAGTTTCATCGCCTCTTTTGAGATCCCCCTGATCTCCTTTTTAGCTTCTTTGGAATAGAGATCAAGAAAATGGTAAGCGAGCAAAGGGATATCTTCTTTTCTGTCTTTCAGATCGGGAAGAAAAATAGGGAAGACATGAAGACGATAGAAAAGGTCTTCCCGAAATTTCCCCTTCTTCATATTCTCTTCCAAATTCTCATTGGTGGCTGCAATCATTCGGACATCAATCTTTGTTCTCTCTGTACTCCCCACCTTCATCACTTCCCTCTCTTGGAGGACTCTTAGGAGTTTGACCTGAACAGAGGGGAGGATCGAGGAGATCTCGTCCAGGAAGAGCGTCCCTCCATTGGCTTCTTCGAACAAACCCTTCTTCGCCTGGATCGCTCCAGTGAAAGCGCCCTTGGTATGTCCAAAAAGTTCGCTTTCCACCAACGTTTCAGGGATTGCTCCGCAATTGAAAGGAATGAAGGGCCGATCCACCCTTGGGCTATTATAATGGATGGCCTTGGCCACCAGTTCTTTACCGGTTCCACTCCCTCCATAGATCATCACCGTACTGCTTCCAGGGGCAACCTTTTCGATCAGGGAGAAGACCTCCTGCATCTTCTTGCTTTTCCCAATAATATTGTTGAACTCAAATTTTTTCCTTACCTCCATCCTCAAAAGCCGATTTTCTCTGAGGAGGAGACTTTCCTTTTGGACTTTGGAGATGTGGATGAGGAGGTCATCGAAGTTAATAGGCTTGGTAATATAGTCATTCGCCCCTATCCTCATCGCCTCTACCGCTGTCTCGATCGATCCGTAAGCCGTCATCAGAATGACCATCATTTCAGGCCTTGTTCCCTTGATATTCTTCAGGAGTTCGAGGCCGTCCATCTCGGGCATCTTTAGGTCGGTCAGTATTAAATCGAAGACCTCCTTTTCCATCTTCTCAATGGCCTCGAGACCGTTTTTGGCGACCTCCACACTAAATCCTCCTATCTGGGAAAGACCTTTTTTAATCATGTCCCGAATGAGGACTTCATCATCGACAACCAATATTTTCATAGACTCCATAAATGGCTCCTTGAAGGATATTTCTATCAAAAACTGGGTTTAAAATCAAATGGAATATACATCCTAAATCCCGATTTAGAAAACAAAACCCTTTTTGCAATTTGTCATTGCGAGCACCCGAAGGGTGCGTGGCAATCTCATTGCAAAGGGGCGAGATTGCTTCGTTTCACTCGCAATGACAATTTCTATATCGGGATTCGGGTACATGAACATTCTGTCAGCTTTGGACAAAAATTGTTCCTAAATGTAGAGGCTCTCAAAGTTTGAATCATTTATTAAGAATTTAAATTGGATCTTAAAAGTCAAATACTTAAGAAATAAAAATCACCAGATATATCCGCGGGCATATAATTTGCACAAAATTAAGAAAAAATAAGACAAATTGAGGTAATTTCATGTCAAAAATGAAAGAGGATGCTGTCTTAACTACCGATGAGGCAATCCAGTACTTAAAAGTATCAAAACCCACTTTGTTAAAGCACATTCGTCTCGGAGAGATAAAAGCTATCAAAGTAGGGAGGAATTGGAGATTCCTCCAGTCAGAATTATATCGCTTCTTAAAAGGAGAGTAAGTGGGTAGGTGCGATTTCAACATAAAAATAAGGGGGGATAGTGCTGGAAGACAAAATACTCATTGTCGATGATGAGAAGACGATCTATTCTTTAATTGCTCGAAGACTTGCCAAGGAGGGCTATCCCTGCGTAATGGCCAACAACGGAAGAGAAGCCCTGGGCTACTTTTACAAGAATAATTGCTCTTTAATTATTTCCGATATCAGAATGCCTGAAATGAATGGTTTGGAACTGCTTAAAAATGTGAAGGGTGTGCGACCGGACATGATGTTCATCATCATGACTGCTTATCCGGAGATCGATATGGCAGTAGAAGCGATACGATTGGGAGCGAATGATTTCATTATCAAGCCGGTCGATCTGGAGCTGGTGGTCTTCAGTGTGAAAAAGGCCCTTGAGCGGAAGAGGATGGAGGAGGAGATCGAGGCTCATCACAAGAATTTGGAGAAGTTGGTCGAGGAAAGGACATCAAAACTTCGAGAGGCATTGCTCGTCCTGAAGAAGACCCATCTCGATTCCGTCAAGGTACTGGCCGGAGCGATCGATGCCAAGGACCCATACACCCGAGGCCATTCGGACAGGGTGAGAAAGATGAGCATGAGGATCGGGATGAAGCTAAGTTTTAACGAAGAGAGGTTAGAAAACTTAGTTTTTGGAGCGCTCCTTCATGACATCGGCAAGATCGGTATCAGAGATGAAGTGCTCCAGAAAAAGGGCCAATTGACACCGGAAGAGTATCAGTATGTACAGCAGCATCCGTTGATCGGAGTGAAGATTATAGAAGGGATTGATTTTTTTAAAGATAAGATTTCCATGATTCGCAACCATCACGAACATTTTGATGGAAGTGGATACCCCGATGGCTTGATGGGAGAGACCATCCCACTCGAAGCACGGATCATTGCTGTATCGGATGCTTTCGATGCGATGACCAGCCTAAGGCCCCATCGCAAGGCCATGCCGGTGGAGGATGTTATTCTTGAAATGGGGAAGGGCAAAGGAAAGCAATTCGATCCCCAAATCTTGGAGATCTTTCTGAATGAAAAAATCTATCAATGACAATGGATCTCTTAAAAATTGGAAATTGGCAATTGAAAATCGGCAATTAGAAATATAGGAGGTGTCCCTAATTTAAAGGGGCGTAACAAGATGTTATCTATAGGTAGATTTACCCCGTTAGAAATAATGCCCCGCTGCTCTGCAGCAGGGTTAGATTTTAGAATAATTCCGGCGGGGTTTAATGCCCCGCTGGAATTTCTAACGGGGTTTACCCTTAATTTTAATTCTGTAAACAACGACAACCTTTGCTTCGTCATCTATTGTATAAAGGATGCGATAGTCGCCTGCCCTGATACGGTATCCTTCTTTCTCCGTGAGCTTTTTAGATCCATAAGGCCTTGGATTGGCAGTCAGGGAAAGAATAGCTTTGTCAACGGAAGTTCGATATTTTGCCGGAATTTTCTCTGCTTCCTTGCAGGCTTTTTTTTCGATGATGATTTTGTAGCTCAATTTTTTAGCCAGGTTTTTCGGAAATTATCGTATGGAATAAAAGAGGTTGCTTCTCTTTCCGCCCTGAGAAGGTCATTGGCATCTTCAAAGTCTTCAAGCAATTCAAGGATGTTTTCATATTCCTTAAGACTGAGGATAACAGCCTTTTTATTGCCTTTTTTGTTAACGATAAATTCAGGTTTAATATTTTCAACAACCTTGTGCATTTCTTTCCTCCTGTCAGTCCCAATTTTATTTATTAACAATATAGCACGGAATATTGTCCAATACCAAATTTTTAAAGCAAGTTGGAAGGGAGCATATTAGGTTAAGGTCAGGCAGATTCGAAGGAGGTAAATAACGATGGACATGGAAAAAATTGGTCAGGCAGGAAGGTCGGACAGTAATTCTATAAATATGCGGCGCAAGCGCAAGGAGGCCGAGGAGGCGTTGAAGGCTTCTGAAACTAGCTACCGACGGCTATTTGAATCAGCGAAGGATGGAATATTGCTTCTCGATGCAGACACAGGACAAATAACCGACGTTAACCCATACTTGATAGAGATGTTGGGCTATTCTCACAATGAATTCCTGGGGAAGAAACTCTGGGAAATCGGCTTATTCAAGAATATTGTGGAAAACCAGGTCGGTTTCCAAAAATTACAGAGCGAAAAATATATCCGTTACGAAAATTTACCGCTTGAAACCAAAGGGGGGCGGCATATTAATGTGGAGTTTGTTAGCAACGTCTATTCGGTGGATCATAAGACTGTGATTCAATGCAACATCCGTGACATCACCGAGCGTAAGGAGATAGAAACCGGTCTGGAAAAGACCCGAAAAGAACTGGAAGCAACTAAATTAGCCGAAGATGCAGCCCGCGAATACGCCGAGAGCATCATCAACACCGTGCGTGAACCCTTAATCGCTCTGGATCAAGATTTAAGGGTAGTCACCGCCAGCCGTTCCTTCTATGAAGTCTTCAAGGTTAAACCTGAAGAGACGGTGGGACAGCTTATCTATGACCTGGGCAATAAGCAGTGGGATATCCCCAAGCTGAGGGAACTGCTGGAAACCATCCTTCCCCAAAAGGCAACCTTTGATAACTATGAGGTTGAACACGATTTTGCTTCCATTGGCAGGCGCATCATGCTTTTGAATGCCCGGCAGATTCAAAGAGTGTTGGGAAAAGAACGGATCATTCTCCTGGCCATCGAGGACATCACCGAGCGTAAGGAGATAGAAACCGGTCTGGAAAAAGCCCGAAAAGAACTCGAAACAACTAAAATATCCGAAGATGCAGCCCGCGAATATGCCGAGAGCATCATCAATACCGTGCGTGAACCCTTAATCTCTCTGGACCAGGATTTACGGGTAGTCACCGCCAGCCGTTCCTTCTACGAAGTCTTCAAGGTTAAACCTGAAGAGACGGTGGGACAGCTTATCTATGACCTGGGCAATAAGCAGTGGGATATCCCCAAGCTGAGGGAACTGCTGGAAACCATCCTTCCCCAAAAGGCAACCTTTGATAACTATGAGGTTGAACACGATTTTGCCACCATTGGCAGGCGCATCATGCTTTTGAATGCCCGGCAGATTCAAAGAGTGTTGGGAAAAGAGCGGATCATTCTGCTGGCCATCGAGGACATCACCGAGCGCAAGCTGGCAGAAGTAGAAATTAAAAAACTTTATGAAGAGTTGAAACATAAGATTACCCAGCTTGAAGCGGCCAACAAGGAACTTGAGAGCTTCAGTTATTCAGTCTCTCATGATTTGCGCGCACCGCTTCGCAGTATCGATGGTTTCAGCCAAGTCTTGCTCGAAGATTACGCCAATAAGCTGGAAGGAGAAGGGCGAGAAGCGCTCCAACGTGTGCGAAATGGAGCTCAGCGTATGGCGCAACTCATCGATGATCTGCTTAAACTATCAAGCATGACTCGTTGGGAGTTGCGTCGAGAGATGATCGATCTGAGTGCGATGGTAAAGGCGGTCTTAAAAGAACTTCAGGAAACGGAGCCCGAAAGGCAGGTGGATTGTGTTATTGCGGAAGGAATCATCGCCAATGGAGACGTGCGGTTGTTACGGGTGGTATTAGAAAATTTACTGGGGAATGCCTGGAAATTCACGTGTAAACTATCGCAAGCCAGAATCGAATTCGGAATAATTCAATGTGATGGACAAACATCATACTTTGTGCGAGACAATGGCGTTGGATTTGATATGGCCTATTCAGATAAATTATTCGGCGCTTTCCAGCGTCTTCATGGGATGGAGGAATTTCCTGGAACGGGCATCGGCCTGGCAACTGTGCAGCGCATTATCCATCGTCACGGTGGCCGCGTTTGGGCTGAAGGAGAAGTGGAAAAAGGGGCGACATTTTATTTCACGCTGGTATAAGTTTGTTGTCCGTGGTTTGTTGGTTGTTGCTAAATTGATTAAATGTTTGTCTTAATTCCATGAGTAAGAAGACTACTGACAACTGACAACACACAATCGACATTATTAAGATCACACCTGAAAACCCCGCCCTGTGGACGGGGATGAAAGATGTGTCTGCTGAAGGCAGAAAAAAACTAAATTAGATGCTGAAACGAGTTCAGCATGACAACAGGGTTTGGTTCTCGTTTTTTGTCATCCCGAACTTGTTTCGGGATCTTGGTTTTAAGAATTTGGGTTTTAAAGCCCCACCCTGTGGGCGGGGTAATTTATTGGTAAAAGGAGGGGTCCATGAACCACAAAACCATCTTACTGGTGGAAGATAATCCTGACGACGAGGCATTGACTCTGCGGGCACTCAAGATAAACAACATTCTGAATGGAGTGATCGTAGCACGTGATGGGGCCGAGGCACTGGATTATCTCTTTGGTACAGGAAAGTATGCTGGCCGTGACTTGAGTAACATGCCGCAGGTGATCTTGCTCGATTTGAAATTGCCCAAGATAGATGGGATGGAAGTGTTGCGTAGTATCCGTGCTGATGAGCGGACGAAACTTCTGCCCGTTGTTATTCTCACCTCCTCGAAAGAGGAGCGAGATCTGATCAATGGTTACAAACTTGGAGCAAACAGTTACATCCGTAAACCGGTGGACTTTGAGCAGTTCAGGGAGAGCGTGAAGCAAATGAAACTATATTGGCTGGTGTTAAACGAACCACCGCCGCCGATGAACAGATAGCTAATGGCATATGGTAAATGGCAGATAGAGTAAACTATTAGCCATAAGCCTAGCTGGGAGGAAAGATGGGTACACCACTTCGTATCTTAATTATTGAAGATTCAGAAGACGATACTCTGCTGATCATGCATGAACTAAAGCGCGGCGGCTATGACCCGAAGTACGAACGCGTGGAGACCGCCGGGGCCATGAACGATGCACTCAATCAGCAAGAATGGGATATCGTCATCTCTGATCACTCCATGCCTCATTTTAACTCGTTCAATGCCCTGGATGTCCTAAAAAAAAGAGGGCTTGACCTGCCATTCTTTCTCGTATCGGGTACCATCGATGAAGAAATGGCGGTGTCGGCCATGAAAACCGGCGTCCATGATTACATCATGAAAGGTAATCTGCCTCGGCTTGTTCCAGCCGTTCAGCGCGAGTTGAGAGAGGCAGTGGTGCGGCGCGAGCGTAAGAAGGCGGAGGAAGCGCTGAGGGAGAGCGAAAAGAAATATCGTACCCTCGTTACTCAGAGTCCAGATGGCATATTCATTGTTGACTTACAGGGAACTTTCTTAGCCGTCAATAAATCTATGTGTGAAAGCCTGAAATACAGCGAAGAGGATTTTCTTTCTATGAAGATCTGGGACATCGTGCCAGAAAAATACGTGGATCTCCATAAAAAGAGACTAGCGGACATTCTAAGGGGAGAAGCTCCGAATGAAGCTGCAGAATATGTGGTGAGGGGAAAGGATGAAAAAATGCATTACATCGAAGTTCTCTCAAGCCCTTATTTTAGAGAGAATGAAGTAATTGGTTTGCAAGGAATTGCTCGCGACATCACCGAGCGCAAGCGAGCTGAGGAGGAAAGAGAAAAGATGCAGGCTCAACTGATTCAGGCCCAAAAGATGGAGTCCATCGGGACGTTGGCCGGGGGGGTAGCCCATGACTTCAACAATCTGTTAACGACGATTCAAGGATATGCCCAACTGGCGATGATGTCGCTCAAGGAGAGCGATTCCTTTTACGAGAATTTTAAAGAAATTCAGCAGGCTTCGGTGCGAGCAGCCAAGCTTACTCGGCAATTGCTCCTTTTCAGCCGCCAACAGCCCATGGATCTTCACTTAATTACCCTAAATGAGACGGTGGACAATTTAATGAAGATGCTCCAACGCCTTATCGGTGAGGACATTACTGTCCAAACTGACCTGGATCCCAATCTATGGACGAATATGGCTGACCCAGGCAATATGGAACAGGTGATTATGAATCTGGTAGTGAATGCCAGAGATGCCATGTCCGAGGGGAAAAAAATCACGATCAAAACTGAAAATGTGGATATCGATGAAGGTTACTGTGAGATTTACAAATATGCCCATCCCGGTAAGTTCGTGTGCCTTTCCGTTGAGGATATAGGAATTGGCATGGATAAAGAAGTTATTCAACACATCTTTGAACCTTTTTTTACTACCAAGGGACCTGGGAAGGGAACCGGACTGGGTCTCTCCGTAGTATATGGCATTGTCAAACAGAACGAAGGTTGGATTAATGTTTACAGTGAGCTTGGTAGAGGCTCGGTATTTAAGGTTTACCTGCCCGCTTCTTTCGTGGAGTCAAAAGATGAAACCAAGAAAGAGGTAATTTCCATACAAGACTGTCACGGAAAGGGTGAGCGGATTCTGTTGGTGGAGGATGATGACGGAATTCGTGAATTTGCCAAAAGGGTGCTGTTTGAAAGTGGCTATGTAGGATTTGAGGCTGCCAACGCAGAAGAGGCGCTAAATATTTTTGGTAAAGAAAAAGGGGATTTTCATCTCGTTTTCAGCGACGTGGTCCTGCCAGAAAAGAGCGGCCTTCAACTGGTTGAACAACTTCTCTGTCGCAAACCTGAACTCAAGGTGTTGCTTACCAGTGGCTATACGGACCAAAAATCGCAATGGCCCGTCATACGTGAAAAAGGGTATCGATTTATCCAGAAACCCTATGGTTTAACTGACCTCCTTCGGGTAGTTAGAGAGGTCATCGAGCAAGGGAAATGATTGAAAAATAAGTTCGGAGTGATGAATTCGGAGTTCGGAGTCATGAAATAATATTCGCAGGCAGGGAGTGTGGAATAAAAAAAGAGAAGGCAGAAGGGAGAAAGCAGTAAACCCCGCTAGAAATTCCAGTCGTTACGACTCGAAACCGAGCGGGGCATTATTTCTAACGGGGTAAATAAGATGGAAGATACTCATCATTTCTCAATCTCATTAGGTTTAATGGAGGAGAGTTGGAGGCAGGGCCAATGGACATGAGTGAAAAGAAGGCGGGTGTTTCCAGAATCAAGCGGTATGGCATACCTTTATTAATAATTCTCCTCGGCCTCCTGCTATCCCTCACCACCTTCATTCTGGCGCGGGTTTGGGACCTTCAAAGGATACAAACACAATTCAAACAGGAGGCGGATGACTACTATGAAACTTTGAAGAGAGAAATAGACTCCGATTTACAAACACTTTTGTCGCTTCAGACTTTCTATTTTTATACTCATAAAGTTGAGCGATCGGATTTTAAGGATTTTGTAAAACCAATTTTGCCACGTTACCCCGGCATTCAAGCTCTCGAATGGATACCGCGCATACCAAATTCCCAACGGGAGACTTATGAAAAGGCGGCGAGGCAAGATGGCTTTCCTGGTTTTCAAATAACTGACCGGGAGGCCCAAGGGAAGATGGTAAGATCTCCACAGCGTGAGGAATATTTTCCCGTTTATTTCGTTGAACCATATAAAGGTAATGAGACGGCGTTGGGGTTTAATTTGGCCTCGAATCAGAAGCGCAGGGAAGTCCTGGAACGATCTCGTGATACCGGGGAGATGGTTGCTACCGGACGAATAAGACTGGTGCAGGAGACCGCCGGTCAATTTGGCTTTTTAGTTTTTGCTCCAATCTATCGGAAGGGTGCACCAGCGGACTCAGTTGAATCGCGTCGTCAGAACCTGGAAGGTTTTACTCTGGGCGTTTTTCGAATTGGCGACATCGTGGGAAAATCTCTATCATATCTGATTCCACGAGGAATTGATGTTTCTCTTTATGATGAGTCTGCCCCGATGGAAGAACGTTTCCTGTATTTACATCGATCACGTCTCTCTGCAGTAGCAACCACGTCAGAGACGGACAAGGGGGTCAAATCAGAGACACGTATCCAATACGCCAAAGGTATAGATATGGCAGGGCGAAAATGGATGGTTTTGTGCACACCGTTTCCTGGCTACATTGCATCAAGGAGATCCTGGCAGCCTTGGGAAGTTCTGTTCGGAGGGGTGTTATTTACAGTCCTTCTGGGAAGCTACATGGTGATCAATGTTAATCGTACCGAACGTATTGAACGCCTTGTGAAAGAACGTACTGTTGAACTACATAAAATCAACGAAATACTGGAACAGGAAATTACCACACGGACACGGGCAGAGGAGGAATTACAAAAAGCCTATGATGAATTAGAAGATAGAGTAAAGGAGCGCGCCCAAGAGCTTTCAGTTGCTAATGAACAACTTCAGTGTGAAATTACCGATCGCAAGCGGATGATGGAGGCACTCAAGGAGTCTGAACGGCGGCTAGCCGATACCATTGACTTTTTGCCCGATGCCACCCTGGTGATTGATCGAGAAGGCAAAGTCATCGCCTGGAACCATGCAATGGAAGCCATGCTGGGAGTGAAAGCAAAAGACATGTTGGGCAAGGGCAATTACGAATACGCCATACCTTTCTATGGCGAGCGTAGGCCAATCCTCATAGATTTGGTCACTCAACCCCAAGAAGAAATCGAAAAGCGGTATACCCATATTGAAAAAAGACCCGGGGGGGTGCTGATGGGCGAAAGCTATATCCCGAACCTGAAGGGAGGCGAGTTTTATTTCTTTGGCGCGGCTGCCCCTCTGTACGATCAAAAGGGCAATCTGGTTGGCACGATCGAGTGCATCCGTGACGTGACGGACCGCAAGCAAGCAGAAGAAGCGTTAAGAAAGAGTGAGCAAAGATTTAAGGAACTCTATGACAATGCCCCAGTGGGGTACTTTGAATATGACGCTCAAGGACGCATCACTAGTGTCAATCGCACAGAGTTGGAGATGTTGGGTTATGCCTTTGAAGAAATGATCGGTCAGCCTGTGTGGAAATTTGTTGTTGAAGAGGAAATAGCTCGCCAGCAGATATTGGCCAAATTAGCTGGAACCATGCCACCTGCTCGAGGTCTCGAGCGGACCTACCGACGAAAAGATGGGGCAACCTTTCCAGCCATAGTTGAGGATCGACTCATCCTGGATTCAGAAGGAAAGATCAAGGGCATCCGAGCTACCATTCAGGAAATCACTGAGCGCAAGCGGGTGGAGGAGGCGCTGCGTGAAAGCGAGGAGAAATATCGAACCATCCTTGAGACCATCGAAGACGGCTATTTTGAGGTTGACATTACCGGTAATTTTACTTTCTTTAATGATTCGTTGTGCCGAATGCTGGGATATACCAAAGATGAATTGATGGGTATGAACAACAGACAATACATGGATAAAGAAACCGCAGAAAAAGTATACCAGGTGTTCAATCAATTATACACAGGTGGGGAGCATTACAAAGCATTTGATTGGGAGATCATCAGAAAGGATGGCACAAAAAGATTTCATGATAGTTCTGTTTCTTTAATAAGAAATGCAAAAGGGGAGGGGATCGGGTTCCGGGGTATTTCACGTGACGTCACCGAACGTAAACAGGTGGAGGAAAAATTAAGTGAGACAAGACAGGTGCTGGTAAATATTGCTCTGGGGATCACAGATGGAATACTTGTTGTCACTAAGGATTTTAAAATTATCTGGGCCAACGAAGTATCCCTGCGCATGGCAGGCTGCAAAATGGAAGAACTCGTGGGTAATTATTGCTATAAAGCTACTCATCATTCTGAAAGTCCCTGCCAACCCCCGCATGATATTTGTCCTGTGCGAGAAGTCATCAATACAGGTAATCCCGTAACCGTTACTCATACCCATTTTGATAAAGAAGGGAATAAGCTTTTTGTTGAGGAGAGTGCTTATCCCGTCAAGGATGAAAAGGGAGAAATTATTCAATTTGTCCATCTGTGTCGAGATGTCACCGAGCGCAAGCGGGCAGAGGAGATGTTGGGTGCATCGGAAGAGAGGTACAGGACGCTCTTCGAAGGGGCTGCCGAGGGCATCCTGGTGGCGGATATCGAGAGCAAGCAGTTCAAGTACGTGAATCCGGCCACCTGCAGGATGCTCGGATACACTGCGGAGGAGCTGACGCGGTTGAGCCTGGCGGACATTCACCCCAAGGAGGCCCTCGACTACGTGGTGTCCGAATTCGAGGCACAGGCACGCGGCGAAAAGACTCTGTCCGCCGAGATTCCCTGCCTCCGGAAAGACGGCAACGTCATCTACACCAGTGTCCTCACAGCCCCAGTCGTCATCGACGGCCGTAAATGTAATGTCGGGTTTTTTACGGACATCACCGACCGCAAGAGGGTAGAAGAGGCGCTTAAGAAGAGTGAGGAACGATTCCGGCTGGCCGCTGAATCTTCATCCGATTTGATATACGAATGGGATATAAAAGAGCGTGTAGACTGGTTCGGCAAGATCGATGAACTGCTGGGTTATGCCCCGAATGAGTTTCCGAGGACGTTTGAAGCGTGGACGAATAGTGTCCACCCTGAAGATCGTGATCGAGTAATGGCAGCGGTAAAGAACCACTTGGAAAAGAATGAGCCATACAACATTGAGTATCGAGTCAGGAAAAAAGACGGCACCTATAATTACTGGGGGGTTCGCGGCAACGCAGTCCGTGATGAGAAAGGCAATCCCTATCGTTGGGTAGGGGCTATCACCGATGTCACCGAGCGCAAACGGGCGGAGGATGTGCTGTGTGAGAGCGAAGAACGCTCTCGTACTTTAATTGAAACCTCTCCGGATGCTATCCTCCTGGCTGATACGAATACGAACTTCATAATGGTCAACCAAATGGCTGTGAGGTTATATGGGTATCAAAATATGGGAGAGATGATTGGGAAGACCTTCTTGGATCACATCCCACCCGAAGAACGGCCACGCCTATTTGAGCATTTTAAGAAGACACTCCAAACGGGAAATAGTCAAACAATGGAGCACACCGCCCTAAAGAAAGATGGTTCTTCATTCCCTGCTGAAGTAAACGCTTCGCTGCTTGTTGATACGCAAGGGAGGCCCAAGGGTACCATTGCTATCGTTAGGGACATCACTGAGCGGAAGCGGGTGGAGGATGTGCTGCGGGAGAGCGAAGAACGCTCTCGATCCCTGATTGAAACCTCGCCAGATATGATCGCGCTGATTGATTTTAGCGGAAAGATCATTCTCATGAACGGGGTAGCTTTAACGACATACGGATATGAGAGTAAGGATGAGCTAATAGGTAAGAGCGTTTTAGATTTCGTTATTCCCGAAGATCGGCCGCGCGTACTTCAAGAAATAAGTAAGGTATTAGAAGTAAAAACGCTTCGTAATCTTGAATATACTTCGCTAAAAAAAGATGGATCTACTTTTTCCATTGAAGTGAGTGCCTCATTAATCTTGGATGCGCAGCAAAAGCCTACTTCTATTGTCATTATGATTAGGAACATCACTGAGCGCAAGCGTGCAACAGCGGAGCTGGTCAATCTCAACAAGCAATTGGAGGCGGCAAGGGAAGCGGCCGAGTCTGCGAGCCGTGCCAAGGGTGAGTTCTTGGCCAGTATGAGCCATGAGATCCGGACGCCACTCAACGCCGTGATCGGGATGTTAGGACTACTCTCCACCAGTGAGTTGAGCGGTCCTCACCGGGAATATGTTGAAATTGCTCATTCAAGCGCTGATGGGCTCCTCGTCATCATCAACGATATCCTCGACTTCTCAAAGATCGAGTCGGGCAAGCTGCTTTTTGAGCCGGTGCCTTTCGATCTGTTGAGGGTTGTAGAGGAGACTATCGACATGATGGTCATGAAAACCCGAGAGAAGGGTCTTGACCTCACTGTTCAGTATAGACCGGATGTGCCGCGCCACTTCATTGGCGACTCAGGTCGCATCCGCCAGGTACTGATCAACTTGGTGAACAATGCCATCAAGTTCACACACAAGGGGCATGTCCTTATTGATGTGAGGGCAGAGGAGCAAATAAATGAAGAAGTGTTATTGCGCATCACAGTGGAAGATACGGGAATCGGCATTTCCTCTGACAAACTGGACTCTCTCTTCAAGCCGTTTGTTCAGGCAGATGCTTCGACCACGCGCCGGTATGGTGGGACGGGGTTGGGGCTGGCGATCAGCAAACGGTTGGTGGAGATGATGGGTGGCACGATTGGGGCAAGCAGCCGCTCTGGGGAGGGTTCGGCTTTCTGGTATACCCTTCGCCTTCCCTTGGATAAAGAATTCACCGGCGTTCCTTTGCCTTTGACCGACCTTTCAGGGGTACGTGTGCTTATTGCGGACAGTTACGAGGTCGACCGCCGGGTGCTGCAAGAGCACCTTGTCAGTTGGGGCATAGGCAATGATAGCTGCGTTTCGGGTGAAGAGGTGTTGACGATGTTGCGTGAGGCGTACGCCAAGGGCGAGCCTTACCAGGTGGCCCTTATTGACTACCAGATGCCTGACATACCTGGTGAGACGTTGGGACGGGCCATTAAGGCTGACAGGGTGCTGCGAGAGACCGTGCTCATTATGCTTACTTCCTGGAAACAGCGGGGCCATTGTGATTGTATAAGAGAGGCTGGATTTGCGAGCTGCCTTTCAAAACCGATCCGGCCATCACAGCTCCTGGAGGTGCTGACGGTTGCCTGGGAAACATGGAACCAGGGGGTTGTACACAAACGGACCGTTCCCCATATTCCGGCCGAGTTTCTTGCCACCCAGACCGCCCTGCCCAAAACAGCCCGTTGGGACAGGCCTCTGCGCGTGCTGGTGGTGGAGGACAATGTTGTGAACCAGAGGGTGACCATGTTGATGTTGACAGAGCTTGGCTGCCACGTGGACTTGGCTGCCAATGGCAGAGAGGCTGTCGAAATGATTGAACTACTCCCGTTCGACATGGTGTTTATGGACTGTGAGATGCCCGAGATGGACGGTTTCGAGGCCACCAGGGAGATTCGAAGACTCCAGGGTGACAAGCACCTTCCCATTATTGCCATGACTGCCCATGCGCTGCAAGGTGACCCGGAGCGGTACCTTGCAGCAGGGATGGATGACTATTTCAGCAAACCGGTGAAGTTGGAGGACTTCCAGGCCGCATTGGAGCGGTGGGGGCCAAAAGAAGGCAGTTTTCTTGAAGGAAGGCTGAAGCCACCTGCCTCCTTGGAGAAGGCGTCTCTAACGGTTGAGAATGAGACGTCCAGTGTGATTGATCCCAATGTTATAGCTCGGTTACGGGGGTTAGCAGACGCAACCGATCCGTCATTATTGACGCGGATATTTCATTTATTCTTGAGTGACACCCCGGAACGTATTACCACATTGCGTGAGGCCGCAGCCATAGGTGACACAGCCGGTCTCAGTAAGGCAGCTCACTCCCTGAGGGGGGCGTGCGCGAGTATTGGCGTGATGGGCATGGCCGAAATCTGTAAAACGTTAGAGAGCCTTGGCCATGGGAAATATGTGGATGGAGCCATGGCGTTGGTTGAGAAGTTAGAAACCGAATTCAATCAGGTCAAGGTCGAAATCGAAAGAGAGATTGGAGAAGGATAAGTTCCGATTTCGGAATGCGGATTTTAAAAATCACTCACTATCAGAAAAAAACCACTCTTTGGAACCTCAGAGTGTTTTGAAGGGGATAAAGACATATAGAGGAGGAAAATGAAGATTCTCATTTCGGAAGATGATTCCGTTTCTCGCCTTCTTCTCAGTGCAACGCTTAAGAAACTGGGACATGATGTCGTTGAAACTAAGGATGGTAAGGAGGCCTGGGAGGCGTTTCAAAAAGAATATTTCCCGGTGCTCATCTCTGATTGGATGATGCCGGAAATGGATGGCCTTGAGCTCTTACAAATGATCCGCGCCGAGAAGCGCGAGAAATATACTTATATCTTATTGCTTACTGTTCTGGAGGGAAAGGAGAGCTATTTGGAGGGAATGAAGGCAGGCACAGATGACTTTATCACCAAACCATTCGATGAAGAACAACTCGCTGCCCGGCTTTCCGTTGCAGAACGTATTCTTTCTCTGCAGACAGAAGTGAAACAATTGCAGCGACTGCTCCCGATCTGTTCTTACTGTAAGAAGATTCGTGACGACAGAAACTACTGGGAACAAGTTGAAGAATACATCGGCCAACGAACGGGAACTGTGTTCAGCCATGGCGTCTGTCCTGACTGCTACGAGAAGTTTATTAAACCACAACTTAAACAATTAGAGTCAAAGAAGTAAACCCCGTTAGAAATTCCAGCGGGGCATTATTTCTAACGGGGTAAATATATTCCCGATTCCGGGTTGGGATTGTCTGCCGGCAGGCAGGCACTGTGCTGTCAAAGAGGCTATTTTGAGAGGGAGTGATAGAGGATGATCATCTATAATGTTCACTATCAGGACTATAAGAACAAGAGCAAGGAAATGATCGGGGCATTGGTGGAGAGGAGAAAAGATCCGAGAAGGGATTCTACGTTAATTCAATCGGCTTTGAAGTGGGCGAAAATAGAATTTGGGCAACTCGTCAAGGATGCAAATGCTATTTTTATTGAAGAAAGGGTTGTGAATGAGGAAAGAGGATAAAGATCGGAGAGGTTTCATGATTACTACAAAACCGAGGATTCTTTGCGTCGATGATGAGCCTAATGTCTTAAAATTCCTTGAGGCAGTCCTTGTTCCAAATGGTTATGAAGTCACCAAAGCGGAAGATGGCGAAGAGGCAATGAAAAAACTAAAGGAAGAAAGGATTGACTTGGTGATCTCAGATGTAAAGATGCCTAAAATGGATGGGTTTGAACTATGCAGGAGAATAAAAGGTGATGATTGTTACAGGAATATCCCCTTGGTCATTATTACAGGCTTAACGGCCAAGCAAGACCGGATCAAAGGAATCGACGCAGGTGCAGAAGACTTTATTTCTAAACCTATTGACCCGGCAGAGATCCTTGCAAGGATAAAAATGCTCCTTAAGATGAAGGTCCGCCACGAAAGACGCATTGGTGAACTATTTGTCGAGATGGGATTTATTACCGAAGACCAGTTGCAAGAAGCGCTAAAAGTTGCAAAAGAACGAAACATTAAAGTTGGCGAAGCCCTTTATTCTATGGGGGCTATCGATAAAGACCACATTTATTGGGTGCTCAGTAATCAATTGAATATGAATTATGTTGAACTGTCCCCTGAAATGATAGATAAAGAACTGATCGGGCAATTTTCAATCGAAACCCTTGAGCAACTTCAATGCTTTCCATTATATGAGACCTTGGAGGAAATCCACTTTGCCATGGCTGACCCCATGGACCAAAAAATTGTAAAGAGGGTTAAAAGCCTTAGACCTGAAAAAGTCGTCCAACTTCATCTCGCTTTACCCGAAAAAATAATGGATATTCTTAACCTCTTCAAACGAGATTTTTATTCGAAAAAACAACCACACAAAATAGTTCAGCCTGAGGAAAGGGATGTCCATCATCCACCTGATAAGATAAATGAGTCTTCCGACATTTTAAAAATTGAATCCTATTGGAGTGATTTAGTCGATATCCTGCTCTCGATGTCTCAAGGCGAGAGTTATTGGTTTTATAGAACGCCTCATAAATGCCACCTTATATCCCAGAGAGATAAAAAATTCGAGACCGTCCGTGAATATTCGGAGGGAATTTATCTTCTTATTAAAGAGCGACTCAAACAAAACAGAAAAGAGACTCCGTTGTTCCTGCATGAAAAGTCTACCGAGCGACAAGGTGCGTTTAAATTGACACAAATGGATGGTCTCGACAGAGAGATGATCGAGATTGGGCGAATCCCCACATTCTCCCAGGAAGAGTTTATGATGTCACATCCAAAGGCTCCTGGTCTGGTAGGGGAGCTTCAGCATTTGTTTAATGAGCACCGTTGCCTCCTGATTGGGGGCAAAGAAAAATTATTTATCAAGCAATGTTGTTACTCCTTACTAAAAGGGAGTGAAACGCTTACCGATTTCCCCCCAGCATTTTTTGTTGAAGGCGAGATAGAAATATATTTTCCGGAAGTAGCACAGCTATCTAAGGAACGATTTGACCTTGTAAATTTCCATAACCACTTTAAGGATGGGCCTATTCCGTTTGTATTTTATGAAGCCGAACTCCCTGGAACAACCTCTGATGAGAAGTATCTCTCAAAATTCTTATCCGGCGTTTATAAAAATATTATTTTGTTTTTCCCTTTCCACTCCCTCGAGGCTTTAAAAAAGGCTCTCTCAGTACATCAAGACTGGCATCGAGCAGGATTTAAGGCTATCTTCTTTTCCCAATACCAATGGAAATATATTTGAGAAGGATTCAAAATGCCGAAACTTGATTTTGCACAACTCCTGATGACGACGATCGATAAGAAGGCCTCAGACCTTCACCTCACCGTTGGCAATCCTCCCATGTTGCGCATCCACGGCTCCATTCAGCCGATGGACGGGAAAGTAGTTCCGCTCACTCAGGAGGACCTTCACGCCTCCCTCTACGACATCCTGGCTGAAGAACAGCGGAAACGGCTTGAACGTGATAAGGAGCTCGATTTTGCCCTTGAACTTAAGAATGTGGGACGTTTTCGTGCAAGCGTATTCTATACAAGACGTGGCGAAGGCGCTGCCTTTAGGTACATCCCCACTAAGATACAATCCATGGCGGAGTTAGGACTTCCTGAAGATACATTGAAACAATTATGTGATCGGAAAAAAGGGCTTATTCTGGTTACAGGGCCAACTGGCAGTGGGAAGTCAACCACTCTTGCTGCAATGATTGACTACATTAATTCGACTTACTATGACCATATTATCACGATTGAAGATCCGATCGAATTTATTCACGAACACAAGAAGTGTATGGTGAACCAACGAGAGGTCGGCTCGAATACCCAGTCCTTTACTAACGCCTTGAGAAGTGCCTTGCGTGAAGATCCTGATGTGATTTTAGTGGGAGAGATGCGTGATCTGGAGACCATCTCCTTGGCTTTAACAGCAGCCGAAACAGGACACCTCGTTTTTGGAACGCTTCACACCATGAATGCACCTAAAACCGTCGACCGAGTAATCGACGTCTTTCCTCCAGGGCAACAGCAGCAGATTCGGATAATGTTTGCTGAGGCGATCATTGCGGTGATATCGCAAGTCCTTTTGAAACGGAGGGACGGCAGTGGCCGTATTGCTGCCCTTGAAATCATGGTTGCAACAACCGCAGTAAGAAATCTCATTCGAGAAGGCAAAACCCACCAACTCTCGTCTATCATTCAAACGTCACAAAAGTTCGGAATGCTGAGTATGGATCAGGTGCTCAAGAACCATGCCATGAGTGGAAAAGTTGACCTCAAAGAGACAAAGATGTATGCCTCGAATCCCGACCTCTTTGATGACCGGATCAGTGAAGCTCCCAGACCCCAAGTTGGGTCATCCGTGTCGAGGTAGTTTCTCATGACGGGAACGTCACCCCCGAGCGATGAAAATGGTCTTTGGGTTAGGGTTAGGAAGTCGGTTTGGTTTAAGGGCAAGGGGTTGGGGTAAAAAATTAAAACACCAGCGACATAGTTTGTAGCACCCTCATTTATTGGGGGCGAATAATCCGTCGGCAGTAAATGCCGACGCTACAGTGAGGGAGTTATGGCCGTACTCGAAATTGTCAAATTACTCGAAAAGATGGTACAAGCCGGAGGTTCAGACATCTTTATTGCCTCTGGGGCGCCCCCTCGTATGAATGTGGAGGGAAAACTTCAGGATTTATCTACAGTACCTCTCTCACCTGATGATACGAAACAGGTCATCCGCCAGATACTTACCGAAGAACAGTGGAACCTCTTTCTCAAACAACGTGAACTGAACATCGCTTATTCGTTGTCAAAAATGGGCAGATTTAGAGTAAATGTATATCTTCAACAGGGAACGGTCGCCTCTGTAATTCGTCAAATTCAGGTAAAGATTCCAAATTTTGAGCAGCTTCATTTACCCCCTCTTTTAGAAGAACTTATTCTTTCTCCCAGAGGTTTAATTCTGGTTACCGGCGCCACCGGTACCGGTAAATCGACGACCATGGCGGCAATGATTGATTTTCGTGCTTCTAAATTAGATGGTCATATCGTGACAGTAGAAGATCCGATTGAATATGTATTTCAACATAGAAAAAGCTTGGTGACCCAACGGGAGGTGGGTATGGATACATTCTCTTTTAAAGAGGCCCTCAAAAATAGTCTGCGACAGGCACCCAATGTCATTTATATTGGGGAGCTGCGGGATTCAGAAACAGTAGAGTTTTCCCTTCACTCTGCTGAAACCGGTCACTGGTGCTTTCCACTCTCCATTCAACCAATGCCACCCAAGCGATTGAACGGGTTCTCAATTTCTTTTCCCGTGAATATCACCATCAGGTCCTGGCACAGCTCTCATATAATCTTAAAGCCATCATCAGCCAAAGACTCATTCCCAGTGAATCCGGAAACCGTATCCCAATACTGGAAATTCTCATTAACACTGCTTTTGTTCAGGAACTCATACATAAAGGTGAATTCGGGCAACTGAAAAAAGTGATGGAATCAGGACGACAGGAAGGGATGCAAACCTTTGACCTCCACCTTAAAGAACTTGTGGAAAAAAGGGTTATATCGGAAGAAAAAGCTCTGATTTATGCCGATAGTCCAAGTGACCTGCGTCTAAAACTCTGCGGCTTTGTATAATCAGGATATTCATGCTCTAAGAATTTGGCATAATCAATAGGGTCATTCTGAGATTTTCCTCCTCTACATCGCTCGCCAACTGGTAGGCTTCTCTTCTCCCAAAAATGGAAAGGGGTTCGTCAGGACCTCAGCCGAACGGACAGAATGAGAGACTCTGTTGACTGTTTATCAATTTCTTATAAAATAAATATATTGTTCGGGGGCCGATGGAATGATAGAAAGGGGGCATCCGTGGAAGACCGAATTTTGATTGTAGATGATGAAGAAGTCATCTGTAGTATCTTGGCACGAAGGCTGACTAGAGAAGGATATTCGTGTGTGACGGCCCATAATGGGAAGGAGGGCCTCAATCATTTTTACAAAGATAGTTTTTCCCTCATCATTTCCGACATCAAAATGCCGGAGATGGACGGGATTGAACTTCTAAAGAAAGTGAGGGCCGTGCATCGTGCATCCCAACATGCTCGTGATCATCGTGACTGCCTATCCTGAGATTGATCTGGCCGTGGAGGCCATACGTCTTGGGGCTTGTGATTTCATTATCAAACCTGCGGACCTGGAATTGGTCGTCCTCAGTGTTAAAAAGGCTCTGGAGAAAAAAAGGTTGGAGGAGGAGCTCGAGGTCTATCATAAAAATCTGGAGAAATTGGTGGAAGAGAGGACCGCAAGACTTTAACTTGCTTATCGCACTTTGAAAAAGGCCTATTTAGATTCGGTCAAAGTTCTGGCAGAGGCGATCGATGCCAAAGACCCCTACACCCGAGGTCACTCCGATCGAGTGAGGCGAATGAGTTTGCAGATCGCCACTTCATTGGGGTTTACAGAGGAGAGGATGGAGATCCTGGAATATGGAGCGCTCCTCCATGATATCGGTAAGATTGGGATTAAAGACGAGATTCTCCGGAAACCTGGGGCCCTCAGTCCCGAAGAGTATCAGACGATTCAGGAGCATCCATTGATCGGTGTAAAGATTGTGGAGGGAATCGAATTTTTTAAGGATAAGATTCCCATGATTCGTCATCATCATGAGCATTTTGATGGGAAAGGATATCCAGATGGCTTGGTGGGAGAAGGCATCCCCCTTGAGGCGAGGATCATCGCTGTTCCAGATGCTTTCGATGCGATGGCCAGCCTGAGACCCCATCGGAAGGCCATGCCCCTTGAGGACATCCTTTTGGAAATGGAAAAATACAAGGGAAAACAATTCGACCCAAAAATTTTGGAAATTTTTCTGCGAGAAAAAATTTATAAATTATAACCAGAAAAATGCCAGCGAATCTCACCCCCCAATATTTAGAGGCGGAGCTTAAGTTCAAGCAGGCCAAAACCACGCCAGAGAAGATCAAAGCTCTCGAAGTGATGATGGCCGTCATCCCAAAACATAAAGGGACTGAGAAACTTCGGGGGCAGCTTAAGAGCCGAATGGCTAAATTAAAAGAGGAACTCCAGAAGAGGCCTACCGTTGGGAGGGCGGAGCAGGCCTATAATATTAAAAGAGAGGGAGCCGCTCAAGTCGTTCTTTTGGGGCTTCCCAATTCAGGTAAATCATGCCTCCTCTCCCAGATCACCAACGCCTCTTCCGAGGTGGGTGACTACCCCTTCACCACCCAGAAGCCCATTCCCGGAATGATGAAGTTTGAAAATCTACAGATTCAATTGGTGGATACTCCCCCCGTTCAGATGGATCATATCGAACCTGGATTCCCAAACCTAATTCGAAATGGGGATGCCCTTCTTCTCTTGGTTGACCTGACGGAAGACCCCATCTTCCAAATGGAGATTCTCTCGGAAGAGTTGAGTGTCATGAGGATAAAGGCGGTCGGGAAAGGACCGATTCCCTCATTGGAGGTGGGATGGGCTTCTCTACGGACCCTACTCGTCGGGAATAAATGCGATGTCAAAGATGCCATGGCAGCCTATCAGAAATTTGAGGACCGTTTCAGAGACACTTTCCCCATCCTGCCTATCTCTGCCAAAGAAAGAATGAACTTTGGTGAATTGAAAAAAGAGATTTATCAAATCCTTGACATCATCCGGGTCTATACGAAGATTCCTGGAAAGGAACCAGATCTGACTGAGCCTGTGATTCTTAAGAAGGGAAGCACTGTGGGAGAGGTTGCCCTCTCCATCCATAAAGACTTTGTTGCCAAACTTCGATATGCAAAGATCTGGGGCCCTGGGAAATTCGATGGACAAATGGTCAAGCGGGATTATCCCGTCAACGAGGGGGATGTGATCGAACTGCATATCTGATGCTTCGCGGAATATTGGAATAATGGAACATTGGAATAGTGGGTCTAAAAGAAGTTAAAATCTGTTACCCATCATTCCAGTATTCCAACATTCCATCATTCCAGGGTTAATAAACAGATGGCATTGCTTACACGAAGACTTTTTCTAAAATATCTTTTGGGACTACCTCTCCTTTCCTCCTTTCCCCTTCCTCTTCAGGAGACCTGGGCAGATCCTCCTGTCCTCCTAAGAAGAGGGGGAAACTCCATTGGCGAATTTTTCAAAGGGGAGGAACTTCACTACGAAATTGGGGTCGGGCTATTTAAGAGAGTGGCTTTGGGGAAAATAAGCTTCAAGGAAATGGGAGAAAAAGGCCGTTATCTGGCCACCCTTCAAGGAGAGACCTTAGGCGTCCTGGGGTGGGTGGCCCGTTATCGAGTGGACACCTATCGCTCCATTATGGAAGAAGTAGAAGGAGGGAGACGCCTTCGATCCATATCATTCGAAGAAGATGTGAAGATCGGAAACAATTTGAGGAGGCGTACTCACTTCTTCGATTATCAAAAGCGAAAATGGATTAAGGTGAGACAAAGAAAGGATGGTGTTAGGGTGAGGCAAGAGGTAGAAATTCCTCCAGGAATGGTCTATGACGATTTCATCACGGCCTCTTATAACTTTCGTTATGGTGTTTATGGGGAGATCGAAAGAGGTAAAAAATATACAGTGGCCACTTTTCCCAAGAAGGGCCCTTCCAGTTACGAAGTGAGGGTGGCTTCAAAAGAAGAGGAGGAGAAGAGGAAAAAATCTGAGCAATTTAAAGATGGAAAAGAGTATTATGTTAAACTTTTTCTGGATCCGGAGGTCACTCATTCCAAAGAAGGTCTCATTGAAGGATGGTTATCGAAAGAACTCTACCCTATAGAGGGGAGGATCAAAAATGTCATGCTCGTCGGGGACGTGAAGGGAACCCTCATTAAGAATTCAAGAGGATGATTCAAATTCGGAATTCGGATTGCGGAATGCGGAATAAAAAATCAGAAAAGATAGCGAAGGGCAGATTCATAATTCCGAAATCCCCATTCCGAAATCCGCAATAAAGAAACATGGATACTCAATCCAGATATTTTAGACTGCGCCGAGAGAATATCGCCTATTTTAAATTCATTATCGAATCCTATGAAGGGATGGCTGTTGTGAGGACTAAAGATCCTCATGAGGCGATCGTGGAGTTGATGGTGGCTCCGGGATGGGAAAAAGATTTAGAGGAGGTGTTAGAAGGCCTCCAGAAGGAGATGACCATTGAACCCTTACCACAGGAATATTATCTTCATAAAAATGGGCGGTCTTAAATTTGAAGCACGAAATTCGGGCGAAGCATCCCACAGGGATCAATTCGAAACAAGCACGAATGTTCAAAATCCAAATGACAGAAACAAATAAGAATTGTTTTGAAATTTGAATTTTGGATTTGTTTCCTGGATTTCGATATTCGGATTTCGGATTTTTATGGTTACGCTGATTAGGGGAATAAGATGATCGAAGATATTCCGTATCAGAAGATCTTGAAAGAGGTCCTGAGAGAAGGAGGGGAGTTTGCAGATCTCTTTTTTGAACAGACCCATTCGGTGGTGATCATCTGTGAAGAAGATCGGATCGAGAAAGTCATTTCAGGTTTGGACATGGGGGTGGGGCTTCGAGTCCTCTTTGGGAGAAAGACATTTTATGGTTTTACCACAGAGATCTCAAAGGATTCCCTTTTCGATTTAGCCAGAAGGATAAGTCGGGCTGCAAAAGAAGGCGGAGGGGAAAAGGGAATTGGTCTCCCGCGGTCACATCGACCCGCGCTTTCGTCTCTTCCGATTTCCAAATCTCTTTTTCCGGTTCAGAAGCCTCCTGAGAGATTTTCAATGGAAGAGAAGGTTTCAGTGTTGAAGCGGGCTAATGAGGTGGCCCGGAGGATCGATCCACATGTTCAGCAGGTGAAGGTTCTCTATCGGGATTTCAATCAGAAGCTTTCCATTTCGAATTCAGAGGGGCTCTTCATAGAAGGGGAGAGGGTGGGGACAATTCTCTCTGTCCAGGTCGTTTCTGCCAAAGGGGATGTCCTTCAGACTGGATATGAGCCAATAGGAGGAACGATGGGCTTTGAACTCTTTGATCTTCATCCTCCAGAGAAAGTGGCCGAAGTGGCTGCAAGGAGATCTCTTCTCATGCTTTCAGCCAAAAAAGCACCAATGGGAAGGATGGCAGTGGTCTTATCGAGCGAAGCAGGAGGTACCATGATCCATGAAGCCATTGGCCATGGATTGGAGGCAGATCTCGCTCAGCAGGGGCTCTCCGTTTATTCCAAGAAAATTGGGGAAAAAGTTGCATCCTCTCTTATCACCGTGGTAGATGATCCTACCCTTCCTCAAAAAAGAGGGTCCTATGCCTTCGATGACGAAGGGGTCGCTTCTCGAAGGACAATCCTGGTGGAGGAAGGAATCTTGAAAGGATATCTTTACGATCGGCTATCCGCTTTTGAAGACGGGGTGGAGTCGAGTGGAAATGGAAGGAGAGAATCTTACCAAGATAAGCCCATCCCCAGGATGAGCAACACGATGATCCTTCCTGGAAAGATGGGGCTTGAAGAGATTGTTCATTCTGTAGAGAAGGGATTGTTTGTGAGGAAGATGGGCGGTGGGCAGGTCAATACAGTCAATGGGGATTTTATCTTTGAAGTCAATGAGGGATATTTGATTGAAAAAGGGAGTGTCGGAGAAGCGGTCCGGGGAGCAATTCTCATTGGCAATGGACCACAGGTACTGAAAGAGATTGATATGGTCGGCAATGATCTCGGGTTTGGGATTGGAACCTGTGGGAAAGATGGCCAAGGAGTTCCAGTATCCGATGCCCAACCCACTCTAAGAATTCCCGAACTGGTAGTAGGAGGTCAACAGGATCTTTCTTGAGGAGAGATAGGGTACGGATTTGTCAAATCCAATTTTTTCAGGCCTTCTGAGGGATTATTTGAAGATTAACGATTTATCTTGACATTCAGTAGAGAATAGTATATAAGGAAGTCAAACTTAGTTGCAAAGAGTCCTTTTTAGGACGAAAGAGGAACCCGCAAAGAACTCCAAACAGCTTCTTTGCGGGTTTTTTTATGAAGTCTCGAAGAGTCTCTTACCAGAATCTACCAAAAGCTGGCAAAAAATGGGGAAGGAGGTGCTGGATCTAAAAAGAGGTGCGGGATCTAAGGGTCTGATATTTCTACTAACCACTAACCAAAGAAAGGGGAACATTGTATGCATTTCATAAAGATCTTCATATTCATAGCTTTAAGTCTGTCCATTGGAATTTTTGGTTGTACTAAGGAGGAGAAGAAGATGGAGGGTCCCAAACAGGAGCAAGTCACAAAGAACTTGGCTCCCCAGAAGTCTGAGCTTAAGGGTCAGAATTTTTTTGTGGAACTTAGCGACCTTAAAGTCCTCACGGTCGTAGACACAGCTTCTAAAGAGATCGTCGAGACGCCGAACCTCAGAGGTAACATCAAGATCACCAATAAATCGAAAGATATCCTGGATATCCAGGCGGTCACCCTCGAGTACCTGGATGAAGCCGGGAAGCCAATCCCTTTTAAAACTGGAGAGAAAATTGATAAGGTTTATCCGTTTTGGAAGGCTCTTCCCCCTGAAGGTATTGCCGAGGGGACTTTGGACGTCACGATCCCAAAGATGGCTATCAAGGGAAAGGCTCTGGGAAAAATAGAAATCAACCTGGTCTACGTCCCGTCTCCTCTTAAACGAGAGACTTTGACTTTGTCTGAAAAGGTTGAATAGTCCCTGATATCAATTCATGGGGCTAAGCAGAAGGGCGTTATTTTGATCACGACATAGGGGAATAGATACCCCCTGTTCCCCTATGTTGCCAATCTGCCTGTCGTAGAGAGGCGGTTTGGGGTATTACACTCTACTTGTTATATCGAAGGAGGCTATGGGAGCATGGGGTAGCCGATCAAATCGGCTGGAGGTTACGATGATAACATCATTGTAAAAGAGTCAACTAAAGCGGAGCAATATTCTGAAAAAAATCAAAGTTGAGGGCGAAGTGGATAAGGGACAGGAAGTAATCGTTCGCTGCGAAACTGCCACTCTAAGATGGAAAGGGCTCGAATCTCGCATAGCGATATGGACTAAAGTTTATAAACCGATTTGATGAGCAAGGGGAGATTGTCATGAAGGTTTTCCATAAAAAGGTGAGAGATCGCTCAACCATTCCCTGCGAGGGCAACTGCTCATACTTGGTTGTTACGGACACTTTGAATTGCCGACAAGATTCAGAAGGTGTAGTAGACATGGAAGAAGTTCGAGGAACAGGCAAATGTCCGTTTTGGCCACAGCAAGAAAGGGAAATCAAATGAACAGGGGTGGGATAGAACCCGTAATCAATAAGGCAGATTGAGGCATAGGCCTTGGGAAGATTGAAATGTTCCTATTGGGCCGATAATCCAAGAAGTTTCATCAAGGACCAAAAAGAATTCAAGATAAGGAGAATGATCATGAATATTTATGTTGGAAACTTATCCCACAATGTAACAGAGGAAAATATTCGTCAGGAATTTGAGGCTTTCGGTCAGGTAAGCTCTGCAAGAATCGTTAAGGATAAATATAGTGGCCAGCCGCGAGGATTTGGTTTTGTAGAAATGCTTGAGCAGACTCAGGCTCAAGCGGCGATTAAGAGCCTTAACGGGAAGGAACTCCTGGGCAAACAGATGAGTGTGAATGAAGCACGCCCTCGCACCGACCAGGGAAGGTTCGGTGGGCAAGGTGGTCATCGAGAGGGGACGGGTTATGGTGGTAGAAGCCGTTATTGATCCAGTTGTTTCCCAATCTCTGAACCGGACAGTGGAAAGAGGTTAAAATGGTACAGCGGAGAAGGCATGGGAGAAAGCATGGTCCAAAGCCCAGCCGTCCAAGCCGCCCTAAATCCTATAAATTGTTTGTGCGGGTTGCGGAAAGGAAGTAGTCGTCCAGGTTCCTCCACCAGGTGACAAAAAACTATTCTGTATCGAGTGCTTCAAAAAATAGAGATCTCCTCGATAAGAGAGAATAACTTCATTTTTAACCCTCAGCAATTTAAAAATAGGGATGTGCTCCTTCTCACTACTGTGGCCGATAGGGGCGAGCTTACATTGGCAATGGTTACATATATATCGTTATCCCCACGATCGGGGTCATAAGTGGTATGGCAATCAATATCGGATAAGTATTTTGCTTCAATGAAGGTAAGTATGTTTGGAGTCTCGATCACAAGATCCACAGCATGCCTGGGAAGCTCTGCAATAAATCTCTTTATCTCATCGTCACTGCCGACCGTTCGCCTTTGGGCAACTACATCCGACGGAGCCAGATGTCTGCGGCGAAGTGCACGACCATGCCAAGAGGGGCTAGAAGACACACAAGAGCAATTGGGACGTCGGTTCTCGCGATCGATCCGAAGTAGACGGCGATCGATGCGACAGCCAGCATCAGGACGATGAAGCTGTTCCTGGCTGCCTTGTCGGCAATTGCCTGTGTCCGTTCGCACCGCGCCGCTGCCGGCCTCGGAGTCTGGTAGCTTTCCTGCCCCTGCTTGGGGTGCGTTGTAGGTCAGAGCTGTGATTCACGGATAGGATTGTGTGTGCTGGTGATGGCCGCCTGGAGGACGGCACAGGGTCGCGCGAGGAAGGGGATTCGCCTCTTAGGCCAGCGACGCCACAAGACGATATACTGGTGGCGGCTGTGTCCCAGATTCCCACCCAGTGAAATTCGTCGCGATGCCTAGTGTCCTGAATCATTAATTCGTATACATATTTTTTAGGGTGTCATTACCACGAAAGTGGGAATCCAGAAAGGAAATACTGGATTCCTGCTTCCGCAGGAATGACTTTTTAAGGAAACGAACTTCTGACTCACCACACTAGCAGTTTGCGGAAAAAGTCAATTTTTTAAGGCTGATCAAAAATGCCCAGACGCAAGTTGAGCTTTGCGAAATCCCGTTTGCGGGGGCGCCTCCTTCGACAAGCTCAGGATAAACTCATCTGAGAAATGAGGCGTACTTGGACGTACGCCGCAATGACGAAGGATAAGGGCAACGCCGCAGATGGGCGTTTTTCAGCAGCCTGATAGGAACTTAGACCCAGGGGTGATACAAGGACGAAAATATGGAAGCAGGCACTCTCATAGGCTACTTCGCAGAACGAGATGAAGCTCGTAGATCTCTACGGGAGCTGCAGAGAAGGGGCTTCCGCCGTGCCGCATTGGTGCACAAGACCGCGGACGGAGATGTACACATATCGGACCCCTTCCTTTGGCGCCGTGCTCTCGGGGTGACCTTGACTGCCATTCTTTTCGGGGGCCTCGCCGGCGTTGCGTCCCTGGTCCTCCACTGGCCGGTGCCGATTCTGAGCGGAAGCCTCGTTACCCTGGTTTCGATCTTTGCAGGTGGATTGATCGGAGCCCTCTTGGGTGGAGTATGGATACGACGATCGAAGTACGGTGTCGAACGAAGGCTGCTTGAGGATTACGCACGTTGGTTGGTGTCCGAGGAGACCGTCCTGATCCTCCAGGGGCCGATTGAAACACTGCGGTTCCCAGTGGCGGTGCTTCGAGAAAGCGGCGACATCCCGCCCGCAGTTTTCGTCCTGCATCCGAAGCGCGAGAATCCAATTGGAGATGTGCGAAGCCCTGGGGTGCCGCTCTCTCCGGCGCAGATCCAGGAGCATGCCCAGCGCCTGGCCATGGACCACGAAGTGGACCCAAGGCCGCGACGAAACGCTGAGCTGCTGAGGCGGGTCGAAAACGCCCATCAATGGATTCATCAGGTATGCTTGGATCTCTCCGAAGCGAGTCGACTGGAACAGGGTGCGCCTCCGACCGCCGAGTGGATCCTCGATAATGAGTTCGTCATCGAGAGCAACGCCCGCGACGTTCGGCTGAACCTTCCTCGGCGTTTTTACCAGGAGCTGCCGGCACTCGCCAACGAGCCCTACCGGGGCCTGCCGCGCATCTACGGTCTGGCGAAAGCACTCGTCTCCTCTGCGGAATTGCGCGTAGACCGGGAGAACATCCTTGCATTTATTGAGGCCTATCAATCCGTGCGCACGCTGACGATCGGCGAACTCTGGGCTGTCCCCCAGATGCTGCGCATCGCTTTGATTGAGAGCATCCAGGATCTCGCCGCCAGCGCTCTGACCGAGCTACGGGAACATGAGATCGCCGACTTCTGGGCGAACAGGCTCATTACGGCCAACCGGCGAGATCCCAAACAGCTCTTCTCTATCCTGGCAGAACTTGCTGCAACCCAACCCGGCCCGAGCCCCTATTTCGCTACTCAACTGGTCGATCATCTCTACGACGAAGACGCCGCGTTAGTGCCGGTCCAGAGCTGGCTGGAGCGCATTTACCGCAAGTCCCTGAGCGAGCTCAACCTGCGTGAGCAAAACCGCCAGACGAAGGATCAGATATCGATCGGGAATGCGTTTACCAGCTTGCGACAGCTCGCCCTGTTGGATTGGAGACGGATCTTCGAGCAACTCAGCCGCGTGGAGGGGTTGCTTCGATTCGATCCATCCGGCGTTTATTCCAAGATGGATTTCGACACGCGCGATCGGTATCGCCGTGCGATTGAAGAGCTCGCGCGTCGGTCCGGTCAGCCGGAAGACCAGGTTGCACGACGCGCCATCGAGTTAGCTACGCAAGCCACACGTGAAGCGACGGGAGATGACCGGCGGATCCACGTCGGGACCTATCTGATGGGTGAAGGAAGGCGCGAGCTTGCGCGGCTCATACCCTGCCATGAGGCGCCACGTTTCCGCGTCCTGCAGTGGGTATACCGCCATCATTCTGCAGTGTACTTTCTTGGGCTCAGCTTCTTCTCCGCTGTATTCATCTCCCTGATCGTCCTGCCTGGTCTGCGCGGACAGACGCCCGGGATCCGGCTTGTGATCGCGCTCCTTTTGCTGATCCCCGTCAGCCAACTCGCACTCGAGGTTTTGAATTACCTCGTCATGCGGCTACTTCCACCCCGAGCCCTTCCAAAGATGGATTTTAAGGTTTCGGGCATTCCTGACGCATTTCGAACGTTGGTCGTTGTGCCCGTGTTTCTGGGGAATGCGGAGACGATCCGGGCAGAGGTGGAGAAGTTGGAAATCCGGTACCTGGCCAACAAAGAAGGCAATCTGCTCTTCAGCCTCTTCACGGACTACACCGATTCGGATCAGGCGCATCGCGAGGACGACGAAAGACTGCTCCAGACTGCGACCGAGAGCCTCGAAGCTCTCAACCATCGGTATGGTGGTGAGCGTTTCTTCCTTTTCCATCGGGACCGCACCTGGAGTGCATCCGAGCAGAAATTCATCGGTTGGGAACGCAAACGCGGGAAGATAGAAGAACTCAATCGTCTGATCGATGGAACGCGACCTGAAGATGCCGATCGTTTGGTATACGTCGGCAACCCGGATCATCTGTCCAATGTGAGGTTCGTCATCACGTTGGACAGCGACACACAGCTGCCTCTTGGCACTGCCCGCAGGATGATCGAGACCCTGGCACACCCTCTCAACCAGCCGCGCTTCGATGCCGCAGGCAGGATCCTGGCCGGCTCTTACACCATCATCCAACCGCGCGTGAGCCCAACGCTTCCGAGCACGAGTGGTTCGCTTTTCAGCCGGCTCTTCGCAGACGCGGTCGGAATTGACCCATACACCAAGGCCGTTTCCGATGTCAATCAGGATCTCGCCGGTGAAGGCTCCTACCATGGCAAGGGTATCTATGATGTGCGCGCCTTCAGTCGAGTGCTGTCTGGGAGGTTTCCTGAAGAGTGGTTGCTGAGCCATGACTTGATTGAAGGCGCTCATGTCCGAGTGGGCCTGGCCAGTGATATTAAGCTCTATGATGAGTTCCCGCAGGGTTACCTGAGCTACACCCGCCGGCAACATCGTTGGATTCGCGGTGATTGGCAAATTGCGGATTGGATTTTGCCGTGGGTTCCCCAGCCTGGAGGACAGCGGGTGCCAAACCCGCTCTCCTGGTTCGACCGTTGGAAGGTTTTCGACAACTTGCGCCGGAGCCTGATACCCACGACCAGCCTGGGCTTGCTCATAGCCTCCTGGCTGACTTCTCCTCAGATCGGGTGGATCTCTACGCTTGTGATCGCCATGCAGCTGCTCTTCCACCCTTTCGCGCAGCCCTTCACCATGGCGACCACTCGCCAGGGGCTGAAGAGCTTCTCCTTCTCGAAGGTGGCGCACGACCTGCTGCGGACGGTTGCTGATGCGGCGCTGCTTGTGCACCAGGCCGGGCTGGCTCTGGATGCCATTCTGCGGGTCTGGTATCGCCGCCTCATCTCTCACCGTGGGTTGCTCGAATGGACTTCGGCCCAGGTGACTCATAGGGGTGCCCCGCGTCGGCAGCCATTGTTTGTAGCTTCTTTGGGCCTGGCGAGCCTATTCAGTGGGATCATGGGTTGGGCGGTGCAGCGCTGGATGCCATCCAGCCTTTCGATGGCCAGCCCCTGGCTCGTCTTGTGGTTCCTATCCCCTCTGATCGGCTGGCTCTTGAACCTTCGACCGCAGGCGAGGCAAAAGCAATTCCTGCTGCCTGAAAGGGATCTGCGGTTCCTGAGGGAGGTTGCACGACGAACCTGGCGCTATTTCTCGGACTTTGTCAGCGATGATACGTCTTGGCTTCCACCCGACAACTACCAGGTCTCCCCTCAGAACCGACTGGCCATGCGTACCAGTCCAACCAACATCGGTCTCTGGATGCTCAGCGCACTATCCGCACATGATTTTGGGTATATGACGGTGGATCAGGTCGTCGAAAAGCTGACACATACCATGGAAACGATCGGCAAACTGGAGCGCTATGAAGGTCATCTGCTGAATTGGTACGACGTTCAAACCCTGACCCCTCTCGAGCCTCGCTACGTGTCCTCCGTAGACAGCGGAAACCTGCTGGGTGCCCTATGGTCACTGGAGCATGGCCTGGACAAGCTGATTCAGAGACCCGTCTTGGAGGGGACAGCCTTTGAAGGCCTGCGGGATACCGGGGAAATCCTGAAACAGGTCGTCGAACAGAAAGGCATTTCGGATCTGGATGCCCACGCCCTCGACGAACTGATGCGCGCGTGGGAAGCCCCGCCGGCTCGCATCGCCGACGTTCTTCGCCTGCTGCGGCGGGCGGAGAGTAGCGTAAGGGCTCTATCCGATGCGGCTCGTGAGTCCGCCGACGTTGAAACGGGAGCGGCTTATTGGGCCAGGCAGATGGAGGAGCAGGTATCGGCCTGGCTAAGGATTGGAGATCGCTATCTCACCTGGATCGAAATCCTCGATGAAAAAAAGGAGGAGGAGATCACCCCTCTGGGTCTGGAGGCCCTGCTCGCCATCCGCCACGATCTGGATCACGCGCCTTCGCTTCTCGATCTCGCCCACGGGCACATCGGCTGTATTCCGATCCTCCAATCGATCCGCGAGCAGGCTACACCAGCCGCCCGCCCCCTCTTCGAATGGCTTGACCGCCTTCTGGAGGCCTTCGCCAGGTCGCGATGGCTGGCCGGTGAAATCTTGGGTTTGGGCGAGCGGCTCATCCAGGACGGACGCGGGTTATCCGAATCGATCAATATGCGCTTCTTATATGACCCCGAACGACGGTTGTTCTCAATCGGCTACAACGTTTCCGAAGGCCGCTTGGATAGCTCCTACTACGATCTCTTAGCGAGTGAGGCGCGGCTTGGGAGTTTCGTCGCCATCGCTCGGGGCGATATCCCGGTTGAGCATTGGTTCTCCATGAGTCGACCCTACAGTGCAATCGGTCGGCGCCGAGTGCTGCTCAGCTGGGCCGGGACCCTGTTCGAATATCTGATGCCGCTGATTTTCCAACGCTCCCAGGAGAACTCGCTCCTGGATAAAGCGGCGAGGGAAGCGGTGGCGATCCACATTGCCTACGGCCGCCAGCGTCGTGTGCCGTGGGGGATCTCGGAGTCTGCCTTTGGAGATCTGGACCTCAACAAGACCTATCAATACAAGGCCTTTGGCGTACCGGAGCTCGGATTGAAGCGCGGCTTAGAGGAAGAGGTCGTCGTCGCGCCCTATGCCACCCTTCTGGCGCTGAACGTTGCGCCGAGAGAGACCGTGCAGAATCTGAAACGACTGGCTAGCCTGGGGCTGTTGAACGATTACGGCTACTACGAAGCGATGGACTTCAGACGTCAGACGAGTCGTGAGGGCGAGCGTGGGGTGATCGTACAAGCCTACCTGACGCATCATCAAGGCATGGGTTTCCTGTCACTGACCAACTTCCTCCATGGCAATCCCATCCAGCGCCATTTCCATGCCGACGCACGCGTGCGTGCCGTTGAGCCCCTGCTCTATGAACGCATCCCGATCCTGTCTCCTCTGCACCACATCTCCACGCGGGAGAGAATGTCTTTGCCGGAGAGCGTCGGCGAAGTAGCCCCATCGGTGAGCAAATTCGACACCCCCCATACGAGCACGCCCAAAACCCAACTCCTTTGCAATGGTCGCTATGGCTTGATGATCACGAACGCAGGCGGGGGATATAGTCGGTGGGGCAACTTTGAGATCACACGCTGGAGGTCGGATCGGACTCAGGATTCGTGGGGAACCTTCTGCTACATCCATGAGTCTGACTCGGATCGATTGTGGTCCAACACGTATCACCCAGTCGGCGGGAAGGTTGAGGCGTACTCCGCCCACTTCGCTCTCGACCGTGCCGTGTTTCGGCGCGCTGATAACGGCATTCAAACCGAAACGGAGGTCGTCGTCTCGCCAGAAGATGACGTTGAGATTCGCCGGGTCACCCTGATCAATCGGTCCCTTCGCACCCGTCGTTTCAATCTCACGAGCTACGTTGAACTCTCGCTGGCGCCGCACAACGCAGACTGGCAGCATCCGGCCTTCAATAAGCTGTTCATCCAAACCGAGGCGGTGCCTAAACATCAAGCGCTCCTCGCGTACCGCCGACCTCGCGCGGAAGACGACCCACCCATTTACGTTGCGCATCGCCTTACGCTTGAACACGCCGAGGACGAAGCGTTGCAGTTCGAGACCGACCGGCGCCGATTCATCGGCCGAGGACGGACGCTCGCGAATCCAATGGGGGTCCTTCAGAAGCTTGGCAACAGCCAGGGTTTTGTCCTGGACCCGATCCTCAGCCTGCGTCAGAGCCTGACTCTCGGTCCAGGCCAACGTGTCCAGGTTTCCTTGGTTTTCGCCGCCGGCGAAACACGCCAGCAGGTCTTGAGGCTGATGGGGAAGTACAGCGATCCCCATGCAATCGATCGGGCGATGGATTTCGCCTCGGCTTCTGCCCAGCTTGAGCTGCGATTGCTTCGCATCCAGCCCGACGAAGCTCGCCGCTTCCAGCAGCTAGCCAGCCACCTGCTGTTTCCCAACCCGCTCTTGCGCCCTCCCGCCGAACGCATCGAAGAGAACCGCAAGGGCCAAGCCGGCTTATGGCCCTATGGAATCTCGGGCGACCTGCCGATTGCCCTGATCACCATTGGCGAGGCGCAGGATATCAGCCTGGTCCGTCAGATGCTCCAGGCCCATACCTATTGGCGAATGCACGGGTTGACGGCAGACCTGGTGATATTTAACGAGGAGGCGGGCGGCTATGAGCAGCCGTTGCGTGAACGACTCGATGGCCTGATCCAGGCGCATTCGGCGTATACGGGGAAGGATCAGCCCGGTGGAATTTTCTTGCGCAGGGCGGATCAAATCCCGGAGGAAGACCTGACGCTACTCATGGCCGCGGCGAGTGTGGTGCTGGTGGCGGCCCGCGGCACTTTACTCCAGGGCGTGCCTGTGGAGGTTCCCGAGCTGTCGGAACCCATGGCCAAGAAACGTGCTCCCCGGGAGCCTTCGGCTTCGCTGCCCTTCATGGAGCTGCCCTACTTCAACAGCCTGGGCGGTTTTACCCCGGATGGGCGTGAATACGCGATCTATCTCGGCCCCAACACCCACACGCCTGCACCCTGGGTGAACGTCATCGCCAACCCCACCTTCGGAGCATTGGTCAGCGAAACGGGGTCTGGCTTTACCTGGTATGGCAACAGCCAGCGCAATCGCCTGACGCAATGGTCGAACGACCCCGTCATGGATCCACCGTCTGAGGCGGTGTACATCCGGGACGAGGAGACCGGTGTCTACTGGACGCCGACCCCTTCGCCGATCCGCGAAGAGTCCGCTTATCGGGCAAGGCATGGGGCGGGGTACACGGTCTTCGAGCATAACAGTCAAGGGATCGAGCAGGAGCTGACGGTCTTCGTTCCAGTGGATGAGAACGGGGGAGAGCCGATCAAGCTGCAGCGGCTGCGGTTGAGGAACGACTCCTCCCGGCGTCGCAGACTGTCGGTGACGTACTATGTGGAGTGGACACTGGGCGAGAACCGCGAATCCTCCCAGATGCACATCGTGACCCACTGGGATGACGAAGTCCAGGCCCTGATCGCTCGGAATCGCTACCACCCCGAGTACGGGGATCGGATCGCCTTCGCGGCCATCAACCCGCCTGCGGAGTTTTACACCGGCGACCGCACGTCCTTCGTCGGGCGCAACGGCTCGCTGGGTAGCCCCGCGGCGATGGAGCGGACCGGGCTATCACGTCGGACGGGGACGGGATTCGACCCGTGTGCGGCACTGCAGGTTACGCTTGAACTGGCTCCTGGCGAGAGGGCTGAGATCACGTGCATGTTGGGCCAGGCCGATTCGGCGGCGGAGGTCCACAAGCGGGTTCTAGTCTACCGGGAAGGCTTGGCACTCGAGACCACGTTAAGCCAGACGAAAGCGTGGTGGGATGATCTGTTGGGCACGATCGAAGTGCACACCCCCGAGCTTGCAGCGGACTTTCTAATCAACCGTTGGCTCCTGTACCAAAGCCTTAGCTGCCGAATTTGGGGACGCTCCGCCCATTACCAGTCCGGAGGTGCATTCGGCTTCCGCGATCAACTGCAGGACGTTATGGCATTCCTATACGCGTCTCCCGAACTGGCGCGCCAGCATATCCTGCTCGCGGCGAGCCGTCAGTTCAAGGAGGGCGATGTCCAGCACTGGTGGCATCCACCGAGCGGCGCGGGTGTCCGCTCGCGGGTCTCCGATGACCCCCTGTGGCTGCCCTACGTTGTCGCTCAATACATCAGGACCACCGGCGATGTGGACATCTTGCACACTGAGGTCCCATTCCTCAACGGGCCCATGCTGGAAGGCGATCAGCACGAGATGTTCTTCACACCGGAGGTCGCGTTTGAACACGCCACGCTGTTTGAGCACTGCCGGCGCGCCGTCACACGCAGCATGACCTTTGGGCCCCATGGTTTGCCCCTGATAGGAACAGGGGACTGGAACGATGGGATGAACCTTGTGGGTGCCGGGGGCAAAGGGGAGAGCGTTTGGCTGGCGTGGTTCATGGTGGATGTGCTTCAGGGTATGGCCGAGTTGTCTGAGCAACTGGGGCGGCCAGATCTAAGCCAGTCCTATCAAAAAGATAAAAATGCGCTGATTCAGCGTGTCGAGCGAGCAGCATGGGATGGGGAGTGGTATCTTCGGGCGACCTTCGACGACGGCACGCCCCTCGGTTCCTCGGCGAATGAAGAGGCGAAGATTGATTCTTTGCCCCAATCGTGGGCTTGTCTGAGTGGAGCCGCGGACACAGATCGCGTGGATAGGGCTTTAGAATCAGCGTGGAAACATCTCGTTCGCGAGGATGAAGGTCTGGTGCTGCTCTTAACGCCCCCCTTTGACAGGTCGGAACCGTCACCCGGATACATTCAGGGGTACCCTCCGGGGGTGCGGGAGAACGGAGGCCAGTACACTCACGCCGCCCTGTGGTTCGCCATGGCCTTGGCACGTCGAGGGGATGGCACGCGGGCGGCGAAAATGCTGCGCATCCTCAACCCGATTGAGCGCGCGCGTGATCAAGAAACAGTATGGCGCTATGAGCTTGAGCCCTACGTGGTCGCAGCTGATGTGTACCGATTGCCCGGGCGGATTGGTCAGGGTGGCTGGTCTTGGTATACGGGTTCGGCGGCGTTGATGTACCGAGCCTGGGTTGAAGAGGTCCTGGGTTTGAAGGTGCGCGGGGATCACATGCAGTTGAATCCGGTCATCCCCGGATGGTGGGAGGGCTTCCACCTGCGCTATCGTTACGGTGAAGCTATATACGAGATCCAGGTCGAGAATCCGGAAGGCTGCGAGCGAGGTGTGTCGTGGGTGGAGATGGATGGTCAGCGCATGCGGGATGGGGTGATCCCGTTGGATCGGGCCCTGGTCAAGCATCGGATCCTCGTACACATGGGGAAGCCGGAGCAAGCGGCTTGAGATGTCCATCCTGCCGATAGGCACCCTTGCGCGGAGAGCTGTCTCCATGCTGAATCGATCCACCTAATGTTTTTCTAAGAAAAAAAATTATGGATCCTCTGAAGATTGACCAGAAACACCTTGAATCTATTAGTTCTCGTTTGTCGGAGAAAGGTATTCACCTCTCCCTCGAAGATCTGAATGGGGTAGCCGACCTGATCAAGGATGAAATGCTCTACTGGTATGTAAACCAATTGATCACTCAGGTCGAAAAGATCCTTGACATAGATCCTTCCCTTACGGAGAGGGAGATTCTCCAGCTCGTAGCGAGGACCATCGTGGAAAATCTTGGTGCGGCGGCCTCAAGCATACGGATATACGATCCTGAAAGGAAGGAGATGATCTCTTATGGGTCTTACCCCAGCCCTACTGAAGATCATGAGGAGATCATCCCTTTTGAAGATACGATCGCCGGTGAGGTGGTTAAAACACGTCAAAGTTATTTGGTCCCTAATATCTTGAAAGAAGAGAGATACAAGAATAAGGAGAAGGTTGACAAACTTGGAATCCATTCGATGCTGGCCGTGCCGATCTACCTTCACCGTTTTTCTAAGGATGTCGATACAGAGGGAGTCCTCCAGATCTATTATAAAGAGAAAGATAAGGTGTTTACACCGCTGGAGGTCGAGATTGCAGAGATGTTTTCAAAACGGGTGGGTTATGTCATTGCTTTAAAGAGAATTAATTATCTTCATAAATTGAATGTGACCAAGGACAGGATTTTGGAGCATATCTACCAGAAATTAGCCAGAGGTGAAGGAATCAAGATGAAGGATCTGTTCAACTCAGTCATTCCAGAATTAGTGGACATCATGGAGATCCAGAGGTGTGCCCTCTTCTCCGTGACGGAGGACCAAGAGCAGATTATCCTGGAGGCTGGATATCCGCAAACCGTACACGGAATTGGAAAGGTCCGTTCTGTGAAAGAAGAACTTTATGCAAAGGTGATTGTGGACCAGACAGGGCCTTTCGGTAGTTTTGAAAATGAGAAGATCTACGCCCATTATATCCTTATTACCAATCCCAAGGGAACCCACCTCCTTCCCCCAGACATCAAACATTTCCTTGAAACTCAGCAAATCAATTCGGTTCTTTATATTCCTTTAGGAATGGATGAAACCGTCAAATACTTCCTCGCCTTTGATGCTCAAGCTCATCATCGGCAATTTACAGAAGAGCAGATCGAGATCTTAACCTTCTTTGGCAAAGAATTGACAAAGGGGCTGAAACTGGAGAAGATGGACGATATCCTTCATGACTTTAAGAACCCTGCCATTGCCGTGGCAGGCTTTGCCAAACGAGTCCAGAAGATCCTTAAAGAAGGAGCCTATCCTAAGAATGAGAAAGTGGATCAGGCGTTGGATATTCTTTTGAAAGAGACTTCCCGTATTCAAGAATTGGCGCTGACCCTTCATGAGAAAGGAAAGGAGTCGATCATTGATCTAACTGAAGTATCGAAGAGGCGATTTCTAATCAATGAAGAAACCCTTAAGGAGTTGAATAGGGGAAACATTCAATTGATTGAACGGAAGTTGGAATCTCCTTTATGGGTTCGATGCTTTCCACTCCATATTGAAAGAGTGATAGATAACCTCCTAAACAACGCTTCCAACGCCATTCCTGAAGAAGGAGGAGAACTTTCTATTCGATCCTATCGTAAGGACACGTGGGCCGTGGTCGAGATCAATAATACGGGTCAGATCTCGGAAGAAGAAAAAGATCGATTTATTCTTGGGGAAGGCAGAGGGAGGGGGCTTCACATCAGCACTCGATTGGTCAAAAATATGAGAGGGATAATGTCCGTGGAGTCTAAGGAAGGTCAGACCACCTTTAGTATCATGTTGCCTCTTGTCGAGCCATAGTTCCGAACCATTTTCATTTTTAAAATAACACAAACAATGAGCGCTTATTTTTCGGAGGACAGAGAGGGAGAATGAATTATGGTGGCGGTAGAAGCCGTTATTGATCCAGTTGTTCCACAATCTCTGAACCGGGCAGTGGAAAGAGGTTAAAAAGGTACAAAGGAGAAATCGATGGGAACAAAAGTGGGTTTGTGGATTGACCATAGGAAGGCTCTTATCGTGGCGGTTACGGACAAAGGGGAAGAAATAAGACTGATCATATCAAAGGTTGAAAAACAGCCCGGACGTTCCGGTGGGTTACGTCATGCGACGCCCTATGAATCCCAGCTGGTACCGGCAGATGATAGCCGTGAGAGAAGGTCTACGGGACTTCTCAACATTTACTACAATGCAGTCATTGCGTGTATTCGTGATGCAGAATCTATTCTGATATTTGGTCCTGGTGAGGCCAAGGGCGAGCTGAAAAAACGTCTCATGAGAAACAAACTGGGTGGACGCATCGTCGGTATTGAAACCATTGACAGGATGACTGATCGTCAAATTGCAGCGAAAGTTCGACAATACTTCAAAGAAAATAGGGATAAAAAGGGGACGTAGATTCTGAAACAACTTGACACCGGTTGGTCATTTTTAAAGAAGGGGCAAATGTGGAAGATACCTTAACATGTCTTAGAATTTACATCGCCTCAATCATCCTGCCCGCACAAAGTCGATGAATCCTCGTTCTACATTGGTCCCTATGAGCTCAACGTGAACTCGATCTCCGGCATCAAGACCTTCAAACCCTCGTATCAGCTTTCCTTCCACCGGCGGCTGGAATAGGCGAACCCAGGTTCCTTTTTCTGAGGCACCCGTAACGATGGCATCATCCAATGCAATGTTTTCACACCTAAGGGATTATTCGAAAGTTAACGATTAAAAGATTCCCTTGCTTTTAATCGTGAAATAGCATATGGTGAGTTTAAACTAAGTTGCAAAGAGCCTTTTAGGCTTACCGTATATGCCCGCAAGAACTCTAAACGACTTCTTTGCGGGCTTTTTTTATGTGAATAAAGAAAGGCCTGAATGGGATACTCAGAGGAGGTGCACTATGCCAGAAAGATCGTTGGAAGCGTTTGATTTTAAAGGACCAAAGCCCCGAACCATCTTAATCCTTATTGTTCTCTTGATTCTTTTCATTGTTTCATGGGGTACCTTTGCCCTCGTCCCGGCTGGCCACAGGGGGGTTGTCCTCTTGTGGGGGAGTGTAGAGAAGAGAATCATGGGGGAGGGGCTCAACTTCAAGGTGCCCTTTGCCGAAAGAGTCATCAAGGTGGATGTCAAGGTTCAACCCCATCCGTTCAAGGAGATTGATGCCTCTTCAAAAGAATACCAATTGGTGAAAATGACGGGAATGATGAACTTCCATATCGATCCGTCTTTTGTGAATGACCTTTACCAGAAAGTGGGGCTCGATTTTGCCGACAAGGTGATCGATCCGGCTTTCAACGACTTTGTCAAGGAGGTTGTGCCTACCTACCCAATCGGGGAGATACTTCCCAAGAGGGAGGAGATTCGGCAGAGGGCGATGAAAAAGTTGGGAGATAACCTGTCGAGGTATCACATCATCGTCGATGACATCTACTTTGCCAATATCCGGTTTTCTCCTGAATATGAGAAGGCCATTGAGGCAAAACAAGTGGCCCAGCAACAAGTAGAGACTCAGAGGCAGGTTTTGGCCCAGCGGGAGATTGAAGCTCGGCAGAAGGTCGCTACCGCAAAAGGAGAGGCTGAATCCATTCTAGTGGTGGCTCAGGGGCAGGCAAAAGCCAATGATGTGCTATCACGGTCGATCAGCCCGATCCTCGTGCAGTACAAGGGTATCGAGAAATGGAATGGAATTTTACCTCAGGTCTCTGGAGGAGCCGTCCCCTTCATCAATTTGGGGAAGATGGGTGGCTCGTCGGGCGAAACAGAAGGAACCAAAAAATAAGTTAAGAGTTCAGAACCCTAACTATTCCCAAGAAAGGAAATACCATGATAAAAGCAGGTGACATGTTCAAAAACATAGAAAGTGGAAAAATCTTTACAGTTAAAAGCGTTGATCCCCGCACCATCATTTTGGGAACAAAGGACGGATTCCAATCAATGTTTGTCAATCCAAACAACATGGAATCCGTATTCGTGTCTATTGTAGAAGACGAAGTCAAGGGAAAACTCAAAGAATAAACCCCGTTAGAAATTCCAGCGGGGCATTAAACCCCGCCGCAATTATTCTAAAATGTGACCCCACTGCAGAGCAGCGGGGCATTATTTCTAACGGGGTAAACGAAGTCAGAAATTCGCTACCTCTTTTTTAGATCTTAAAAAAAGGAAAACCTATGTTCGATTTTGACGCCTTATGTCCGCATTGTGAGGGAAAATTCAAACTGAACAGGATTGGCCTGGAATCCAAAGAGTTTATACAATGTCCTCATTGCCGAAGAGTCATTAAGCTCGACCTCGCTGATCCGGAAAAAAAGGCGATACGGGTTCCGGATTTAGTAGACTGATTTTTGGCCTCAAACCGTTATAGTCTCACAAGAGGTCAAGAAAGGAGACGGTGCTATGATGAAGGTAGGGGACAGGTTCAAAGATAAGACAACCGGAAAGATATAATGGAAGTTGATAACGATACGCTTTGCCTGGAGGGAGAAAACGGTTTGGGCCGGAGATTGACCGGCAAACAAAGCTTGAAACGAACTTGCGAGAAGTTGGAAGACATATCATCATAGGAAAAATTGCTTAAAGATCAGGAGTCCTCACCCGGTAGATGGTCCAGAATTATACGCTATTCTCTGGATGTCCCTTCCGTTCTGATAATTCATAATTTCTCGGACTGACCCCCTTACCGGGACCTTGAGAATTCCTGAATTGGTGGTGGGAGGTCAACAGGATATTTCTCGAGAAGAGGCAAGGTGATCAGGTATAAAAGTTAATCCTTCACCTGACAGACAAGGAAACAATCTTATGGCTGGGATCTCACCAGCAATCTTTTTTTTGACCGTCTTTCTCATTACCATTGCCGCCGCCATCAAGATCCTACGGGAATATGAACGAGGCGTTATCTTCCGTCTGGGAAGACTGATTGGGGCTAAGGGGTAGATTTACTCACAGCATTCTTGCAAAAGAAGGAGAGAAAATAACATGAGCCAAATTTTTTAGAATCTCTTTGGGGAGATTATCCCAGTTTCTAAGGCATTCACCTTAATCTCTGCATAACCAAAGGCATCCAAACTCTTCCCAGGGGAAGGTTAACCCCGATGTTGGATTGGATGGGATGCCACCCTTTGAATATTTTTGTAAGAAACGAGGCCGTAGTAATGAAACTCTTATTGATTTCACCTTCTCATAAGTTTCGTAAGAAACTAAGAGCTATTAAAATACCTCAATTAAGTCTACACATTCTAGCCTCACTGACACCAAATGATGTTGATATTACCGTTGTAGATGAAGAAATTAGAGAGATAGACTTTTCTTTGGATTTCGAATTGGTTGGGATTACCTGCATGACTGCAACGGCAAATAGAGGCTATC
>Ga0208321_1000213_pt1 | contig 54756 bp, 52 predicted proteins | sample June2015DPH_4_15_FD_184692 | JGI IMG/M metagenome (GOLD analysis project Ga0208321, IMG submission 184692) | Peatland microbial communities from SPRUCE experiment site at the Marcell Experimental Forest, Minnesota, USA - June2015DPH_4_150... | ecosystem: Environmental > Terrestrial > Soil >... | reverse complement strand
AGGCTAGCCCTAAAGCTATTTCGAGGAGAACGAGCTATCACGGAATTTGATTGGCCTTTCACTCCTACCCTCAGTTCATCCGAGCTGTTTTCAACCAACACCGGTTCGGGCCTCCGGCCGCTGTTACACGGCTTTCACCCTGACCAAGGGTAGATCATCCCGCTTCGCGTCTATTGCCCGCCACTGGTCGCCCTGTTCAGACTCGCTTTCGCTACGGCTCGCTCCCCCTTGCGGGATCATCGCTAAACCTCGCGACGGACAATAACTAGCCGGCTCATTATGCAATAGGCACGACGTCAGGCTTGCCTGGATGTTGCCACCCAAGCGTAGCCCTTCGACTGCTTGTAGGCATACGGTTTCAGGTACTTTTCACTCCCCTCGCCGGGGTTCTTTTCACCTTTCCCTCACGGTACTGGTTCACTATCGGTCGCTAGAACGTATTTAGCCTTACGGGATGGTCCCCGTGGATTCCCGCAGGGTTCCACGTGCCCCGCGGTACTCAGGAACGCGCATGAGAGTCCAGTCAGCTTTAGCCTAAGTGGCTATCACACCCTATGGCCGGCTTTTCCAAGCCGTTCAACTAGCCGCCGGATTGGTAACTCTCTGGCTCTACACCGACGCGCGCCCTACAACCCCCAGCCCTCCTCTGAAATCTCAAATCTCAAATTTCAAATCTCAAATTTGAGACCTCAAAGGAAAGCTGGGTTTGGGCTGTTCCGCTTTCGCTCGCCGCTACTGACGGAATCGCGGTTGCTTTCTCTTCCTCCAGGTACTGAGATGGTTCACTTCCCTGGGTTCGCTCGTACCCACCTATGAATTCAGCGGGCCGTTTCCCGGCTTTACCGGGAAGGGTTTCCCCATTCGGAGATCCCCGGATCAAAGGGTGTTTCCCCCTCCCCGAGGCTTATCGCAGGTAACCACGTCCTTCATCGCCGTCTAGCGCCAAGGCATCCACCGTACGCCCTTAGTAGCTTGACCATAAAATCTGCTCAACACACCAAGAACAGGTCACAGTTTTCAGTTTCAGTTCACAGTGAAAGACCCGAAAAAGAAGCCCTTGCTGTTGACTATCGACTGTCAACCGTTGACTGCCCTTCTCGCAGATTCACCTTTCAATCTCCGCCCGAGTCCAATCCCGAGCGGAGCGCAGCCGCCCGCCTTCAGCCTCCAGGACTCGGTACTGAGAACTGACGACTGATGACTGACAACTGCTACTACCAGGTAAACGCCACACCATTCAGTTTTCAAAGATCGTTGAGTATCCACAGGCGACTCTCGTCTCTCTGGATCTCATTCCAGCTTGGCTGCCGACTCGACTGGCAGGCTTAGGTTGCTGGGGTTGGTCCTTTCCCGCTTCGCAGAAAACACCAACCTCAACAACCATAACGATACGCTTCACGCCGCAAAGCGACTCGCGCATCTTTGCGTTGGCCAGTTCCAATACTCTCAGGTCAGGGGGTTGAAAACAGGCGGGAGGATTCCTTGCGGAGGGCCCACTTGCTTCGCGCCCCTATGCAGAAGCCTTTACCGTACCGACCTCCTGGTTCATCCTACCGAGACGATGAGAAGCCTTGCTGGCAACCTCGAATCACAGCCATGAGGTCACCTTAACACTAGCTTCACCTTCGTTCCGACAATCATTGATATTACTCCGCGCAAAAATGAAATGCAAGAGAAATTTTTGCCAGTCCCAAAGAAAGTTTATGCGGCCCCAACGCCATCTGCTCGCGATGGTCGACTGAAACCAAATTGCAGTACAATCCATGCGCCATTTAATCCTTTTGAGAGGGGACGGTACCATAATGTCCGATCGACTTGGAGTGGTTTCAGTATTGTTGATTTGCATTGCGACTCTTTCAACCCCGTCACACATCGCCGCCCAAGCCAGGACGCGCCTTGCCATCGTGGGACTCGATCACGATCACGTTTGGGGACTGCTCAAGATCATCGCCAATGAGCCAGATGCCGAACTGGTGGCTATTGCCGATCTGCATACCGAGCTTGTAGAGAAAGCAAAGGCAACGGTGCCTGCCGGCGTGAAGTTCTTTTCGGACTACATCCAAATGCTCGATGAGGTAAAGCCCGATGCCGTTATCGTGACCACCGCCAACAACCGCCATCTCGAAATCCTGAACGCCTGCGCGAAACGCAAGATCCACTTCTTCACCGAGAAGCCCATGGCTGCCAGCGGCGCGGACGCCCGTGAGATGGAACGCCTGGCTCGCCAAGCGGGCATCAAGCTCATGGTGAACTACGGCAACGCCTGGTCGGAGGCCACGCAGGAAGCCGTCACGCGCATCAAGGCCGGAGAGATCGGAAACGTCCAGAAGATCATCGTCCAATTCGGTCACGAAGGGCCCAAAGAAATCGGCACTTCCAAATACTTCGCGGATTGGCTTTATGATCCCGCGAAGAACGGTGCTGGAGCACTCATGGATTTCGGTTGCTATGGGGCGGATTGGGCGATGGTGTTGAAAGGACGTCCCAAGCGAGTCTATGCAACTTCCCTGAAACTCAAAACGGAGCAGCACAACGCTGTGGAGGATGACGCCACTGTAATCCTTGAGTACCCCGACGCCACGGCAATTCTGATGCCCTCTTGGGATTGGTCATACGGAAAGGGGCAGGCGGAGATATTCGGTTCCAAAGGCAGCTTCCTGGTGAGGGGAGATGGGCTGCTGTTTCAGCCGGCCAAGGGCCAAACAAGCGTACAAAACCCGGACGGCAAGCCGATAGAAACCCAACCAGCTCCTCCTGAAAAACGCAACGGCGTGGCCTACTTCTTGTCCTGTATCCGGAACAACAAACCCATTGAAGGCCCTGTCTCGCCTGGAATCAACGTGGGCGTCAATGAAATCATTGACGCCGCGAAGGAGTCGATCCGGACCAACCGGGCGGTGGCGATGCCAGCGCAATAGGGGCGCTTCGCGCAGCGTGCGTTCACTGATGCCTCGGCCGGATTGGCGCTTTTTCGGAGTCTCGCCTCCGCCATTTCTTCCAAACAACACGCTGACCCTTATTTTCTAGGGGGTTGATGAAAAACATGGTAGCGCCGACCCCGGCCTGCGGGGTCGGCACGTGCTGAGCTAAAGCTCAGCGCCTGGAGTTTCTATATTTTTGCTGAGATTTTCTGGCCTCGCGCGACTTGCCCTCTCCCCCTTGGGGGAGAGGGTGGACCGCCGTCCCGATGCACTTCATCGGGAGGCGGGCCGGGTGAGGGGGTGGTGGGCCTGCACCCGTCCATTTGCAGTTCATATCGCGCCGCTGAAAGCATTGGGCAGCGCCCACGCGACGTCCAGCACCTTCTCGAGAGACCTGGGGACAGCGTTGCGTTGTTTGTGGTATCAGGGCATTGACCCCCTCACCCCCCGGCCCCTCTCCCCCAAGGAGGAGAGGGGAGAATGTAGAAACTCGAGGTGCTGAGCTAAAGCTCAGCGCTACAACACGCCATCAACCTGGTCGGAGGCCGCGAGGACATTCTTCATCAACCTGCTAGGGATTGGTACTGCCACATTGTTTTTGGCATAAGCGCATTTCTTACTGCTTTATGCACTCCCCCGAAAAATATTCGGGGTGTAGTGTGAGGAGGCCTTGTTCCTGCGCTGCGTCAAGGCCGCCAGGAGCCAGCAAGAATCGCTCTGCTTGGTGAAGTGGTTTTGTCAACCTGGTTTGGCCCCTTTTGATTGTCTGATTTGGCCCTCGCCTTCTAGCCAGGAAGGCTCCAGCCCTTGGCTCCCCGGTTATCGGCGGCGAGAACGTACGGTTGGGCCTCGACGCCGCGTTGCGCGAGGGTTTGCCGGATAAGTTCGCCGACTGTGGCAGCATTGGCGCGCACAAAAGCCAGGATGGAAGGTCCCGCGCCACTGAGGCATATCCCCAGAACGTCAGCGTGCTTAGTGCTGAGCACCTCCGTCAAGCCGGGCACTAAAGCCGCCCGGTAGGGTTGATGCCAGCGATCTTCAAAGAACCCCGCGTGCAAATCCGTCTTGCCGGAAAAGAACTGTGCGGCCAGGACGGTGGCGCGCTGCAAGTTATAAACCGCATCCGCGCGCGAGTATTGGCTGGGCAAGACCGCTCGAGCCTCTTTCGTCGCAAGCGCGTAGTTCGGTACGACCAGGACAAGCTGAAGGTCTTCGGGGACCGGGCACGAATAGGCGAGCACTCGCTCCCCTTCGTTGACCGCCAGCGTGAACCCACCGTGCCAAGCCGCTGCGACGTTGTCGGGATGCCCTTCGCGCAGGCTTGCGAGGGTCACCAGCTCTTCATCAAAGAGCGGTCGGCCCACGAGCCAGTGGCAGGCCACAAGGGCGCCCACGATTGCCGCGGCGCTCGAACCGAGGCCCACACCCACCGGAATCTGGTTGTGAATCTCCAGGTCAAAGCCGCGCCTTTTGCCCCAGCTTTCGAAAGTCTCCTCGATGACGCGGGCAACGAGGTTGTTGGAGTCGCCAGGAATCCGCTCGGGATTTACCCCTGCGTAGTGGAGGGAAACGTTCCCGTCGCTGCGCGGTGTGATGTGCAGATCGAGGTAAAGGCTCAATGCCAGCGCGGCACAATCGAAAAGGCAGCCCAGGTTCGCGCAAGTTGCCGGCACTCGTACGGAGAATCGCTCACTCATAGCCAGGTCCGCTCAGCGAGCGGTAGGAGTCATCATACTAGAGGGCTTCGCCTGCCATCAAATCTTCCAATCTCTCACGCGGCCGGATCAATTCTGCCTTGCGGCCGTGCACGAGGACTTCGGAAGGCCGCGGGCGGGTGTTGTAATTGGAAGAGAGCACGAAGCCGTAAGCGCCGGTGGCGAGGATGGCAAGCAACTCACCCGGTTCGACGTCCGGCATTTCCCGATCCTGGGCGAGAAAATCGCCCGTCTCGCAAAGCGGGCCCACCACGTCGGCTTGAAGCCTATCCCCCTGATGGTCGCGAACAGGAATAATCTCGTGATAGGAACCGTAGAGCGCGGGACGCATCAAGTCGTTCATTCCGGCATCCACCACGATGAAGTTCTTCTGGCGGTTTCGCTTCACGTAAAGCACGCGGGTCAGCAGGATGCCCGCGTTGCCCACCAAGGCGCGGCCCGGCTCGAGGATCAGCCGGTACTTGGTGGCTCGCAGGCGGTCCGCGAGCCCTTGCCCCATCGCGTCGAAGTCGAGGGGTTGCTCATCAGCATACCTGATTCCATATCCGCCGCCCATGTCGAGGTATTCGACGCCCATGCCCTCGGTCTGAAGTTGCGCCGCCACACCCAGGATTTCGTCCAAGGCCTTAAGGAAGGGCTCTACTTCGAGGATTTGTGATCCGATGTGGCAAGCCACGCCGTAAATCTCCAAGTGGCTCGAGCGGGCGGCACGGCGGTATAGATCCAGGGCTTCGTCCTTCGGGACGCCAAACTTGTGAATGATCTGGCCGGTGGAAATGTAAGGGTGCGTTCGCGCCTCGACCTCCGGGTTAACACGGATGGCGATGCGGGCGGGCCTCCCAAGAGAGCGGGCACGGCTGTCGATCAGTTCGAGTTCGCCCGCTGACTCGACGTTGAACATCCCGATGCCCGCCGAAAGCCCGGCGTCAATTTCCTCCTTGGTCTTGCCCACGCCGGAAAAAACGATGTGGTCGGCGAGTGCCCCGGCACGTAAAGCACGCGCCAGTTCCCCACCCGAAACAACGTCAAAACCAGCTCCCGCCTGGCGGAGCAGGTTCAGAATCCTCAGATTGGAATTAGCCTTTACGGAATAACAGATGAGGTTCGGTACCGACGCCAGGCTTTGCTTCAGACTTGAGAAATTGCCCAAGATGGCGGCCTGGCTGTAAACATAGGCCGGCGTCCCAAAGCGGTCGGCAAGCGACTCGACGGGAACGTTTTCACACAGTAATTGCCCGGATTCGTAGCGAAAGGCCTCCATGCGTTGCTTCACCGTTATCAGTAGTCAGTAATCAGTTGTCAGTTGTCAGTAGTCAGTTGCCGGTGCTCAGGGCTCGGCTTTCAGCCCTTGGGAACAAGGGGCCAGGGACTAGAGCGATTCGATCCGAGTCTTGAATTGCTCTGCTTCCTCTGCCTACGACCGATCACCGAATGCCCACTGTCTTCTGCTTTCTGCCTTCTGCTTTCCGCCTTCCGTCCTCGGGCTGCTAGCGGACCCTGAGAAGGACAATCGTCTGGTCGTCGCGCGGCGGGCGACCTTGCTCAAACTCCCGCACTTCTTCAAAAAGAGTATCGATGATTTCCTGAGGGGAGCGATGGAAATTCTGGCGCAGTACGTTCTCCAGGCGTCGCGGCCCGAATTCCTCGTACTTGGTGTTCGCGGCCTCGACGATGCCATCCGAAAACATCGCGAACAAATCCCCTGACTCCAGCCCCACCGATACTTCCTGGTACTGGGCGTGTTCCAGCAGCCCCAAGGGGATGCCCTCGGCGCGAATGGGCCGGCATTGACCTTTTCTCACCAGTAGGGGTAAAGGCATTCCCGCATTCGCAAGGCGTAGCGTCTTCATGCGCGGCTCCCAGATGGCGTAAGTCAGCGTAATGAAGTGACCTTCGATCTTGCGTTCGAGAAGAATCAGGCTGAGCCTCCTCAATAAATCAGGAGGGGAGAGCTTTTGGGGGGCCAGACTGCGCAGGATACCGCTGGCCATAGCTCCGTACAAGGCAGCAGGAGCGCCTTTGCCGCTCACATCGCCGACCGCCAGCACAAGGCGGTCTTTTCCATAAGTCAGAAAATCGTAAAGGTCGCCCCCCAATTCCCGCGCGGGCTGGAAGCGCAACGCCACTTCCATGCCAGGGATGGACGGCGCAGTCCCCGGCATGAGATGCATCTGGATTTCCTGGGCGCGCTGCAGGTCGCGTTCGAGGCGTGCCTCGCTTCGTGCCACTCGTTCGTAAAGCCGGGCGTTTTCAATGGCAATGGCAATTTGCGGAGCGAGCGTGGAGAAGATGCGAACGTGCTCTTCCGTAAAGTAGCTCAATTGCGGGCTCTCGAGGTCCACGACGCCGATGACGCGGCCACGGTAGATGAGAGGGATCGCCATTTCCGAGCGTGTTTCAGGGTTGACGAGGACATACCGGGGGTCTTTGGAGACATCGGGGACTACCACAGTCTGACGGAGGTCGGCAGCAGCACCCACAATTCCCTGACCAAAACGGACCATGCCCCTCTCAGGTTCGTGCTCATCCTGTTTCAGAGAGATCACGGCATTGAAAGCCTGGGCTTGCTCGTCGGCCAGCAGGATGCTGAACCGGTGATAATCAATCAGTCTTTTGGTCAGCGTCCCGATCTTCCGCAACAGCTCGTTCAAGACCAGGACGGAGCTCATTTCCCGGCTGATCTCATTGAGCAACTGGAGAGCCCGTGCCTGCCGCACGCTGCGGCGATAGAGGCGGGCATTGTCCAGCGCCATGGCCATACGGCTGGCGAGGAGTTCCAAAAGGTTGAGGTGCGAATCGTTGAAGAAATCCGGCCAGGGCGCTTCCAGATCGATCACGCCAATAAGGCGGTTCTTTGTAATCAGCGGGACTGCCAACTCCGACCGGATGGGGGACAAGGACTGAATATAGCTGGGGTCCTTGAGCACGTCATTGACCAGGATTGAGCGGCGGGTCCGCGCCACGCGCCCCACGATCCCTTCACCGACCTTGATTCGCAGGTTCCGCACCAACTCGTCCGGGTGGCCGATGCTGAAGCGAATGTGCAACTCCTGGGTTTTTTCGTTAAGTAGAAGGATGGCGAAGACCTCATAGTCGATGGCGCGTTTGACGATCTCTGCGATGCGCTGCATCAACTCGTCCAGGTCAAGCGTGGAGTTAATCCGCTCGCTGACCTCCACCATCAGGGTAAGGAGTTCTGTCAGCTCGAGAGGCCGGGAAGCGGATTTGGTTGCATCAGCCATTGAGGGGAAAAGCAGTAAGTGGTAGATGGTAGGTGGGGAAAAACACCCGCGCCCGCCTACAACATGTTGCCGACCACTTAGCCAATAGTATTTGAAATTCCCAGCGTTGCCTTGCAATTCAAGACCGGAAGGCAATTGTAGCATACGCTTTCGCCCCGCCGTTCGTTTCCAGCCGCACTCGGCCCTACCATCAGCCTTACAGCCCTCGTTTTCTGGGAGGGAAACGGCAGTTGGTGCGGTTATGACCGAAAAACCCGGCCATAGGAGACTTGGGGGGAAGGAGCTTCGCGGCCACTCGAGCGGACACAGCTTTTACCCACACCGGCCGCTCGGCCAACGTATAATAGCTCGCGATGTTGATTCTGGCGTTTGATACCACAAGCGAAGTCGGAGGCGTGGGCATCTTTCGTGACCATGAATGTCTGGCGCGTGTCGCGAATGACGGTCCGGCGAACCGCTACTCCGTCAGCCTGTTCTACATGGTGGACCAGGCAATCGAAGAAGCTAAGGTGCGCCATGGCGCGCCCATCCGAGGTCTGGCCGACATGGGACTGATCGCGGTCGCTACCGGGCCGGGATCCTTCACAGGAATCCGCGTGGGTCTGGCCGCAGCACAGGGTTGGGCGAAGGCATTCGGGTTGCCAGTTCGCGGGGTCTCGGTATTGGAAGCCCTCGTCGAAGCAGCTCAAATACGCACGGACTGGGCCACGTCCATCCTAGATGCGCGCCGGGGAGAGTTTTTTGTGGGGCTCTTCCATCGCCTACCCGAGGGGGACACAGACTACCAACCCTGTTACGTGCCCGCTGATGAAGGCAGGTTGCTGAAACCCGAAGAGCTGGACCCCTTCCTCACCAGTCGCCTGCCCGAAGGGGTGAGGGCAACGGGCGTGGTCAGGGGGCACGATCGGGCAGCTCTCGCCCTTCGTGAAAACCTTTCCAGCTCGTTCCAGTGGCAGGCGGTTACGGGGACGCTGGTCGACTCTGTCGCGCGCCTTGGTTTCCGGGACTACCGGACAGGAAAACAGCAGGCGGCCAGCGACCTTGATGCCCATTATATTCGGCGGCCCGATGCAGAATTGAATTGGAAGGGGTAAAACAGGATTCAGGATTCGGGATTCAGGAGTTTCGATGCGAATTCGTAAGCTCTGCAAAGAGGATCTTGCAGCAATCATCGGCATCCAGAACAAGACCCCTCAAGCCTCCCGATGGACTCAAGCAGACTACGCAAACCTGGCAGGCGACCCTTTGGGATTAATCCTGGTCGCCGAGCTCGATACGGTGACTCCACCCAAGATTGTGGGATTCGTGGCTTTCCACCGCGTCATCGACGAGGCAGAGCTCAGGAACATGGCCGTCGATCCGGCTCATCAGCGGCAAGGCGCGGGATGGGAACTTCTCGCCGAAGGGCGCAGACGACTGTTGGAGCAGGGTGCAAAGCAGATTTACCTGGAAGTACGTGCCTCAAACATGCCGGCACAACGGCTCTATTATTCCGCAGGGTTCGGCCTGTGCTCCCGGCGAAGGGATTACTACAACGATCCACGAGAAGATGGGTTGGTCCTATCTCTGAAGCTCTCCCCGCCTGTCGAGGTTTCAGCTAACGAATAGGCGACACGAATTATGGGAAACTTGCCTGCTGTAGCGCCGCCACCTGCCCCCGTCCCGCGAGGCGGGATGGGTGTTGCCACCCCCAAAGAGTGCCCCGACAGTCGGGGCGCGACGAACACAACAAAGTCCGTACCTTAGACGGAAGTCATCACTCGGCTTTCTCATTTGAGCGTCAGGGTCGCGTCAAAGTCCCCGAAAGGTAACATCCCAAAGCGGCTCTGCCGCCTGCTGTGCGGAAAGGCTTCGCCTTTCCGAGGGGGAGAAGGGAGGCTGTCTGCGCCGGAAAGCCAGAGGCTTTCCGCACAGCAGGCGGCAGAGCCGCTTTTTCCGCGACTTTGACGCGACCCTGATTTGAGCGTTTTTCGGCTTGAATGGACCTGTTTGGTGTGCTAGCCTGACTACGGTATCAAATCAAATGGGGAGGTGGCACGCCCGTGAGCACTCCTGCCGAGGCCATCCGGGAGGAATTGATGGCCAACAACCCAGAATATCGACACCTTCGTGAAGAGCACACCCGCTACGCTTCCCAGCTTGACCAACTTAAGGCAAAGATCTTCCTTACGGAAGAGGAAAAACTCGAAGAAGTGCGGCTGAAGAAGCTGAAACTGCGGGTGAAGGACCAGATGGAATTGCTGGTACGGCAAGCCCAGACAGTGCACTAGCCGCCCCCGGCCAGCCCGCGAGTTCGCGGGGGGAGATTCTGCGCCGGGCTGGCAAAGCCAACACCCTTTGAAGTATGCGCAGAGGCGGCTCGATGAGGAAGCGAAAAGCTCCGGGGCTGACACGCAAAGATACATGCTGCAGGAGGGATATTGGTACGGTCTTCCGCCGGTGCTCATCTCCGGCGGTCTTCTCGGATTCTGGCTCCGGGAGCGAAGCCCTTTCCTGCTAGTCTGCGCCATCTTCTTTCTGGTCCTTGCCTTCCTGCTACTCAACTTCTTTCGTGATCCTGAGCGCCCGATTCCTACCCAAGCTCAAGCCATCATTTCTCCCGCCGACGGTCGCATCGTGCAAGTCGTCCAGGAGAGCTACGAAGGCCGCCCGGTGTGCCGCGTCAGCATTTTCATGTCCCCTCTGGACGTGCACGTCAATCGGGCCCCCATTGCAGGCGTCGTTAGAGAGGTTTCCTATCGAAAAGGGGCGTTTCGGGTGGCCTCACGGGAAGTCGCTTCGGTTGAAAACGAGCAGAACGTTTTCACCCTCGAGGGTGAGCAAGGTCAGATCGTGGTCAAGCAAATTGCTGGAATACTCGCGCGCCGAATAGTATTCTGGAAACGTGCCGGCGACTCTCTGGAGCGCGGAGAGCGCGTTGGCCTGATCAAGTTCGGATCGCGTGTTGATGTTCTCATGGAACCGGATGTGGCATTGAGCATCAAGGTCGGAGATCACGTCCGGGCAGGGAGCAGCATCCTTGGAACCAGCCACACCAAATCTCAAATTCAATAAGAAGGGCGGAATGCGGCGGGGCGTCTATATTCTGCCCAGCCTGTTCACGGTAGGCACATTGGTCTGCGGCTATTACGCCATCCTGGCAGCGTTGCGAGGCTCTCTAGCAATGACGGCAGGCGGGGGTGAGGGACTGAGCGCGGTGGCGTTCGATAACGCCGCAAGGGCCATCGGGTGGGCGATTCTATTCGACGGGCTGGACGGTCGAATTGCGCGGCTGACCAATGCCACATCCGCTTTTGGCCGGGAGCTCGATTCTCTGGCCGATGTCATAGCTTTCGGTGTTGCCCCAGCCATCCTGGCCTATGCCTGGGGCATCCGCGCGACAGGCGAGATTTTCGGACCGCCGCTGATCCAGCACCTACCTCAAGCGGGTTGGATTGTGACCTTCGCTTATGTGATATGCGGGGCTGCGCGCCTGGGGCGATTCAACATCGAGAGCGTCAAACCCACTGCTGACCGCCGGTATTTTGTGGGCATGCCGATCCCGGCCGCGGCGGGAACGATTGCGGCCATCGTCCACTGGGAAAAGACACCACTCAACCACTGGGTTTACAGCTTGGTCTGGATGGGGGTGGTAGCCATTCTGGCCTTCTTGATGGTGAGTAGGATGCGTTATTACAGCTTTAAAACGCTGGACTTGAGAAGGCGTCGCTCTTACATCGCCATCATATTCCTGGGGCTCATCATCTGGGCCATTTGGGTATATTCTGAACCCGTCCTCCTGATTATCGCCCTTACTTACGCCCTTTCCGGCATCATTCTTCGGATCACCTCGAAGTTCCGCCCCCATCCTCCCGCGCCGCAAGAGGTTCACGCAGCATGAAAACCTCCCAACAGGGATACCGGATCGCGGTCGTGGGTGCATCTTCCCTTCTTGGCAAAGAGCTTCTGAATGTGCTGGAGGAATACCACTTTCCTTTTTCCCGCCTGGTTACGTTCTCGGACGAAGAAAATGAACTCGAATTGCCAATCCTGGATTTGCGTGAGGGATCGAAAACCTCGGTTCTTGACGAGCATGTTACCGCATCTGAGCTTGATTTTGCCTTTATTGCGGCGCGGTCTCGTCAAATGCCTTCCTTCCTGGATCCTGCCCAAGCCTCGGGCCAAGGGCGGCCCGCTTGTTTCATCATCGACCTCAGCACCGCAGCGCCCGGCGAAGAGGCGGCGGAACCGCAGATCCCCCTCCCCCGGAAAGTGGTGAGCGTGCCGTTCCTCGACCGGTGTTTTCCGCTAGGGGAAAAAGAGGAAGGCGGCGAAAGCCGGGTTTATGTTTCTGCTCGCCCCGCCACGATTGTAATCAGCAGTTTACTGCTGCGCCTGGCAGCACGCTTCCCTTTGAAGAGCGCCGTCGCCAATATCTTCACTTCGGTCTCCGAGATCGGGTCGCACGGGATTGAAGAGCTTCAGAAGCAGACCGTAAGCCTGCTCAGCTTCCAGAAGATTCCGCGCAAGGTTTTTGGCGCGCAGTTGGCCTTTAACTTGTTGTCGCGTCCGGGCGGGACGGGTGGAAGTGAACTGCTGGCTCTCGAAAATCGTCTCCGGAAGCAGCTCAAGGAATACTTGCAGGGGAGGGTTCCGCTCCCCGCTTTGCGCCTCTTTCAGGTTCCTGTGTTTTATTCGCTGGCGGTTTCCCTTTTCATCGAGACGGGTCAGCCCGTGGCAGCAGAAAAGGCCGGAGAGGCTTTGCAGGGAGAGCGAGTCCAAGTGCGGCGTCGCTCACAGGACTCGCCCACCCAAGTCGAGGTCGCTGGTTCGGACAAAATCCTGGTGGATAGTGTAACGGCTGATCCGGACCACCCGACCGGCCTCTGGATTTGGGCCGTCGCTGATAATCTTCGTCTTGCGGCCCTGAACGCGGTCGAGGTCGCGGAAAGTCTTCGCCACCGAATCGCCTTGTAGAATGCCCATGAGCACTGGTCATGAACAGTTCGGGCGTCGTTGGTTTTTCCTTCTTGGCCTTGGTGTTTTGCCTTTCCTTCTTTCCTGCGGGTATCAGGTTGCCGGACGCGGAGACCGCTTACCCCCCGACATTAAAACCATCGCCGTCCCCATCTTCGTCAACCAATCTTCCACCTTTCGCATCGAAGAGAAGCTCGCTGCCGCCATCACGCACGAGTTCATCGAGCGAACGAAATTCCGGATTACGCCAAATCCAACCGGGGCCGATGCTGTCTTGAAGGGAACCGTCAAGGACGTACGTTCAGGCGTTATCACCTTTGACCTGAGTACAGGGCGCGCCTCGTCGCTCCAGATTCAGGTCACAGCCGACGTAAAGCTCGAGGACTTGCACAGCAAGAAAGTGGTTTATGCAAATCCGAATTTTGTCTTCAGGGAAGAGTATCAGGTGAGCCAAACTACCTCCGGACTCTTCCAAGAAGACCAAGCTGCGCTCGACCGCCTCTCCCGCGATGTCGCCCGCACCCTCGTCACAGAAGTCCTGGAGAACTTTTAGCCCGCGTCCGGGTACCTATCATTCCGCCTGGAAAGTTCGGTTCGACGCATTTCTGATAAGGGAACAGAAAGTGCCCCACACCTCTACGGCGGTCCAGGCGCGTTAGACGAAGGCCCTCGAGCGAAGAGTTGGCTTTTGTGCTAAATGCATAATAAACTCAGCCTCGCGTCTTATCCCGAATCTATCTGCAAGAACGAATTCCCCTTTTGGAGGGACTGCCATGAGAATTGATACGGCACTTCGACCACTCGCTTTGTTTTCTATTTGTCTGATTATTTTCCTAACTGCCGTTTCAGGAAAAGAAGCCGTGTCAAAGCCCGCGCCAGCAGAAAAGGCGAAGGTCACCGTCAACTGGGACAAGGTCCTGACCGTTTCCAAAACGACGCCCACACTTCAAGTCGTCGTCAACCCTCCCTTGCGTCGGGGCACCAAGATTCACGATCGGGTCTTTCAAGCTTTGCACGAGCTTGGTGCAGATTATGTGCGCTACGTGCCCTGGCTGCCCTACCCCAAGCTGGGCGTCGCCGAACTCGAACCTCCCCAAGACGGGAAGACTTCCTGGGACTTTTCCCTTATCGACCCCGTGACGGACGATTTCATGAACGCCACGGCGGGGCACTCCGTGATCCTCAACTTCAGCACAATCCCCCAGTGGATGTTCAAGACGGAGAAGCCGGTGCCTTATCCTGCCGATCCGGACCAAGTGACCTGGGACTACGAGAAAGGAACAGAGTTCCGGGATGCGAGCTTAAAAGAAGTGGGGGACTACTACGCAAGACTGGTGAGTTGGTACACGCAGGGGGGATTCACAGATGAATACGGGAAGCGCCATGAGTCCGGTCATCATTACAAAATCGAGTACTGGGAGGTGTTGAACGAGGTCGATTTTGAGCACCAGATGTCGCCTGAAACATATACCCGGGTCTACGACGCTATAGTGAGTTCAATTCGACACGTGGAACCGCAAATGAAGTTTGTGGGCGTGGCTCTGGCAGGGACCTCTCCCAACACATTCCTTGAAGAGAATATACCGGGCTACTTCGAATATTTCCTTAACCCAAAGAACCACAAGCCTGGGATTCCGGTGGATATGATTTCCTACCACTTCTACGCTAATCCGACGGCTGACCAGAGTCCGGAGGTGCAGCAGTATACTTTTTTCGATCAGGCTGCCGGCTTTCTCAATTCCGTCCGGTATTTAGAGTCAATTCGGCAGCGCCTGTCCCCGAAGACACAGACCGACCTCGACGAACTGGGATGCATTCCGGCTGATGATAATGCAGTGCCTCGCAAAGCGATCCCCGATTCCTACTGGAACCTCTGCGGAGCAGTTTATGGCGCCCTGTATGGGGAGCTGGCACGCTTCGGGATTGACGTGGCGGGTGAATCTCAAATGGTTGGTTACCCCTCCCAGTTTCCCGGTGTATCCATGGTGGATTGGAACACAGGGCAACCCAACGCCCGTTACTGGGTGTTGAAGCTGCTCCATGACAACTTCGGCCCTGGAGACAAGCTGGTGGACACGACTTCTGCAATTCCCCACGTCTACGCCCAGGGCTTTGTGACTCGCGACGGCAAGCGCAAGCTGTTGCTGGTCAACGAGCGAGACCGGGATTTTGATTTGTCGATTGCGGGGAGCAACGGGGCAGAGGTCGTGTATGTCGATCAGACAACAGGCTTCCAGCCGCCGGCAACGGCTCACCTGAATGCCGACCAGATTACGTTGCGAGGGCTGGCCGTCGCCGTGGTGACTCTTCCCCAGTGACTAACCATTTTCCGACGTAACTGATCTTCCTACATTCCGTAAAGCGTCTCCGTATTCACGGGCAGGCCGAGCAGCTTCAAGTAGGTGAACAGTTGCATCTTGTGATTGGTGAAGTGCTCGAGGAAGTGGATGGCCATACGCTCCACCTTGGCCTTCCAGCCCCACGGCACGGAGAGGACTTTGTTGGTAAAGTCCTCCTCGCTCATGCTATCCAGGACCTTGCGCAGAATCTTCTTGTCCTTTTCGAGCTTGTCCAAAGCCTCCTGGGGACTACAGGAAGGAAGGTTCTCCAACTTCATGCCCTCGGCCATTTCTTCCATCGGGGGCCACTGGCCGCCGAGCAGCATCTCCAGTCCGACGCCCAGACCATCGCTCAGGTGGCGAATCACCTGGCCAACGCTCATGAACGTCGGACCGGGCCTCCAGTCGAGTTTGTCCCCTGGAACCATGCCGATCAGCTTTTCCGTCGGCCGGTAGTTTTCCATTACAACTTCGTAAAACTCGTTCTTGGTCATAATTCCTCCTCTCCTTGGCTCTTCACGCTCTGCCTGTCTGTGTACCCGCCCCGTGTTTTTGTGGGTGGCATAGATAGCCGCCGGGCTTGCGCGCCTCTGCCTGTCTTTCTGTACAGCCTCACCCCACAAGAGTTTACCTCACAATTTATTACAAGGAAATTACGAAACCTCATGCTCCAGAGTAACTGCAGTCCCCGCGGCTTTTGCGCCGTCAACAGTGAGTGGTCGTCAATTGGCTTTGTTCAGCTTCCGCAACGGCACCCGAACCAAGATGTAGGCGATGATTGCGAACGCCACGAGGGAAATCCGACCGCCCCAGTGGGCCAGGAACGGCAGTTCATCGAGGCCGGTGATGACCTTGGTGATGGAGGAGACGCCGGTGAGGAACAGCGCGGCGAGCAGAATTCCCGTGATGGCCTCGCCGGCGATGAATCCGGAAGCCAGGAGCGTTCCACGTTCATCGAATTTCGCCTTTTCTTCTGCCGCGAGCTTCTTGCGCGCCGCCCACTGGTCAGCGACCCACTTCAAGGCGCCACCCACAAATATCGCCCCGGTGGTTTCGAGGGGCAGGTACATGCCCACTGCGATGAGCATAGGCGAAGGCGCGCCAATCATCACCAGCGCCAGGCCGAAGAAGCATCCCATCAGGAGCAAGCCCCAAGCCATTTGCCCTCCCACGATGCCCTGCGCGAGCTGGGCCATGAGGCCGGCTTGTGGCGCGGGCAGCAACTTGCCGCCGATGCCGCCGGTGGCGAGGTTCGCTTCGTGCAGCGCGATGATGGGCAGCAACAGGAAAAAGGAAACGGCGGTGACGCTCAGCACCTCGACGATTTCCATCTTCCAGGGCGTCCCGCCGAGCAGATATCCGGCCTTGAGATCCTGAATCAGGCTGCCGGAAACACAGCACGCGCAGCACACCACGGAGGCCACACCCAGCACAGCGGCGACTCCGCCCAAGCCCTTCACTCCGATGGCCACCATCATCAACGCGGCGATAACCAGGGCGGCAAGGGTCAGACCGCTGACAGGCTGATTCGAGGAGCCCACCAACCCCACCAGGTAACCGCCTACGGCGGAAAGAAAGAAGCCGGTCAGGGTCATCACAATCGCCGCCGTGATGGCCGCAGCCCAGCTCTGCGCGAAGTATTTGTAGATAATCGTAATTGGGATGATGAGGCCGCCAATGGCAATGAGGATCCACTTGATGGGGATGTCGATATCCAGCCGCGTGCGTGCTGCCGCCTGTTCGCCGGTCACTGCGGAAGCATGAAAAGCCCCGCGGATGGAGGTAAGAATCGACTCCCGCATGCTATAGAGCGTGTAAACCGCCCCCACCAGCATCGCTCCTACGGCGATAGGACGGACCACGTTGTACCAGACGGTGTAGCTCGCGAGGTCCCAGGGCGCCGTGCCTCCGGTTGTCGCCCCTATGCGGTGTGGCAGGTCGGGATCGATGAACAGAACCAGCGGAATCAGCACCAGCCAGGCGATGACGCCCCCTGAGAAATTGATCGCCGACAAGCGCGGGCCGATGATGTATCCAATGCCGATGAGCGCCGGGGAAACGGAAGGGGTCGAGTAGGCAATGCCTCCGGTGTAAGGCACGCGGCCCAGGAGTTCTTTCTGATATCCGAAATAGTTGACAACCGATTTGGGGAACTTCCAGAAACCACTGACCGAATCCCGAAAAACCTGGAAGCCTTTGTCGTCCTTGAGCAACTGGAGGAAGGCGCCCAATCCCATGGCGCCGAAAATGTATTTGGGAGCATCGGTGGCGCCCTTCTGACCGGCTTTCACAATCTCGGCGCTGGCCGTGCTTTCAGGAAAAGGTAGGTCAGGTGAATCAACGCACAGGGGGCGTCGCAGGATGATGATGAAGAATACTCCCAGCAAGCCGCCCGCAAAGAGAATGAACGTGCCGGTCCAGTAATGACCTCGCAAATCAGTCCAGAGCCGCTGCCCGCCCACGTTGACCATCATGAAGGCAGGGATGGTGAAAATCGCCCCGGCCACCAGAGCCTCACCCACCGAGGCGGCGGTGCGCGTCAGGTTCTGCTCCAGCACGCCGCCTCGAAAAAAGGGCAAACGAAATAGCGCGATGGCAATCACCGCCGCCGGAATCGTGGCGGCTACGGTCTGGCCGGCCTTCATGCCCAAGTAGGCGTTTGCCGCGCCGAAAATGGCGGCCATGAAGATACCGGCCAGAACGGCTTTAATTGTGAACTCAGGCTCTTTGGAATCGTAGGGAACGAAGGGTTTGAATTCAGGCATGGGTTAATCTCGATGATATGTCGTAACTGGATATGTGACCTTGCTATTCTGCAAGCCAGTTCTCAATGGCGATATCTTCCAGCAGGGAGAGGCGGACGAAATCGCTGTCAGCGGTAACGAGGGTTAATCCATGACGCTGGGCAACAGCGGCGATCCATAAATCATTTTCCTGAAAACCCAGCTCAGCAAGATGCGTTCGTCTACGTTTCGCCTTCTCTTTTGGACCAAACCTCTCAATGATAGCCGCCTTAAGTCTGCCATAACGATCGGCCGTTTCCGCGTCGAGCGGTAAGACTTCAATGCCTCTCAAGAAATGCTGTACACGCGCTTCGTTGGCGGATGGATGGTCAGATCTGTGGGCCATGAACATGAGTTCGCCCTGAACGATGACGCACGTAACCGTGTGAACATCCCCGAGCTCGTCCATCTTCCGGACCAGTCCCGGGTGTCCTTTCAAAAGAGCGCTACAGTGGTTTGTATCAAGGAGGAAGGTGGTCAAAACTCAGCCTGCCCCCGCCAGGCATAGGCCTCACGAAGCCGTTCCTCCAGATCGTCGCCGACCCATGTGCCGGCGTATTTGAGTAAGGAACGGGCGGAGGAAAGCCGTGGGCGCTGGCCGGCCTGCCCGCCAGGGGGAACTTGTGATCGAGGGTTGCGCTTCGCTACAAGGGGCAGGTTGGTGACCGCTTCCCGCTGCAAGGCGCCGCGCGGCTTCGCCTCACCCCGCTCCCATCGCGCCCAAGTGTTGGGGCTTACCCGCACCAAGGCAGCGGCCGCCGCTTGCGTGAGCTTAAGACGCAGGCGAAGTTGCTTAAGGGATCGTGGGCTCATTGTGGTTTTACACCTCGCGGCCATTCATCTTGCAGAGACGAGCGCGCAAAGCACAAGGGCGCAGACCCAACTATACATACGTATGGGCGCCGAGTCAACCATTGCGGTTCAAAGTCGAAGGGTGAGCGAGTCAAGGAGTCGAAAAGTTGAAGAGTCTAGGAGTCCAAAGACCATTACCGAGAGTCTGGGTGGAAACCGCTAACGATAACTGGGGCAGCGTGAAACACGCTTCGTGCCGATCTTTCAACTTTTCAACTCTTCGACTCTTTAACTGCCCTTCCTCACTGCCCCAACAGCTCCAAATACCTCCCTACCGCGTCAATCCCGCGATAGAAATTGGGCAGGTGGAACTTCTCATTGGGAGCGTGCAGGTTGTCGTCCGGCAAACCGAAGCCCATCATCACGCTGGGTATTTTCAGATTTTTCTGGAAAACACCCACGATGGGGATGGAGCCGCCCGAGCGGATGTAGACCGTCTTGTTCTTGAAGACCTGTTCCATGGCCTCGGCAGCGGCAGCGATCCAACGGCTCTCCGTGCTCACCACGGAAGCGGGAGCCGAACTGATCACCCGCACCGACGTCTTGATGCCCTTGGGCGTAATCTTCTTCACGTAGGCAGTGTATTGCCGGATCACTTCTTTGGGGTCCATGTCCGGAACCAGCCGCATACTGATTTTGGCCACACCATAAGCCGGAATAACCGTCTTGGCGCCTTCGCCCGAGAAGCCACCTCGGAAGCCGTGGACTTCGAGTGTCGGCCTGGCCCAAATACGTTCCAGCACCGAGTAGCCTTTCTCTCCGATCAAGGCGCTGGCGCCGACCTCCTTTCGCAGGAACTCCTTCTCTTTGAAGGGTAACCGCGCCCATGCCGCCAATTCCTTAGCGCTGGGTTTTTTCACGCGCTGGTAAAAGCCCGGAATTCGGATCTTTCCATCCGGCCCCTTGAGTTTGTTGACCATCTCCGCCAGGGCCTGGAACGGGTTGGGAGCAGCTCCGCCATACGACCCGGAATGCAGGTCGTGGGCGGCCCCGCGCGCTTCCAGTTCGGTGTAAACAAGGCCGCGCAGGCCGGTGGTGATCGTGGGCAGTTCCGGCGCGAACATTTCCGTGTCGCAGACCAGTGCCGCGTCAGCTTTCAGCCGATCCGCGTGGGCTGGCACGAATTCCTCGATGTGCTCGCCGCCCACTTCCTCTTCGCCCTCGAGCAGGAACTTGATGTTGATGGGCAGCTTGCCTTCGGTCTTCAGGAATCCTTCCACCGCTTTGACCAAAAGATAGGTCTGCCCTTTGTCATCGACGGCGCCACGGGCATAGAGGTTGTCATTGCGAATGGCAGGTTCGAACGGCGGCGACACCCATTCCTCAAGGGGATCGGGTGGTTGCACGTCGTAGTGCCCGTAAAGCAGCAATGTCGGCCTGCCGGGCGCCTCCAACCATTCCGCATAAAGAAGCGGATGCTGGCTCTCCTTGCCTTCGATGATTTCGACGTTCTTCATGCCCATTTCCCGAAGCTCGTTCGCCAGAAACTCGACGGCGCGCCGGATATCCGGCTTGTGTTCAGAAAGAGTGCTGATGCTTGGAATCTTCAACAGGCTCGTTAAGCCTTGCAGAAACCGCTCGCGATTCTCGTGATAGTATTCAAATATAGTGGTTGCCATGGTTCATACCCCCATCTTCAGATCTTGGATCGTTCGAGGAACAAGAAACTCCCCTGGGAAGGCTGGAAACCGGCCCAGAGCAGCAAGCAAGGCAGTCTACACCGCCCTCGGTGTCCCGTCAATTTAACAACACCCAGTCCAGTCGTTTCGGCATCCTTTGTCGTGTTCTCGTTGTTGCGTCGACTGGGAATGGCGTGTGCGTTGAACCACCGGCGAAAACTGGTTTCAGTGCGTTTCACGCCGCGGGCGATTCACTTTATCTCCCCGACCTGCTCTGAAGCATGCTGCTCATAGCGTTTGCGGACCACAATCCCATAATGAATGCCGGAGACGACGGTCAGGGCGGCCGCAAGGTAGACGCAGATTTGAATCAAGCCCTCTGGCACGAAGGGCACATGGGCCTGGAAGCTGACCGCTGCAAACACGGTCGCCACCTGGGCGGCCGTGGATGCCTTTCCCAAAATAGTCGGTCGAAAAGGGTGATACCCGGCCACCAGGCTAATCAGTAGGGCCGTAATGATGATGCCGACGTCGCGGCCGATCACCAGAATCGTCAACCACCAGGGTAGCGCGTCCCGGAAGGCCAGCGTCAGGTAAGCTGTGGTCATCAGGAGTTTATCGGCGATCGGGTCGAGCGCCACGCCCAAGGGAGTCTCCTGCTTCAGCAGGCGCGCTAGAGTCCCGTCCACCACGTCAGAGAGTGCAGCGGCAGTCAGCACCGCGAGCGCGCCGCGGTATTTTTGAGCCACGACCAGTATGGCGAAGAAGGGAATAAAAGCCAGTCGAAGGATGGTGATTTGGTTGGCGGGTGTCAGGATACGAGAAGCCATGGTTTCCAGACAATATAGTCAGGTCGTTTTAGCAATGTCAAATTCTAGCCGAGCATACTTGAAATTCTCAATCCTAAGACGAGCCCGACTTCTTCAGGTTTTCAATCTTCGCTGCACCGCAGGGCTCTCGAGCTCCCGCAGCGCATCCGAGGCAATCCAGCGGGCGCTGGGTGAATTCAATCCGTGGAGCTCCTGCGCGGCCTTGACAGCCGCTTGGTTGAGCTTTCGGTTGCGTTTACCGATTTGGCGGAGCGCCCAGTCTAGGGCCTTTTTAACGTAATTCCGCTCGTCAACGGCTTGCCTCTTGATGAGCGGCAGGAAACGAAGGAACACGCGGTCGTTTGTCGCCTTATCACTCACGGTCAAGCACGCCATGAGCGCGAACGCCGCCCTTTTCACGAACTCCTCTTGCCGCTCGCTCCACTCCCAACATTTCTTGTAAGCAAAAGGGGTGTACCGGAAAAGGTTCAGGCAAGTCCCATCGCACACTGCCCAGGAATCGAAATCCTTCGCCCAATCTTCCATCTGCCGCTCCGTTACCTTTTCCTTCTCGTCGATCAAACCGGCGAGAGCCCGTGCTTCGAGAATCCCCGTGGACCACAACCGCAGAGCCAAATCATGGTCTTTGCCGATCTCTCGGGCAAACTTCTTCAATGCCGGAGCGGACCAGCCGTAGGCCTTGGCAGCAGTGATACCGAACCTTGCCATGCCGCGAACCGCCGCCGGGTTAGATTTCGACTTGAGCCTTTTCAGCACTTGGTTGAAGGTCATAGACAATTGTTATCCGCGGCATGCGCTTCGGAAACAGCGTGAGAATCCTAGACAGGCGCTGGCCCTAACTGTTGACTGTCCCGCCGCGGCGGGTCGACTGTCAACTGCCTTATCAGACCTGTGGTGTCTCGATTCCGAGGTATTCCTGAAGGCTCAATCCGACCAAGCTATGGAATCGTTCAGAAAGCGAAGGAATGGAGCCGCAGGATTCATCGAGGGCGACCCGCTCCACACGGTACATGGGATAGAAGACCTGGGTCATTCCCACGGTGCATTCCTCGCGGCTGACGATCTGGCGCACGAAATCATCGAAGGAGTTGAGTTCGATCCCGCGCACTGTCACGCCTTGGGTGTCGAGCTGGAGCAGTTGGCCCCAGATTTTTTCCTTTGGGGAAGCCAGGCTTACGATCACAATGTTATTGAGTTCCATACCCCGCACCTTCGAGGCGATCGAGGGATGACCGTGGCGATGTCTTACCCAGCCCCCATACAGAGCGCGGTCAATCCAAGGTGAAGAATACGCCGTTGCAGTATATAAAGCCAGCCCAACATATTTGAGACCTAGTGCCCGTACCGCAACTCTCCCGCCTCAACTCGCACTGGAAGGTAATTCTGCTGGGGCGGCAGGGGGCATGTGGCAAAGGGAGTGAACGCGCAGGGAGGGTTCACCGCCTTGTTGAAGTCAAGAATGACCTCGCCGTTCTTGGGCTTTGGCGCGTAAAGGAATCGGCCGGGGGGATAAGTTTCCTTGCCGGAAGTCAGGTCTTTGAAGATGAAGAACAAGCCGTCGCCTTCATCAAGGGGATCCAGCCGACATGGGTGGCCGTCGAGCGTGAACTCCACGTAGCCGGGGCTGGCCTCCTCCTCGGTGTCGCCCAGAATGTTAGGTACGGAGAGCCTCTTGGGCGGATTGTAGGACACGAATTTGGCGGTAATGCGAAAGCGCTCGTTCACTGGGAAATATTTCAATCCCGTAAACGCCTTCCTGGCTTCGCGGTTTTTATCCTTCAGGCGGATACCGAAGCGACTGCCTCGCTTGATAACGAACATCGTCAAATCGTTAACTCGCAGCACATCGGGCTCTCCCGAAGCGTCAGGCTTCAGCATCGCCGAGCTCGTCGGCTTGCCGTTCACCGTTGCATGAACGCCGGGCGCGGGCTGAAAAGTCGTATGGCCGTTTTGAAAATCGAAACCCCCCACCTTGCCAGGGGCGGAACCCTTGGGTAAGACAATGTTGCTGGATAGGTCGGCGCCTACCGTGTTTTTGCCGTCCTTGAGCCAGAACAGACCGGCGACGGTAAGCCATCCGTCGTCGGCCTTCAGAGCCGCCTCTCGATGCTGCCGCCATTGTTCAATCTCAGCCTGATAGGAGGATTCACTCGAAGGCACGCTTGAGAGCAAAAGAGGCAGGATCAGTAACTTCGAAAAGGTCATCACGCTTTGCTCCTTGATGGGGTGCAGCCTCTAAACACCTATTGACGAATCGGACGCGGCCATGAAGACTCCGTCCAATGACTCCGCCCCCTGAATTCTGTCTCCTGTTCTCTAGCTCAGCTTATGAAACGCCCTCATGTTCCCTATGCGCGGATAAAGCGTATAGCGTTTGATTTCGAGGATCTGTTTGACGTGCCCCAGGTCGTGGAAAGCCCACTCCGTCACCAATTCTTCGACGGAGATCTCGCCCACCTTTTGATGTCTTCCTCCGCGCTTCAATTGGGCGGGCCTGAGTTCGTTGAGCCACTTCACATTCGCTCGACGTTGCCGGGCAAAGCTGGCCAGGCTTTTCAAAGGGTTTTTCCGGTTGTATTTCATCTCCCCCGCTCGCTTCTCTTGGTCGATCGAAGGGAGGATGGGATTGTCCCTCTCGATCATCGCCGCCACGCGCGCCCGCATTCCGATCTCTTCGATGTCATCCAGGTGAGCAAGAACTTCCTGGACCGACCACTTGTCTGCCGCAGGACGTGTCTTCATTTCCTGCAAAGACATTGAGGCGATTTCTCGCTTCAGCTTTTCCGCCGTGGAAGCGAGAATGGCAACAACATCGCGGAGCATGTGCACCTCCGAGGTTCTGTTCGAAAGATTATATGCCGCTCCGCAGGGCGCGGCTGCAAGCCTCAACCCGCTCCCCGTAGTTTTTCTCGCAGCTTCAAAGCTTGCTGGAACTCGCGCTCCAATTCGTGGTCGCTCAAGTGCTGCTTGATGAACTCAAGTTTTTCAACCAGGGCTTCAAGCGCTTGCTGGATATTCTCGAGGTTGGTAAGGCAAATGTCACGCCAAACGGAGTAAGGGCTTTCCGCCAGCCGCGTCACATCCCGGAAGCCGGAGGCCGCAAGTTCCAACGGGAGTCGCGATTCGAGGCTTTCTTCTGCAATCAGGCTGGCCAGTGCGGAGGAAAGAAGCTGCGGAAGGTGGCTGAGGAAGGCAAGGGCGCGGTCATGGCTGGCGGGATCCATGATATGCGGGCGCGCGCCAATCGCTGTGACCAGGGAGACGAAAGCCTTGATGCGCGTGTCCTCAAGGTGGCGATCTTCAAGCGGTGTCAAAACATAGCGAGCATTGGTGAAGAGCGTGGCCTCGGCATTTTCAACGCCAGACCGTTCTTTCCCCGCCAGGGGATGCCCTCCCAGAAACAATGGGGCATCGCCCATAGTCTCCCGCGCGCGCGCGCAAATGAGCCGCTTGGTGCTGCCGACATCAGTCACCAGCGCTTTCGATGAGGCCATCTCCTTCAGTCGGGGAATACAATCCAGGATTGCGCCCACCGGCGCGGCGAGGATGATCAAGTCGGCATCCCGGACGGCCTTGCCGAGGTCGTCCGTCCCTTCGTCCACGGCATCCGCGGCAAGCGCGCGTCCGACTGTCGAGGCGCGCCCGTAGCCAATGCGGCGGACTGCCAAGCCATACTTCTTCAGCGCCAGTCCCCAGGACCCGCCAAGCAGGCCCAGTCCGACAATCGCAACTTTGTCAAAAATCGTATCCACGGGAAATTATGAATAGTGAATAGTAAATGGTGAATAGTAAAGAGTGAATTACAAAGTGCATCGTTATCAGTCCCTTGCCAAGCCAGACGCCTGTTTACTGCACGTCGGCCGCCTTCCGTCTCGCGAAGAGAGGAGCAAATGACGTTAAGCGGGAGAAAGCCTGTCATTCACAATTCACTATTCACCATTTACTATTTGACGCTCGAAATTTCCCTCAGCCACTACTCGCGGTCAAACCGTCCTTCCCACCGCCGGCGCAATCATGCGCAATTCCTTCATCAACTGCTCAAACTGCGCGGGGTAAAGCGACTGGGCGCCGTCGCTCAAAGCTTTCTCGGGATCATCGTGGACTTCGATCAACAATCCATCCCCGCCCGCTGCCACTGTCGCGCGCGCCATGGGCGGGACTTTATCGCGTCGGCCGGTGCCGTGCGACGGATCGACAATAATCGGAAGGTGCGAGAGTTTCTTGATGACGGGAATTGCGGAGATATCCAAGGTGTTTCGCGTGTAGCTCTCGAAGGTGCGGATGCCCCGTTCGCAGAGAATGACGTCGTAATTTCCTCCCGCCATGATGTATTCGGCAGAAAGCAGAAGCTCTTCGAGGGTGGCGGAAATGCCGCGTTTCAATAGCACGGGTTTTGAGATCTTCCCCACCTCCGTGAGCAAGTTATAGTTCTGCATGTTGCGAGCGCCCACCTGAAGCACGTCAACAAACTCCATCATCAGGGGGATTTGGGTATGGTCCATTACTTCCGAGACGACCAGCAGGTCGTGCCTGTCGGCGGCGGCCCGCATAAGTTGCAGCCCTTTCTTCCCCAATCCCTGGAAACTGTAAGGTGAGGTCCGCGGCTTGAACGCGCCGCCGCGCAGCACGCGTACCCCCTCCTTCGCCACCAACGCGGCGATGGTTTCAATCTGTTCGGCACTCTCCACGCTGCACGGGCCGGCCATCATCACCACTTGCTCGCCCCCCACGGCCACGCCTTTCCCTAGTTGAATGACAGAGCCCTCCGGGCGGAAATGGCGGCTGGCCAGTTTGTAGGGCGCGGAGATGCGCACCACCTCCTCCACGCCTTCCTGGAGCTCGATGTCGCGGGTGTCAAAATCGACTAATGCGCCGACCGCGCCCAGGACCGTTTGACGTGCTCCGGTGGAGCGGTGAATATCGAACCCCATCTCCATCAGCTTGTTGATGGCGCGCTGGATCTGATCTTCCGTCGCGCCCTCTTGCATTACCACCACCATGGTCCTTTACTCCTTCTCCAGAAGACTACCGCTGTCCATTGCATGGCGCTCCAGCGACCGGGCTTCGTCAATGATGCGCTCGAAGAGGCGGCGGATAGCCGCGTCGTCAAGCGGCCCCGGATTGGATTTCACGACGTTGCGCAGTATCTCTACCTCGCGCTGCGGATGCCAGGCCGGCAGCTTCATCTCCTTCTTGATGTGACCTATCTCCACCGCGCACTGCGAGCGCGCATTCAGCAGCTTCAGGAGCTGTTGGTCGATCTCGTCAATCCGCTTGCGCCAAGCGTCGAGATCGCTCATGCAGTCCTCTCCCCTGTTCCCTCTTTGAGCCAGCGGGCGAACCGCTCAATCGCCCCCGCCCCTTCTCTAGCGTACCGCTCTTCGATGGCATGCACTACCGCGCTGCCTACCACTGCCGCATCCGCCACCGACTGCACCTCGCGTACTTGGGCAGGATTGGAAATGCCGAAACCCACCGCCAAGGGCAGCAAAGTGTGCTGCCGAGCCCGCTCCACCAGCGGCCGTACGCTCGAAGAAATCTCGCCGCGCTCGCCCGTCACGCCGGTGCGGGAAACCAAATAAAGAAAACCTGTGGAAAGCTTCGACGCCTGCTCAAGCCGAGCGTCCGTTGAGGTGGGCGAGGCCAGGAAAACTGTATCCAGGTTCCGCGCGCGCAGGACGCTCACGTAAGGCGCCGCCTCTTCAGGGCTAAGGTCCACCGCCAGTGCCCCGTCCACGCCGGCTTGCGCAGCATCTCGCGCAAATCTCTCCAGTCCGTACTGCAAGATAGGATTGTAGTAGCTGAATAGAATGATGGGCGCTTGCACGGATTCGCGCCAGCGTGGAAACCGCTCCAGGATTCGCCGCAGCGTCGTCCCGGCTTTCAGCGCGCGCTCGGAAGCCCGCTGGATCACGGGGCCATCGGCGAGTGGGTCTGAAAAGGGAACACCCAGCTCAATCACGTCCACACCCGCGCGGTCCAAGGCAGCTAGCAGGTCAATTGTGGCCTCGAGCGTGGGGTCGCCGGCCGTGAAGTACACCACCAGCCCTTTCGCCTGCCGCTCGCGCAGCTCGCGAAAACGACTTTCTATTCGAGACACGAGTACCTTAGACATTCACACAAGGCAAGCTGGGAATCTTGCTCACAACTCGATCTCTTCGACCAGAGCGTGCTCCGATGAAACCAGGTCATCCTCGGTGGGCTCGAGATAGAGCCCAATAGCCTCGTAGATGTTTGCCGGGGCCTCCTTGACGTCTTCGCCTTCGCTGATGCATCCCGGCAGAGACGGAACGTATGCGGTGTAGCCACCCTCGTCACTCGGCTCGAGGACAACCTTGATCTTCATGATTTGGCGAACCTCGCTCTCCAGTGTAGCACGCTAGCTGGGCAGGCGATCACAGCACCCCCCTAGACTGAAAAATTCCTAGATCTTTGTCCCCCCGGCCGGAAAGGTTGACGATGACCGCCTCCTCGCGGCTCATCTTCGGCGCACGCTTCATGACCTCCGCCAGCGCATGAGCGGATTCCAGCGCCGGAATAATGCCTTCCTTGACCGAAAGAAGTCGAGCGGCCTCGAGCGCTTCCTCATCACTCACCTGGGTGTATTCCACGCGGCCTTGCTGGTAGAGCGCGGCGTGTTCCGGGCCAACGGCAGCGTAATCGAGACCCGCAGACACGGAATGCGTATTCGAGATCAGTCCATCCTCAGTCTGGAGCACGTAGGTGTAAGTACCGTGAAGGACTCCCGGCCTCCCGCCCGCAAACCGCGCCGCGTGCTCACCGAGACTGGGCCCACGACCGCCGGCTTCCACTCCCACCATCTTCACCTCGCGGTCCGGAATGAAGTCGTAGAATAGGCCGATGGAGTTGCTGCCGCCGCCCACGCAGGCGAAAAGCGCGTCTGGCAGTCTGCCGATTTCCGCCAGCATCTGGCGGCGAGCTTCCTGCCCGATCACCCGCTGAAACTCGCGCACCATGAGCGGGTAAGGATGCGGCCCCAGCACCGAGCCCAGCAGGTAATGGGTGTTTTGAACGTTGGTCACCCAGTCGCGCATGGCTTCGTTGATGGCATCCTTGAGCGTCTTGCTGCCGGAGGAAACTCCAACCACGCTCGCACCCAGCAGGCGCATGCGGAAGACATTGGGAGCTTGCCGCGCCATGTCCTCTTCGCCCATGTAGACGACGCATTCAAGGCCCAAAAGTGCCGCCACGCTGGCTGTGGCCACGCCGTGCTGCCCGGCGCCGGTTTCCGCAACCACTCGCGTCTTGCCCATTCTCCGGGCGAGCAAGCCTTGACCGAGGCAGTTATTGATCTTGTGGGCGCCCGTGTGCAGTAGGTCTTCGCGCTTCAGGTAAATCTGTGCTGCGCCCAGATGCTCAGTCAGCCGCCGGGCGTGAAAGAGCGGCGTCGGCCTTCCCGCGAAATACTTTAACAGGTGAGCAAGCTCAGCCTGGAACTTCGGATCGCTGCGCGTAGCCTGATACGCCTGTTCGAGCTCCTCGACGGGGTGCATGAGCGTTTCAGGCACATAGCGCCCGCCGAATTCCCCGAAGCGCCCGCGCGCATCCGGCCATGAATGCTGCCGCGAGGGCAGCGCTACTGCGTGGGACTGTCGCTGTTCCAATTCCATTGATTTCGAACCCGTCATCACCCGCTATTCCGGGTCTACCGCCGGCAACCTGCCCCGACCTGTCGGGGTGTTGCCGGCACCGAATAATGCCGCCCAACCCCGCGATGAGGCGGGGCAGGCGGCGCAACCATCACTGCTTGTCCGCCTCCGCCACGGCGGTAAAGAAAGCCCGCAGCTTGGCGGCGTCCTTGATTCCCGGAGCCGACTCCACGCCGCTTGCCACGTCCACGGCGAAAGGGCGGACCTCTCGAACAGCCTGAGCAACGTTCTCAGGGGTCAGCCCGCCGGCCAGGATGATCGGCCCATATTGCTTTGCTTCCCGCGCGGCACTCCAGTCGAATGTTCTTCCCGTGCCGCCGAGCCGGTCTGGATCAAAGGCATCGAGCAAGTAGGCGCTCGGTTTGATTTTGCGGAGCACCTCCGGTTTGAAACCTTCGCCGACCGCCACCGCAACCACCAGCGTGAAAACGGCAAGCAATTCATCCAGAGCCGGAAACCTGGGGCCGTGCACCTGGACGGTTGTTGCGCCTGCCTCTCGCGCCTGTGAAATCACCTGCCCGGCATCCGTTTCATTCGCAAAGACGCCCACGGTGGCGACAAAGGGCGGCAATCGCCGGATGATCGCTCGCGCCGCCGCCGGCTCAATGTACCTGGGGGAAAGCGGGTAAAAGTTGAATCCGAGTGCCGCTGCTCCCAGATCGACCGCCCGTTGCGCATCCTCGAGTCGCGTGAGCCCGCAGATTTTGATGCGCGTCGGCATGCTTCACGTCCGCAAAGCGGAGTGCGCCTTCATTTCTTCCAGCATTTCCCGCAATGCCGCTCCAGGATCAGCCGTCGTCATGAATCTCTCTCCGATGAGGGCCGCGTGATAGCCTGCTTCAGCAATGCGGCGCAAATCTTGCGAGGTTTTGATTCCGCTCTCGCTTACCGTGATACTCCCCGCTGGAATTCCGGGGCGCAAGCGAAGCGAAGTTTCCAAATCCACCTCGAGTGTTTTGAGGTTGCGATTGTTAACGCCGATGATTCTGGCGCCGGCCGCAAGAGCGCGCTCGAGTTCGGACTCGTCATGAACCTCTACCAACGGGGCAATTTGCAGGCCATGGCAAAGCTCGACGGAGCTTCGCAGGTCTTCATCGGAAAGCGCCGCCACGATGAGCAACAGCGCATCCGCCCCCGCCGCCACAGTTTCGTAGATCTGGTAATCCTCGAGGATGAAGTCCTTTCGCAATACCGGCAAACGGACGGCAGCGCGAACCGTTTCCAGGTCATCCAGCGAGCCGAGGAAGTAGCGCTCTTCGGTCAAGACGGAAAGAGCTGAAGCGCCTGCGGCTTCGTAGCTTTGGGCGATTGCGTCAGGCCGGTATTGCTGCCGGAGTATTCCCCGCGAAGGTGAGGCGCGCTTCAGTTCTGCGATAAGTCGCAGAGGCCCCCCTGAGAGAGCGGCGGCAAAGTCGCGCCTCTCCGCTCTCGCCTGGGCAGCGTGCTTCAGGGTTTCGAGCGGCGTGCGCGCTCGCGCTTCCCCGATCTGCTGCCGACGCGCGGCGACGATTTCACCCAGGCAGGTTCCCGATAGATTCACCAACAGCAGAGCCCGTCCCCTCGAAGTCCTTCGCCCCCAAAGGATTAATCAGTAACTCTAAACTCCAATTCAGAGCAAAGTCAAGGCTAGGACGGCACTGCAGCCTTCAACTATCAGCCTTCAGCTTTCAGTTACAACATTGGGGTTTTCTTGCTGATGGCTGAAGGCTTCACTCCTGACTTCTGCTCCTCACCCGTCCCTGCTCCTTTTAGTACTGGTGCGCGTTGATCACGGAGTCCCCGTCGAAGGTAACAAAGAGCACGTGAGGGGGCAACCCGTAGATCCAATCCTCCTGTTCGACGCCTTCGCGCACTTCGCGCACCTTGCGGTCCGGCGGACCCTTGGAGGAAAGGACGGCGTCGCGGTTCATGCCGACGATCACCTGATGATTCTTGATGGCCTCTTTGAACTGGGGAGGCACCTCCGGCGAATAGAGGACGGTAGGCGAGTGGCGGCTGAAATCGAGCACATTTCCTAAAGCCTGCTTTACCTGATCGACGCTCAGTTTGGGAACCTTGCCGGGAAACACGAGCGTGACCCACGAGCCATAGGCCAGCACAGGCGGTTGCTGGGCAATGGGAGTGGGCGCCCCTCCCAGCCCTATCTCGATGTGCTGGTACCACTTGCTGGACTTTTTCCCGCCGCCGTTAATCTCAAACACAATCTCCTTGGGCTTGAAGGTGATCTTGCTGATTTCCACCGGCATGCCGGCCTTGATCGCCATGCCTTGGGCACTGAGCTGGGAATCAGCGTCGGCCTTGTCCAGCTTGCCTTGCGGGTCCACGCGCACCCCCTTCTTACCTCGCGGCAAGGGCACTTTGCTTACCCCAACTTCTCGCAGCAGCCCACGGATAAGCTGAATGTGAGTGTCGCCTTGGGATTGCTCCTTGGGGAAAACAGCGGACGGTAGCGCAAACGTGAGACAGAGCCCTGCAAGGCAGCGAAGCCAGAACCCCGCCGCGCCTTCCCCCGTTATCCAGGAGCACAAGCCGCGCATTTAAGTCGCTCCATCCTCCCCAGGATCGGGTCCCGGCGAAACAGGAATGGCCGCGTTGGTGGCCGCATCCAGGGAGGGGCCGAGGACCAGTTCCCTCATTCTCTCATTCATTCGGATGGGTGCGGAAAAAAAGTAAATCCCCGCGCCCACTACTACGATTGTAGAGAGTAGCCCCCCCTCCGGCCCGTATTCAGAGCCGGTCAACCAAGCGGCGCCATGAACCTGGGCATTGAGCAGGGAGGTGGGAAATGTGTAGCCGCTCACCGGAAGTCCAAAGACGAAACCCTGTACGTAGTTCCATGTGAAGTGCATTCCCACCGGCATCCACAGCGAACGCGTACGAAGATAGGCGAGGGAGAGAGGAATGCCTACCAGCATGGTATTGAGAGTCGAAATCCAGGTGTGATGAGAATTTCCGAGATGCGCCAAGCCAAAGAACGCCGAACTCACGGCGACGGCTCCGGGTGGCCCCAATGACTCCACAAGCTTCTGGAAGGGATAGCCTCGAAAAACCAGCTCCTCGTTCGTGGCGGTGATTAACAAAATCAGGAACAAACAGCTTCCGTAGGCAAGCTCAGCCCTTGCCGGAAGCGTGTTACGGGCAAAGCGTGCCAGACCCAGCAACGCTTCGGCTCCCCCCAACGAGACCATCATGATCCCGCCGATTCCCAGGCCCACGCACAGTTCTTTCACCCAGCAAGGATGAAATGCCAGGCCAACCACACCGAGCGGCTTATGCTCGAAGAGCCGAGTCATTACCTTGAAAGAGCCCAGGAGGGCCAAGAGTTCGAAAAGAAAGGAGAACCCGTACCACGCGCCGGCTCGCGGGATGAGATCCCGAACCTCTCGTGCCAGGAGATGAGCAAGCGAATAGGCGAGGAAGACCAGCACGACGGACAAGAAGAACCGCCAAACGGGCCGGAGGTTCCCATCCAGAAGGAAGAAGTCTTCAAGCGTCATGGCAGGTTTATCTCCGGGTTTTCCCCAGTTCGGCCGGGCTGGTCCGCCCAGACTTCCAGGCCGGTGCGCGAGACGGCGAAGTTGATAATCTGCCCGCCGAGTTGGGTCAGAGCATCCTCGACTGCAGGCTTCGTTCCGGGCTCTACCATGAAGACCACGCAGCCTCCGCCCCCAGCCCCACAGACTTTGGCGGCGACCGTTCCTTGTTTTCGCGTTTGCTCTATCATGTTGTCGATGGTGGGTGTGGAAATGCCTTTGAAATTCTGTTTGCGGTTTTCCCACTCCAAAGCCAACAACTCCGCCACATCTTTCCAGTCTCCGGTCAGAAGGGCTTCCCGCATCTGGCTGGCAATGGTCGTAATTTGGTCGAAATTGCGACGCACTTGCTCCTCGCCGTCAATGTGCGACTTCATCACTTCCCAGTTGTTGATGGCTGAATCGCGCGGCTGGCCCGTGTAACAAAGGACAAAGCGCTTTTCCAGGTCGGAAACAAAAACCGGAAGCTTTTCGCGCTTCACGCCGTCGCGCTGCAAGTGGACCACGTTCGCCCCACCGTAAAGCGCCGGGAAATAGTCCTGCCAGCCGGTGGGAACGCGGATCACGATAGCCTCCACATTCTTCGCGATTTCGAGGATTTGAGTGCGGGTGACGCGCTTGCCGGTGACGCGCGCCAGGCCTCCGCAGAGCGCGATGTTAAGGGCCGAGGAACCGCCCAGGCCAGCGCCCGCCGGAACCTGCGAACTGGTCTCAATGTTTAATCCCCGGTGCGGCTCGAAAAAAACTACCAACTCTCGAACCAAAGGTAGCCGGGACTTGCCGCGTGCCAGATCAGCAAGGTCTTCGAAAGTCTCCTGAATTTCCTGGTCCTGGGAAACCAGAACGATATGCCGATCCGGCCGCGTCTCAATCACGCAGGAGGCGTAACAGCGGATGGCGATGTTAACCGTCTGGGCTCCCGGATGAAAAAGGTAGAGCGGCCAGATGTCAACTGTGCCGCCCGCCAGATCTACTCTTGCCGGCGCTCGAGCTCCTACTCGCATGGGAACCTCGTTCTACTCTTGTGTCACTTCCATATTCTCATCTATCGACAGCGTCGGCCAGCCTATCTTGGCGGGATCGGAAGGCGCCGCCGTGATCCTGAAATGCTGGCCGTCGTTGACGTCAGCGGTGTAATTGTAACCCCAACGGTTGGCGCCGGAGAAACTGAGCGCTCCGTCCTGCTGGAGTTGGTCGATGCTGGCGTAGGACCCGTGGCTGGCCAGGTAAAAGCGCTCCGCTTGCGCGATCGCCAACAGATCAGTTTTCACACCCACCACGTCGATCTTCTGCTTGGGCGGGGCTCCGCCTGTCGGACCCTGCGTAAACTGCGTCTTGATCACCATCCAGACAATGGCCAGCACAATGACCAAACCCAAAACACTTGCTGCTGCCTTCATGCCGCCCCCTTGTAACGCAACGCGCGCCTTTCAGCGTTGCGCCTCCTCGACATTTGACTTTCAGCTTTTGGCGCGCCACCCATGTTCGGGCGGGCTCTCCGTTCCCCTCATCGGAGAACCCGCAGGCAGAACTCCTGGCGGCACTATTCTGGCTTGAGCCGGTGCGGGATGCAACAAGCAAGCGGACTTTACCAGATGTTCTGGCAGCCCGCAGCTATTCGTGCGGCTCCGCTTCGCGGGGCACTCAACGGTCAAACCTCTTCGAGTCGCACTGGTTGAACCAGTGGCTTACCATGAATCAATTACAGGGAACGAGACGAAGAACGGGAGTCAGGAAACAGAAGGTAGACAGTAGCAGAAGGCCGTGGGGAGGTGGAAAAGAGCAATTCAAAATTCAGAATTCCAAATCGCCCTATCCCCCAGCCCCCAGTCCCTAGTCCCATTTTTCCAAAGGCTGGAAGCTGAGGGCTGATAGCTGAGCGCAGATGGCTGGCCATGAATCAGTCACCCGGCAGGAAGCCAACTCGGTTTCGGATTTTCCCATCCAAGCGGAGAGGGAACAATTATTCGCAAAAGGCACTGGGCACCGCAGTGAGGTAAGTAGCGCCATTCTTGGGTGGAGGTTAAACCTATGAAGAAGATCTTGCTCGTACTGCTGACGCTCGCGTTCTGTTCGACGATTGTACAGGCGAAGGAACCGTTGAAGCCGACAAACTTTTCAGGCAACTGGGTCTTGAATTTCGGCCAGACGAAGAACCCACCCGCGGGTTTACAACAATACAGCATGGTTGTAAACCAGGATGAGCAGCAACTCAAAGTGGATACATCGCTGCAAGGCGATTTGCAAGCCACTCCGAACACCCCCAATTCGGGCGGCAATCCGGGAGGCACTTCGGGCGGCTATCCCGGCGGCAGGAGAGGGGGCATGGGAGGTGGCATGGGCATGCCTGGGGGTATTGGCGTTGGCATGCCGGGCGGCGGAATGGGAATGCCGCGCGGCGGGGGTGGAAGGCCTCGCGCCGAGGGACCTTTGCAAGGAAATGTTGCTGCTTACAAGCTTTATCCCCAAAGCGCTGTCTACAAGCTGGATGGCAGTGAATCAACCGTGCAGCTTGGTGACCCGGAGCAGACCAACGCGACTTCGAAAGCAGAGCGAGAGAAGAACGGCGAGCTGCTGAAGCTCTCCCTGGTGGGAAACGGAGACTCTGGCCAGGGAGGCGGCAAGATTCAGGTAAAAGAGCAGTGGAAACTTTCCGAAGATGGGAAATCGCTGAAGGTTGACCGGACTATCAAGTCACCTGAAGGTTCAGGCACGGTGCACCTCGTCTTTTCCAAGAGAGAAGCTGACACGACCAGCGGTGCTGCCCCAGAACCCCAATGATTGTATGATGCGGCGAGGAGTGAAGATGGGAACTAAATCTCGCGATGGCGTCTCAAGACGCGGGGCAGGTGGCTGGCTAAGACTCTGCCTTATGCTCTACATGCTTTCCCTGCTACTGCCAGGTTGGGCGCTGCGGAGCCAGCAGCCGCCGACCATTTCCGTCAACGTCAAAGTGGTCAATGTGCTGGCCACGGTGCGCAATAAGAACGGGGAAATCGTCCGCAACCTAACCAAGGATGATTTCACGTTAGAGGAAGACGACCGTCCGCAAACCATTCGCTATTTCGCGCGCGAGACTGATCTTCCCCTGACGCTAGGTCTTCTCGTGGATACGAGCATGAGCCAGAGGCGCGTTCTCGACCAGGAGCGCAGCGCCAGCTCCACCTTTCTGGATCAAGTGCTGCGCGTTAGCAAGGACATGGCATTCGTGATTCACTTCGACCGGGAAGTAGAACTCCTCCAGGATCTCACTTCTTCCCGGCAGAAGTTGGAGTCGGCGCTGGGGTTGCTCCAGACGCCGCAGCCGACCCAAGAGGGCGGAAGCAATTCGCCCGGCTCGTATCCTGGCTCGCGCCGGAGGGCCGGTGGGGGTGGCGGCGGGACTTTGCTCTATGATGCGGTCTACCTGGCGTCGAACGAACTGATGAAGAAGCAGCAGGGCCGCAAAGCGCTCATTGTCCTCTCCGACGGAGTGGATCGCGGCAGCAAAGAAACTCTGGCTAGCGCCGTCGAGGCGGCCCAGCGCGCCGACACGCTGGTCTATTCCATCCTATTCGCTGATGAGCAAGGCTACGGGAGCGGAGGAGGGTACGGTGGCCGCGGCATGGGCGGCATGGGGGGAATGGGTCGGCACGGTGGTGGGCGCGGGGGATACCCCCAACAAATGCGTCCGGATGGCAAGAAAATTCTCGAGCGGATTTCGAAAGAGACCGGCGCCCGTCTCTTTGAAGTCTCCAAGAAGCAGCCGATCGAGCAAATCTACGACCGGATTCAAGAGGAACTGCGCAATCAGTACAGCCTGGGCTACACCCCCGACAGAGCGGACGCCGGAGCGGGTTATCACAAGATCCACCTTATGACCAAACAGAAAGATCTGACCGTGCAGGCAAGAGACGGATATTATGCGGAGCGCTAGAATTCTGCCGGCCGGGACGCGCCACTCCTGCACATGCTAAAGCGCGCTCAGAGAGCTCCTCCCCTCCTCGCGCGGTAGGCGATAATGCCAAGTTACGCTGTTACGCGCACATACTGATACAGGAAACCGGAGCTGAGAGCCGGGCCCCGAGGGTTGCTACGGGAGGGGCCGGGGTATATATTTCAAAGTGTCGTGAAAACGAAAATGGATACCCTGGTCTGCGCGCTTTTATGGCTCACCCTTGCTCTGTCCGCTGCCTGTGTATCAGCCGTCGCCTCGGAAGACCGCAAATCGCCTTCCCAGCAGCCTGATCCGCTCACCCTCGCGGCGGAAGAATTTAAAGTTCTGACCCGCGATTGGGGCATGCGCCCGGGTAGCCCGCCAACCGCGCAAGAGCATCATGGCCCGAAAATGCTCTGGCACGGCCGTGTCTATGAAAACTTCCGTAACGACATTCTCGATGCCATACCACACCAAGTGAAGCAAAACGGCGAGAGCATATCCCCGCTGCGGCGCAATCAGTTCGGTTTCAATGTCTCCGGCCCTGTGCTGATCCCGCACCTGCTCAAGAATCCCAAGAACACGTTCTTCGCGCTGTCCTATGAGGGCGTTCGCGAGCGCATCTCACGCGCCTCTCTGCACACCATCCCCACCGTCCCCGAACGCAGCGGCGACTTCTCGCAAACCGTGGACCAGGCCGGCAACCTGCTGCCCATCTACGATCCGGCCACTACCTCCCCCAATCCCGCTTACAATCCCGGCCTGCCGGTCTCCACCAGCAATCTTCAGTACCTGCGCTCTCCCTTTCCTGGAAACCGCATTTCTGTAGACCGCCTGGCCCCGAACGTTCAACAAGCCCTATCCCTTTATCCTGCACCCAACGCGAATATCGGCCCCTTTTTCCAGAACAACTACTTCGTCAACGCGCCGGAGACCGACACCGCAGACGGAATCATTGCCAAGCTTGAACACCAATTCGGCGAGCGGCATCGGGTTACCTTCGTCACCACCATTTCCAGGGGGTTCCTTAGCTCCGCAAAATACTTCCCCAACCTCGCCAGCCCGACCGCGCCCGATCAGCATTTCTCCACTCGGCGCACGGAGCTCGATTACGTTTTTACCGCCAACCCCAAGACCGTCAACTCGGCCAGTTTTACCGCGGTCTCCGACGCAGCACAGGCTGGCGATGCTTCTCAGTCCCCCTTCCCTAGCTATCAGCTCCTCGGCAACTATCTCTCGATGGGCACCGCTTATCCCAACTCGCGCAACGCTCGCAACACCTTTGAGGTTCGCGATGGGGTGTCGACTCGAAAGGGCAAACATTCTCTCGGGCTAACGTTTCAGGCCGATCACTATCAAGTAAATTCGTTCAATCTGGCGTATCCCTCCGGCGATTTCCAGTTTTCCGCGGATATCACCAGCCTGCCGGGGATTATCGACACGGGCGATCCGTTCGCAAGCTTCCTTCTCGGCCTGCCGCAGTACGCGGAACGCACCATCACCACTGCGCCATCCTATTTCCGCGACTCCTACCAATCCATCGCCGGGAGTGACAAGTACGAATTCTCGAAAGACCTGACCATCAGCGCCGGTCTCAATCTTAGCCGCCGTACGCCGCGGGTGGAGAAGTACAATCGCCAGAGCACGATTGATCCGCCCGTAATCGACCCCTCGAACGGCCTCCCTGGTGCGCTCGTGTTTGCCGGTCTCAACGGGATCCCTCGCAGCCTGCGTGCCAACAATATCGATCTCGACTCCAGCGCGGGCATTGCCTGGAACCCGCTCGGCGACGCCAAAACCGTAGTCCGCGGTTCCTTTAGCCGCTCGCACGGCCAGATTCCGATTTACAACGGCCAGTGGGGCACGCAGGGATTCAATGCCCGCCAGACTTTCATTTCACCGAACACACAACTGAGTCCAGCGCTCGACCTGACTGCCGGCATACCGGCGTTCACCACACCGCTGCCGGACCTCAGCCCATCGGCGGCCGATAATACGGTGGCGGATTTCGTCGATCTGAGCGGGCGGGAGCCCGTCTATCAATCGGCTTCGCTCTCCGTGGAGCGCGAGATGCCGTTCTCCATTGTGCTTTCCGTGGGCACGAATTACAGTGCCGGCCGGGCTATCCTGGTGGGCGACGGCGCCGCCAATCCCAACGCGATCAACCCCAGCTTCCTGAGCTATGGCGATGCGCTTTACAACCTGGCGTTCCGAAACACGCTGCAACCCTACCCGCAATACCAGGGCTTCGAGCTTTACGGTCTCTACCCTTGGGGCCGGTACCAGCGAAACTCCGGCTTCGTGCGAGTGGAGAAACGCGCGTCCTTCGGCCTTTCGTTCATTGCCTACTACGAATTTTCCAAGCAACTCGACGATTACTCGGGGCCTTACGGAAACCAGGACTTCTTCAACCCTCGCAACGACTGGGGGCTCACGTCTTATAATACGCCGCAGTATTTGCAGCTCAGCTACATCTATGAGCTGCCGTTCGGTTCCGGCGAGCCGCCGTTCCAATTCTTGGGCTGGGGGAGGCGGCTGGTCAGTGACTGGTCGATCAGCGGCACGGCCTACTGGAATGACGGCACACCGCTGGCACTTCATCCCGAATTCAACAACACCGGAAGCGTGCTTTCCACACTCAATGTAAACGTAGTGCCCGGCGTGGACCCGCGCGTGGCCAATCCAGGGCCGTCTCTGTGGTTCAACCCGGCCGCCTTCGATCAGCCGGCGGACTTCACCCTGGGGGACGGGCCCCGGACCGAGCCGGACCTGTTGGGCCCAGGTTATAATTCAATGGACCTCAGCTTGAACAAGCGCTTCCCCGTCGGCGGCGACCGCGCGCTCGAGTTCAGCGCTACCGCGATTGACATGCTCAATCATGCGAACTGGAACTATCCCGATCCCAACATCGGTCCAGCCAGCGCGCCCAATGTGGACGCTGGCAAGATCATCGGCTCCCATGGCGGACGCGTAATCCAGCTTGGGCTGAAGTTCAGCTTCTGATGCCGCGACCCTGCTCCGCACTCCCGGCTGTTCTTTTCGCCGTTTGCACCTTCACCACCCTTCATGCGCAAACGGCCAGCGTCTCGATTCCCGCCTGGATTGAGACGAACAACTGCGCGCTCGCTCCCAAGTTCGAAGCTGCGCTCAACGGCAAAGCGGTGGCCGTCACCGCGCAGTTGGGTCCAAGCAGCGACCAGGTCATCCTGGTCGTGCTGGACCTAACTGGGGATCTGTCGCTCATCGAGGCCGCCAAGCAGGCACTGATTGCCGAAATCTCCAAGCTGCCCCACAACGCGTGGGTGGGGCTGCTGCGCACCCAGGACGGTCTGCATGTACTGGCCGACCCCGGCACAGACCGCCAACCGCTGATCGACGCAATCCGGTCCCTGTCCAACAGCAGCGAACCGGGTTTGCTCGAGACCGTTCATTCGGCTCTTTCGCTGGCGGATGCCATCCTGCGCAAGTCCCCGGTGCGCGTCTCGGTCCTGTATATTACCGACGGCAGCATCTACAGTTACCGCGAGGACTACTCGAACCCCGTCATTAACGGGAGCGATCCACACGATCTCAGCCGGCGCTTTCCCGAGGCGCTGATTACGGAGAAGATTTCCAAACTGGTGGAGGACAGCGGCTCGCTGCAGGCGCCCCTGTTTGTCGTTCATCTCAATCACCGCAGGGACCGGCTCAACGTAGCCTATGAGAATAGCCTTGAGACTCTCGCCGATGCCACGGGTGGCAAGAGTGATGTTTGCCGCTCGGTGGCGGAGATCCCGGAAGCGGTCGCCGCTATGATGGCACGCATTTCGAGCGCCTGGAGGCTTACGCTGGCGGTCCCGGCCAAGATTCACAACCACTTCCAAATTCATTTGACTGCTCCGTGCGGCGACGGAGACCTGCGCATCTCGTGGCGCACTCGCTTCCACGCCAAGGAGGGATAAGATGACGCGGCTGGGACGTCTGGAATTCGCTCTCCTGCTGACTCTTGGCGTTGCCCTGGTTGCCTCGGTGGGTATCATCCTTCGCCAGTCCTGGCGACTCGGCGCCCTCGAGCGGCAGCAGGCCGCCGAACAGCAATCTCTGCGCGCGCTTCGGGAGGCTCTCCGCCAACCCGAGCTCCAGAAGACTCCTGCCGAAGCCGAGATCACGACTCCGCCGGGCGCTTATCAAGCCACACTCGCCACGCGCGATGCGACCATCGAGCGGCTCAACCGCGAGCTGGGCGAAGCGCAGGCTAACGTCAAGGAGCTCCAGGCGCAACTTTCGAATTCCAGCGACGAACGCGAGAAGGCACTCGCCAGCGCCAACGAACTCCATCAAAAAGAGCGAGAGGATTGGCAGAGCCAGCTCGACGCCTTGAAACAGGAACTCGACTCCGCGCAGGCCGAGTCACAAGCCTCCCGCCAACGCCTCGCCGCTCTGGAAGCGGATAACGCCAAGTTGAAGAGCGATAACGGCGAGGGCTCCGCCCGCGCTGCCGAATTCGGGCGCGTGGTAGCCAATCTGCAAGACTTGGATCGCCGCCGCGATGCTTACCTGACTTCCATCATGCGCCGCTACCGTGACATCACCAGCCAATTCCGGGCCACGAGCGGCATGCTGGATTCCAGCCGCGACTCAAACTCCAGCGCTCTCAGCGCCGCGGCACTGACCCGCATCCAAAACGCCGTTTCCCTCGCCGACGATGACCTCCGCCAGTTGAGCGAGCTGAACGCCCAAGTACGCCAACTGGAAAAGAAGCTGGTGAAAAAGTAGCCGGCCCAGCGCGCCAGCTCGCTCGTCAACGGGTCTTGACTCGTCGCCTCCCTCGAAGGCGGCTCGGCACGCCGATGCATGCCCGGCTTTAATGTGCATTTGACGCCTGCTCATACCTGATGCATAATTGAGCTGAAAAAGAGGACTTATGAGTAGCTCTAGAATCCAACCTGTTCTGACCAAAGGCGAGTTGGAGCTTGTCGACCAAGTGGCGGAACTCACCCACACCAAGCGGACCGAAGTCATCAAGAATGCGCTGGCGGTCTATCACTGGTTCGTGCGTCAGTTGGTAACCGGGGCGCGGATCGTGGCCCGTGAACCCACCGGCGAGGAGACAGAGCTCGAGACGCCTGAGCTCGCCGCGCTTGAGTCGAAGGGCCATCGCCTAAGTCCGGAAGAACTCGGTTTACTGGCCAAGCGGCTGGCTGCCAGCAAGGACCCGAAAGAGGCTGCGCGCCTGCGCCAGCGCATCACTCGTGGCTTTTATGGGATTTAGCTCCCCGGCCGCGCTCCGCGCCAGCGCGCATGGGGGCAACTCCAAGGATTAGCAGGATGCTGAAAAACCATTGTGAACGTTGTCATTCCGAGCGAAGCGAGGAATCTCGCTCTGGAAACAAAGGGCTTGCGAGATTCCTCGTCGCCTGCAGCTCCTCGGAATGACAAGCTGGACGGGTTCTTCGGCATCCTGTTAGAAATATGGACGCTGCTGCTCCTGTCTTCCCTCCATCGCCCACGCAAGTCGCGCGGGGCTTTGTTGATGGGTGAAGCGTTCTGCCATGCCGCGAATTCGGCGTCATCATCTCCCGCCCGCACTCTTTCGACACTTGCTTGACCGCATTCAGCAGCGCAAGATTCCTGCTTCTCAGCTTGAACTACTCGCTCGCTGGCTCGACACCGAGCCGGAAGTCCCGGAAGGCGAATGGTTCAAACGCTTTTCAGGCATGACGGTTTGCGGTGAAGGCGAGTTCATCAAGACTTTCCTCCTGCCCGGCCAACGCCCGAAGGGCGAGCGGGTCCAGTAGCGGATAGCCACGGCGGGCGTTTGGTCTCGCCGTGGGCTTTTTGTTTTGCTACCCTGGCAACGCGGGATGTACACGCCACCCGCGCTACCTCAGGCGGACGGAGAGGGGCCGGAGAGTCGTGAGAAGTCAACCCGCAACAGGAAGTCCTGGTCCGGACATTGCATTTCAAGGTACATCGCATCCGCGCTCACGCGCCGGAAGATTTGCGTGCAGTGGATGTCCTGCCATTCCAGAGCGAGGGTGTGATCATCGCGGAGGATGCCCGTGGCTTGCAGGAAGTTACCGGAGCTTTCAAACCAGTAATACCGATACTGCCCGAGTTTCTTGTCCCAGGCGAAGATGGCGTGCGCCTCTCCGATCATCTCCCCGGTAGCCTTCTGGAGCATCTGGTAGTCGAAGGTGAGGTAGGTGGCGTTGAAAAGATAGCGCAGCGATCCAATTCCCCGGATCGTCTTTGTGGTGTGGCCGTGTTGAGTTACTGTGTAGTCCAGCCCCCACTCACCCGCCATGAAGCTCAAGGCGCGCATCGGCCCGCCTGTTTCAGTTGCCAAGATTGCCCTCCTCTCGGTTCCCGCCTGTGGGCGCATCCCGCCAATGCTGAGCCCTTCGATGGGAAAGCCGACCGGCGAGGGCGGGGAAGCAGGCTCAGTCGTCTTGCCATCGGAAAGACGCATGACTTGGAATGCCGCGGCATCGCTTCCCGGGAGGTGGCGGATTATGAGCGTGCTTGGCAAGACGCGCGGGTGCACAGCGGGGGATATTATACGCCAAGATAGTCCCCATCGCTGGTAACTAACGTGGCTTTACGGTCTTGGGCGAGGGCGGCGGGGAAGCAGTCCGCGTAAGGGAGGTTGTGCGCGGCCTTGAGGCTCGCGGCCAGCCGGGTGAGCTCCATATCCACCCACCAGTTCTGGCGACCGAAGAACGCCTGGAATCAGCTCTCCAGGCCAGAAATAGTTAGAAATCGGACCGACAACTGAGGACTCGTTGCGGCTACTCATTGTAAGTCATTGAAAAAAAGGAGAAAATAATTCTTGACAACGAGTAACTCAAGTTATATGATGTGCATCTACTAAGGTTGGAGAAAGAAAACTCAAGGAGGTAAGTGACAATGGCTATCGTGAGATTTGAACCCTTCCGAGATCTTCTGACGAGTCAGAGGGAATATGTCCGTCTGCTCAAAGAAGCTTTTTCGCCCATGTCTGGTGAGACGGAAGTCTCGACTCGCGCGTGGGCTCCTCCGGTCGACATTTACGAGACCGAGGACGCCATCGTCCTGAAGGCGGAACTGCCCGGGATCGATCCGAAGGACGTGGAAGTCCGGGTTGAGGACAACACGCTCTATCTGAAAGGCGAACGCAATTACGAAAAAGAGGTCAATGAGCAGAACTACCACCGCATTGAGCGGTCGTATGGATCCTTTGCTCGGAGCTTCTCGCTCCCCAATTCGATCAGCGCCGAGAAAGTGAAGGCTGAGTACAAGGATGGCTTGTTGACCTTGACGATGCCGAAGCGCGAAGAGGCGAAGCCGAAGACCATCAAGATCGACGTGACCAAGAGCTAAAGTGGTCCGGTTGGAGCGGTCAGGGTCCACCGAAGACCCCGGCAACGACCTTCCCACGCAGGATTCTTGAACCGCGCTAGGGTCGCCAAGGCGGCCCGGCGCGGTTTGCTTTTCTGAACCGTTGGCCCTATTAAACTGTATAGTGGCGCTTGGTACATTCGGCGGGCGGTTTTCGATTTTCCAGTTTCTATTTTCGAGTTTCGATTTTCCAGTTCCGATTTTCCATTTTCGAGTTTCCAATATGGCGACACGTTTTGACAAATTCACGGTAAAAGCCCAGGAAGCCTTACAGGGGACGCAGGATGTTGCCAGCCGTTTTGGCAACCAACAACTGGAACCTCTGCACCTGCTATTGGCTTTGATCGACCAGAAGGAGGGCATCGTCCCAAGCCTTCTGGCCCGGCTCGGGGTACCACCCGCTTCGGTCGCAAGGGAAGCTGAGCAGGCCATCGAGAATCTCCCCAAGGTCGGGGGGACCACGGACCATTATCTCTCCCCGGCGCTCAAAGAAGTCCTGGACCAAGCTTCCAAAGAGACCGAGCAATTCAAGGACGAGTTCGTCTCGACCGAGCACCTCCTGCTCGCCCTGTCGAGGAAGTCGAAGGACGCTGCGGGCCGCGTTCTGGCTCATCTCGGAGTGACCCACGACGCCATCCTGAAGGCGCTGGTTTCCGTCCGGGGGACGCAGCGCGTGACCGACCAGAACCCCGAGGACAAATACCAGGCCCTGGAACGTTACGCGCGCGACCTTACGGAACTGGCGCGGCGCGGCAAGCTCGACCCCGTCATTGGCCGCGATGATGAGGTGCGGCGGGTTATCCAGGTGCTTTCGCGGCGCACCAAGAACAATCCCGTGCTGATCGGCGAGCCGGGTGTGGGTAAGACGGCCATCGTGGAGGGCATCGCGCAGCGCGTGGTGGCAGGCGATGTGCCTGAGTCGCTCAAGTCCAAGCGGCTGGTGCAACTTGACCTGGGGGCACTGGTTGCCGGCTCGAAGTACCGGGGAGAGTTTGAGGACCGCCTGAAGGCCGTGCTCAAGGAGATCGAGGAGTCAAGCGGCCAAGTCATCCTCTTCATCGACGAACTCCACACGCTGGTGGGGGCGGGCGCGGCGGAAGGCTCCATTGACGCCTCGAACATGCTCAAGCCTGCCCTGGCGCGCGGCGAATTGCGCTGCATCGGCGCCACCACGCTCAACGAGTACAAGAAATACATTGAAAAGGATGCTGCGCTCGAGCGCCGCTTCCAGCCGGTTTACGTGGGCCAGCCGAGCGTCGAGGACACCATCGCAATTCTCCGTGGGCTCAAGGAGCGCTACGAGGTTCATCACGGCGTGCGCATCAAGGATTCCGCTATCGTCGCCGCCGCGGTCCTTTCGAACCGTTACATCTCTGACCGGTTCCTCCCCGATAAGGCCATCGACCTGATTGACGAGGCCGCGTCAGGCCTGCGCATTGAAATCGATTCTATGCCGGCGGTGATTGACCAGATTGAGCGCCGCGTCACCCAACTCGAGATCGAGCGGCAGGCGCTGCGCAAGGAGGATGACCCAGCCTCGCGTGAACGCCTCGGGGCGCTTGAAAAGGAATTGGCCGAGCTTAAAGAGGAGTCGTCCAAGCTCAAGTTGCGCTGGAAATCTGAAAAGGAAGTCATCACGCAAATCCGGCGGCTCAAGCAGGAAATCGAGCAGGCCAAGGTCGACGAACAGCGTGTAACGCGCGAAGGCGACCTGAACAAGGCGGCGGAAATCCGTTACGGCAAACTGGTGACACTGGAGAAGCATTTGGCCTCCGTGAACGCGAAACTCGAGGGCATGGAGAAAGCGGGCCGGATGCTGAAAGAAGAAGTGGACGAAGAGGACGTGGCCCGCGTGGTGTCCAAGTGGACAGGCATCCCGGTGTCGAAGATGCTCGAGGGCGACGTCGCCAAGCTCGTTCAGATGGAAGACCGCCTGCGATTCCGGGTGGTGGGGCAGGACGAGGCGCTGAAGCTCGTTTCGAACGCGGTGCGACGCAGCCGCGCCGGGCTTTCCGACCCCAAGCGGCCTATCGGCTCTTTCCTCTTCCTCGGCCCCACAGGCGTGGGCAAGACCGAGTTGGCGCGGGCGCTGGCGGAATTCCTGTTCGACGACGAGCGCGCCATGCTACGCATTGACATGTCGGAATACATGGAGAAGCACGCGGTGGCGCGGCTGATCGGCGCGCCTCCGGGCTACGTAGGGTATGAGGAAGGCGGGCAACTCACCGAGCAGGTGCGGCGCCGGCCTTATTCCGTCCTGCTTTTCGACGAAATCGAAAAGGCGCACCCGGAGGTCTTCAACATCTTCCTCCAGATCCTCGACGAAGGCCGCCTGACAGATGGCAAGGGGCGCACCGTGGACTTCAAGAACACGGTCATCATCATGACCTCCAACATCGCCAGCACCTACATTCACGAGGCGATGAACGGGCGCGGCGGCGATGAACCCCCAGCTATTTCCGAAGTCCTCAGGAAGCGAATTCACGAGGCGCTGCTCGAGCAGTTCCGTCCCGAGTTCTTGAACCGCGTGGACGAGATTGTGATCTTCAACCCACTGGGCAAGGAAAACATCAAGAAGATCATCGAACTGCAACTCGGTTATCTGAAGAACCTTCTGGCGGAGCGCAAGATTCAGATCGAATTGACGCCCAGGGCGAACGAGCTGCTCTTCCGCGAAGGCTACGACCCGCAGTTCGGCGCTCGTCCACTCAAGCGCGCCATCCAACGCCTCATCCAGGACCCGTTGGCCATGAAGCTCCTGGACGGCGAGGTGCTGCCCGGCGAAACGGTGGAAGTTGACGGCGACCTGAAGAAGGGCACGATGACCTTCGGGCGCGCCCCGGCGAAGGTGGCACGAAAATGAGGCGCAATCGAAAGTGAGAGGCGGGCCTGTGTATTGTACCAAGCCGCAGTTTGATTCTTGCTACCTGATGCTCTAGGATCAAACCATGCGAAGACCAAATGGGCCTGCGAAGACAAAACACCACGACACGCAAGTCCCGGTTTTCATTGAAAAGGACGAGGATGGATTCTACGTGGTGGAGTGTCCTCTTTTTGAGGGCTGCTATAGCCAAGGGAAGACTGTTGACGAGGCGCTGCGGAACATCCGAGAAGTCATCCATTTGATCGTTGAAGAGAAAAAGAATCTGGACATGTTGAAGACTTACCACCCGAAAGAATTGAGTCTGCACACCATCACCCTATAACCGTGACCCGACTACCTGGGAAGAACTGATGGAGAACGTCCACGAGGCGATCGAGGCCTGCCTCTCCGCGCATGTTGATCAGCCGGAGTCCACGGGCAAGGACAAAGTATTGGAATGATTCCACCCCGCTCCGTCTGGCGCGCGTCCGTTCATGCTCGGCGGCGCGGCAAGGCTCGTAGGTGCGGTCCGTAAACCGCCCCCCGCTGCTTGGCCCCTCCGCAGGGCCATTTGAAAAATGATATCAAAATGATATCATTATGATGATGGGGGGACGATGGCCAATCTGACGGTGCGCAACATCCCAGAGAAAGACTGCGCCGAACTCCAACAGGATGCGAAGCAAAATCGGCGCAGTATCAACGCCGAGATCCTGAGGCTTCTCGCCGACAAGGCTGGCATGAACCGGCGGCGGCGGCATGCGGCCAGGGTGATGAAAAGGATCGATAAGATACGAGAAGAGATCGCCAGGAAGTATCCCAACCAGCCGGATAGTGTCGACCTGATTCGTGAAGACCGGGACAGCCGGTAGCGTCCGGGCTCTAAGAAAAGAGGAAACATGCCAGACTTTGTAGTGCGGAATATTCCCGAAGAGACTTACAAGCGCCTACAGGAAAACGCGAGACAGCATAAGCGAAGCCTGAACGCGGAATTTCTTGAACTCCTGAACGACCGTGACGCCTGGGCGCTCCGGCGGTTTCGAATCCGATCTGCTATTCCTAAGCTCCGTCGGCTGCGCAAGGAGATCGCCAAGAAGTTTCCCGTGAAATACGAGATGCTTGAACTGATCCGCGAGGATAGGGAAAGCCGATGAATCTCGTCGTGGGTGCGAGCGTCGCCGTCAAATGGCTGTTCGAAGAACCGGACTCGGATCGGGCCGAGGCGTTGCTGACCTCGGCAGGGGAAAACAGGCTGAAGCTCGTAGCGCCTACGATTCTTCCCGCCGAAATTGCCAATGCGCTCTGGAAAAGGATGCGGCGGGGCGACATGGACCGGCAAAAGACTCTCGAAACAGGGGAGCGTTTCAAAGAGATCTGTCCGTTACTGCTTCCAATCGAGGATCTTGTTGAGCGCGCTTTGGAGCTTGCTATCGATTCCCAGCACCCGGTGTACGACTGCCTTTATGTGGCCCTTGCCGAAGAACTGGCGGGTGAGCTTGTAACTGCGGACGAAAGACTGTACAGGGCGTTCGCACAAGATTTTCCTCGGGTTCATCTGCTCCGGAACTTGAGTTGATATTGGTCATTTGCGGTTGGCATAGCATCTAATGTAGTGGAGTACGGCGATGATGACGATGGGAGCCTGAAGCCATGTGGAATAATTTGAAGACAACGATACTGCTTGCGGCGATGACCGGCCTGCTGCTGGCCATTGGGCAGCTCTGGGGCGGGCAGCGGGGGCTGGTCTTCGCCCTGGTGCTGGCGGCCGTGATGAACCTGGGCAGCTACTTCTTCTCTGACAAGATTGCGCTGAAGATGAGTGGCGCGAAGCCGATTGCGCCCGAGGAGAACCCGCGCCTTTACCAGATCGTGGAGCGCCTGGCGGCGAAGGCCAGCATTCCGGTGCCGAAAATCTATTACATCCCCACTGATTCGCCGAACGCGTTTGCCACCGGCCGCAATCCCAGCCACGCTTCGGTGGCAGTCACGGGCGGCATCCTGGATATTTGCGACGATGAGGAAATTGAAGGTGTACTGGCGCACGAACTCGGCCACGTGAAAAACCGCGACATCCTGATCAGCGCGGTTGTGGCCACGCTTGCCGGCGCGATCACCCTGATTGCTCGAATGGTTTATTGGGGCGAGCTGTTTGGGGGCTTTGGCGGCTCGCGCAGTAACAACCGGCGCGGTGGAGGCATGTTCTCCGCGCTCGCTATGATGATTGTCGCGCCCCTTGCGGCCATGCTCATTCAGCTTGCCATTTCCCGCTCGCGCGAGTACGAGGCCGACGCCACCGGCGCGCGCATTACCGGCAATCCCCAAGGTCTGGCGCGGGCGCTCGCCAAGATTGACAAGGGGTCGAGGCGAATACCCATGCAGGCTTCGCCCTCCATGGCGCACATGTACATCTGTCAACCGCTCACCAGCGGCGAGGTTTTCTCCAGCCTGTTTTCCACCCACCCGCCCATCCGCAAGCGCATTGAGCGGCTGATCGGGCGGGATTTTAGCTAGTCGTCACTTGTCAGTCGTCAGTTGTCAGTAGTCCCGCCACGGCGGGTCAGTTGAAAGGACGGGGCGGAGAGCACTTCTGAATTATGAAGTCTAAAGTGTGAATTGCTTTCCTTAGTGGTGCTTGCTGCCCACTGCCTCCTGCTTGTCGCCAAGCGCCTCCCTTCCGTCGGCTGGGAACTGGGGAAGCACGCAAGGCAATTCGCTTACAATTCATCCCAGACTGGGAAGCTGGAGCTGCGCAAACACGGTGCACACCCTAGGAATGTCATCCTGAGGAGTCCCGATCTGATCGGGACGACGAAGGATCTCCGCAGTTCTCGAGGAACACTCACTGGCTTGCCGTTCAAAGAAACTGCAGGGATTCTTCGGCCCCCAAAGAACGGGGACCTCAGAATGACACGGGCTGAGGCTCATTTAGCCTATAATCCTTTATCATGCCCTCCGATTCCGGCAGCGATTTTGAAAGGCACGTCGCGAGCTTGGGAGACATTATCATGCGCATCGGAAAAAGGATTGAAGGCTTCTGGCAACGAGTGACCGAAGGCATCGCGGTGCAAGTCCTCTGGTCGCAATTCATGTCGGAAGCGCGGGAGAGCTACAGCCTTTACTCACGGGAGATTGACTGGGAGGCGTTGCGCAAGGAAACCCGAGGCCGGCGATTCAGGAAGATCACCAGTGCGCTTTTTTGGGCGATGCTGATGAAGCTTTCGCCGGCACGCCGGGTCTTCCTGCTCATTGCCTTGTTCTTTGCAATCCTTGCCTTGACCAGGAGCCAGGTCATAATTTCGATTTCCAAAAACAGGTACGAGGCACCCCTGCCCAACAATTTCCTGCCCGTCCTGCTGGCCGTCGCGGCCCTGCTTTTTCTGCTGGCGCTCGAACTCGCCGACCGCGTCACCATGAAGCGCGACCTTGAAATTGCCCGCGAGATCCAGCGCTGGCTGGTGCCTGAGTCGCCGCCCGAGGTACCGGGAGTTGAGATTGCGTTTGTTTCGCGGCCTGCCAACACCGTGGGCGGGGATTACTACGACGCGTTCTTGCGCGGCGCTCCGAGCTCCACATCCACCTCGAAGCGTTTGCTGCTGGTTGTGGCGGATGTGGCGGGAAAGAGCGTTCCCGCTGCATTGCTGATGGCCACGTTTCAAGCCAGCCTGCGAACCCTGGCAGAAGCAAATACTTCTCTCCTCGAGTTGGTCGAGGGGTTAAACCGCTACGCTTGCGCCCACAGCCTGGGTGGCCGCCGGTTCACGACGGCGTTCTTTGGAGAATTGGAACCCGAGACCCGCGTACTCTCCTACGTCCGCGCGGGGCACAATGCGCCCTTCATTCGCCGCGCCTCCGGGAGCCTCGAGCGGCTGGAGACCGGAGACCTGCCGCTGGGAATCGACGCCGGCGTGCGTTTTACCTGCGGCGCTTCAACCATGGCCCCCCGCGACCTCCTGGTGATCTTTACGGATGGATTGATTGAAGCGGTGAACGATGCCGACCACGAATTCGGAGAATCCCGCCTCCTGGAGGTGCTGAAATCAAGCGACGCCGCGGGTGCGCAAGCCACGCTGAAAAATCTGCTTTCCGCGGTTGACGCCTTCGTGGGTCACACCCGCCAGCACGACGACATCACTTGCCTCCTCTTGCGCACCGACTGACAATGACCGGTGTCGCCACCGGCACCTTCCGTCCCTCGCGGTGGCGTAATCTTTAGCCCGAGCGCACCACCTGCCTCCGGTTGTGGCCTGCGACGGGGCCGGACGTGATATATTTCGTCGGGTTCAAGAATGTGAGCACTTCCTTTCGGAGTCATTCCCAAATGCAGGTGTACAAGAAACTCGCCTGGGTTCTTCTGACCGCGCTGGGTGCCCTGGCGCTCGGCGTGATTGCCGTTTCGCGAGGAGAGCCGATCAATGCCGTTTGGCTCATGCTCGCCGCGGGCTGCGTTTTTGCTTTGGGCTACCGATTCTACAGTCGCTATCTGGCCTATCGAGTCCTGGAACTGAACGATCGGCGCGCCACGCCCGCCGAACGGTTGGAAGATGGCCGCGACTTCGTCGTCACAAACAAATGGGTGGTTTTAGGACAACACTTCGCGGCCATCGCAGGGCCTGGCCCGCTGGTGGGGCCAATCCTGGCGGCGCAGTTCGGATACCTGCCGGGAACGCTCTGGATAGTGATTGGGGGCGTGCTGGGCGGGGCGGTACACGATTTCGTCACCCTGTTCTGCTCCGTCCGCCGCGATGGCAAATCGCTGGGTGAGATGGCGAAGGATGAGCTCGGCGCGCTGGGCGGCTATTGCGCCTTGTTTGGCGTGCTCGGCATCATGGTCATTCTTCTCGCGGCGGCGGGGCTAGTGGTTGTCAACGCCCTGAAAGCCAGTCCCTGGGGGCTCTCCACCATTGCCATGACCGTCCCCATCGCTCTCCTCATCGGAGTCTACCTGCGCTATTGGCGCCCCGGCAGGGTCCTCGAAACGTCAATTTGGGGATTCGTTCTGATCGTGGGCGCGGTGGTGGGCGGTCGTTACGTGGCTGCTTCGCCCATGCTTGCGCCTCTTTTCACTTACAATGCCCCGACTCTAGCCTTGATTGTAATCGGCTTCGGTTTTGTAGCTTCCGTACTGCCGGTCTGGCTGCTGCTCGCGCCGCGGAATTACTTGAGCACTTTCGTGAAGCTGGGGACGATTGTGGCGTTGACTCTGGGCATCCTGGCGGCGCGTCCGACCTTGTTGCTCCCGCCATTAACTCGCTTTACCGACGGAACAGGACCCATCTTCACTGGGAGGGTATTCCCCTTCTGCTTCATTACTATAGCCTGCGGCGCCATTTCGGGATTTCATTCGCTCATCTCCTCGGGGACTACACCAAAGTTGATTGCCAAGGAGAGTCATGCGCGCATAGTGGGTTATGGCAGCATGCTGATGGAGTCGCTGGTGGCTTTGACCGCCATGGTGGCGGCCGCCGGACTCGAGCCCGGCGTCTACTTCGCGATCAACAGTCCTGCGGGTGTTGTTGGGAGCGCTCCCGAGCACGCCGCGGCGCTCATCTCCTCTTGGGGCTTCCCTGTCACCGCCCAGCACATGGCGGACCTGGCATTGAGAATCGGAGAAAAGACCCTCTTTAATCGGACTGGCGGCGCGCCATCCCTGGCTGTTGGCATGGCCCACATCTTCTCCCGTATTTTGGGAGGGTCCCGGTTGATGGCCCTCTGGTACCACTATGCCATCATGTTTGAAGCCTTATTCATCTTGGCCCTTCTCGATGCCGGAACGCGCGTGGGGCGCTTCATGGTGCAGGAAGTTTGTGGGCATTTTTGGAAGCCCCTGGGGAGGACGGGATGGTACCCGGGAGTTATCTTGACCAGCGCGGCAATCGTAGGCGCCTGGGGTTACTTCCTTTACGAAGGCGTCGTTGATCCTCTCGGCGGCATCAACAGCCTGTGGCCGCTGTTTGGAATCTCGAATCAGCTCTTGGCCACTATAGCCCTTTGCGTTTGCACAACCGTTCTCATCAAGATGGGAAAATGGGAGCACGTGTGGGTGACTCTGCTCCCTCTCACTTGGCTGGCTACCGTGACCCTGACGGCGAGCGCGCAGAAAGTATTCCATCCCGACCCGAGCATTGGGTTCCTGTCCCATGCTCGCCACTTGGGGAAGCAGCTCGCCGAAGCGAAAATCCCCGCCGCTCAGATCGCCGAGTCGCAGCGCCAAATCTTCAATGACCGGTTGGACGCCGTCGTCACGGGGATATTCGCGAGCCTCGTGCTACTGATCCTTGCCGAGGCCGGTCGTCAATGGTGGCTCTACGCTCGGCGGCGAAGAAAGCCGGTTTTGAGCGAGGCGCCCATGGTGGTTTCGAGAATTACAGCTTAGGGGGCCATCGTCGGTTGCCCATGGTCAGCCATCGACGATCAGGTCATAGGCCGTAAGCGTAGGTAGTAGGTGGTAGATGGTAGGTGGTGGGTGGGGAAAAACTCCAACTCAGATTTGAAGGGCGGCGGTCGATAACTTGTGTCTCAAGGCACTAAGCCCTCCGGAGGGACGATGAGCAAAGTTCGAAACAAATTACGCACGCTTTGGGAGTACTTGCGTGAGGTGGCCGGAGAAAACGACTACCTGCGCTACCGGAACAACACCCTCGCGAGGGGTGAAGAGCCGCTGTCGCCGCAGGAATTTTATTTGCGGCAACTGCAGCGGAGGTATTCCCGGGTTAACCATTGTTGTTGAGAGGAGATAAGGCAAAGGAATCAAGCTTTCGCTCCCTCAAGGCACATTCATCAGGCAGGCGGTCATATCTTCCTGCAATTGGTCCCACCAGCGTCCTCGCTCTTAGACGACCGCCGTGACCCTTCAAAACTTCATCGGCAATTGCGGGTTCGCGGGCTGGGCATCCCACTTCGACGGCTGTTTGTTGAAGGGGAGTGATTCCGCCCCTTCACGCTCCTTCTCAGGCGCGCCTCGGACCAGGGATTGTCGTCTTCCGAAACGGCTGCAGCGGGCTGGGAGGCGACAAGCCGCAGCTAAGGTGAGGGCACGGTCGCTGAAACTTGATTCGAGTCCGCACTCTGGGTGACATCATCCGACGCCACGGCTGTGACCACATAGTAGTACGTCTGCCCTGCCTGCACAGTCGCGTCGGTATACGTGGTTCCGTTAACAGGCGTGGAATTCAGTTCCGTCGGGTACGGCCCACCCGAGGTAGTGCCACGGTAAACATCGTACCCAACTACGCCGGGAGTCGTGCTGGCGGTCCAGGATAGAATCACGTCGTGCGTTCCCGCGCCAGACAGGGATACCGTCTGCGGGCTGCCGCTGGAATTGTCCGCGATGCTCAGCGAGGCCGCCTCGGTCCCGGTGACGGAAGGCGTGAACATCACGGCAATCGTGCAGTTGGCGCCGGCCGCCACCGAGCTGCCGCACGTGTTGGTCTGAGCAAAGTCGCTGGCATTGGTACCCGTCAGCGCGAGGCCGGTAATGCTCAAGGCGGCGTTGCCCGTGTTGCTCAGGGTGACGGTCTGCGCCGTACTGGTCACATCGATGGGTTCGTTGCCGAAGGCAAGGCTGGTGGCTGAAAGGCTGGCCAGGGCAGCCGTGCCCGTGCCGGAGAGGCTCACCGTCTGCGGGCTGCCACTGGCATTGTCCGTGATGATCACCGAGGCCGTGCGGCTGCCACTGGCCGCAGGCCTGAACGTCACGCTGATCGTGCAGTTGGCGCTGGCCGCCACCGAACTGCCGCACGTGTTGGTCTGCGCAAAGTCGCTGGCATTGGTACCCGTCAGGGCGAGGCCGGTAATGCTCAAGGCGCCGTTGCCCGTGTTGCTCAGGGTGAGGGTCTGAACTGTACTGGTCGTACCTACGGACTGGTTGGCGAAGGCAAGGCTGGTGGGTGAGAGGCTGGCCACGGGAGCCGTGCCCGTGCCGGAGAGGCTCACCGTCTGCGGGCTGCCACTGGCATTGTCCGTGATGCTCACCGAGGCCGTGCGGCTGCCACTGGCCGCAGGCGTGAACGTCACGCGGATCGTGCAGTTGGTGCTGGCCGCCACCGAACTGCCGCACGTGTTGCTCTGCGCAAAGTCGCTGGCATTAGTACCCGTCAGCGCGAGGCTGGTAATGCTCAAGGCGGCGTTGCCCGTGTTGCTCAGGGTGACGGCCTGCGCC